>Ga0207422_1000501_pt1 | contig 118292 bp, 91 predicted proteins | sample MarCyaLeptolynsp_FD_187757 | JGI IMG/M metagenome (GOLD analysis project Ga0207422, IMG submission 187757) | Marine cyanobacterial communities from Panama - species 1 Leptolyngbya sp. (SPAdes) | ecosystem: Environmental > Aquatic > Marine > Unclassified | place: Panama: Panama City | collected...
GTGGACGAGAGGCGTCGATGGCAAGGAACGACGAGGAGATGGGTTGAAACCCATCGACGAGGAGAGACGCAGCAAGCGGCGCATCTCGCGCCAGCTGGCTCGGTGCGGGTTTTAGGACGTGCTCTTAGTCTTGCCGGGGCTTCTTGTTGCGCCGACGTCTTTTGAGCAGCCGGCGTTTTTCTCGTTGCTGCTGGCGGTAGCGGCGCAGGCTGAGCATGACGAACAGTGCGCCGATGGCAAACATGATCGCACGTACGCTCATTAAGTTGCGCTTGCGGGCCACATCCTCGCCGCTGCCCCGGGCCTGGGCCACGAGTTCGGGCAGGCGGGATAGCGGCTTTGCCGATGGCCCGAAGAAGATATCGGTGACGCGGTATCCGCTGTCGGCTGAACCCGCGATAGCAAACCACACCGGCACGGATGACTCGATGCGAGTGCCGAGCTGGCCCTCGAAGTAGGCGTCGCGCTCGCTGGCCGACATGGTGGCGATACGCTGTGCGACATCGGGCCCGAGCGCCCAGCGCAGCTCTGGATCGGCGGCCGCCTGCTTGCGTCGTTCGACGTCGGCTTCGTGGATGGTGACGGCGCTGCGCACGTCGATTCGCACGACCGCATCGCCGGCGTCGCTGGCGCCCTCGAGCTGAGGCGCGACGGCAAAGCTCTGGATCGACACCAGCCCCCGGGCACCGTCGAGCACGTTGCGGACCACGATGCGCCGGTTCGGTGCGTTCACCACGGTGCCGTTTGCGCGCAGGAACTCGTCGATCAGGTCCGGGGCGATGTAGTCGAGCACGGCGGTGGTCGCGTCGTCGGTCAGGGCCAGCGCGAAGGCGTGGGCGAATGCCTGCGGCGTTCCGGCGGTGAGCGCCGGTGTGTCATCCCGCGGTCCCGTCGGGGCGACGGGGGAATTCGGCGCGGCTGCCGCGCTCGTCTCGACAGCAAGCGTCGCCGCGGCGGCCGCGGCCACCGCTACGCGCGCGGCTTTCGCCGCGTCGATCCACCCCTGTCGCACCCATCAACCGTAGCAAACGGTCGGCGCCGGCGCGACTACTCGCAAATGGGCTCGAGGTCGACGTTGAAGTCGCCTTTGCCCGAGCGCATGGTCCCATCTTCCTCGGTGTGGTCGTAGAACAGCCAGCCTGACATGCCGAAGTTGGTGTTTTTGCCGTTGGCCGTAAAGCCCACTTGAAAGCCGAAGCGCAGGTCGGCGGGCCGTTGGTGCAGGTCTGCGAACGCGAGTCCGTCGGCCCGGTAGATGCGCGAGCCGTCGGCGAGCCCGAAGAAGCGCCACTCGTCGGTCACGCTGGGCGGCTGGTTCACGTCGGGGTTCTTGAGCTCGAGCTTGGGCCGGGTCGTGTCGAGGGCCGGGTCCAGGTACACGTCCAGCGTCCAGAGCTCGCCGTCGTGCACTCCGTCGCAGCCATCTTCTCTCACTCGCATGAGGCCGGTCATCCGGGCGGAGCTGTCGTCGTCTTGTGCTTCGAAGACGACGTCTTCGAAATCGAAGATCGTCGTGCCGCCGCCAAAGAACCCCCACACGATCATCGCGTGGTCGCTGTTGCCGCCGTGAACCTCCGGATCGGAGACTGCGTTGTCCGCGAACCAGCCGGTGGAGTTGCTTTCGACGGTGACCACCGCCGTGCACGAAGTCGAGAGGCCCTGGCTGTCGGTGACGGTCAGGGTGACCTCGGTATCGCCCGGAGGATAGGGGCCCTCGTCGGATACCTCGACGGTGATGTCGTCGCCGTCGGGGTCGAACGAGCCGCCGTCGATGGCGGCGAAGGCGGCGCACTCGACCGCGTCGAGCTCGACGACGGTGTTTTGACAGACGGCCACGGGCGCCTGGTTGGCCTTGAACTCAAAGACGGTGATCGTGCCGTTGACGGGGGTTCCACGCTCCGTGATGACGAGGCGCAGTCCGTCTTCGGTTTCGGTCACGTCCAGGCCGCCAAAGTTGTCGGTGTTGACGGAGAGACCGGTGAAGATGGTGGTGCCGTCCCCGGTGTCGGGGTCGACGCGAACGATCGAGCCGGTGTTGAGGTCGACGACCAACAGCTCCTGGGTGCGCGGGTCGACGGCGATGCTCGACGGCCGCAGGGGCGGCATAGCGATCGGCTCGAGGGTTCGGTCGGGCAACACGCGGTAGATGCGGTTGCGGCCCTGGTCGGCCACGTACACGGCGGTGCGGCTGATGGCCACATCGACGCCGTCGACCAGGGTGCCGTTGTCGGGGTGAATTGCCCGTTCGCCTTCCGGCGTCACCGACGAGAACGCCCACACCTCATCCGGGCCGTTCGATCCGCGGTCGACCACGACGATTTCGCCGGGCGCCACGACCCCGCTGGTGTGGTCCATGGGGGCGATGGCCATGCCGACCGGATCGTCATCGCCTCGGTGGTAGCCCGCGACCCAGCGCGCCGGCGCCGTCCGTCCTCCGACTGACCGATAGGTGATGCCGGGGAAGTCGTCGCCGACGAAGACGTCGCCAGTGCACGGATCGACGACTACGCCACCGACCTGAAAGCTGCCGCCGATTCGCTGCGGCGCGCCGCCAATCTCGACCCGCCACAAGCCTCGCCGCAAGCTCGAGCTCGTGCGCCCGCCGAAGTAGATGGCGCCGTCTACCGGGTTGAACTTGGCGGCCATGGCGCCGGTTTGCTCGAACTGATCCACCAGGGTCCAGCCCGGCTCGGCGGCCACCACGCTCGACTGGTTGACGCCGCTCGCTTCGATTCCTTCGCCGGCGCCGATGGTGCCGTCACAGCCGCCTGCCACGAGGATCGACAGCGAAACAATGAGAGAGCGAGCTCCGGCCATGGCACCAACTCATTTCAAGGGAGATGCCGGGTAGTCAGTTCGTTGCGACCCTTACGAACGAATGTGCGGCGATCGAAAGATACCGAGACGATTGGGGGCGGTTTCGCGGCGTCCAGTCGGTTCACCGAAAGTGTGGCTTCCTCGGTGCGGTGGAAGTACCGCACCTCGCAAACGGTTGCGCGCCGGCGTCGCGCCATCACCCGAGGATTGCGTTGGTTGGCCGGGACACTCAAAAAAACTGGTAGCCGATGCCCAGCAGCAGGTCGATGTTGCGGACGTCGTCGAAGTCTCCCGGTGGCGCGGGAAAGAACTCGGCCGTGAGCTGAATCCGCAGTCGCTCGAGCAGCGCAACCGCCCCGTAGGCCTGCACGACCAGCTGACTACACGAGCGCACATCGTCGACCTCTTCGCGATCGCAGCGGCCGATCTCGAAGTCGTCGGCGGTGCCGAACTGGTAGCCGACCCGGGCACCGACGATGGGTTGGACCAGCCGGGTCGTTATCGGCAGCAGCTGCAGCTCGGGCCCGGCCAGCAGCGACAGCTGGGTGTCGAAGCGCTCTTCGGTGATGACCGTGGTCAACCCCTTGGCCGTGAGCGCCAGGTTCAGCCGGGCAAAGCTGCGGTTCCAGTCGAACGGCAGCACGCTGGCTCCGACCTCGCCATAGCTGCCGGCGACGAAGTACCACCAGTTGCGCGGCGGCTCGTAGGCGATGCGGTTGACCACCGAGCGCCCCGCGGTCAGCAGGATGAGGCGATCGGCGCGGTTGTCCTGGGCGTCGGCGAGCCACTTGAGCATCTTCAGGAACTTTCGACGAATGCGCACTCGACCGAACTTGGCCTGGTCAGCTCGCAATCCCAGGTCGGTGAACGTAAACCGGTAGTCTTCGAGAGAGCGCATCAGGTGGTCGAACGGCGACTCGTCGTCGCGCCGCCAGTGGTCTCGGTCGTCGGGCTCCTTCACTCCGTCGATGAGGGGGGGCGCCTCGCCTCGGGCCGCGAGCCGGCAGTGGTGAGGCCAGGCGGAAAAGTCCCGCGACGCTGCATCCAGAGCGCGACAGTCCGAGTAGGTGCGGTCGAGGGTCGCCTGAATGAGGATGCGAAACTCTCGCAGAGCCGGGCCCGCGCACGCGGCCCGCAGGGCTGGCGCGTCGCTATCGAGCCAGCCGCGCAGGCACGCAAAGGGCTTCCAGTCGGCCGGCAGGTCGCGCGCCTGCGCCGCCGACAGACCGCCAAAGTCGTAGAGCGCGGGCCGCGCGATGTCGAAGGCCAGCGTGCCGGTCGCGACCTCGTGATACGCGTCGTACATGCCGAGGTAGAAGTCGAACCGGCGAAACTCGCGATCGAAGAAGCCGAGAAACGCGCCGAGATGGCGACTGACCGTCGAGTAGCGGTTGGTCGTGAGCCGCGCCTTGCGCAAAAGCTCGGGGTTTTCGTCGACGATGGCCGACAGCTCTTTGGCTCGAGCCGACTGAATGAAGTCGGCGAGCAGGTCGGTCATCAGCGGGACCAATCGCCGGTGCTGCCGTTCCGCTTCCTCGGTGACCTCGGGATACGGGCGCGTGTCCGGGTCGAGATAGATGTAGATGACGTCGTCGACGGCCCGAGCGGCGCCGTTATCGACGGGCTGTCGCAGGTCGCGCCAGCCGTGTTTGCCCTGGCCCGCGCGGCGCAGGCCCAGGTTCGACAGCTGATAGGCATAGCGCAGCGGGTTGTTGTCGAACACGCCCCCGTCCACGAACAGTTCCTCGGTATCGTTGCCGACGCATCGGTCGTTGGCGTCGCTGAGGTGGCCGTTAAACGGCAGGGTCATGCACTGGCGAAGGGCCACGGGCCGGAACGCCACCGGAAACGAGGAGGAGGCGAACACCAGGTCGCGCAGCAGGTGCCAGTTGTGGTCGTGGTCCGCGTCGGTTTGCGGGTCGGCGATGAAGGGCAGGGCCGCCGAGCCGACGTTGGAGTAGGGATCGACGTAGTTGTCGATGCGCGGCCAGGCGCCGCGCCCGCGCCCTCGGATCCGCACGGCGAACTTCTTGGCCTGGCGAGGCACCTGTAGATTTCGCTGCGCCTGAACCTCGTCCGGTCGCAAGCGCGTGACCGAAAACCCGAGCACCACTTCGCATCCATCGAGCAGGCCCGCCTGCAGGGCTGCGCGCGCGAACTCCATCGATTCCTCGAGCGGGGCGCGAGTAAAGACGTTCGTCGCGGTGACCTCCTCCTCGACGAAGAGCCGCTGGTAGCCGACCTGAAGCCACACGTTCCAGCCGAGGCCGCGCGTCGGAAAAGGTTGTTCCGGCTGGCAGTACTCGATGGCCGTGATCAATCCGTTGCCGCTGCCCGCGGATGCGCCGGTGATTAGCGCGAGTCGCAGGCGGTCGCGGTTGCGCTTGAGCGCTTCCACGGCGAGATAGTTGAACCCGGCCTGGTAGGCGCCCAGGGACACGCCGCCGCTGATGGTAAAGGACAGCGCGCGCTCGGCGTTGGCCTCCGGCTCGGCCGCCGGCGGTTCAGCCGCGGCCAGTCTCGCCGCCGCCAGAAGTGCCGCAGAGGCAAGGGCCAGTCGCGCAGACACCGCCATGGCCAAACAGTAGCCCGAGGCCGCCGATTTGGGGGTGATGCCGAACCTCCTGGTGCGCTCGGGTAGAGTAGGCCGTTGCGAACCGTCGCCATCATTCCCGCCCTCGACGAGGAGGCCACGATCGAGGCCGTCGTGACCGCTGTTCGGCGGTCCGGAATCGACCAGATTGTCGTCGTCGATAACGGATCGACCGACAGAACGGCCCAGCGTGCCGTCGACGCCGGAGCGCGGGTCGTGCGGGAGGGGCGGCGGGGCTACGGCGCGGCCTGCCTGCGCGGGATCGCCTCGCTGCCAGCTGACGCCGAGGTGGTCGTCTTTCTCGACGCCGACGGCAGCGACGATCCCGGCGACGTCACCCGGGTTCTCGAACCGGTGCGCAGGGGCGCGGACCTGTGCGTCGGATCGCGAACCCTCGGCGGCGCCGCGCCGGGCGCGCTCACGCCGGCGCAGCGATTCGGCAACCGGCTGGCCGGCTGGCTGCTCGGTCGCCTGTACGGCCACGCGTGCACCGACCTGGGGCCCCTGCGGGCGATTCGTGTCGACGCCCTTCGGCGGCTCGGCATGCGCGACCGGGGCTTTGGCTGGACCGTCGAGATGCAGGCCCGCGCCGCCCTCGCCGGACTGCAAGTGCGCGAGGTTTCGGTCTGCTATCGCCCACGCGCCGGCGGGCGCTCCAAGATTTCCGGGACGGTTCGGGGCTCGGTGCAGGCGGGCGCGACCATCTTATGGACCCTCGCCGCCCTGCGCCTCGAGGCCGCCCGCCGGTGATCGCGCTGTTCGGGCTCGGCGGCGCCCTGGTCGTCGGGGCGGCAGCGGTCTGGGCCAGCAGCCCCAACGACGCGGCGGCAGTCTTGTGGGCGTGCGGTCTGGGCGTCGCCGGATACAGCGCCGCGCTGGTTGCACTTTCGCGCTTGTCGTCGCCGTTGCCCCGGCCGATCTGGGCGGCGGTCGTGGTCGTGGCCGTCGCGGCGCGGCTGTTGCTGGTCGCGGCGCCCCCGGTGCTCGAAGATGACGTCAACCGCTATCTCTGGGACGGCGCCGTGACGCTGTCTGGCGAGAGTCCGTATCGCTTTTCGCCGCAGCAAGTCTGGGACTGGCGCGCCGCGGGGGAGGCCGGGCGCCCGGACGAGCGCACCGATGACGGGGTGCGTCTCGCCGCCCTCGCGCGGCTTTCGATCGACGTGGACCTCGCGGCGCGCTTCGACGACATCAACTACCCGTCGGTGCCGACGATCTATCCGCCGCTGGCGCAGTATGTCTTTGCGCTGAGCGCGAGCGCGGCGCCCGGCAGCATTGCCGTTGTGAAGGCGATCCTGCTTTTGTTCGACGGTCTGGTCGCCGCTGCCGTGGTGCTGCTGTTGCAGTCGGCGCGGCGCCCGCGGCGCTGGGTCGTCGCCTACGCCTGGTCGCCCCTCGTGCTGGTGTCGTTTGCGGGCGCCGCTCATATGGACGCCATCCCGGTGGCCCTGCTGGCGCTCTCGGTGGCGGCGGCGGTGCGCGGCCGCGCGCGCACCGCCGGGGGCCTGCTTGGTGCCGCCGTGGCGGCCAAGTTGTTTCCGCTGCTCGCGCTGCCCGCACTGCTGCGGCGACTCGGGCCGGCGGGCGCGTTTGCGGCGGCCGCGACGGCGGCCGTGCTGTACCTGCCGTTCGCTCTGGAGCCGCGGCTGTTCGAGGGCCTCGCGACGTTCGCCGAGCGCTGGCGCTTCAACGGCGCCGGGTTTCCCCTGGTCGCCGCGGTGGTCGGCGACGGCCTGGCGCGCCCGCTCTGCGGGCTGGCCGCCGCAGGCGTCGCGGTGGTGGCGGCCCGCCGAGGGCCGCGCCAGCCGATCGACGTGGTCGCCGCCGTTGGCGCGAGCCTGGCGGCGCTCGTGCTGCTCGCGCCGGTGGTCAACCCCTGGTACGTAGCCTGGCTGGTCCCGTTCGCCGCGGTGCTGCGATCGCCGGCCGGGCTCACGCTCAGCGCGACGTGCTTGCTGTACTACGCCGAGTTTCTGCCCGGTGGCAGGCCCGGCTGGGTGCACGTCGCGCAGTACGCGCTGCCGGCGGCCGTGTTCGCAGCTACGAGAGCAGGTGCACTCGCAGCATGTTGGTCGAAATTCCGGCGCCCACCGGAACGCCCATCGTAATGACCACCGGAGTGCCGGGCTCGACGGCCCGCCGCTCCTTGAGCACCGCTTCGATGCGGCCAATCATCTCGTCGGTGGACGAGGCGGGCGAAATCAGGATCGGCTCGACGCCCCAGTAGGGGGCCAGCCGGCGAAACGTGCTCTCGTGACTGGTAAGCGCGAGGATCTCGGCTTCGGGCCGATATTCGCTCATCAGTCGCGCGGCCCCGCCGGACTCGCTCACGCATACGATGGTCTTGCAGTGCATCTGCAGCGAGGCGATGACCGCCGCGTGGGCGATGGCGTTGGTCGACACCGGCAGGTCGAGGATGGGCGTCTCCATGTTGTGCCGGTAGTAGGTGCTGCTTTCGATCTCTTCGACGATGCGCGACATGGTGCGAACCGTTTGGTTCGGATAGGCGCCGACCGCGGTTTCTCCCGACAGCATGACCGCGTCGGTGCCGTCGAGAATGGCGTTGGCCACGTCCGAGGCCTCGGCGCGAGTCGGGCGCGCGTTGTGAATCATCGACTCGAGCATCTGCGTGGCGGTAATCACCAGCTTGCCGGCGCGGTTGGCGCGCTCGATGAGAGACTTTTGCACCAGCGGCACCTTTTCCGGGCCGAGCTCGACGCCCAGGTCGCCGCGCGCCACCATGAGGCCGTCGGCTACGTCGATGATCTCGTCGAGGTTTTCGACAGCGCCGGGCCGCTCGATCTTGGCGATTACGGGGATGCGCTGGTCGCCCACCGCGGCCAGGGCCTGCGCCTGACGCACGTCTTCGGCGGAGTGCACGAACGACAGAGCCACGTACTCGACCCCGAGGCGAACGGCGAAGGCGAGGTCTTCCAGGTCCTTCTCGGTGAGGCACGGCGCCGACACCGTGACCCCGGGAAGGTTGATGCCCTTGTTGTTCTTCAGGGTGCCGCCGCGGACCACGCGAGTATGGACCTCGCTGCCGGACACGTCGGTGACCGTGAGCTGCAGGTAGCCGTCGTCGAGCAACAGCTCATCGCCCGGCGACACGTCGTTGGGCAGGTCGCGGTACGTGGTCGAGACCTTCTCGGCGGTACCGACGACGTCGGGGTCAGACGAGATGACGAAGGGCGCGCCGTCGACGAGCTCGACCGCGCCTTCTTCGAACCGACCGACGCGAATCTTCGGGCCCTGAAGGTCGGCGAGGATGGCCACCGCCCGGCCGCGCTTGTTCGCTTCGGCGCGCACGATCTCGAACGTCTTTTGGTGGTTCGCGTGTTCACCGTGGGAGAAGTTGAGGCGCGCCATGTCCATGCCGGCCTCGATCAGTTCGCCGATCGTTTCCGGTGTCGAGGTCGCGGGACCCAGGGTGCAAACGATCTTTGCTCGTCGCATGGCTCGCAGTCTATCGCGTTGGGCCCCGCGACTACCGGCGATTCCAGCGGTTTAGGCGTTGCAATTGGCAACGTTGCGAAGGTTCTGTCACCGATAAATCCCTTGCAATGAATTCGCAGGCCGACGTATAGACGCCGGCCTCGTATGCCCAGAATCGGTTGTGTACATAGCGGCGGCCGCCGGATTGCCGCCGCTGCGCTGCTGCTGTGCGGTGCGCTAATCGCCACTGGCTGCACGGTTACGCGCGAAAAACCGAACCTCATCGGCCAGGACGTGCGGGTCACGTTCATTCACACGTCCGACCTGCATTCTCGGCTGTTTCCGTACTTTCAGGTCCCGAACCGGTTCGACCAGAACGACGGTCTGCTGCCGCAGAACGCGCCGTTCGGCGGCATTGCCCGCGTCGCCACCCGGGTCAAAGAGGAACGGGCCTCGGCCGGCCGGTCCCTGTGGCTCGACTCCGGCGACTCGTTCCAGGGCGCCCCGGTTTTCAACCGGTTCTCCGGCGAGGTCGAGGTGCGCAGTCTGTCGATGGCGGGGCTGGATGCGGCGGTTCTCGGCAACCACGAGTTCGATGCCGGCTCTGCCAACGTTTTCGACCAGTTCGACAACTGGGCGACCTTTCAGGCCCTGGCCGCCAACTACGAATACGAGCCGACTGAAAACCCGACGCGGCGTTCGCTCGAGGACATCGTCAAGCCGTACATCATTTTCGACCTCGATGGCGTCCTGATCGGGGTCATCGGCATGGGCAACTGGTCGTCGATGACCGGCATTTTCGAGGGCGGCAACTCGTTGGGGCTGCGCCCCATCGATGAGCGAGACGTGGTTCGCGAGACGGTGCCGCTTTTGCGGCCCAGTGTCGACCTCGTCGTTCTTCTGTCGCACCTGGGGCTCGAAGAGGACGAGGCTCTCGGCACTCAGGACGTCGCCGAAGAGATGGACGAGGTCATCTCGCCCAGCGATCTGCCGCTGGCCGGAGTGGACATCATCTTCGGCGGCCACCTGCACATCGTCTTGGACCCGCCCAGGGAGATTCCGAGCGACGACTTTGGCAACAAGACATTGCTGGTGCACTCGGGGGCGTTCGCCAAGTACATCGGGCGCCTCGACGCGGTGGTGCGGATCGGCGACGACCAGAGCGACCCGGAGCGCCGCAGCAAGGTGACCGCCTTTTCGTACGAGAACCTGCCCATCGACGCGACCATCCCCAGCGACAAGGACGTGCAGGAGATGCTCGAGCCCTACGCCGAGGTGCTCGCGTCGGACCTCGACCTCACGTCGCCGTTCGCCTACGTGGACGTCGCCGAGGGCCAGGGGCAGATCCTGCGCAACAGCCGGTCCGGCGGCGACTCACAGCTCGGCAACATGGTCGCGCGCGCCATGCAAATCCGGCCCGGCGTCGAGGCCGAGTTCGCGCTCACCAATTCCCTTGGCATTCGCGCCGACTTTCAGCCCGGGCCACTCACGGCCGAGCAGATGTTCAACGTGTTCCCGTTCGAAAACTCCATCACGGTGATGTTCTTGTCCGGCGCCGACGTGCAGGAAATGCTCGACTTCGTGTCGCGCCGCTCGGCGAGTCGCGGCTGTCGCACGCAGGCGCAGGTCTCGGGGATCTACTTCGACATGGTGTGCGCCTCGACGACCTGTCCGGACGGACGGTCGGCGTGCGCCAAGAACGTCGCGCTCGGCGAAGACTGCCGCAACGGCGACCCCGACGCTCCGGTTGACTTCGCCAAGTGCGCCCGGCTCGAGCCAACGGCGCTGTACCGCGTGGCGGTCAACGACTTCATCGCTCGCGGCGGCTCCGGTTTCGAAGTGCTCGAGCGCAACACGTTCAAAGAAGATACCGGCATTTCGCTCCGCGACGCGCTTACGACGTTCTTGCGGCAGCAAAAGACCTGCGGCGAAGACATCGTCGACGTGACCAACCCCGGCAGCGAGACGGTGCGCGAGCGTTACGGGGCCATCGCGTGCCTGGACGGTGCCATCGAGGCGTCGCAGGGCCGCATTCGACCCACGTTCGAGGATTGACATGGCACAGCGCTCTACGCTTTGGGTTGCCGCTGTTTGCGCCTTGCTCGCCGGCTGCAACGAAACCCTCGAGCCCCTTATCGATGTCGCGTCCCTGCGCGTCGAGCTGGTGACGCCGGCCGACCCGGGCTCGAGCGAGATGTCGCTGCCCGACGAGGCTCGCGACGTGACCGTCCGCATCTCGGCGATCGATACCCGCGGCGAAGTTGCCACCGATTTCAATCGCGACGTCGACGTCTACTCGCACTTTCTCGGCAGCATCACGCCGGAGCGCGGCGGCTTCGACGTGCTGGCCCGGGTGACTCTGGTCGATGGCGAGTCCGGTGAGGTTCAGGTCTCGCTGCCGAGGGTCTTCGGGCCGACCTTCTTGTGGGTCGAAGACGCGCGAGGCGAAGGCGCCACGTTCGTTACCGGCACGTCGCCGACGCTGTTCTTCAGGCGCCCGTACCTGGAAGACATCTCGCGACCGGTCGACGAAAGTCGGCTCGACGCTCTCGAGGCGTCGCCCCTGGAGGAGAAGCAGGTGGTCGTGACTCAGTCGCGCCACGGCGCTCGCGGGCGACTGGTCGCAACCGGCATCTACTCTCAGGGCTACACCCTGTCCGACGTTGAGTGTGGGGACGAAAACGGCACGCCGCCCTGTACCGTGGGCGACTACGACTCGATCCTGGTGTTCACCTTCGGGCGACCGGAAGGCCAGGAGGGCCGCGACATTCGCGTCGGTACCGTCATCACCCAGATGCAGGGGGCCGTGGTCGAGTTCAACGGGCTCACCGAGATCGGCTTTCCGTCCCAGCGGATCGAAGAGACGCCGGCGGACCCGTCGCTGGTGCCGGACCCCGTGGTGATCGACCCGGACTGGCTTGTGTCGCGCATTGAGCTCGAGCGCGTCGAGTCGAGCCTGGTCGCCATCGATGGCGCCACGGTGTGTCCACTCGACGAGGACTTCGAGACGTTTGGCCAGTGGAAGCTCGACGTCGGCCGCGGTTGCCGCGACGCCTTCAACATCATCACGCAGGGGCAGGTATCGGAGTTCGACCCGGAGCAATGGGTTGGCGCCACGTTGCCTCGAGTCGTGGGCACCCTTCGCCCCATCAACATCGGCAGTTTCGACGTGTGGCTGGTCTATCCGCGCTCGATCGCGGACATCGAGTTGCCCTAGCGGACGGCCTCTAGCCACCAGAGCAGTACCAGGGAGACAGTATCGTGTATCGTTTGCTCGCCTTCTGCGCGGCGTTAGCCGCGCCAATGGCCGCCCTCGGCCAAACGCAACCGGAAACCGCCCCCGAGGCGCCGGCTGCAGAGCCGCCCGCCGAGTCCGACGCCGCGACGGCCGGCGCCCCTGCGGTCGATGCTCCCGACGACTCTCTCGCGCCCGGCGAGCCCGCTGCCCCGCCATCGACGGTACCGCCGGCAACGGCGCCCGCTGCGGCGCCCGCTGCGGCTGTTGAAGTCGCGCCGACCGCGCCCCCGCCTCCGCCGCCGGGCAAGACGACGCCGATCGCGGACGCGTCCGCCCCGGTCCCGACGAGCACGACCGACGAGGGTGACGACGAAGACGAAAGCGAGGACGACGATCCGTATTCGGACTTCATCGATACCCGCCTGAACTTCACGTTCACCAACGAGAACGTGTTCGCAAATCTGGGCGAGTCGCAGTTCCCCAACTTCCCCGGTTACCGCTTTGGTCCGCCGACCAACCTCGGCGTGCTGTTCTTCGAAAACTACGACACGCGCTTTTCCGGCTTCGAAACCCTGTCCCACGGGGTGCTCTACAAGGGCGTGACGCGCGGCCAATGGGACGTCGAGGGCGCCATGGTGGTGCGCTTCACCAGCGTGGCCGAGGGCTCTATCGATATTGAAGACGCGGGCTCGTACATCCACGGCACCTACTGGCTCGACCCCGAGCGCCGGCGCAAAGACCGGGTGTCGTTCACGGCCTTTCCCACGTCATCCGACCGGTTCCGGCTGGGCTACAGCTTTCGCCTGTCGTGGGGTGGCAGCGGTCTGTATCAGCGCAGCGGCGTGCCGGTGCCCGGCCTCAAGGTCCAGTACAGCAACGACCGTCTCTGGTTCTACGGCGGCGCAAAGAGCGCGGTCCTGGTCGATGCCGAGCTCGACGAGGAGCGGGCCGAGCACGGTTTCCTGTTCGGCGGCGGCATCGACATCACCGACATGGTGCGCTTCGAGCTAAACGGCGGCTACTTCGACCGCGGCTCGAGCCAGCTCGAAGACCTGGTGAGCGAAAACGTGCAGCTGGCGGGCTTGTCGGCCCAGCTGTCGGTGCACAAGGACATGCCGCTCACGTCGTCGATCGACTTCCGGCTGTACAAGAACGACCCCGAACGCGCGGTGCGGTTCTTCCGCCCCGAAAAGTACCCGGGCGGCCTGTCGTGGCTGGTGGCCGCCGAGGCCACGGTCATCGGCCAGACGCTCAAGGACCTCGACAAGGGGCCCGGTTCGACGACGGTGCAGTACGGGGCCGCCGGCGACATCAACTTTCGCGCGAAGTACAACTACACCCGCTTCATGGCGACCACCCAGTACCGCGACCTGGCGTTCATCCTCCATCGAACCCCGTCGTTGCCCGCGTTCTCGGATTTCGCCGACGAGTTCGAGATTGCGCCCAACTTCTTCTTTGCGGGCGGATTCGACCACCACTTTCCCGAATCGCGCGTGACGGCCGGCGTCACCCTGGGTTTTGACATTCCCGCCACGCTGGAGGCGCCGGCTTCCCTGCCCGGCGACACCGCCGAGGCCAGCGGCGAGGCGACCTACGTCATCCGGAGTGAGGGCGAGATCACGCGACTGCCGGTCGGGGAGGGCGTGCTGCCGGAGTTCGCGGCCAAGTTCACGGGCCGGTGGGACTTTGCCGACCCGTTCGCCTTCATTCTCGACGTCTACTTTTCGCGCGACCCCAACCGCACGCGCCTGGTGCGCGACGGTCCGGACGACCTGCTGCGGCCCGAGTTCGACGAGGACAACTTCAACCGCCTCGGGTTCAACGTGAACCTTCAGGCGCGTTTTTAAGACGACCTCGCTCGTCCCGCGCGGACACATGACCGGACAGACGTCCGGCCATCGGACACCCTGACAAAGGCACGCCACTGCGGCGTGCCTTTTTTGCACCAGGGTGTTGTTCCTGTGTTCCTGGGACACCTGCGACGCTGTCGCGGTGTCGCACCCGCGCGTTTTGGGTGCCGCAGGGGCCCGTGCGGCGCGCATTGCCGTCTCGTCGCGCAGTTAGTGGCCCACCGTTGGTTCGGCTTCGCAAAGTCGCGTCCCAGCATCGAACAACCAGCCCATCGTGGACTGCCGCTAAGCCGCCGAATACGCGTTTCGAACTCGTGGCACAGGCCTTGCTCTAACAGAGCGCGACAGCGACGACGCACAGAAAGTTAGAAACCGTTTTCGCTCTCGGAACACTAGCCCTCGACAACCCAACCCAGCCGGAGAACCCAAACCATGAATCGCATCGCAAACATCGCCGAACGCAGCCGCACCGCCCGCATCACCGACTTCGTCTACGCGGGGCTGGTCGCGGTAGGACTCGCGGTCATGAGCGCCGCGGCCATCCCGGCCACGGTCGCCGCCACGGGCCCCGCCCCGGTTAAGCCTGCATGTGTTGACGCAGAGTACATCGCGTCTGCCGAGCAGATCGCCGAGCCCGACCAGGAGTACCTGGCTGCCTGCGACGACAAAGACATCCTCTAGCCCGGGGGCGCGCGTCGTGCGCGCACCCCGGCCTTTTTTTTCGACATTCATTCGCGCAGAACCCAGTTCCGCGCGTCACTCGCCCCCCGAGCCCGCGCCCGTTTTCCGGCGCCGCCGGCCGTCCGAATCGCCGAATCGTTGACGAGCCGCCCCGGGCCACGACACACTTGATCCGTGGCCACCGGTGGGGAGGGGGCGCTCCGCGAGCGCGCGCATGGGAACTGATTTCGAGTTTCCAGGCACCGAGCGCTTCGAGGTGCTGTCGCGCCTCGGCGCTGGCGGGATGGGCGTGGTGTACGAGGTCTTCGACCGAGAAACCTCGACGCGAGCTGCGCTCAAGACCCTGCGCACGACCAATGCCGAGTCGCTGCTCCGGTTCAAGGAGGAGTTTCGGACGCTGCAGAACGTGCAGCACCCGAACCTTGTTCATCTTGGCGAGCTCATCGTCGAGTCGGGCAACTGGTTCTTTACGATGGAGCTCGTCGACGGCGTCGACTTCGTTAGCTACGTGCGCCGCGGCTCGGTGCTCGAGCGCGACGCTCACTGGTTCGATCCCGCCGAGGCCGAGGAGCTCGTGCGCAGCGGAGGCCGCGGCGGCGGGCAGCGCAAGACCGGTGAGTGGCGACTGATGCGTCGCACCGCGTTCGACGCGGATCGGATTCGCTCGTCGCTGCCCCAGCTCGTCCGGGGCGTGTCGGCACTGCACGGTGCCAACAAGGTTCACCGCGACATCAAGCCGTCCAACATTATGGTCGGGCGCGACGGCCGGCTCGTCCTGCTGGACTTCGGCTTCGTGCACGACACGGTCTCCCACGGCCACACCACCGACGGCATCGTCGTCGGCACCGCCGACTACATGGCGCCGGAGCAAGCGGCCGGCCGCACCGTGAGCTCGGCCGCCGACTGGTACGCGGTTGGCGTGGTCATGTACCGCTCGCTCACCGGCAAGCTGCCGTACACCGGGTCGCGCATCGAGGTGCTCACCCAAAAGCAACAGTTTCCGCCGACCCCGCCCATCGAGGTCGACCCGCAGGTTCCCGAGGACCTCAACCGAATCTGCATCGAGCTGATGCAGATCGACAAGCGCCGCCGGGCCACCGGCAAAGAAGTTCTCGAGCTGCTCGGCGCTTCGGAGGAGGCACCCGAGCTTCGCCTGACCAGCACCGAGGGGGAAACGCCCTTCGTCGGCCGGTACCGCGAGCTGGCCGCCCTGTGCGACGCGTTCTTCGACATGCTTCGCGGGCGCTCCAACATCGTGTACATCACCGGCGAGTCGGGCGTTGGCAAGTCGGCCCTGGTTCAGCGGTTCCTCGAGACAGTGGTGGCCGACGAGGTTCGGTCCGTCACTCTGTCGGGTCGCTGTCACGAGCGCGAGTCGGTGCCGTACAAGGCGATGGATGGCATCGTCGATGCCCTGTCGCGGCTGATGCGGCAGCTCGACGAAGCCGAGGCGGCGTCGCTTCTGCCGCTCAACGTAGCGCTGCTGGCCAACATCTTTCCGACCATGCGCCGGGTCGAATGCGTCGCCAAGGCGCCCCCGGTGGCCGGCGACTCCGTAGACCCCCTCGAGTTGCGTCGCCGGGTCTTCACCGCCATGCGCGAGCTGCTCACGCGGCTGGCGTCGCGGCGGCCGCTGGTGCTTTACGTGGAGGATCTGCAGTGGGCCGACGCCGACTCGCTCGCCATGATTCGCGAGGTCATGCAGGAGCCGGAGGCGCCGCCGCTTCTGCTGCTGGCCAGCGTGCGAACGGCCAGCGGCGCGAGCGCCGGCCAGGCGTGGCCCGAGGTGCCGCGTCTCGAGCTTGGCGATGCCGCCCGGCACGTGCACCTCGAGGGCCTGTCGACGGCCGAGGCGCGCGAGCTCACGCAGAAGCTTCTCGAGCAGACCCGCCTGCCGGTCAACCCGGCCTCGGCGCGCGCCATTGCCGATGAGGCCGGGGGCCATCCGCTGTTCATCGACGAGCTGGTGCGCCACGCCCAGGTCGCGGGCGCGAGCTCGAAGCTGCCGCTGCTCGAGGATGCGCTGTGGGAGCGCATTCGCCGCCTCGACGACTCCGCGCGGCAGATTCTCGAAGTGGTTGCGGTTGCCGGAGCGCCACTGGCGCAGGAGACGGCCGCGTCGGCCGCCAACCTCGACTACGGCGCCTACGCCGAGACGGTGTCCCGCATGCGCGACGCGCGCCTCATGCGCACCTCCGGCAACCGGCGCGACGACGAAATCGAGCCCTACCACGGACGGGTGAGCGACGCGGTGCTCGCCCACATGGAGGCCGATCGGCTGCGCAATTGCCACCACCGCCTGGCCCTCGCCCTCGAGGCGAGCGGCGATCAGCAGCTCGAGGCGCTGGCGGTTCACTGGCACGGCGTCGGCGATCTCGAGCGCGCCGGCGGCTACGCAGCCGAGGCGGCGGCCCAGGCGCTCGACTCCCTGGCGTTCGATCGGGCGGCTCGCCTGTATCGCCTGGCCATCGAGTGGCGCCCGGTCGCGGGCGCCTTTGGTCGGCGCATTCAAACCCGTCTGGGCGATGCGTTGGCCAACGCCGGTCGCGGCGCCGAAGCGGCGGATGCGTACCTGGTCGCGGCCGAGGGATCGTCGGCCGCGGCGAAACTCGAGCTCGAGCGCCTGGCCGCCGACCAGCTGCTCCGCAGCGGGCGCATCGACGAGGGCCTCGAAGCTCTTCGCACGGTCCTCGGCGCCGTGGGGCTCGAGCTTGCGCGCAGCGAGGCCGGGGCGCGGCGCTCCGCTCGCTGGGGGCGGTTAAAGCTCAAGGTCCGCGGCGTTCAGTTCAAGGAGCGAGACGCCAGCCAGGTGTCGCTGGAAGAACTGACGCACATCGACATTTGCTGGTCGGCTTCGGTCGGTCTGGCGGGCGTCGACTTTCTGCGGGGCGCGGCGTTTCAGACCCGACATCTGCGCCTGGCGCTGGCCGCGGGCGAGCCCTATCGGGTTTGTCGGGCGCTGTCGATGGACGTCCACTACGGGTCGCTCGAAGGCCGAAAGACGACCAAGGAGACGCGGTCCACGCTGGCCACCGCCAGAGAACTCGCGGAACGCATCGGCAAAGCCCACGCGCGCGGGCTGGTCGATCTGGTGAGCGGCGTCGCCGCCTTCAACGAAGGCCGCTGGGCGAGCGCCTTCGAGGCGTGCGAGTCGGCGGAGGCGACCCTGCGCGACGAGTGCGTCAACGTTTGGTCCGAGCGCAACAGCGCGCAGCTGTACTCGCTGTGGGCGCTGGCCATGCGCGGCCAGCTCGGCGAGCTCAATCGGCGCGTGCCCAGGCGCCTGCGCGAAGCCGATGAGCGCGGCGATCGCTACGCGACCACCAATCTACGCACGGGACTGCTCAATCTGGTGTGGCTGGCGGCCGACGACGTCGAAGGCGCACGCAGCCAGGCGGAAGACGCGGTGGCGGAGTGGTCGACCGAGGGCTTTCACTGGCAGCACTTCTACGATCTCTACGCGCAGGTGCAGATCGACCTGTATTCGGGGTCGTCGAAGACCGCGGCCGAGCGGCTGCAGAGTCGCTGGCTGCAGCTCGAGAAGTCCGGCCTGCTGCGGGTCGAAACCGTGTGCGCGCTGATGCACGAGCTACGGGGGCGGGTCGAGCTCGCTCAGGCGCGCGCCAACGGGGGCAGCCCCGGCGGCGAAGTCCAGCGGGCGGCTCGGCGGCTGCGCCGAATTGGCGCTTACGCCGAGCCCCTGGCGAGCTTGCTCGAAGCCGGCGCGGCGTCGATCGAAGGCTCTCGCGAAGTCGCGGCCGCCCGACTGCGCGCCGCCATCTCCGGGTTCGAAGAGCACGACATGGCGCTGTGGGCCCATGCGGCGCGCCGGCGGCTCGGCAGCGTGGCTGGCGGCGAGGATGGGGCTTTTTTGGTCGGCGAGGCCGACGACTGGATGGACGGCAACCGCATTCTCGATCCCGAGCGCATCACCGCCATGCTCGCGCCGTAGCTCATCCACCGCTCGCGGCCGAACCCGGGGCGTCACGGCGTCGCTTCGTACCCGTAGTCGTTCGATTCGGAAGTCGGGGGCGCGGGGGCTCCAGCCGCCGCCGCGGCGCCGCCCGCCGCTATCGCGAGGATGGCAACAGCGGCCATGGCTCGATAGGAGCACCGACCGAAGCGGGCGGCTGCGGCCGCGATCATCGGCGGGGCGGCCAGTGCCAGGGCGTGAGCGCTGGGCAGCTCGGCGTAGCAGTAGGCCAGGGCGAGCACCGACCAGCCAACGACCGCGACCACGGGGCCGACGTGGCCGCGTGTTTCGTCGCGCACTCGCGAGACGAGCCACAGGCCGCCGAGGGCCGCCCCGGCGAGGGCGCCGAATTGCCCGACGCGCAGGGTGCCGGAGGCGGCCGCGGCAGCGGCCGTCGCTCCGAGCCAGCCGAGGTACAAGAGCGACGCTGGCCCGGCGTGCACCCGTTCGTCGAGCTGGCGGGAGGCGAAGACCTGGCCGACCAGTAGAGCGGCGGCGCCGATGGCGGTCGCCGGCGACGTTCCACCCCCGCGCACCGACGGCGGCAGCAGCAGGCCGGCGGCCAGGGCGCACAAGGCGAGCAGGGCCGACGCGCGAGGACGCGCGCCGACGATGCCGGCCACCAGCACCAGGTGGACGAGCCAGCCGTCGGCCGCGGCCGGAGGCGCGGGGGGACCGGGCAGGGCCACCGCCGCCGCCGTCGCGATGGCGGCGGACAGGCCGACCGCTCGCCACCGCGCCGGCAGCAGGGGCAGGCCGACCAACGCCCCCAGGGCGCCGGGGAGCAGAACGTTTGCGACAATCAGCTCGAGCATGGATTCTCCTCCTCGGCGCCCGGGTGGTTACTGGCGGATTGCCTCGACTCCCAGGGTGAGCTCGACGTCGTCGCCCACCGGCCCGATGGCGTAGTCCATGCCGAAGTCGCTTCGCTTGATGGACAGCTTGCCCTCGAATCCGACCACGAACACGCTTTCGTCGAGAAAGCTCTTGCCCGATCCTGTATAGGCAAAGACGGTCGTTACGGGCTTTGTCACGCCGTGCAGCGACAGGTCGCCGGTCACTTCGAAGCGTCCGGCATCGAGCGGCTTCACGCGGGTGCTTTGAAAGCGAATCGTCGGGAACTGCTTGGTGTTGAAGTAGTCGGGGCTGCGCAGGTGGTCGTCCCGCTTCTTGTTGGCGGTAAAGACGCTGTTGGCGTCGACTTCGATATCCACCGCCAGGTCGCTGGCCGCGCCGCCGAGCTTGATGGTGCCCGACGAACGCGTGAACTGGCCGTAGTTGTACGCCACCTGAAAGTGCTTGATGCGAAACACCACCATGGTGTGCACCGGGTCGACCGCGTAGGTGCCGGCCAGTCCCGCAAGGTCGGGCGAGCCCTCGGGCGCAGTCTCGGGCGCCGACGCCGGCTCCGCAGGTTTGGGTGCCGGGGTTTCGCCGGGGGCGTCAGGCGGGCTGGAGGGCGATTTCGAACAGGCCGGCACAAGGGCGAAAAACAGGGCGATTGTCGAGATGGTTTTCACGATGGTTCTCCGAGGTGTGCAAAGGGGCGGGGCTACATGGACGCGAACTGCCTGGCCAGCGCGCGCGGATCCGCGAGCCAGGTCTTGCCGGCGCTTTCCGACATCGGGTCGGGGAAGATGTCTTCTTCGTCGCGCAGCACGCCGTCGAGAGTTCGGCGGGCGACGTCGGCCGGCGCGGCCTTGTCCATTTCGAACGCGCGAATCATGTCGGTGTCTACGGCCCCCGGATAGACGCCGAACACCCGCACGCCGCGGCTGTGCAGCTCGCCGCGCAGGGCCTGCGTCATGGAGAACGCCGCGGCCTTCGACGCGCTATAGCCGCCGATGCCGGGCATGCTGGCCAGCGACACGAGGGTCAGAACGTTGACGAGGGCGCCGCCGGTTCGCTCGAGTGCGGGAGCGAACGCTCGGGTCATCTCTAGCGTTCCGAAGAAGTTCACGGCGAAGTCGCGCTCGAGCTGGTCTCGACTGGCGTCGAGCAAGCCGTAGCTGGCGAGCGAGCCGGCGTTGTTGATAAGCAGGTCGATGTCTCCGGCTGCTTTGGCAGCGGCGGCGCATTGCCGCGGATCGGTGATGTCGAGCTGCAGCGCTTTGACGCGGCCGCCGCCCTGATCGACGAGATCGCGGACCCTCTCGGGCTTGCGCGCGGCCGCGTAGATGGTCTGGCAACCCTGGCTGAGAAGTGCTTCGACGTAGCAGCGGCCGATGCCGCGATTCGAACCGGTGACGAGGGCGACGGTGTCTTTGAGCTTCACGGTTGTCTCCTTGCTGAGTACGCACTCAAGCTAGGAGACCGGACCGATGCGAAAAACCGGGGCTAGCGCACGGCAGCGCTGCGCGCGACGCAGCAATCGGCGCGCTACGCTTGGGCCCGATGGAGATCGAAACCCTGGCAATCTTTGCCGACGTGGCTCGCAAGGAGAGCTTTGCTGCCGTCGCCCGCGAGCGCGGAATCGCCGGCTCTTCGGTGTCGCGGGCCGTGGCCGCCCTGGAAGACGAGCTGGGCGTGCGGCTTCTGCAGCGCAGTACGCGTCGGGTTTCCGTCACCGAGGCGGGCGTGGCGTTTCTCGACGTGGTGGAGCCGCTGTTGCTGGAGGTCGAGCGGGCGTGGGCGGTGGCTCAGGATGCCGGCAAGTCGCCTCGCGGGGTGCTTCGGGTGACGGCGCCGCTGACCTTCGCGCAGCTCAACCTGGTTCCGCTCATGCCGGAGTTCGCCGAGCGATATCCGTACTTGCGCTTCGAGCTGCTGCTCACCGACTCGATGGTGGACATCGTGGCTGAGCGAGTCGACGTAGCGCTGAGGCTGGGCCATCTGGACGACTCGGAGCTCATCTCGACTCGCCTGTGCGACATGGTGTACTCGGCGTGCGCCAGCCCCGCGTATTTGGAGCGGCACGGGCGGCCCGAGCACCCGGCCGAGCTCGCCGAGCATTCCTGTCTGCGCTACGCCGTGCCGAGCTTTGGCGCTCGCTGGCTGTTTCGACCCAAAGGCGGGGGGCCGCCACAAGAGGTGCCCATCAGCGGTCGATTCACGATCTCGAACGGCGTTGCTCTACGCGACTGCGCGAGCGCCGGCCTCGGCGTAACGCTGTTGCCGCGCTGGAACGTCGCGACTCATCTGGCGGATGGCCGACTCGTCGATCTCTTTCCCGACTACGAGGCAACGGCAACCCGGTTTGGCGGGGCCGCCTGGTTGCTCTATCCGTCCCGCGCCCACGTGCCCCTGAAGGTGCGAGCGTTTCGCGACTTCATTTCCGAAAAGTTCGCCGAGGGCGCGCCAAGCGAGGCAGGCCTGCGAGGCTAGCGGGGCGGGCCGCTAGCCGAAGGCTTTTTCGATCTCGGCGAGTTGCGCTTCTTCGGCGGCGGAGATGGACTTGAGGCCCAAAAAGCCGCCCGCGGCTTCGGCCACGGCCCGGGCCCGAGAAACCACGGCGTCGCGCAGGGCGGTGCGCTGGGCGTCGTCGAGGGCTTCGCAAAGGCCGCCGATGTAGCCCTGCCAGGCGTCGGTGAGCGCCTCGTCGGGCTTCTGGGTGAGCCAGCCGTCGAGCAGGGCGTACGCCGGGGTGCCTTTGCTCACGCCGCCGGCGGCGGCCGACTCGAGCACCGCGTTGCGCTCCTTGTCGTGAATGGAGCCGTCGGCCCAGGCGACCCGGATCAGCGGAACCAGCGACATGGCCACCACCGATTCGGTATCGATGGAAAGCTCGATGAGCTTGTCGAGAACGGCATCGTCGTCGACGCCGGACCGCTCGCGGAGCAGCTCCCGGGTTTCGCGCCGGCTGTTTTCGGCGCGAAGCTCGTCGAGGAGCTTTTGCTCCTGGTCGCTGAAGAAGGCGTTCTCGAGAGCTTTACGTCGTTCGTCGAATCCGGGAAGCACGACGCGAGGTTAGCCAAAAGTGACCGCCATTTCGAACGGTCGGCGCGGTTTTCTCGACGGCTCGCTGCCCGGGCGCTTTTTTCGGCTCGGCTGCGCGCTAGCGGAACACGACCGGGTAGTACACGGTGAGGCCGCGCTGGGTGCGCGCGAACCGGGCCTTGGCGGCCACGCCGACCAGGCACTCGCGAAACTCCGGTGACCCGGTCGCGACGGCGGCCCGGTCCACGCGGCCGTTGGCCTTGATCACCAGGCGCAGGCGCGCGGTGCCGCTGAACCCATGCCGATCGCCGCACGACAGCAGTCGCCCGCGGATCGGTGAGATGCCGGCGTTGACCTCGCGGCTCGACAGCTTGGTCGGCAGCGACTCCACCGGCTCGGTCGGAGCGTCTACCTCATCCGAGTCCTGCTTCTTGCAGCACGCGGCGTTGGGATCGACCAGGCACATAACGGCGTCGCAAGCGTTCGCGGCGGCGGTCGGCCGGGAGGCCGGTGAGCCGCCCAGGGCCGGGGCTGCGGCGGAGCTCGACGGTGCCGCCGCCTCGACCGGCGCTTCGGGCTCCGGCTCGACTTCGATGGGGGGCGGTTCGGCGGCGGCGACCGAGTCGCGGCGCTCCGCGCGACGGTCGCGGCGCTTGCGCGTCGCGCCGTCGTCATCGTCAACATTGGCCTTGGCAAGGGCTTGGGGCCGGGCGGGCTCGGCGATGGCCGCTGTCTTGCGGGCGGCGACGGGGGCGGGGGGCGGTTCGGCCGCGAGCTCGGCAACGGCTTCAGCCGCGGGTTCGTCGGCGACTCCGGCATCGATGCCGATTTCGAGCTCCGCCGCGGTCGCGGCCAGGTCGAGCCCCGGGTAGGCAGGGGCGGGGGCCACGCCGGCGTCGGCTTCACCCACCGCGACACCCTCGGCCGCGGCGCTTTCGCCGACCAGGCCCGGGCGGAATCCCAGGGCCACCATGACCGCGATGGTCGCGCCGGCGGTCGCGAGGATCAGGGCGACCGAAATGGCGATGACGGCACCGGTCGAAAGACCGCGCCGCTCGGGCTCGCTCATCGGCGGCAGCACGGTGCCGAGCCGGGGCGGCCGGGTCGACGGCGCCAGCGGCTCCACGGCCGGCGCTTCAGCGGAGGTGCGGTGGCGCTCGTAGGCGAGCACCATCTGCTTGAGATCGAGCACCCCAGACGTCGACGATGAATCGGCTTCGTCCGAACGACCTTCGAGCACCGCCGGGTCGCCGTCGGTGATGTCGAACAGCTCGCTGAAGGTGCCTGTGCGCCTTTTGCCTTCGCCTGGTGATTCCACGGAGTGCCTCGCTTCGGTCTTGCTGGTGCCTGCGTTTCGGAATGTGACCTGGGTTTCTTTTCCCAGGACGGATGTTCGCAGAAGAAGCAAGCCTGATGCCAGGCGAACTCGATGCTATTTCAATGTATTGCTGGACACCGACTGTGGACGAAGGTGGTCAGGTCGGGAACATAAGTGGCCAGAGTACTAGCCGCTGGTGCGTTTGATTCGCACTCAGGGACTAGCCGAGACCGATCCCCAGGCGCGCTCGGGCGTCGAGGTAGTGCTCGTCCAGTGCCAGTCGTACCAGGTGTGCCGATCGATCTGTGCCACCTACCAGGCGAATGGCGGTGGCCGCGTCGCCGGTGAGCAGAAGCCCGGCTCGGTCCGCCGAGCGCTGGCAGGCGGCGATGAACCGGGCGGCGTCGAGCTCGCGCGGCGACGCGTCGGCCAAAAGCTCGCCCAGCTCCCGCCGCACTTTCACCGGCAGCGTCTTGCGCAACATCTGGTCGTGTTCGCGCTGGCCCTCGTCCGCCGCGTCGCCGCCGCTGCCGAAGACCCGCTGCAGCGAGCCGAGCAGCCCGGCAAAGTCGCCCTCGGGCAGGCCGGCCGCGATGATTCGCCGCGGTCGCGCCAGCTCGCAGGCCCGGGTAAGCGCGAAGCGCAGCTCCAGGTCCGACGGCGGCTCGGCTGCGTCTTCGGCGAGGCGCGGACCCAGCACCACCAGCGGCGGCGACACGCACACCACCTGCACGTCGGCTGCGTTGGGGTCGTCGGTGCGGTAGAGCAGGGTCGCCGGAATCGCCAGGGCCTTGGCCAGGTGCGGGAACATCACCGCCGCCGGCTGGGTGGTCTTGCTCGGCACCCGCTGTGCGCCCTCGATGCCCGCCCGCGCCAGGGCCTCGTCGGGTTCGCTCCACAGCAGCGGCGCCGCCTCCCACAACACGGCCAGGGCGCTGGCGAGCGGTTCGTCGTCCGCGTCGGCAATGAGCCGGACCCGATCGACTTCGCTGATGACCGCCTTGTAGTTGTCGTCGTCGGCCATGGGCCGGTCGGGGTATCGGGTGATGAACTCGACGTCGGCCGGATCCAGGTTTTCGCCCAGCGCCGACGCCAGCTCGAGCGTTACGCGGCCGCCGTCGGTGTTCACCGGACCCGCTCCGGTATCGCGGCGCAGCAGGCGCCCCAGGCGGAGAATGTCGGCCGCCTTGCGGTCGGCCGCCGCGACCGTGCGGCAGTACTCGAGGGCGCGGTCGCGCTTGTCGGAATCGTCTTGCCACAGCTCGACCAGGGCGCGGCGCCCGGCGTGGGCGCCGTCGGAGTCGTGGGACGACGCGATGGCCTTTTCGAACGCGACCACGGCGCCTTTGGTGTCGCCGCGCGCGCGCCGCGCCGTGCCGAGGCGCTGCCACAAGAGCGCGTACTGGGCGGCTTCGACATCGGTTTGCGCTTCCTTGCCCGACAGCGCGCGGCCGAGGATGTCGGCCACTCGCTCGTATTGCTCGGCCTCGAGCAGCAGGTCGGACACGACCGTCGCGCTGGCCAGGTCGTCGGGGTTGGTCTCGACTGCCTTTACCGCGGCCGCCGTCGCGCGATCGGTGTCGCCCGCCGTGAGGTAGTTGCGGGCCGCAGCGGCAAACCGCGCGGCTCGGGCCTGGGCCGACTCGCCAAACGAGGCCATGAGCTCGGCGGTCCGGGCTGCGCCGGCGTGGTCCTTGGCGAGGTCCTGGCGCTCGAGCAGCTTTTCGAGCAGAGGAATGTGTTTGGACTCGAGGGGCTCGGCGGCGTTGACCGCCGACACGAAGCAGGCGCGGGCTCGCTCTTCATCCTTGAGAGCCATGAGGGCCAGGTCGCCGAGCGCTTCGAACAGCCGCACTCGCTCGGCCGGGTCTTCGGACGACGTCGCCTGGCGCGTCAACAGGTCCGCGGCTTCCTGCATCTGGCCTCGCTCCATGGCCAGCTCGGCAAGGGCGTGCAGCGCCTGGCCGTGGTTGGGCTTGAGCTCGAGCGCTTTGCGGTACAGCGGTTCGGCCTTGTCCGGGCGCAGGGAGCGAATCTCGGCCAGCGCGGCGTGATACAGGCCGTCGGCGACCTCGCCGGCGCGGCTCGGGGCGTCGGGGTAGTCGCCGAGAGCGCCGAGGTGCAGGGCGGCTTCGCGCCAGCGCCGGGCCCGGTACCGGTTCTCGCCCAGGGCGAGCTTGACCAGCAAGTTCTTGCGGTGCAGGCGGTCGGCTTCGAGCAGGGTCTGGTACGCGTCGTCGTCGCGACCCAGGGCTTCGTAGGCCAGGGCCAGGCGCCGGTCGAGCTCGGCCCGCGTATCCGGGGCGGCGTCGGCCAGCTCGGGAATGGTGTTTTGCAGGAACACCTCGAGCTCGGTGTGGCGGTTGAGGTCGCCGAGCAGGTCTGCCTTGCCCATGATGGCCGGAAGGTGCGTTGGCGCAACGCTCAGGGCCGCGTCGAACCTACGCAGGGCGGCGGCGTCGATACCGGCCGCGCGGGCGATGGCCGCCAGCTGGGTGTGAATGCGGGCCTGATCGTCTTCGTCGGTGTCGTCGCGTTCGAGCTGGCTTTCGAGCAGTCGCTGAGCCTCTTCGAGATCGCCGCTGCTTTCGACCAGTCCCGCCAGCGCCCAGGTGGCTTCCCGATGACCGGGCGCCAGCTCGAGCACGCGCTCGAACGCCGCGCGCGCGCCGTCGGCGTCCTGGCAGCCGTCGCGCAGAGCCGTGCCGGCGTCGAGCAGCGCCTTGATTTTGGCTTCGATGTCGTCGAGGGCGTTGGCCTCGCGCAGCTTGGCCTCGGCGTAGCCCCGCGGGTCGTCTTCGCCGGCGACCCGGGCGATGGCGGCCAGAGCGGTCGGGTGGTCGGGCACCAGTTCGAGGGCGCGGTCGAACGCGGCCCGGGCGCCGTCTTTGTCGCCGAGCTGTTCGGCGCGCAGGCTGCCCAGCCGAATGAGCAAAGCCGCGGTGTCGCCGGCCGGGGCGGACTGCTCGCCCTCGAGGGCCTGAATGCGACCTTCGAGCACCGACGAGGCTTCGCGCTCGCGACCCGACAGAATCAGCGCCTCGACCAGGTCTTCGGCGAGGCTGTTGTCGTCCGGGGCGATGGTGCGCGCGTGGCGCAGCGCCGACGCCGCTTCGTCCGGACGGTCGAGCCACTCGATCAGCACCCGCGCTCGGCGCTGCAAAAGGCGCGCGCGATCTGCCGGGTCTTCGGTGAGCGCCGCGCGTCGGCGCAAGGTATCGGACAGGTCTTCCCAGCGGGCGTGCTCGCGGTACAGGCGGTCGAGCGCTTCGTAGCCACCGACATCGTCGGCCGACACCTCTACCAGGGTGCGATAGGCGTCGATCGCCCGGTCGGGAAGCTCGACCTCGGTCTCGTAGATTTCGCCGATGGCGCGCAGCGCCTCGCGCGCCTGGGGTTTGCCCTCGGCGATGTCGGCCACGCGATACAGGGTGTCGATGACCTGACTCCAGCGCCCCATGCCGCGATTGATGTCGGCGATCTGTTCGAGAATGTCGAGGTCTTCCGGGGCCAGGTCGCGCAGTCGCGCCAGGGCATCGAGAGCATCGTGGGGCCGGGACAGCTCGTCTTTGTAGATGGCGGCGAGCTCGCGCAACAGCGCGGGGCGCTCGGCTTCCGGCGCGGCGGAGCCGAGTCGCGGGTCGGTGCGCTCTTCGAGCAGCGCGGCCAGGTCGACCCAGCGCTTTTCGTTGCGGTACAGCGCCTGCAGTTTGTCGCGGGCGACCTCGTGCTCGGGCTGCATGCCGAGCACCCGCCGGTAGATGGCCTCGGTCTCGCGCAGCTTGTCCTGTTCGACGCGGATCGCGGCGACGTCCATCAGCAGCTGCGCCGCCGAGTCCGGGTTGTTCGCGTTGTCGGCCGCCTCGAGGTACAGGTTGGCGAGCGAATCCCACTTGTCGTGCTCGGCCGCCAGACGGTACAGGCGCGCCCGGGGTTCGGCGTCGTCGGGGGCGAGCTCCAGGGCCCGCTCCAGGGTTTCGAACGCTCGATCGAGGTCCTTGGCCCCGCTTTCCCATACTTCCGCCGCGCGAAAGGTCCAGCGCAGTCGGGTCGCGGTGTCGCGCGCGGGCAGCTGTTCGTAGGCGGCCGCGAATTCCTCCCAGGGCGACGCGTAGGACCGACTGACCATCGACACCAGGGCGAGGCGGGCCGGTCCCGGTCGCGGCGGCGCCTGTCGCGCCGACATGGGCGCAACGCCGGGCATGGACGGCCGGCGCGGCGGTGGCGGCGGGGCTCCTCGGCCCGTGGGCGGTGGCGGCGGGCGCAGGGCGGTGAGCAGGTCCTCGACCCGAAGCTCGATGGTCGGGTCGTTGCGCGCGGCGCGGGCTTCGGCGAGGTCGCTGATGTCGAGCTCGATGGTCGACTCGCGCGGCCGCTGCCCCGGGCCGTTCGGGCCGGGCTCGTCGGCCATCAGGTCGCTCGCCGACAGCTCTTCCGTGTCTTCGCGCCGCGGCTTGGACGACTCGATGGTGAGCGGTCGTTGCGCGCTCGGGCGCGCGTTGCCGCCCAGGGCGCCGTCGCTTTCGACGTGGGCCGCGGGCGGCTCGGGCGCCGCGGTCTTGTCCGACGCCTTGTAGCTGTCGATCTCTTTGGCCAGGCGCCACAGGTGCGCCACGGTTTCGTTGTCTTCGGGAGCGAGCAAGAACGCCTGCAGGTGAGCGCGGAACGCCCGCGCGCGCTGGTGCAGGTTTTCTTCGATGATCTGCGCTTTGCGGCGCAGGATCTGGACCGCGCGCTCGAGGGTCGGCGCGCGCTCGAACAGCGCCTGTTCGACGCCGACCACGTCGCCCCAGCGGCGGGTGCGCTCGGCGAGGGCGTACAGGCCCTGGCGCGTTTCGTCGCGCTCGGGCGCCCAGGAAAACGCCCGGAGCAGTTCTTCGACCGCCGATTTAGCGTCGCCCAGACGCTCCTCGAACACCTGGGCGCGACGCGAGTGCAGGGCGACCTTGCCGTCTCGGTCGGCGGTCGGCAGCGATACGTCGAGGCAGTCGACCAGCTGCTGCCAAAGACTCTCGTCGTCGCCCTCGAGGGCGATGCGCTCGACCTCGGCCACCAGGTCTTTGTCGCGCGGCGACACCACCAGGGCTTCGCGCAGGACGTTCATGGCGCGCGCCTTGTCGTCGAGGCGGCGCTCGGCGATGGTCGCCAGCTGACGGCACGCCGAGACGAACGCGGCGGCGTCGCCGCGGACGACCGGAGGACCGGAGGCACTCGCGTCGCCGTCGACGAGCCGGGCTCGTTCGTCCTCGTACACGTCGGCCAGCTCGGCCCACAGGCCGTGGGCCTCGGCGGCTCGACGCAGCTCGGCGATGGTGTTGGCGTCGGGCGCGTGGTCGTGAGCGGCCCGATACCAGAGGAACGCTTTCGGCGGGTCGCCGAGCTTGTCGGCCGTGGCCGACGCCACGCGCATCATCAGCGCCCGGCGCTCGTCGCCGGCGGCCGCTCGTTCGACGCGGCGCTCGAGCAGCGACACGTGTCGCGCCCAGTCGCCGACCTGGGCGTACAGCTCCGCGGCCGCGCTGAGGGCCTCGTCGTGATCGCCTTCGATACCGAGCACGCGCTCGAAGGCCTGCAGGGCTCGCGTCGACTGGCCGAGCTGGTCGCGACACAGGTAGCCGATTTCGAGCCCGCGGGCGATGCGCTCGCCGTCTTCATCGGTGAGGTACATCTCGCGCTCGGCAATGCGCACCGCGGCTTCGAAGTCGCCGCGGGCCTCGTACAGCCGGCGCAGCGCCTTGTGTGCGGGCAGGTTGGCCGGATCGACGTCGGCGATCAGCGTCTCCAGCGCGCGGGCGGCTTCGAGCGGCGCGCCCAGGCGGCCTTCGAGCAGCTGGGCGCGAGCCAGAGCGACGTCGGCTGCCTTGGCCGGATCGTCGACCAGGTGCAGCGGCGCCTGGCGCTCGTAGATCGACGCCAGGTCTCGCCAGTCGCCGCGCGCCTCGTGCAGTCGCGCCAGCGCGTCGAGGGCCTCCCGGTCGTACGGCAGCAGGTCGAGGAGCTGCGTCCAGGCCCGCACCGCTTTGTCGGGCCGCTCGAGCTGCTGGTCGGTCACCTGGGCCAGCCGGCGAATGTCGAGGGACCGGGCGGCCGCTTCGGGGGTGCCCGGTGGCGGCGTCGACTTGCCGGCGAGCAGGCGCTCGAGCACCTCGGCCAGGTCGGCCCAGCGGCTGTGGCGCTCGTACAGCGCGGCAAGCTCGGACAGCGCCTGCTGGTCGTTGCGCGCCGCCTTGAGCACCCGCTCCCAGCGCTCCATGGCGGCCAGATCGTCGTTGCGGTCGCCGGCCAGCCGCGCCAGTCGGCGCAGCACCTTGGCGCGCTCGGCCGGGCCGGTTGCCGACTCGGCGTGGTACTCGAGAGTTTGCTCGAGGCGCTGCTTGTCGCCGGCTTTGTCGAGGGTTCGCTCCATGCGCTCGAGCGCATCGCGATCGCCGGGCAGGATTTCGAGAATGCCGCCGCAGGCGAACACCACGCCCTCGATGTCGTTGACGCGCTGCTCGTACATCGCGGCCAGGCGCCGCAGGGTCGTGAGCCGCTCGACCCGCTGGGCGACCGGCCAGTCGCGCGGTCCCGGTCGGTCCCGGCCGTCGGCGGCGGCTTTTTGCGCGACCACGGCGGCGTCGATGTCGAGCTGGCGCCGCATGCTGCTGGCGAGCCCCTCGTCGTCGCCCTCGCGTTCGTAGAGCTCGGCGAGCGCCTTGATCGACGCCGCGTCGTCGGGGAACACCGTCAGCACTTCCTCGTAGAGCTCGATGGCCCGGCGCGGATTGACCTGGCGTTCGCGATACACCTGCGCCATGCGGCGCAAGGCCTCGGCGCGCTGCTGCGGGCCTTCGGCCGCCGCGGCTTCTTGCTCGAGTACGCCGACGAGCTGCTCCCACATCTTGGCGCGGGAGGCCAGTCGGCGCAGGGCCTCGCGCGCTTTGGGATTGTCGCCTTCGATGTTCTGGACTCGCCGCCAGGCCTCGACCGCCCGGTCGACGTCGCCCAGGCGCAGCTCGGCCAGCTGGGCGAGCTCTTCGAGCTGCCGAACGATGTGCGCCGTCGGGGACCCGGCGGCACGGGCGCTCTCGATGGCGAACTCGGTCAGGTCGGCGAGGCCGCGCCAGTCGCGCCGCTCGCGAAAGTGGTCGCTGTAGCGGGCCAGCGCTTCTTCGTTGTCGGGATCGACCGACAGGGCCCGATGCAGATGCTCGGCGGCGCGGTCCCGGTCGTTGAGGTGTTCGCGCGCAATGGTCGCGAGCTCGAGCAGCTCGACCGCCAGTCGCGGTGCGTCGTCGCCCAGGGCCTCGAGGTCGCGTTCCATCAGAGCCGCCAGGGCGTTCCACTCCTGATCTTCGCGATAGAGCTCGCGCAGGCGCATGCCGGCCTGGGAAAAGGCCGGCTCGCGGGCGGCGATCGCAGCGAGGCACTCCTTGAGCGAGTCGCGGTCGTCGATGCGGCCGTCGTACAGGGCCGCGCGCTTGCGCAGGGTCGCGACGAGCAGCTCGTCTTCGGCGGCGAGCGACTCCTGGTGGCGGTACAGGCGCTCGAGCTCGTCCCAGCGTTCGTCGAGGGACAGGGCCTCCTCGAGGTTCTCGGTGCCGGCGCGCGAATAGGGGTCGACGCCGAGCGCGCGGCGCAGGTAGCCGATGGCGCTGTCGTGTTCCTCGGTGCCCAGGCGGCTGCGGCCGAGTTCGACGAACAGGGCGCTGGCGCGGGCCTTCTGCTCGTCGGTTCCGGCGAACTCCGGCGAGGCGTACACCTCGGCCAGCGCTTCGCGCGCTTCGAACGACTCGGGCATGAGCGCGGTTGCGCGCTCGAGCTCGCTCGCTGCGGCCTCGTGCTCGCCGCGGCGCCCGAGGATGCGCCCGAGCTCCAGGTGCAGGGCGCCCCGGTGCTTGCTCGAGGCGTTGTCGCCAATGGCCTCGATTTCCGCCCGGTACAGCTTGGCGACCATGTCGTCGCGGCCCAGGGACCGGTAGATCGTGCGCGCGGCCTCGATCGCCTCGCTTCGGTCGGGCTCGAGTCGCCAGGCGGCCTGCCAGTGCTCGAGGGCCCGGTCGATGCGGCCGAGCTCGGCGTCCCACAGCTCGGCGAGCATGCGGTGGCGCTGGCCGCGCCGGGCGGAGAAGGGCTCGTGATCGCCGCGCTGCGGGGCGGCCGCCGCCCGCCGGTCGAGCTCGGCCAACTCGCTCTCCATGACTTCGGCCGCTTCGGCGTAGCGCCGGGCGACCATGAGTCGCTCGGCCAGCCGCGCGTTGGCGCGCTCGTTGCCAGGATCCAGGGCGATGGCTTCGCGCAGGTCGCGCTCGCCGCGCCGGTCGTCGCCGACGAGCAGCCGCGCCTCGCCGGCCTCTGACCAGATGGCGGCGGCCTTGAGCGGATCGCGCTCGTGGGGCGCGCGCAGCTCGGCGACCTCGGCCACCGCATCTGGCTGACCCTTGTCTCGAAGGGCCTCGTGCAGCTCGGCGTAGAGATCCTCGTCGTCCGGGTGCTTGCGGAACGATTCGATCTGAGCCGCCAGGACGTCGATCGGCTGGGGATGGGTCGGAGTAGCGTCGTCGCGCATATCAGCAAAAAGCCCGCGTGGTCGCGAGGTTATCACGACGCCGGCGGTCTGGGCCGGGACCGAGGGGCCACAAATGGAGACGGTCAAGAACCGGCAATTGGGGACGATGCGTAAACCACACCGAGCCATGACCAGATACCAGCCGACCAAAGACCGTACCGTCGCAAATCTCGAGCATGCGTTTGCCGAAGTGAGCGCGCTCGATCCCCACCAGATCGCCCGGCAGGGCGCCCTGCTGAGTCTGCGCGCCAAGGCCGTGGGCCCTCTGATCGCCATGATCGAGCAGTGTCTGGAGTGGCTCGTGGACGTCGAGCTCGCCTACGGCGACGCCGACCTGGCCCTGGCCGACGGTTTCGCCGCCGGCGATGTCGATTTCGACGGCTGGGTGCTCGCCGCTGATTCGCGACTCGGCGAGCGGGCCGCGGCCACAGTGGCCGACATCTGTTTTGCGGCCCGCTGCGACCTGATGGCGCAGCTGCGCCGGCTGCGCGACGCGGCCGGTGCGCCCGACGCGCTGCTGCAGGAGTGCGACGCCGCCGCGACCAAGGTCCGGCGCGCCCTGCGCGCGGTTCTCGACGGCATGGCCGAGCGATCGACGAGCGCCGTGGTGGCGCCGCCCGCCATCGAGACCGTCGAGCGTCGGGAGGTCGAGATTGCGGTGGCGGTGCGGGCCATGTTCGCCCGGCTGCGCGGCGCCGTGTTGCCCGTGCCCGCCAACGACCCCGAGTCGCTCACGGGGGCGCTCGAAGAGCTGTCGCGAACGCTCCGTTCGATCGTCGGCTCGCCCGAGTTCGACTTCGTTCGCGCCGACGACCAGGCCCGCCTGCGCGAGCTGGCCGCCGCTGCGGACGCCTGGCTGGCCGGCGAGCGCAACCCGCGCCGCGGCGGGTGCCTGTACGAGGACATCGTGGCCACCGCCGACGGACTTCGCGCGATCAATCTGCGCTTCGAGCTGGTCGCGCACGACAGCGCCGTGGTCGGTGAAGCGCGCGACGCACTGGCCGGCGACGCGACTCCGATGACGCGCGACGACTTCGACCTGCTCGTCGAGCGCATGTGGAGCCTGCGCGGTCGCGACGACGCCTTCGACCAGCTTCTCGGTCGCGCTATCGCCGGCGAGTCGCCGCCGCGGCTCGCTCAGCTGTTCGCCCATCAGCTCGACGTCATGGCCCGCCACCTCGGCGTCGCCGACCCCGGCACCCGCTGCTAAAGAGCCGCTTCCAGCGAGCGCCGAACGAGCTCTGCGACGGCGGCGGCCAGGCCCGGCGCCTTGCTCGCGCGCGACCCGGCGACGTTGAGGGTCTGCACGCGTTCGCGCTCGAGCCATCGCGCAACGGCCGCCGAGGCATCCTCGATGGATGTCGCGTCGAGGTCGACGGCGAGAAGGGGTCTACCGTGGCGTCGCGCAAGCTGCGCCGTGAGCGCGCTGCCTCCGGTTGGCGCTCCGCGCGTGACCAGCAGCGTCGCGTCGCTGTCCACGATGTTGCGCTCGGTTCGCACCGCGTAGTCGGTCGACTCGGTTTCGCGCAGGCCGTAGCGCACCGGGATGACCCCGTCTTCGGCGCGACGGCCTTTGGGACACCAGCCGCCGCAGTCGAGGCCCAGGGCCATGGCCGCGTCCAGTCCGCCTCGGTCGGCCCCGGTCTGGCCACCGCTGACGATTCGCTTCAGCCGCACGCGGGAGCCCCGGCTACTTCTTGGGAAAGTAGCGCGTGGCGCGTCGCTGCCCGGTGCGCTTGACCGCCTTATCGCTCAGAAGCTTTTTGACCGGCAGCACGAGCTCCCCGGTGTCGATGCCGAGGGCCGCGGCGATCTGGTCGGCGCGCACGCCATCGGGATTGTCGTCGATGAATCGCTTGACCGCTTCGGCCTGCTCGGCAATGTCGTCGGCCGAGCGCCGGCCGCCTTTGCGCTTGCGGGACGCCGCGCGCTTTTTGCCAACGGCGCGGCGAGGGGCCGCTTTCTTGCCGCCTCCCGAGGACGGCCGGCGCGAGCTGCGGCGGTCGCTCGGGGCTTCGAGAACCTCGGTCACGGCCTCGAGGGCGGCCTGGCGAACCAGGTCGCGGAGCTCGGCAACGAACGCGTCGACGCGCTCGGCGATTTTCGCTTCGATGTCCGGCATCGCGCGCAGCTTACCCTTTTCTCGCGACCAGGCGGGCCTCGTGCCGGTCGTCCCTCGTCCATTCTTCGGTGTAGCGCACCACCTCCAGGGGCAGCTCGGCGATAAGTTCGGGGAGCTCGGCGCGCTCGAGCAAGAAGGCGCGGGGCGGCTTTTCGTGGCGCTCGAGGTTGACGACGGTGGGCTGGGCAAACAGCAACAGGCCGCCCGGAGCCAGGGCGCTGGCAAAGCCGGCGAACAGCGACCGGTTGAGAAAGTGCAGAGAGGCGATCACGTCCCACGGCCCCGCCGGTACGCCATCGTCGAAGTCGTGGACCAGCGTGCGGACGGGGCAGCCGGCCGCGTCGGCGCGCTCTTTGGCGATCGCCAGGCCGCGCTCGGCGACGTCGGCCAGGGTTACGTCGAACCCGCGCCGCGCCAGCCAAAGGCCGTGGCGGCCGCCGCCGGCCGCGACATCGAGGGCCCGACCGCGTGCCGGCAGAAGCTCGGCGCAGTCGGCAAGAAACGTCGACGGCGTTTCCGGGGCGCCCCGGTCGGCGTAGCGCGCGTTCCACTTGTCTCGGTCGCGAGTGCTCACGTCGACCACGGGGTACTCCACCGCGTGAGGCAAAGTCAAAAGCGGTTGCCGAAAGCGCCCGGCAAAAGCGGTTGCCGAAAGCGGCCGGCAAAAGCGGTTTGCCGGTCTCGCTGCCGAGGCGTAGCATTGCACTGCGATGGCCCGGGGGACACGTACATGTGGGCGCGCCGTGCTGGCGCTCTGTTTCGCCGCTGGCTGGGGCGGCTCGGCTGCCGCCGACGGCGCCCAAATGACCGAGGTCGTCGAGCTGCTCCGCCCGTCGAAGGTCTACGCCCAGCCGAGCACGTCCGAGCGGCACTTTCGCGGCCGCGTGTTGCGGTCGACGCGCGTGCGCGTGCTCGAGCGCCGGGCCGCGACGCGGGACTGCCGGTCGGGCTGGGTTCGCATCGACGACGGCGCCTGGCTGTGCGCGAGTGGCGTTGTCGAAACCGACGCGCCACCGGCGGCGGACGCGGTGCCCCAGGTCAAGCCCGGCAGCCTGTTGCCGCACCGCTACGTCGTCACCCTCGACGGCCAGGCCTACGCATCCATCGACGACGCCGTTGCTCGCCGTGAACCCCGACCGCTGCCCGGGCGCGGCGGCTTTCGCATACGGGCCGCGAAGTACCGCGACGGCATCCGCTTGTTTCGCACCAGCGAGGGCTGGGTCCGGGACGACGAGGCTCGGGTGGCGCGGCCCCTGCGCTTTCGCGGCGCGCATCCGGGCGAGACCGCGGTGCGCGGCTTTGTGCGCAGCCGGGCGGCCCCGGTGTTCGACAAATCTGGCCGTCGGTCGGAAGCGTCCCTGGCGCCGCGGTCGGTGCTCGAGCAGGTCGGCGTCGAGACCACCGTGGGCGCTCGACAGCTGGTGCCCATCGGGGGCGAACGCTACTTGCTGCCCGGGGACGTCGCGCGGGTCGAGCTCACCGCTCGCCCGGCCGGCGTGGCCGACGGCGAGCGCTGGATCGACGTCGACCTGTCCGAGCAGGTGCTGGTTGCCTACGAAGGCGACACCCCCGTGCTGGCCACTCTCGTATCGACCGGCAAACGCGACACTCCGGTTGGCACCTTTACCATTCAGAAAAAGCGCGCCGTCTCCTTCATGAAGTCGCGCCCCGAAAGCACGGGGGACAAGTGGAACGTCGACACGCCCTGGGTCATGACCCTGGCGGGCCGCATCGCCATGCACCCGGTGTACTGGCACAGCGACCTGGGCAAGCCCGTGTCCCACGGGTGCGTCAACCTGTCGCCTCTCGACGCCCGCTTTCTCTACGACTGGACCGAGCCCAAGGTCCCCGCCGGCTGGCGCACCCTGTTGTCGGCCGACGGGGAGGGCACCGTGGTCCGAATTCGCCGCTAGCGGCCCGGCCCGGGCGCCACATCCGTGGTGGCCGTAATGGCCTGGTTTTACTGGCGCAGTTTCGCTGCCGCGTCGGACCAGACCGTTTTGCCTTGGCGCGCGTTTGTTACTGGCCATGGACGTCACGCTGGTACTCACCCATCGCTGCAATCTCGCCTGTGGTTACTGCTACGCCGGCGAGCACGTTCGCAAAGACATGGATGAGGTGACGCTGTCGCGGGCGGTAGACCTTCTGTTCTCGGACCAGCCCGACACGGCCCAGCTGTCGTTCTTCGGCGGCGAGCCCTTCCTGGCGTTCGACGCCATGCGCCGGGCCGTCGAGCTGACCGAGGCGCGCGCTGCGCAGACAGGCACGCGCCTGGTGCTGCAGTGCACGACCAACGGCTCGGTGCTCGATGACGAGCACGTCGCCTTTGCCCGCGAGCACGGCCTGCGCGTGACGGTTTCCATCGATGGCGTTCGGGAAGCCCACGACCTCAACCGGCCGAGCGCCGGCGGCAAGTCGAGCTTCGACCAGGTGCAGCGGGGGCTGCGCAAGCTCGTCGACGCCGGCTGCAAGCCCGACGCGATGATGGTGATCTCGCCGGAGACGACCCCCTACGTGTATCGCTCGGTCGGCTTTTTGTGGGAGCAAGGGATCGAGACCGTGCGCGCCAACATGGTGCTCGATGCGCCCTGGACCAATCCCGACCGCGCGGACCTGCGCGAACAGCTGCTCAGCGTGTCGTGGGAGCTGGTGGCGCGGCGGCGGTACGGCGAGCGGGTCGCGTTCGAGCCGTTTGCTCGCGGCATGCGCGGCGTCGCCGATGGCGGCTCGGCGCGCCGGTGTCCGGCCAGGGGCGGCCAGCGCGACAAGCTGGTCGTCGGCACGACTGGCTTTCTCTATCCGTGCGCACCCATGGTCGGTGAAGACCGCGACGACGGCCCCGAGGCGGCGCTGCGGCTCGGGCATCTCGGCAACAACGCGGCCGCGATCAAGGCCAGCGTCGAAGCGAAGGGCACCCGATGCGGTCGCGGCGGCGCGTGCGACTGCGCCGCGTATCTCGAGACCGGCGACCGGACCAAGGCGGGCCCCAACGGCATCTGGTACGCCGAGGTCTGCAAGGAGATGGGCCGCGCAGCGGCGGTGGCTCTCGCCGGCACCAAAACACAAGCGTCGCCGGGGACCGGTCGGCGCCCGTTTCTGCTCGGCATGGCGGCGGCCGTCAGCGGCCTGGCCGTGGGGTTGCCAGCGCTTCTGAGCACAGCCCTTACGAGGCCCGCGGGAGAAATGCTGCCGCCGCCGTGCGACCTGCCGATCCCGGACGCCCCGCCCCCCGGGCAAATGGCGTTGCCGCCGGAGCCGCCGGCGGTCGAGCCGCCGCCCGAGGACATTCTCATCGACGGCGAGATGGAGTTCGTCGAGCCCGAGATTCAGGGCAGGCTGGCGCCGCCGGAGCCGGAGCCGGAGGCCGTCGCGCCCGAGGACATCGACATTCTCGGCGACATCGCCGAACCGATGCCGCCTGCGGACCTGGATGACAAGGCCCACACCGCCGGCGGCTACGACCCCGACGTCAAGGTTCGCGGCGAGCTGCTCTCCGAGTAGCAACGCGCGGCGTCGCCGAGGCCCGCGGTGGCAACCGACACCACCGGCGGATAGAGAACCCTCAATTGTCACCGCCGGGCGGCCGTGGCTACCTTGAGCAGCCGGTTGAGTTGAGAGTTCGATGCGACGAGACAATCCCTACCGCGGGCGCGACGCGTGCCGCTGGCCTTCGCGCCGTCGGCGCCGTCGCGAGCGAGCCGGGGCGGCGGCGGCTTCGCTCGGCGCCGTCCTCGTGCTGTCGGCGGCGTGCGCGTTCGACTCCAGCGCGTTTTCGGGCGGGGCCACGGTGGAGCCGGTGCTGGAACGGGATGCGGGGCCCGGCGGTGACGCCGGCGTCGCCGATGCCGCATCCGGCGACGACGCGGGGCCGGGTGCCGACGCCGCGAACTCGGTTGGCACTCTGCGAATCGAGGCGCTCATCGACGGCCGAAGCCTGCTGGTCCTGCGGCGCGGCACCGCTCGGTGGCAGCACCTGCGCGCGGCAGCGCCCGGCCGCGATCTGGGACGGGATGCGCCCACGGTGATCAACGGCGTTCCGTGGCTGCCGGCGTGGCCCGACGTTCCCGACGCCCAGAACACCGACTGCAACTGCAGCTCCGATGCCTTCGATGGCGTACGCCCGGCCATCCCGGCCCAGGTGCGCAACGTCGAGCTGGCGCTCATCGAAGCGCGCTCCCCCGTTGTCGTCGCCGAACAGCCCGCCCCCGACAACGACTTTGCCGTCGTGCTCGACTTCGACGACGTCCAGAGCTCCTCGGCCCGCTACGTCGTCGAGCTGCGGTTTCGCCGGGGTCCCTAGGGATGCTCGGTTGAAAACTTGTTCAGTGCTGAACAGGCGTGCAATCATGCCGCGATGGCGGTGACTCGCGGTAACGATTCCGAGCAATTACAAAGAGATCCGCTTGCCGGACTCAATCCGGCGCAGCGGTCGGCGGCGGTGTACGGGATCGAGCCCGGGCTCGAGCAGGCGCCGGGGCCTCTGCTGATCATCGCCGGGGCCGGGTCGGGAAAGACGACCACGCTGGCCCATCGGGTGGCCCAGCTGATTCTCAACGGCGCCGACCCGCGGCGTATTCTCCTGCTTACCTTCACCCGGCGGGCGGCCTCGGAAATGACGCGTCGCGCGCAGCGCATCGTCGCGGCGGTGCGGCGGGGGGCCGGTCCGGGGACCGACGTGCGCGACGTGACGTGGAGCGGGACCTTTCACGCGGCGGCCAACCGCCTGCTGCGGCTGTACGCCGAGTCCATCAGCCTCGATCCGTCGTTTACGGTGCTCGATAGGTCCGACAGTGCCGACCTGATGGATGTCGTTCGCAACCAGCTGGGCCTGGCTCGCAAGGCGCATCGGTTTCCGCGCAAGGCTACCTGTCTGTCGATCTATTCGCGGGTCGTGAACACCCAGCGGCCACTCGAAGAGTGCCTCGACACGGCGTTTCCGTGGTGCGAGACGTGGGAGCCCGAGCTCAAGACGTTGTTTGCCGGCTACGTCGAGGCCAAGCAGCGCCGCCACGTCCTGGACTACGACGATCTGCTGCTGTACTGGTTTCACCTCATGAGCGCGCCGGCTCTGGCCGAGATGGTGCGGGCCAACTTCGACCACGTGCTGGTCGACGAGTATCAAGACACCAATGCCCTGCAGGCGTCGGTGCTGCTCGGCCTCGCCCCCGACGGTAGCGGACTGACGGTCGTCGGCGACGACGCTCAGTCGATCTATTCGTTTCGCGCCGCGGATGTGCAGAACATCCTCGATTTTCCCGCGCAGTTCGAACCCGCTGCCGAGGTCGTCACGCTGGAGCAGAACTACCGGTCGACGCAGCCGATCCTGGCGGCGTCCAACGCGATGATCGGCCTGGCGAAGAAGCGCTATGCAAAGCAGCTGTATTCGACGCGACCGTCGGCGCAAAAGCCACGGCTGGTCACGACCGAGAGCGAGTCGACCCAGGTCCTGTACGTGGTCGATCAGGTGCTCGAGACGCGCGAGTCGGGGGTCGAGCTCAAGCAGCAGGCGGTGCTGTTTCGAGCGTCCCATCACAGCGATCAGCTCGAGGTCGAGCTGGGCCGCCGCAACATTCCGTTCGTCAAGTACGGCGGATTGAAGTTCCTCGAGTCCGCCCACGTCAAGGACGCGCTGTCGCTGCTGCGATGGGCCGAAAACCCGCGGGATGCGGTGGCTGGTTTTCGCGCGCTGCAGCTTCTGCCCGGTGTCGGCCCGACCATCGCGCAGCGCGCCGTGGACCACGTCGAGGATCGCGATTTTGCCCTCGACTCGCTGTCGGAGTTCGCGCCGCCGGCCGGTGCGCGGACTCATTGGCCCGAGCTCTGCGAGTTGCTCGGCCGACTGCGCGCCAAGGCCACCGATTGGCGCGGCCAGATGGCGATGGTGCGCCGCTGGTATGAGCCGCATCTCGAGCGCCTGTACGACGCTGCGCACGTGCGCCTCGGCGACCTGGAGCAGCTCGAACAGATTGCGGGGGGATATCCCAGTCGCGAGAGGTTTCTCACGGACCTCACGCTCGATCCGCCGGAAGGCTCGGGCGACGAGGCCGGGCCGCCGCATCTGGACGAGGACTATCTCATCTTGTCCACGATTCACTCGGCCAAGGGCCAGGAGTGGGACACGGTGTTCGTTCTCAACGCGGCCGACGGCTGCATTCCGTCGGACATGGCGACGGACAGCCCCGAGCACATAGAGGAAGAGCGCCGGCTGCTCTACGTCGCCATGACGCGCGCCAAAAACGCGCTCCACGTCGTGCACCCCCAGCGCTTCTTCGTGCGCCAGCAGCACCGGCGCGGCGACAAACATATCTACACGCCGGTGACGCGCTTCATTCCGGAATCGATTCGCGAGCGCTTCGAGCAGGTCGGCCATACGGGCCCAAACCCCGCCGACGCGGCCGTGCCCCAGGCAGCGGCCAAGATCGACGTGGGCGCCGCGCTGCGCAACATGTGGAGCTAGTGACCCTGGAACTGGTGTCGTTGGGAAATTGTCCGCGTCCCATCCGCCTGTGGCGAGGCGCGAGGCGCGAGGAGGGAGTTTGGTGGGCCCAGGTGACCGACGAGCCACGACGCTAGCGCGTGGAGGGGCCCGGAGAGTTCTCCGACGAATACCTGTTCCAGGTCACTAGGCGACTTCCTGCCAGCCGTCGCCATCGTCGAGCGGAAAGGGCGTGCCGGTGCGGGCGGCGGTCTCAATCTGAAAGCGATCCACCATGTCGGTCATGCTGCGGGCCTGGCCGGCGAGCTCCTCGGCGGCGCTCGCCGACTCCTGGGCGACCGCGGCCGTGTCCTGGGTCGCGTTGGACAGCTGGGTAATCGCCTGGTTGATCTCGGCGACTGCCGATTTCTGGCCCTCTACCGCCGTGGCAATTTCGGACACGGTTTGGTCGCAATCGCGGACCCGCTCGGCGATGTCGGAAAGCTGCACGAGCGCGTTTTCGTTGATCGCGACGCCCTTTTTCACCGTGGCCGCAGCTCGCTCGATCATCTGCGCTGTGTTGTCGGCGGCCTCGGCGCTTCGCATGGCGAGGGCCCGAACCTCTTCGGCCACCACGGCAAAGCCCTTGCCCGCGTCGCCGGCGCGGGCCGCTTCGACGGCAGCGTTGAGAGCCAGCAGGTTGGTCTGAAACGCGATCTCGTTGATGGTGCCGATGATGCGCTTGGTCTCGTCGGCGGACTGCTGGATCTCGGTCATCGCTTCGGCCATGGCGTGCATGGCGTCGGTGCCTTGATCCGTGCTCTTGCGCGCCTTGCCGGCAAGCTCGCGGGCGACGATCGCTTTTTCCGAGCCGGTTGCGCTCATGGACTCGATCTCGCCCATGGAGCTGATGACTTCGCCCAGGGTCGTCGCCTGTTGCTGCGCGCGCTCGGCGAGGGTGACCGACGATGAGCGGACCTGGTTGGAGGCAGAACTCACCTGGCCGGCGCCCTCGACCACCTCGGCAAGACTGCCCTCGAGGTTGTCGACCGCGCGGTTGAGCGACTGCTGAATGTGGGCGTAGGCGCCCTCGTAGCTGCCGTGCATGCGCTCGGTCAGGTTGCGGCCGGCGACGGCGTCCAGGGTGGTTCGCGCCTCATTGATCGGTTCCCCCATGGCGCTCAAGACCTTGTTGAGCCCGCCCATGATGGTTCGGTACTCGCCCTGAAACTGGCCCTCTTCGACCCGGTAGTCGATTTCGCCCGCCGTCGCCGCGCGAATCACGCCGCCGATGGTGTCGTTGATCTCGTTGACGGTCTGGCTCACTTCGAGGAACGCATTTGCGAGCACGTCGTCGCGGCTGCGCGGTGACACCCGGTGCGACAGATCGCCTCGCGCCAGGGCGCGCGAGCCCTCGGCCATGTCGTTGATGTAGCGCGACACGTCGCGGAACGACTTGGCCAGCGTGCCGAGCTCGTCCCGGCTCTCGATGGCAAAGTCCTCCACAGGGCGGCCAAGCGCCAGGCTGCCGGCGGCGTCCTGCATGCGGCGGATGGGAGTCGCGATACGCTGGTAGAGCGCGAAGCCGAGGCCGACGGTGCCGGCCACCAGGGTCAGCAAAATGGCGAGGCCAAGCCAGAACCCCGTGCGCGCGTCGGAGGCCGCCTGTCGGGCGCTGGCCACGAGGCCCGCGGCCATCTCGTCTTCGAACTGCTTGTAGAGATTGATCTTGTCGGTCTGCGCTTTGAACCAGTCGGCGGCTTCAACACCGAAACCGTCGGGGCCCGGGCCCTTGCTGGCAATCGCTCGGAGCTCGTTGGTTCGGGCGACGGTATCGCTGTCGACGATCTCGCGGTAGCGGGCCAGCTGGTCGGGGGTCGCCCAGCCGCGAAAGCGCTCTTCGTAGGCTTCCTGCTGGGCCACGAGGCCGGCGAAGCGTGCGGCCATGCCGTCGGCGAAGGCACCGGCGGCGAACGTGTTCGACAAAACTGCCCGCTCGATGCCGGCGCGCTCTTTGCCGAGGCACCAGGCGAGCAGCGCCGCGGTGAGTTGTTTGGTGTGGGGGTGGGTGGCCTCGACCGAGACCAGGCCGATGGTGTCGAGCAGCGAGGCGTTGAGTCCGCTGTAGTAGGCCAGCTCCTCCTTGACGGTGATGCTCAGGTCGCTGATCCCTTGCCGCATCTTGGCGAGGCGGTCGAGGTCGGCCATGGGACCGGCCAAAGACGCTTGCAGCGAAGCGGACAGGTCGTCGACCACCTCGCGCAGGGCCGCCGCCCGTTTGTCGGTTGCGCCGCGCTGGGTCGACATTTCATCGGCGAACTTCGCTCCTTTGGAGCCGAGGTACAGAGCGCTGGCGCCGCGCTCCTTTTGCAGCTCATGCACCAGGGCGCTGATGCGGGCCGTCGCTCCGGCGACTTCTTCGAGTCGCGACGCTTCGGACTGGCCCTGCCAGCGAATGGTGGTTTCTCGCACGCCCAAAAACAGCGCGACCGCCAAGGGCAGGCCGGCAAGCAGCACGAGCTTGCTGCGAACACTCATCGATTTCAGCACGGTACTCTCACTTCCTCATCCCGTGAATCGGCACGTTGCCCGGCTTCCTGAGTCCGGAACCGCCCAAATCGAGTGATCGCCTCGGAGTGTCGCAACTGTCGCATAGCGCTTCAGAAATCCAGCCGAAGCTGGGTCTCGACGTAGTGCACCAGCTCGCTGGACCCCGCGGGGCCCGACTCGTTGCCGACGAACAGGCTGTACTGGGCGCGCAGCCCGAGCCCCCGGCCCAGCTTCCAAAGGCCCCAGATGTCCGTCTCGACGCCGGTGTAGGCGTCGACACCGGCCGCGGTTTGCGGGCGAAAAAACACGTGCTGATCGGCGGCCACGGAAACGCTCGGCGAGATGGCCCACCGGCCCTTGGCGATGGCCGACGCGACGTTGCTGCGGCCGCCGATGACGTCGGCGAGGCCGAGAAACTTGTGGGCCGTTGGGAACAGCTGGTTCCAGCCTTCGAATGTGTCGATGGTGTCCGGGTCGTCGCCCGAGGCGTACTGGCCGCCAACCGCGACCTTGACGCCGTCGGCAACGGCAACCGTGGCATCGGCGTCGACCTGGAATGCCAACATGTCCTGGTCGGTGGCAATGCGCTCGCCGACTTGAACGCCGGCTTCGGCGCGGAGAACGACGCTGTTGATGCGGTACTTGGCCCGCACGCCCTGGGTCATTTCTGCCGCGGCATCGCCGTCGACCGCTTCTGGCGGACCCTGGGTGACCCGCGGGTCGACGAGAAAGAACGTGTACACGTCGAGTTCGAGGTTGGACGCGAGCATCGGGCCGATCCCGGCGTAAACGCCGAGGAAGTACGTGTCACCGGCGCCGAACGGGTCGGTCGAGCCGACCGCGCCGCCCTCGGCGATCTGCGTCGCGAACACGTCGACATAGCTTCCGCGGTCGTCGGCGGCCAGATGCAGCCTCATGCCGTCGAACGAGCGACCAAACTCGTTCCAGTCGACGTTGCCCACGACCAGGTGCTCGCCGTAGATCATTTCGAAGCGGCCGACGTCGAGCCAGTGTTGGTCCCGGCGAATTCGCAGCTTTGCCTCGTGAGTTCCGAGACCAAGGTCGGTCAGTCCGCCCGACACATCGCCCCAGTAGCCGGCTGCCTGCGGCGCGAACAAGACCGACGCGTTCAGTCCATTGCCGACGTCGAGCTCGGTGGAGCGCAGGTTCAGGCGCGCGCGGTACACGGCGCCATCGCCTTCGCCAATGCGCCGGCCGACCAGGCCAACTTCACGAAAGTTCTCGCGTAGCTCGTAGCGCGTGAAGAATGACGCTCCGACCGTTAGCTGCGGCGCGTCGGCTTCCTGGGCGGCCGCGTTGCTCGTCACCGCGAGCGCAGACAGAAAAGCGCCGGCCAACAGGAGTTGGCTCGTACCCTTGTTTTGCATTGGCAGTTCTCCCGATCGGCGGCCGGACAGACCGGCGCCGTTGCGAGTGAATCGGCCATCGTGTCGCCGGCTGTAGGCCGGTCTGCGCTGCTATCGGCGAATGCCTAAACCGCGTCGCCGGTGTGCTCGCGGCAGAGCTGCAGGCTCTCGGGGCGAGTGAGGGGCTCGTGGGTCAGACCGCAGCGAAACCCCCTGGCTTCGCGCCGAAAGTGGGCGCAGGTCTCGCAAACACCGAAGGCGCGTCCCTCGTTGGCCCGCTGGACCTGGCCCAGCAGCGTGCGCAGCGCCGCTGCCGCCTCGGCGCACGAGTCGTCGTCGAGCTGGCGCAGCGCGCCGGCCGGCATGGCTTCACGGGCCACCGCCTTGCCGGCGGCGGTGAGATGGCAGTGCACGATCCGGCGGTCGCGTTCGTCGGGCACCTTGTCCACGAAGCCCTTCTTTTCGAGGGCGATCAGCGTCTGGCTTACCGTGCCCTTGGTAACGCCCAGGTATTCGGTCAGGCCGATGGGCGTGTCGCTGTACCGGTTGGCCATGGCCAGGTAGGTGAGTGCCTCGACCTGCGCGAGTTTGAGGCCGTGGCGCGTTCCCACCTCGCGCAGGTCCGCGCGCAAGACCGCCGACAGTCGATCGACGAGGCGATGAAGCTCGTTCCCAGGCACATCAGAAACGTAGCGAGTCAAAACCTTCTTGACAAGTAGCGACTCGATACCAGTATAGTAGCGACTCGCTACTAAGGAGAAGCGGCAATGTTTGAGATCGCACCTGAATGGAAAACCTCACACTGGTACAACACCCCGGAACAATTGAGTTTGTCTGCTCTGCGCGGGCAGGTCGTCGCGCTCGAGGCGTTTCAGATGCTGTGCCCCGGCTGCGTATCCCGCGGGCTGCCCCAGGCGCAGCGACTTCACGCTGCCTTTGGCGATCAGCTGCGCGTGATCGGACTGCACACGGTGTTCGAGCACCACGAGGCCATGACCCCGGTTGGGCTGGAGGCCTTCCTGCACGAGTACAAGGTTGGCTTTCCGGTCGGCGTCGACATGCACGACGACCGGGGTCGCCCGCAGACCATGCACGCGTACCGCATGCGCGGAACGCCGACGCTCATCTTGATCGACCACCTCGGCCGCCTGCGCCATCACTGGTTCGGTCACGTCGAAGACCTGGAGCTCGGCGCCCGGGTTGCGACGTTGCTCGACGAGCGCAAGCAGGCCGCCGACGTTGCCGCCCACAGTGGCTGCAGCCACGACGGTTGTTCCCTCCCCGGATCGCAGGAGGTGGCGTCGTGATTGGCAAGCGCGTCGCCATCGCCATTTTGTTGGCGCTGCTCGTCGGCGGTTGCTCCAAGCAGAGCACTCAGGCCGGCGAGCCGCCAGCACCCCCAACCCCCACCGCCGCCCCGGCCGGCGCCCCAGGAGACACCGTGTCCAAATCCCCGATCACCGTTGACGACCTCGAGCTCATGAAGAAGAGCGTTCTGTTTACCGAGGAAGACGCGAAGTATCTGAAGATGTCGCGCGCCGTCCTCGAACCCCAGACCGAGGCCATCCTCGACGTTTGGTACGGTTTCGTCGGATCGCAGCCGCACTTGCTGGCCTATTTCTCGTCGGCCGCGGGCGAGGTGCAACCCGACTACCTGGCGAAAGTGCGCGTGCGCTTTGGCCAGTGGATTCTCGATACCGCCCAGGCGGACTACGACCAGGCGTGGATCGACTACCAGCTCGAGATTGGCAGGCGGCACCACCGGATTGGCAAGAACCGCACCGATGGCGCCGACGCGGTCGACCACATTCACCTGCGGCACATCACGTTGCTGACGGTGCCGATTGTGCACACCCTGCGGCCGTTTCTCGAGGCAAAGGGCCACAGTGCCTCCGACGTGGACAAGATGCAGCAGGCGTGGCTCAAGAGCGTGCTGTTGCAGGTGACCCTGTGGAGCTACCCGTACGTCAACGACGGGGACTTCTAGGTCGCTCATCGCAACCCGAAACAGGAGCGAGCCGCCCGGTGGGCGGCTCGCTCCGTCGGTTTCGGTCCCGGCGTCGGTCCCAGTCTCGGTCTCGGCTTCGGGTTCGGTCTCGGGTTCGGCCTCAGTCTCGGGTTCGGCCCCGGTCTCGGTCTCGGTCTCGGTCTCGGGTTCGGTCTCGGGTTCGGCCTCGGTCTCGGTCTCGGCCTCGGTCTCGGGTTCGGCCTCGGTCTCGGGTTCGGCCTCGGTCTCGGTCTCGGCTTCGGGGCCTCGGCTACTGGCCGACGACCTCGTCTTCGTCGCCGCCGCCGTTCTCGGCGCAGCCCCCCATGTCCATCTGCATGCCCCAGCCGTCATTCGCTTCGCGCAGCTGGCGCGCTTTGTCCGGACCAATCGCCGCGCCAAGCACGTCTTCGAACTCGGAGCCCGAGCGGGCCATCAGGCGCAGCATGCGCTCCGCCGGCGACATGCCGTCGGTCGTTGCCGGCGGCGTTGCCAGGCCCGCGCGTTCGGCGGAGATGGCCCGGCGCACGCGCTCCATTTCGTCTGGAGCCGACTTGTGCATGATCTCGTCGCGCATCGCGTTGACCGAGAGCGTGTCGCCGCCGCCGGTGTCGCCGGTCGCGGCGATGTAAATCAGCCGCACCTCGGCGCGGATACGCTGCTGGTACTCGGTTGCGGCCGCCTCGCCTTTGGCAATCTGGTCATCGGTCAGGCCCAGGTCGCCGGCCGCGCTGCCGAAGTCGACGTCACCCATGAACAGGGCCGGCGGCATGTCCATGCGCACGCGGCAGTCCTTGGCCCACTCGAGCAGCTCCTCCTGGGTTGGATTGACCATCGAGCCGGGGCGTTCCCGCCCTCCGCCGGGACCGCCTCGCCTGCGTTGTGGCGCCGCGGCGAGCTCGCCGCGCATGTCTTCGACCTTGCGCCGCAGTCGCTGAATCTCGTCGCGCTGCGCCTGGTCGCGAACCAGCAAATCCGCGCGCGTCGCGTCGTCGCCCGGCGGTTCCACCAGGGCTTGCGCGATGGGCGAGCGCGGGTCGTCGGCTTCGGTGTCGCCGACCGCCGTTGGGCTCACGCCGGCCGCGGCGACCAGCCGGTCGCCCGGTCCCCCCGACACGGCGCCGCTCGCGTTCTGCACGTCGACGCGCCCCTCGTACACCGTGACCACGACGGCGGCCGACGCAATGGCGCCCAGGGCGCCGCTAATGATGGCTTGCTTGCTAACACTCACGGGATCGACCTCCACGGAAAAGCTGGTGCCGCGTACCTCGACTCGCCCGGCGGGCGTGTCGACCTGAAACGGTGCGGGGCTTGGATTTACCCGGTAGAACACGGTGCCTCGGGTCTGTTGCACGCGGGCCTGACCCGCACTGGATACGGTCCATTCGATGCTGGCGCCGGGCTCGGTCACGGCGACGCCGCGCGGTCCGAGTTCGACGGTCGACCGCAGGTCGGCCACCATCGAGCCCTGGCTCACCGGGGCGGCGGGCTCCGCGGTCCAAAGCGCAAACGCCAGGGCCGCCGCGCTTAACCCGCCAACGATGCCGGCGGCCCATACCAGCGCCCGCGGGTTGCGCCGCCGCGGCGGGGAAGCGACCGGAGCCGGCGTGCCCGGGTTGGCCGCCGCGTCGCCGCGGGCCGCGAGCACCCGATCGGCAAAGCCTTCGGGGGGCCGACCGGCGACCCAGGCGTCCAAAAGCGAATCGAGATCATCGCGGCTGTCTTGATTGCTCATTTCGACACGTCCTGTGGTTCGCGATGGTGCGCCAGTGCCTCGCGCAAGGCGCGCCGCGCCCGCGATAGTCGCGACTTGACGGTGCCCACGTCGATGTCGAGGGCCCGGGCGATCTCGTCGTAGGCGAACCCGTGGTACTCGCGGAGCACGAAGGCGGCTCGGTGGTCGGCTGTCAAACCGCTCACGGCCTCGGCGATGGCGCGGCCGAGGCGAGCGCGCTCGAGCTCCGCATCGGCCCGCTGTCCGCTGGACAGCTCGGGCAGGGGCGGCGCCGGGGCGTTGGCCTTGCGCCGCAGCTCGTCGATGGCGCGGCGCGTGGCAATGGTGAGCACCCAGGTGGAAAGTCGCGCAGGGCCCAGCGGGGCGAAGCTCTCCAGGGCGCGAAAGACCTGCAAAAACGTGTCCTGGGCGATGTCTTCGACGACGGCCTGACCGCGGCCGTGCAGCAGACGCGACAGCAGGGCGAACACCCGGTCCTGGTAGCAAACGACCAGTTGCCGAAACGCGTCGCCGTCGCCTCGCTGCGCCCGGCGCAAGGTCAGCTCGTCGAGCTCTCGACCACCGGCTGCCGGCGTCGGGGCTGAATCGGTTTTCTCAGACGCGGCCATCGCCACACCCCCTTACTCGCGGCTCGCGGCAAAAGGTTCCCGCAAAAACGACCGGTCGTGGCCCGGCGCTTGCCTTTGTTCCCCCACATGTTCGGGGTCACTTCACACTTTCAATCGCTTAGGGGCGGCGCGCGTTGTGTTTGGCAACGAGGTGGGGGCCCGCTCCTCGCTGTGTTCCTGGTCGCTGGCGCGTATGGCTGTTCCTTCGAAGACGGCGCGATTTCGAACACCGGGGCGGCCCCGGCGCCCGATCCCGGTGGCGGCACTGATACGGGAGTCGATGAGCCCGAGTCGCCGTCGCCCGAGCCGCCGCCGGATGCACCCGACGACGGGCCGACCGAGCCGGATGGCCCCGCGGACGACGAGCCCGCGCCCGCCCCGGCGCCGGTGGCGTGTCCACCCGGACCATCGGGACTCTCGTGCCTGTTTGCCCTGTGGGACCGCGCCGATCGGTGCGAGCCGGAGACGGCGAGCGCCCTGACGGAGTCGATCAATCGTCGCATCGGCGAGCTGCCCGCCTGGTACGAAGGCCGCGCTCTGTTCGTGAGCGGTCAGCCGAGCGCGTTTGCCGGGTCGTTCAATGCGTGGGACCCCGATCAGGTCATCGCCGAGGAGATTTGCGGCACGGGGATCTTTGCCGCGGAGGCTGAAGTGGCCACCGGGCACTACATCTACAAGCGCATCGACGAGGACGTCTGGCGGCCCGACCCGCTCAACCGCGCTTTCGCTTACGACGACTTTGCGGGCAACGAGTCGGGTACCAACTCGGTCCTCAACACTTACGACTCGGGGGTGGGGCACCTCGAGTCCCCGTCGGAGCTGCTGTGCTCCGCCGAGCTGGGCAACTGCCGGCCGTTTACGACCTACGTGCCGCCGGGCTACGGCGATCCGGCCAATGCCGAGCGCGTCTACCCCGCCTTGTTCATGCACGACGGGCAGAACATTTTCGACGACACCGACTGTTGTTTTGGCCACACCGGCTGGGAAATCAACCGAACCCTCGACGAGCTCATCGGCAGCGGTCGCGTGGATCCGGTGGTCGTGGTCGGTTTCGATCACGGCGGCGAGTCGCGCCGGGCTGAGTACGGCTACTCGCGCACCGAGGGCGGTTTGCGCGAGCTGTTCATGGAGTTTCAGGTAGGTCAGGTGCAGCCGAAGGCGGCCACGTACTGGCGGCTCGATCCGCAGCAGTATTTCGTCGCCGGCTCGTCCATGGGGGGGCTTTTGTCCCTGGCTCTAGCGCTGTCCCAGCCCGAGCTCTACGCCGGGGCGGCCTCGCTGTCGGGGGCGTTCTGGGTCGGACGCGAGACCGGCTCGTCGGTCTTCGATTTGCTCGACGCTACCGGCAAGGTCGACATGCCGCTGTATCTCGACCACGGCGGCAGCGAGGAAACTGGCGCCGACTTCTACGGCGACAACGTCGACATGCGCGATGCGCTGGTCGAAGCGGGCTGGCTGCAGGGCGACGCGCCGGTCTGCGCGCCGGGTCCGGCCACCCTCTGTTACCTGCACGACGTCGACGCCGCCCACGACGAGCTGGCGTGGCGGGCGCGTTTTCACCACGCGCTGATTTTCTTTTTCGGGTCCGGCCTCAAGGCGCCGTAACTGCGGGGCCAGCGCCCACGACCGGGGCCTGCGGTCTCGGGTTTATCTGGGGGTGGTGTCGTCATTTTAGTGAGTTGCGCCCCTCGGTGGCCGGGCTCGGTGCTTGCAACTGCCCGGTGGTAATGGCTCGCGCTTCGATCGCCTCGTGCACTCTCGCCCTCGCGCTCACCCTTTCATCGGCGGGCTGCGCCCTGCAGGGCGAGTCGCTCGAGCCGGTCGGCACCGGCGCGTCCGACGACGACGGTGGCGAGACCCCCGACGCCCCAACCCCGCCGACACCCATGGAAGGCGACATCAGCGGCGCGATTACGTCGGATACCGTGTGGTCGGGCAGCCTGCGGGTGGTGGCGAACGTCGAGATCGCAGCCGGCGTTCAGGTGACGGTTGAACCCGGCGCCCAGATTCAGCTCGCGACCGGCGCCTTCGTCAAGGTTGCGGGGGCGCTGGCTGTGTCAGGTACAGCCGATGCCCCGGTGGTGCTGTCGCCGATAGAGGTCGGTTACGGCGGCGTCGAGGTGTTGCCCGGGGGCAGCGCGGTGCTCTCGTTCGTCGACGCCACCGGCGCGGCGAGCCTTTTGCATTGCGACGCGGGGGCGGTCCGCTGCGAACTCACCGACAGCCAGGTGTTCAACGTCGGCAAGGCGGTCGACACCGACGCCGATGCGCTCATCGCGCGCACGACCATCAACGACATGGCCAATGGCGGCGTGACGGTGCGCACGGGCGCGACCCTCGAGATCGTCGATTCAACCCTGTTTTCCTCGACCCACGACATCATCATCGTCAGCGGCGGCAACCTGATCGTCGACTACTCCGAGATTGGCGGCGCCCAGGCGTCGTACGAGCACTGCAACTTTCACATCGGCGCCGCCGATACCGTCAGCGTCACCAACTCCAACATCATCTCCAGCATCTACGGTGTGATGATCGGCAACAGCGCCGGCCCGGTGTTTCGCAACAACAACTTCATGGAGAACGATCCCGGCCAGGACGTGCTCGACCTCGGCGGCTCCTCGGCTGTGGACATGTCGGGCAACTACTGGGACCAGGGAGCGCCCGAGCTGGGCCCCCAGTTCGATACGAGTGGCGCCGTCGCGACGCCGCTCGCGGTCGGTCCCCGGCTGTAACGTACCGTTTCCCCCAACCGACAGGCGCCATCTCCGGCGCCTGTCGCCGTTTCGGGCTATGCTCCGACACCGTGAGCGGAGTAGCCGCGTGGCTCGTGAGCGCGGCCATTGCCGCGGTGGTGCCGGTGCACTTCGAGCGTCTCGACAACGGACTTTCCCTGCTGGTGGACTGCGATCGCAGCAGCCCGATCGTCGCCGTGCAGGCCTGGGCGCAGGTCGGGTCTGCGGATGAAAGCCGGCGGTCGTCGGGCGTGGCCCACATGGTCGAGCACATGATGTTCAAGGGCACGGCGCGGCGCGGCGTGGGCGACATCGCGCGCGAGATCGAGGGGGCCGGCGGCGAGATCAACGCGTGGACATCCTTCGACGAGACCGTATTTCACGCGGTCGTCGCCCGCACGGACTTCGTCGACGCCGTGGACGTCCTGGGCGACGCCCTCGGCCACAGCGTGTTCGACGAAGACGAGCTCGAGCGCGAGCGCGAAGTGCTGTTCGAGGAGCTTCGGCAGCACGCTGGCGATCCGGGGCGCAACCTGGCGCAGGAGCTGTTTTCCACCGCCTTTGCCCGTCACCCCTACGGCCGGCCGGTCATCGGGTTCGAAGACTCCATCGCCCGACTGGGGCGCTCGGAGCTGCGGCGCTTTGTCGATCGGTTCTACACCGCCGACAACACGGCGCTGGTGATCTCCGGCGACATCGACGTGGCGACCGCGCGGGCCGAAGCGCTGCGCCGGTTCGATGGCTACCGCCGCGGCGCGGTTCGCCGGTCGCGCACCCGCGAGCCCCGCCAAACGTCGCCGCGCTCGTCAGTGATCGTGCAGGAGACCAGCGACGCGTTGCTCGCGGTCGGGTTTCCGGCACCACCGATGGGCAGCCCGGACACGCCCTTGCTCGATCTGGCGGGGATCGCGCTTGGACAGGGGCCCTCGTCCCGGCTCGAAACCAGTTTGGTGCGCGACCGCAGCCTGGCGCGGGGCGCCTTTGGTTATCTCCATTCGCTCCGCGATGCGGGGATGTTCGTGGTCACCGCCTCGCTCGACCCGGATCAAGTCGTGGAGGCGGCCCGCGTGGTGCTGGCCGAGCTGGCCGAGCTGGCCGAGCGCGCGCTGGGCAGCGCCGAGCTCGCGAAGGCCCGGCGGGTCGTGGAGGCCGACGAGGTGTTTTTGCGCGAGACCGCCCAGGGGCGGGCGCGAGCCCTCGGTTCGCACTTCACCCTGGCGGGCGATGCCGCCGCGCGGGCGCACTACCTCGAGCGCGTGCGCAACGCCACGACCGAGCAGGTGCGCCGCGCCGTCGCCGAGCACATTCGCCCCGAGCGGGCCAACCTGGTGGCCGTGCTGCCGACCGGGGTCTCGGAAGCCCGGCCCCGGTCGCGGGCGGCGCTCGAGCGCCGTCTCGCGGCGGCGCCCCAGGTCGCGGGGCGGGCGCCGGTGGCCAAAGGGCGTGCGAGCAAGGCCGCGGCGCCCTCGTCCGACGCCTCCGGCGTGGTGCGCGACCAGCTGCCGTCTGGACTTCGAGTCCTGGTGAAGCCCGACTCGTCGATCCCGCTGGTGGCCGTGCGCATCCTGTGGCCCGGCGGCAGTCGCCTCGAAACCGAGTCGACGAACGGGGTCAACCACCTTTTGTCGCGCCTCATCACCAGCGGGTGCGGCGACCTCGACGGTCCCGAGCTGGCCCAGCAGGTAGACGCCCTGGCCGGCAGCCTGGGGGGATTTTCCGGGCGCAGCTCGTTTGGCGTGCGCGGCGAGTGGCTCGCCTCGGATTGGCAGCGAGCTCTCGAGATCATGACCGATTGCGTGCTCGAGCCTCGCTGGGACGACGTCGAGTTTCACCGCGAGCGGCGTCTTGCCATGGACGCCGCCCGCGCTCGCGCGGTGACCGCCAGCCAGGTCGCGTTTCGCGAGCTGCTCGGCGGCCTGTTTCCGGGCCACCCCTACCGGCTCGACACCCGCGGCACGGAGGCGTCCATCGCGGGTCTTTCGCGCGACCGCCTGGTGCGCTTCTTCGAGGCCTACTACCCGCCGGGCGCAGCGGTCATCAGCGTCGTGGGTGACGTGGACCCCGGCGAAGTGACCCGGTTCGTTCGGGCGCGATTCGAGTCGGCGTCGCGGCGCGCGCCGCGCCAGCGCAAAATCAAGCCGCCGCGAGCCGCTGCTCGCACGGCCGGTCCCGCGCACGTGTACTCGTACCTCGACCGGGAGCAATCGTATCTGGCGGTCGGGTTTCCCGGAGCGTCTCTTCACGACCCGGACCGGTTCGCGGTGGAGGTGCTCACGACCGTCCTGTCCGGCCAAAGTGGGCGCCTGTTCGCGCGTTTGCGCGACGAATTGTCGCTGGCCTATCGGCTCGGGGCGTTTTCCGTGGAGGGAATCGATCCGGGGTTTATCGCTGTTTACCTGTCGTGCACCGCAGACAAGGCCTCCGACGCGTACGCGGCGCTCGAGCACGAGCTGCGCCGGATCATCGACGAAGGGGTGACGGCCGAGGAAGTCGAACGGGCGAAGCGCTACCTCATCGGGACTCACGAGATCTCTTTGCAGCGGCGCGGCTCGATCGCCGCGGCCCTGGGGTTTCACGAAGCGTACGGACTCGGGTATCACCGCTATATGAGCTACGCGCCTTCCATCGGAGCGGTAACCGCGGCCGACGTCGGCCGGGTCGCGCGCAAGTATCTCGACTGGGACGCCGCCGTGGTTTCGACGGTGGTCCCCCCCGACCTGACGCCCGAGGCCGCTCGCCGGGCGCGCGGCACCCGGCGCAAACCTCGTCGCGGCCGTGGAGGGCGCTGACGTGAAGCGACGGTTCAATCGGCCCCAGGTCGGCGTACTCGGCTACGGCGATCTCGTCACCAGTCTGGTGCTCGTGGCGCCGCTGTTCTTTATCTACGAGATCGGCGTCATGTTTTCCGACTCGGTCAACGGCGCTGACTTCGTGACCCGGCTGGTGTTCGACGCTGTCGGTCGCGACGTAACGAAGTACCTGATCGTGCACCTCGTACTCGCCCTTGTGTTCATCGGCGTGGTGCTGTTCATGCGCCGAGGCCACGCCATCTACCTGCGACGGTTCCCCCTGGTGGTCGCCGAGTCGGCGGTTTGGGCGCTGACCATGGGGTCGTTCATCGTGCTCGTGATGGACCGGGTGCTGGGCTTCGAACTCCTCGCTCTCGGCGACGTCGGCAACAAAATCTTCGTGTCGATCGGGGCGGGGGTTCACGAGGAGCTCGTGTTTCGCCTGGGCCTCATGGCGGGCGGCGCCGGCCTGCTGCGGTACCTGGGCCTCAAGACCGGGGTGGCCGTGATGCTGTCGGCCCTGGTTTCATCGGTGCTCTTCTCGGCCGCGCATCACGTCGGTCCGCTGGGCGACCCGTGGGAAGTGCAGGTCTTCACCTATCGCTTCCTGGCCGGCTTGTTTTTCGGCGCGCTGTTCTACTTTCGCTCGTTTGGCCACGCGGTCTACACGCACTTTCTCTACGACGTCGTCGTGCTCGTGTTCCGGGGCGGCGGGTGACCGCACTGGCCATCGCGCTCGCGGGCGCGGCGGGATCACTGTGTCGATGGGGGGTCGGGCTGGCGCTCTCGCGCCTGGGTGACGGGCGCATGCCGTGGGGCACGTTTGCGGTCAACGTTCTCGGATCGTTCGTCATCGGCGCGGCGATGGCCGTGTTCGCCGCACGGGGCGAGCTCGACTCGCGCCTTCGAATGGCCATCACCGTCGGGTTTCTCGGCGGCTTCACGACCTACTCGTCGTTTGCCTTCGAGACCGTCACCATGCTCGAAGAGCGCGCCCCGGCGTCGGCGGCGCTCTACGTCGGGGCGACGCTGGTTGCCGCCGGCACCTCCTGCGCCGCCGGCATCTACCTGGCCCGCTCCCTGGCCTGAGGCCAACGGCGGCTCGCCGGGGCGTTGCCTACTTGTCCTTCGGGTGCTTTTTGCCGCGGGTGCGCGCGAGCTTCGACAGCAGCCTGGGGCCGTCGTCGCCGGCGCCGTCTACGATGTAGACGTTGGCGCCCTTGCGCTGGACGAACACGTACGTGTCGTCGCCACGCGGAACGGAGGTGAAGGAACGGGCCTGGGCCCGGGCCTGGCCGGGAAAGCGCTTTTCGAGCGACGCGAGATAGGCGTTTTCAAACTCGGTCGCGTCTTCGGGGCTGTCCCAGATGGTCGCGATGAAGCCAATCTCCTTGCCGTCCTTGCCGTAGACGGCGACCCGATCGCCGTCCCAGCCCGCGGCGGCCGCGGGGCCGGCGTCCACCTTCCAGTTGTCGAAGTAGACCTGCCAGATAAGCTCGCCGAGGACGTCTTCGTGAAGCAGCTCGTAGCCTTTGGGAGCGACGCCCTTCGGCAGGGTCAAGGCGACCGGGTAGTCGCGCGTGCCGACCAGTTTCTCGGCCGGGTGCAGCACCTGTTCGGTGGACTGGGGCGGGTCTTTGTAGAGCTCGTCCACGCCTTCCCAGCCGCCGGCGAGGTAGGCCTCCAGCACGGGGAGCGTGCCGCGCATGTAGGCCGACAGCAGCGGAATGAGGATGTAGTTCGGTATCGAGTCCATGGCGTCGACCGACCGCTGCATGTCTTCGCCCATGTTCACGAACATGTCCGCCTGCGCTTTCGTACTGCCGACGAGGGTCTCGGTGTCGACGCTTGCCATCTGGCGCAGCTGATTGACGAGCATTTGCCGCGCGCCGCCGGCGAGCGGGTCTTGCCCCGTCATCTTGTAGGGCGCGTACAGGGTCATCAGCAGCGTGGCCTCGCCCTCGACGACGAACTGCCGTGCGTGGGCCTCGTCTTCGGAAAGTGACGACGCGCCGCTTTCGCTGGCACCGTAGTACTTCTGCAGGTCGAAGCGCTGGTCCTGGAGCGCGTGGGCAAGCTCGTGGGCCGCGATGGTGCTCATGATGAGGTCGTTTTCCATGACCATCACGACGAAGAACTTTCGCTTGCGCGGGTCGTAGTAGGCCCCGGCCTGGCTCACGAACGCATCCTCGACCGTTTTGCGCAGGTCGATCTCTTGTTCGAGCATCCCGATGTGGTGCAGGGCGGCAGACACCTTTTCCCCCTTGCCATCGGGAAACTCGCGGCTGAGTTCCTCACTTACGAATGCGCGAAAGTCTTCCTGGGACTGATACGCAGCCGGAATTTCCTCGGCGAACGGCGTGCCCCGGAGCTCGCCGAGTTGTTTTTGTACTTCGGGCAACGTCGCGAGGGTTTCGTCGACCAGGCGCTTGCGCTCGGCTTCCTTTTCTTCCGGCGTTGGCTCGGCGACCGGCTCGGGCGCGGCCTCGGGCGCGGCGGGCGTCGCGCACGGGTTGTCGCTCTCGGGCGGCGATTCTTCGCCGGCCTTGCCGGATGACTTCGGGCCACAGGCGCACAGCGAAAGGAACGCCAGGGCCAACAGCGCGCGATTGCAGGGAACCATAGACCACGGTTTTACCGCGCGGCTGCTCGGTTTCGGTGCGCCGTCGCCGTCAACTCAGACCGGCGCGCCTGGCCGATTTCGCCCGATCGCGTCGATTGGCGGAAACCTTGGTGTTGGGCCCAGACCCGCGTCGGGGTGCTGTCTCCCAGCCTGGCGCCCGCTCGAGCAAACGATTCCAGCTACCTAAAGCTGGCACGAGGGTTGAAAAGAAAGTGCGCCAAAGGGGACACGCACCAATGAAACGCACAACTCACTACCTACTCATTGTCGCCGTCGCGCTGGCCGGCTGGATCATGCAGCCCGCCGCTGCTTCCGCGGAGCGCGTAAAGACGACCCGCACGACGCGGGTCTACGCCCGCCCGGGTGAAAGCGCCCGGGTCATCAAGCGCCTTCCCTCGGGCCGCAGCGTCACCGTGCTGGCGCGCAAAGGCCGCTGGATCAAGGTGCGCGTCGGGTCCGAGACCGGCTACCTCACCCGTACATCGGTGATTTCGAGCCAAACGCCGCGGGCCGCGCGCACCTCCAGCAAAACGCGCAGCCGCCGGCCTTCGTTCGTCGAGGGACGAAGCCGTCGCAGCGACCGAGGTCCCGAGGATCGCCGGGGCGGATCCGCCGTCGAGGACGACTTCGAGGAATTCGAAGACGAGGAAGAGTTCGACGAGGCGCCGGCGGTTGAAGAGTTTGGCGCCGTCGAGGATGAAGAGCGCTTCGAGGAAGAGGAAGATTTTGGCGACGAAGAGGGCGAGGATTCCGACGACGAGGACGGCGAAGACGACCAGCCGCGCGTCGTGGCGATGGCCAACTCCGATGCCTACCGCAAGCCGAACAGCCGCTCCGGGTCGGTGTTCGAGGTCGACGAAGGCGATTCGTTCACTCTCGTGAAGTCCAGCCCGAGCGGCAAGTGGATGCTCGTCGAGGACGGCCGTGGCGACCGCGGCTGGGTCCGCGCCGACAAGGTCGAGGCCTCCTCCGAGGGGGCGTACCAGTACGAGAAAATGGCCTACAACGCCGGCGTCGGTCTGGCGTACACCTCGTGGTCGCAGCAGTTCCGCAGCGCAGACGGCGTTGGCCAGCTTGCGAACTACGACATCAACTCCGCGGCCGTAACCGTCGGCCTGCAGGGCGAGTTCATCTACAAGTACTCCGAGAAGTACCTGCTGGGTGCGGACGTCGGCGGCGGCTACAGCCGTTCGAGCCCGGGCATTCGCTTCGTAGACGGTGCCGGCAACGCGGCCGACATTCCCTTCACGGTTATCGAGCTGCACCCCACGGTTCGCGCTGGCTACAACTTCCAGCACGAGATGGGGCTCGCCGCCTACGCTCGCGTCGGCTACCTGTACAACAAGCTCGACATCACCAACGGCACCGACCCGGCCCAGAACCCGGCGCTTCTGCCGTCGGAGATTCTCTCGGGCTTCACGGTGGGTGCCATGATCGACGCCCCGAGGGTGACCGACAAGATCAAGGCGCGCCTGGTGCTGGACATGCTGGCGAGCGGCGCGCGCGAGCAGACCGTCGGGCTGGAGGACGGCGCTGAGAGCAGCGTTGGGGCCTTTTGGGCGAACCTGCAGGTCGAGTACGCGATGGAGAAGTTCGACCTCTACGGGTCGGCCCGCTACCTGAGCTCGTCGACCGACTTCGCCGGCATGGCCGTCGATTCGCAGCGCGGCCACAACGCGACCACGGCCGAGCGCCTGGACAACATCCTCACCATCGGCATCGGCGTCATCAAGACGTTCTAACCGGGCGACACGAACGACTCGACTTGACCGCTCCGATTCTGGAGCAGTCCCCTTCTGGGCGTCGGCGGCGGCCGACGCCCAATTTTCGTTTCGGCTCCGAAGCCGCGGCGCCGCCCGGCGCTAGGCGGGGCGTTCGAGAAGCAGTTCGTCGCAGCACTCGCGAAGGATCTTAACGACTACGTCGTTGATCGTATCGCCGCGCGAGACGCTGTCTTCGTAGGCCTTGGCGACGTCTCGGTACTCGTTGTACTTCGGCTCGAACTCGTCGTAGCGCATCTTCTTGATGAGCCGGCCGTTGTGCTTGACGAAACTACCGAAGTCGCCTGTGCCGCCCTCGCCCTCGAAGCGTTCGAGGTACGCGCGGTACTCCTCCACCAGGTCCCCAGGGCCGTCCATCTAGCTACGAGCGTACTGGAATCCGGTTTCCGCTCGCAACCGTCGCCGCGCGCTCACGGTCGAGCAATTCCGGTCAGATGGTCGGGGGCACCTTGTCGATATCGACCTGGCTGAGGGCGAACCGGATGAGTTGGGACTTGTTGGCGCGGGTATGGCCGCGCCGCTTGAGCTCGGCGACCTTTGCCTCGAGCTGCTCGATGTCCTTGGTGTACATCGAGATGCAGACCACCTTGTAGTGGGTCGGCTTCGGCTTCTTCTTCTTGCGCGCGGCCGGCGCGTCGGGCGCCGCTGCGATTTGCTGATCGCCAGCGGGGCGTGGCTCGTTGGTGCGGCCGTAGAAGTCCTTTTCGAGGATCTCGTCGGCTTCAGCGAGCGGGTCGTGGCGGAGGACTTTGGCTTCTTTCATTCGCGTGGGTCTCCTGGGGACTAGGCGGCGGCGCTGTTCGCGGAGCGGGCGGGTTGATCGGCGACGAGCCAATCGACAACGCGCGCGTAGTCGCGTGCCCCGTGTGATCCAGGGGCGTACTCGAAGATGGTCTTTCGGTAGCTGGGGGCTTCGGCCAGGCGCGTATTCGTTCGAATGGGCGCGAGGCACTTGTCTTTGAAGTGGCCTTGAAGGGTCGTGAGGACCTCCCGGGCCAGGCGCGTACGCGCATCGTAGAAGGTCGGCAGCACCGCCGAGATTCGCACGGCGTGATGCAAGTGCCGCTCGATGTCTTTGATGGTTCTGAGGACCTGTTTGACCCCAACGAGCGCCAGGTAGTCGCAGGTGACGGGGATGACGACTTCGTCTGCGTACGACAGCGCGTTTTGGTTGAGCAAGTTGAGCGACGGTCCGCAGTCGATGACCACGTAGTCGTAGCGTCGCGAGATGCGCATGGAGTTCAAGCGATGAGTCATTACGCGCGAGCGGTGGCGGGGGTCCTGGTTCGCCAGCCAGATCTCCGCGGCGGCCAGGGTCGAGTTGCTGGTGATGACGTCGAGCGACGAGCGAACCGGGACGGCGGCCTCGACGGGGTCTTCGCCCTCGACCAGCACGTGGTACAGCGACTTCTCGCCGCTGATGCCCATGGACACGCCGACGTTGCCCTGAGCGTCGGTGTCGATGAGCATGACCTTGTGACCGCGCTCCGCGGCGCCAGCCGCGAGGTTGACGGCAGTGGTCGTCTTGCCGGTGCCGCCTTTCTGATTGAGGATCGCGATCCGCCGAGCGCGGCGGGCGCGAAACGCCTCGGCGCCCAGGCCCTTTTTTCGACACTCGAGCGAGCAGAAGTAGTTTCGCTCCCCGGCCGTAGTTACCGCCAGCTGGTAAACGTACGCTGGGGTGAAAACGGCCCCGCAAGCCGTACACGTCTTCATGTACCTATAGAATTCCGACGTCGCGGCACGGGCAAGTTTTTGCCTATGATGGCAGCCGGGAAGGGTGTGCGTGGGAGTGGAGATTCCAGGGTTCGATTTGCGCGGCGCGCGTAGCGACAAGGCGGACGCCGGCGCGGTGGTCGCCGAGTTGCGCGAGCAGCTCAGCGGTGTCGCGCCGGCGGCGGTGTTCGTGTTTGCGCCGTGCACGGGGGATAGCGACGGGCTTATCCAGCAGCTCGCGAGCGCCTTCGATCCGGCGCCCGTGCTTGGTGCGACGGCCATCGGTCAGCTCGATCGAGACGGCTTTCACGCCAATTCGGTCGTGGCGATTGCCCTGTGTGGCGCCGGCGCCCGAGTGGGCGTCGGCGTGGGGGAGTGCCTTCCGCAGTCGGCGCTCAGCGGGGGGCGGGCCGCGGTGTTGGAGGCGTGCGCCGCCCTCGGGGTCGAGCCGGACGGGCTCGACCGCCACCGCCACGTCGCCGTCACGCTCATCGATTCCGAGCCCGAGTGCGAGGAGCTATTTGTCGCGGGCGTCGCCTCCACGGCGCCGGAGGTGGCCGTGGTGGGCGGCTCGGCGAGTTGTCAACAACGGGGCAACAGTCGCATTCTTGCCGGAGGGTGTGCGCGACCTCGCGTGGGCCTGGTCGCGCTCATCGAGCCCAACGTACCGTTTCAGCCGGTTATTTCGGAACACATGGTGCCGCGGGATGGCCGAGTGGTCGTCACCGCAACGGAGGCCGGGGGACGGGTGGTCAACGAACTGGACGGGTACCCGGCGGCGGTGCGCTTCGCTCAGCTCCTCGGCGTCGACGAGGTCACGGAGTCGCTTGCGGCCCGCAATCCGTTCGGGTACTACGTCGGTGGCCGGGCCTACGTCCGATCCGTTCGAGCGGTCGAGGGCGACCGGCTTCGCTTTGCTTGCGGCGTTGAACGAGGCACGGTGCTCGTGCCGATGAAGAGTGGCGACATGATTGCGGCGACCCGTGAAGACTTGAGCAAAGCCCGGCAGGCCCTGGGGCCGGAGATTCACGGGGGCTTGTTTTTCAACTGCTACGGCCGCTACCTCGAAGCGCGCGACCGCGGCTACCTCGAGGAGCTCGAAGCCGTGCTCAGCGGGGCGCCCGGCTTCGGCATGAGCAGCTTTGGCGAGCAGGTGAACGCCCTGCACGTCAACCACACCCTGACCGGGGTCGCCTTCGGGGGCGCGCGTGGCTAGGCGGTCTCAGGCCAGCGCCCGCGGCCGCAGCCGCGCAGGAGACGAAGGAGAGGGAGCCGGGAGCGTCGAGGCCGACGATCCACGCGACGCCCGCATTCGCGAGCTGGAGGCTGAACTCGAGCGGGCGCGCAAAACGGTGAGCGCCCTGATCGAGAAAAACGAGCGCTCGACCCAGGAGGCGTCGCCCACGGCGATGTTCGAGGCGGCGGCGCGTCTCGAGCAAATCGTTGCCCGACGAACGCGCGAGGTCGAAGAAAAGAGCGCCGACCTCGAAGCTGCCAATGCCGAGCTGCGGGCACTGACGTCCAATCTCGACAAGATCGTGCGACAGCGGACGCGCGCGCTCGCCGAGTCAGAGGCGCAGCTGCGCGAAAAGAACGACGAATTGCGGCGCCTCAACGAATCGAAGGCCGAGTTCATCTCGATCGCTGCCCACGAGCTGCGCACGCCGATGACCAGCATCGTCGGCTATCTGGATTTGTTCATGGAGGGCAAGTTCGGCAGCCTCGACGCCAAGGCGCAAAAGCCCATTCGCTCGCTGCGCCGCAACGCCGAGCGCCTGAAGCGCTTGATCGACGCCATGCTCGACGTGAGCCTCATCGAGGGCAATCACGTCACGCTGCACCACAAGTCGTGCTCTCTCGAAGACATCGTCAACGACGTCGTCGAGGAGCTGGCGCCCCTGGCCGAGGAGCGCAAGATCGAGGTCGTGGTTACCATCGACGACCCGCCGCGAATCGATGTCGATCTCGACCGGATTCACCAGGTGGTCACCAATCTGCTGGCCAATGCCATCCGGTACAACCGCGAGGGCGGCCGCATCGACCTGGTGGCCGACCGCGAGCCGGACGAGAAGAAATACGCGGGGCGCTGGGGGCGTTTGCGCGTGCGCGACACCGGGATTGGCATTCCCGAAGGCAGCCGCACGTCGATCTTCGAACCCTTCTCCGAGGTTGGGTCGGCCCGTCACCACACGTCGACCGGGCCCGACTCGGCCGGGCTCGGCCTGTACATTGCGCGCGGGCTCATCGAGCTGCACGGCGGCGTCATTCAGGTGGACTCGAAGGAGGGGGAGTTCACCGAATTCACCGTGCTTCTTCCGGTCGCCACGGTGTAGGGCCGCAAGACTCGCCGCCCGACCTTAGACTGGCGGCTGGAGCCCGGGGAGTGGGGTCCCACTCAGCGGTTGTCGGAGGTCACTTCCGAGAATCGAAGAGGGCTCTTCGTCCAGGGCGGCGAAACTGCGTCCCGAAAACAGAGCACGGAAGGTGCATTGCAAGGGGCCATGTCTTGGAACACGGCCCCAGGCCGCAAGCTCCCAACTCCTCCACCGCCACCCGGCAGCAAGGCCGGCGGTTCCGGTCTCCTTACCTCCCTTCTTCGAGCTCCGGGGCGATGGTCCTGGAAGGTCCGGCTCGGCGTGCTCGCGGCCGTGGTCGCCGGCGCGGCCGGGGCTGCCGTTGCCGCGGGCAAGCTGCCCGCCGTGGGGCGCCTTGTCGAGCCGAGCGCATCGGCTACCGACGCCCAGGGCGACGAGGCTCGCGGCGGCGACGGACGCGCCGCCAAGCGCTCCGGTGAGGCCAAGCGCAGCAAGCGCCGGGCGGGCGCGTCGAAGCGCTCGCGCGGATCGGGGCGCGCTTCGAAAAAGAAGGCCCGGGCTCGCTCGTCCCGGGGCAAACGCTCGGCGCGAAGCCAGACGCGAACCAAGCGGCGCAAGGGCAAGGCGCTGACAGCGGCGCAAAAGCGAAAGGCCCGTCGAAAACGCCTCGCGGCCGCGCGAAAGCGCAAGGCGCGAGCGAGCCGATAGCGCGGGCCGCCGGGGTAGGGCGGCACTCGGCTGGGGCCCGAGGGGCGCCCCGACAACGAAGCCCCGGCGTCGCTACTTCTTCTTTTTGCCGGCGGGTTTCTTTTTGCCGGCGGGCTTTTTCTTGCCGGCAGCCTTCTTCTTCGCCGGCTTCGAAGCCTTGGCCGACTTAGAGCTGGCCTTGGGCGCCGGCTTTCGCGGTGTCTTGGCGGTCTTCTTGCCGCCGGTCTTGCGCGCGCTGGCCGCTTTGCTCTTGCTGGCGCCGGTCTTCTTCTTTGCCGTCGCGGCCTTTTTCTTGGCCGCGGCCGCTTTCTTCTTGGCGGCCTCGCGCTTCTTCTTCTCTGCGAGGCGCTTTTTCTCGGCGGCGGCCTTCTTTTTGGCCATCACGGCTTTCTTGCGCTCGGACGCGGCTTTCTTTTTGTCCGCGAGGCGCTTTTTGTCGGCCGCAGCCTTTTCCTTGGCAGCAGCGGCCTTCTTGCGCTCGGCCTCTTTGCGCTTCTTTTCGCGCTCGCGCTCTTTCTGAGCCTTGGCGCGCTCGGCGTCCTTGCGCTTCTTCTCTTTCTCGCGCTCTTTTTGCGCCTTGGCCCGCTCGGCCTCTTTGCGCTTCTTGTCGCGCTCGGCGTCCTTGCGCTTCTTCTCTTTTTCGCGCTCGGCGTCTTTGCGCTTCTTCTCTTTCTCGCGCTCCTTGCGCTTGCGCTCACGCTCGCGCTCGGCCTCTTTGCGCTTCTTTTCTTTTTCGCGCTCTTTGCGCTTCTTTTCCTTTTCGCGCTCGGCTTCCTTGCGCTTCTTCTCGCGCTCGGCCTCTTTGCGCTTGCGCTCTTCTTCTTTTTCGCGCTCCTGCTCGAGGCGCTTGCGCTCGGCTTCCTCTTCCTTGCGGCGAGCTTCCTCTTCCTTGCGGCGAGCCGCCTCTTCGGCAGCTTCTTTGCGAATCTGCTCGGCGGTTTTTTCGATCTCTTCGGCGTGTCGCGCTCGCTCGCTGTCGAGCTTTTGGCGCGCGGCCGCCTCCGCCGCCCGGAGGCGCTCCGCGATTTCCTCTTTGCTCAGAGGCTTGGTCGAAGCGGGAGCCGCCGCCGAGGCGGCCGGCGACTTGTCGTCCGCCTTGCGCTTTTTGCGGCGCTTCTTCTTCTCGTTGCGAGAGGGCGGCATCTCCGCGACCGCAGGCATTCGCTCGGCCAGGTCCGCCCGGTTGTGCACCAGGATGCGCGCCTCGTCGCGGAAGGTGATCTCCACCTTGTTGTCCGGGAGCAGCTCGGTGACGAAGCCGATGTTGAACTTGATGTGGGAGACGATGTCGCCTTCTTCGTACCGGTCGCGAATCGAGTACGGGCGGCATTTGGCCAGCTCCTTGTCGGAGGTCATGGCCATGGACTCTTCCCAGGTCAGCTTGCGCTTGGGCCGGCGAGCGGGACGCTCCTCGGCCTCTTCGTAAGCATCACCACGGGGTTTGCGGTAAGCGTGAACGTCGCCACAGACCACGCATTGCACGCGACGAATTTCGTCTTCGTACATGCTGATGACTGTGTGATTGCAATCAGCCTTACAGCGAGAGCTCGGGCAGTAGGCCTCGACGTCGCTGCCTACGCCTTCTGTTTCGTGTTCAAAGATCGAGTCCACAGAGGACTCCCCGCAGAGGTTGCTTTAAAACCTTAGGATATTGGGGCAACTAGAGGCTCCGGATTCGACTCCGGATTCAACCCCACCACTAGTTGGCTTCCTAACATGGTCCCGAAGTACAAAGCAACCTCTTGGACTTATGGCGGTGGAGTTCTCTGCGAGGCGCGCCACCGTGCGATAGGATGGTCAGCGCGTGGGGCGTAAGTTCGCGACATACGTGCTGATTCCGGCGGTGTTGCTGTCCGCGATCGGGCTCGCGGCCCTGAGCTACCGGTATTCCAACGCCCTGGCCGAGCGCGAGCGCCAGGCCACCCTCGACACCCTGCGCGAGCTCGCCGAGGAGAAGGTGCTCAACATCGAGGCCGACCTGATTCAGGCCGACGAGGCGGTCTTCGATGCCTTCGCGACCGATAAGTTGCTGGATTTACGCCGTGTCGTTCAGGCCCAGGGCCCGATCGAGAGCGTCCGGGTGTTCGACGAGCGGTGGGACGTCATCCCCGGAGGCGCCTACGACCGCCGGCGCAGTCAGCCGGCCCAGAAGCGCTTTCGCGAGCTGCTCGCCACCAAGGTGATCCCGGACCTGCGGGCTCTCGATCCGCCGGTGGGCGTGCGCGTGAGCCTTCACCGCGCGTACGACAACCGCTACTACCTGTTTTCGCTCATGAAAAAGCGTGAGCCCCGGGGCGTCTTCTACGTCGTGGTGGAAAGCAACCTGACCTACCTGGTCGGCACGGTCTTCCCGCAGTTCTTCGCCGGTACGCGCTCGCCCAGGGTCTACCAGGTAGTCGATCCCAAAGGCGACGTGCACTACGGCTACGCGTTCTCGGGGGTGCCGGGGCGCCAGGTGGTGGAGCTGGGGTTTCCCGAGACGTTGACCGACTGGACGGTGCGCGTCGCCCAGCGCTCCCGGAGCCTCGACGCCGCCGCCGACAGCCGCCGAATCGCCGACATGGTGCTCATCGGGATGGCGGTGAGCACCATCGTGGCGGGCCTCGCCGTCCTGTTGCTGGCCGCGCGTCGCGAGCGGCGGGCCAACGAGCTCAAAAGCGAGTTCATCTCCAACGTATCCCACGAGCTCAAAACGCCGCTTTCGATCATCAGCATGTTCGGCGAGATGCTCGCGATGGGGCGCACCGCGGCGCCCGCACAGAGCGCCGAGTACGCGCGCATCATCATGCGCGAGGCGACGCGGCTGTCGCGACTCATCGATACGGTGCTCGACTTTTCGAAGATCGAGAGCGGCGCCGACGTCTACCAGTTCGCGCCCGGTGACTTTCCGTCGCTGGTCGATAAGTGTCTCGATATCTGTCGCCATCGACTCGAGCGCGATGACATGGAACTGGAGCTCCAGGTCGAGGGCGACGTGCCGCCCGCGCACATGGACGAGAACGCCATGACTCTGGCGGTCCTCAATCTGCTCGACAACGCCATCAAGTACGGCGCCGAAGGCAAGCGGCTGGACGTAACCGTTCGCGCCCGAGATGGCGTCGTTGCGATGACGGTCCGGGACTACGGGCCCGGAATTCCCCTGGCCGAGCGCAAAGAAGTCTTCGAGCGCTTCTATCGTTCGCCGGCGGCTCGCCAGCTCAAACGAGTGCGGGGGTCCGGGATCGGCCTGGCCCTGGTCAAGCACATCGCCGAATCTCATCGCGGCTCGGTCGTCATCGACGACACCGATCGCGGCGCGTCGTTTACCCTTTCGATTCCGCAGAGTAAGCTTCGGGAGTAGTCCCAATGGTTCGAAACGGCGGCGACAAAAAGCGCATCCTCATCATCGAAGACGAGCCCGACATCGTGCGCGGTCTCACCGACGCGTTGCAGTTCGAGGGCTTCGACGTGCAGGCGGCCGGCTCGGGCGGCGAGGGCGTCGACAAGGCCCGGGACTGGCGCCCGGACTGCGTGCTGCTCGACCTGATGTTGCCCGACGAAAACGGCTACCAGGTGTGTGCCTCTCTGCGCCAGGACGACCCCGTCGTTCCGATCATCATGCTCACCGCCAAGGCGCAGGAGATCGACAAGGTGCGGGGCTTTGAGGTCGGCGCCGACGACTACATGACCAAGCCGTTCTCGGTCGCGGAGCTCATCGCGCGCATCAAGGCGATTTTCCGCCGGCAAGCGCGCCTGGCGTCCCACGACGACACGTTCGAGGTCGGCGGGTGGACCATCGACGCGCGCAAGCACGTGATGCAGCGCGGTCGCAGCGTGCAACGGCTGACCTTTTACGAGCTCGAACTCCTGAAGCTGCTGCGGGAACGCGCCGACGAAGCGGTCTCTCGCGATGAGATCCTCGACCGCATCTGGGGGGTCGAGCCCACCGCCAACAATCGCACCGTCGACAACTTTGTCGTCAAGCTGCGGCGCAAGCTCGAAGAGGACCAGAAGAACCCCCGACATATCCTTACCGTGTACGGGTTTGGCTACAAGTTGGTGCCCTGATGCCCCTAAGGTAAGATCCTCGGTAGCGGGCGCGACCGATCGCGCGGCGAGTGGGGCTGGTCATGGCTGAGGACGAGCAGGGGACAGAGCGGCAGGATTCGGGCAAGGCGCCGGCGCGCGCGCGGGACGGCGAGTTCACGCCGCCCCTGGCGGAACCAGCCGGCGCTCGACCGGCCAGCGTACCGGGCAGTGGCGTTATTTGCTCCAAGTGCGGCGTGACCGTGGCGCCGGGCTACCCGAAGTGCCCCAAGTGCGGGGCCGGGTTGCCGGTACCGCCGTCACCGCTGTCGCGCATTTCGACCGCTCGACCCGAGCCAGTGGGCGGCACCACCGTGGCCGGCGATCGCAACCAAACCTGGATGCTCGGCGCGCTCGCCGTGGTGGTGATCCTGGGTGGGGTCGCGTACATGGCGACCACCGACGAAGATCGCTCCCCGCCGCTCGCGACGGCGCGCGGCGCGCTCGTCGCTGCGGACGCGACGGAACCAGGGCCGGTGGAGCCGGCCGAGGTGGTCGAGACCGCGGAGCCCGCGGCGGAGGACGTTCCACTCGAAGCGCAGGAGGCCCTCGGCGGCGACCCGGACATCCTGATCGAGCTGCGGGCGCAGCTGCAGGTGGCCAAGCTGTGGTCCACCGTGTTCGTCGACCCCGATGACGGCGAGGTAATCGTGGTCGAGTCGGATCAGTGCGACGACGCCGAAATGGGCGCTCTGGTGGACAGAATGCGTGGGATTCTCGACGAGGCCGGCTTCGCGAAGGTCACCTGCTCGAGCAAGTTTGGGGCAACTGTGTTCGAAAAGCAGTGGCGGAAATCGGCCGCGGAGGATAACGATCTGGCCGGCGCCAACGGCGCCGAGTAGGTCGCCCCATGGAGCCAGTCAACCGCCCCCACCGCCTGATCCTTCCCCTCGCCCTGCGCGTCCTGGTCAAGGTCGTCAAGGACGACGACCGCACCGACACGGGGCTGTACCTGCCCGAGGGCGCCAAGGAGCTGCACAACGAAGCGCTCTACGGCCAGGTCGTCGAGGTGGCGCGCGACAAGCCGACCACCGATGAGGAGGCCGAGAACGTGTCCGGCGTGCCGCTCGGTTCGAACGTGCTCTTCAAAAAAGACGCCGGCGTGCGGGTTCCCTGGGACGAGAACCTGCGCCTCCTCGATGTCAAAGACATCCTGGCGACCGTCGAAGAGCTCCACGACGACGAAGCCCACTGAGACGGCCGCGCGTTCGCCGGTTCGGCCTACGCGCGCTGCCTTTCGCCGGCTACCGGCGCCGCCGTCGCACCATGGCCAGGGCACCGAACGCGACCAGCAGAGCGCCCGGTGACGGAGCGTTGCCCGAGGTGCCGCAGCCGCAGCCGCCGCTGTCGCCAACCGGGGACGATTCGTCGGCGAGGGCGAGCATGTTGCAGACCCCGGCGATGTCGTCGGCCTCCGGGGTGCTCTTGATCGTCTCGCCACACGTCTGCGACGGAAACATGGTGGTGGCGAGGATTTCCTGATCGAGGTTGGGGCCGCAGCGCGGCGCCGGGTTGCCTTCGCCGTCGGTGGCGGAGCCGTTGTCGACGCAGGTGTGATCGAGGCCCAACAGATGGCCGACCTCGTGGGTCATCGTGTTCGCGAGGTCCGACAGGCACGACTGGTCGGACTCGGTGGTTCCGTTGTCGCTCGTGGCGAAGTCGACGGCGTTGACTTCGATATCGGCCTCGACGATGACGCCGTCGCGGGAGTTGTCGGGGTTGTCGATGAAGAAGACGGTCGTGATGGCGGCGGCGTTCGGGCTGTAGCAAACCTCGCCCACCTCATCGTCGGGACGGCACCAACGGTCTTCGCGAAACAGGAACACGTTGCGGTCGTCGAGACCCACTTCGGAGTCGATTCGCGCGGCCTCGACAAGCGTGAGGCCGCCGCAGCTTTCGGCGACGGATTCCCAGGTGTCGAGCACGGCACTCAAGATGACGAACTCGCGGTCTCCCGCCAGGTGGCTCACTCCATCGGCGTCGAACGTCACCGTGATTTCGCGACTGCCCCACCGCAGCGGCGTCGCCGAGGTGTTGGTGCGCGTCGGCACGAATGTGCGCGCGCCGTCGGCGTCGCGGGCGGCGAACAGCTCGAGAACGGGGAGGGGGCGATCCGCGACGCCAACCGGAGCGCGCACCGTCGCCTCGATGCGCGCGCCTATCGCCGGCTCGACGCTGGGCACGTGGCTCACCCACATGCGCAGCTCGCCGACTTTGCCGCCGAGCTGACGGATCGTGACGGTCTGGCCGTCGTCGGTGCGAATGACGGAGTCCGTGACGATCGACCTGCCGTCCGTTGACCACCGCGAGTTCGTCGACTCGACCGTGCCCACGACACTCATCGCGGGGGCGGCGGGCGCGTCGGCTCGGGCCACGGAGACGGTGGCGAGAAGCGCTAGAAGGGGGCTAAGTGGCGCGATTCGCACTGAAACGAGGGTACCACGCGTGCTACAAGCTGCCCACCATGACCCAGCGTCCGGTCCGAGTCCGTATCGCCCCATCGCCCACTGGCGACCCCCACGTGGGCACGGCCTACATGGGGCTGTTCAACCTGGTTTTTGCGCGGTCTCAAGGCGGGCAATTCGTCCTCCGAATCGAGGACACCGACCAGACGCGCAGCCGCCAGTCGAGCGAAGTCGCCATTTTCGAGGCGTTGCGATGGCTCGGCCTGCAGTGGGACGAGGGCCCCGACGTCGGTGGGCCCCACGCCCCGTATCGCCAGTCAGAGCGCACGGCGATCTATCGCAAGTACTGCGATGAGCTGATTGCCAGCGGCAAGGCGTACCGGTGTTTTTGCACCCCGGAGCGCCTGGCCGAGCTGCGTGAAAAGCAGCGCAAAGAAAAAGCGTCTCGCCAGGGATACGACCGCAAGTGTCGCAACCTCGACCCGGCCGAATCCGAGGCGCGGGCTGCGGCTGGAGAGCCCTTCGTGGTTCGCCTCGCGATGCCGATCGAGGGCAAGACCGTGGTCAACGACCGACTGCGGGGCGCGGTGGAGTTCGACAACGCGCAAAGCGACGATCAGGTGTTGCTCAAGTCGGACGGGTTTCCGACGTATCACCTGGCCAACGTGGTCGATGACCACCTCATGGAGATTACGCACGTGATCCGCGGCGAGGAGTGGATGTCGTCCACGCCCAAGCACGTCGTGCTGTACGAGGCATTCGGCTGGCAGCAGCCGGAGTGGATTCACATGCCGCTTCTACGCGACGAGAGCGGCAAGAAGCTCTCCAAGCGACGAAACCCGGTCTCGATCGACTACTACCGCGACGCCGGAATTCTGCCCGAGGCGCTGCGCAACTTTCTCGGCATCATCGGATGGTCGTTTGGCGACGACCGCGAAAAGTTCACCCTCGACGAGATGATCGAGGCGTTCGATATCGACCGCGTCTCCAAAGGCGGTCCGGTGTTCGGCCAGGACAAGCTGGCGTGGATGAACGAGCAGTACATTCACGAGCTGTCGGACGAAGCGCTTGCCGACCGCCTGCTGGCGTGGCGTTTTTCTCGCGAGCACCTGGTTAAAATTGCCCCGCTCATCCGACAGCGCATCAAACGGCTCGATGACTTCATCGGCAAGACCGACTTCTTCTTTTCCGGCGACCTCGACTACACGCCCGTCGTCGAAAAGATGAAGCTGCCCGACACGGCCAACAAAGACGTGAGAAAGGCGCTCCTCGAGCTCGTCGAGCGGTACGAGGCCGTCGAGGGATTCGACGCCGAGGGCCTCGAAGCGGTGTCGCGGGCATTCGCGGACGAAAACGAACTCAAAACCGGCAAGCTCTTTATGCTGCTGCGCTTTGCGGTCACCGGCAGCAAGGCTTCGCCGCCGCTTTTCGAGACCATGGCCGTGCTCGGTAAGGACCTGGTGCGTCACCGCATGCGCCAGGCCGCCGAGTTGATCGGCAAGCGAAAGTAGGGAGCGCGTCGGGCGCCGGCGAGCAGGGCAGGGCATACCGTGGGACGCTTTTCGGATTCGGCCAACCGGCTGCTGGACCGCCTGTTCATCTCGCATTGGCGCGCGCTCGATGAAGAGGCCGAGCGCGAGCGAGCCGAGCGCACGGGCTTCGATTTTCGACCTCTCGTCGTGCTCGCAACCGTCGGCGTGGTGCTTACGCTGCAGGAGTACTACGGGCATCGACCGACGTTCGTGCAGCTCTTTCCGCCCGGAGCCAACCCGTGGACCGGCTCCTACTACGACCTGTACGAGCTGTCGTGGTGGGCCGGTTGGCGCATTCTCGGCTACACGCTCCTTCCGCTGCTCGTCATCTGGGCCATGCCGGGGGAACGAGTGCGCGACTACAACCTCGGGCTCACGGGCGCCCTGCGCCACTGGTGGGTCTACGTGGTCCTGTACCTCGCGATCGTGCCGGTCATCTTCATTGCCGCTCAGTCCGAGGCCTTCTATCGGACCTATCCGTTCTACAAGTGGGCCAACCGGTCGGCATTCGACTTCTGGATCTGGCAGCTCGAGTACGCACTGCAGTTCTTTGCTCTCGAGTTCTTCTTTCGCGGCTTCATGCTGCGCGGGCTCCGCTCGCTCGGGTCGCACGCGATCTTCGTGATGATCATTCCGTACTGCATGATCCACTTCGAAAAGCCCCTCATCGAAACGCTGGCGGCCCTCGGTGCCGGTGTGATCCTGGGGACGCTGGCCATGCGCACGCGCTCGATCTGGCTGGGGGTGGCCATACACGTGAGCGTGGCCCTGACCATGGATCTTTTGGCCGTGTCTCACTGCCCGCCCGCTGACCTCGGGTTGCCCTGTCCGGAGTTCCTTCCGTAGGGCCGTCGAGTTGCGCTCGTGTTCTCCCTCCTGTATTTGACCGCCGCCGCAGGCCTGGCCGTTTACGGCGTGCACCGGCTGGTGCTGTCGGCCCTGTACTGGACCAGTCGTCGGGCCGCCGTGGAGCCCGCGCCGCTGCCCGTCGAGCTGCCGGTCGTGACCGTGCAGCTACCGCTGTTCAACGAGCGCTACGTTGCCGAGCGTCTCCTCGATTCGGTCGCCGCCCTGGACTGGCCTCGCGACCGCCTCGAGATTCAGGTCCTCGACGACTCGACCGACGACACCCGCGCCATCTGCGCCGCGCGGGTCGCCGAGCTCCGCGCCGCGGGCTGGGATGCCGTTCACCTGCACCGCGAGAGTCGCGTCGGGTTCAAGGCCGGGGCCCTCGCGGCCGGGCTCGCTCGCGCTCGCGGCGACCTGGTCCTGGTGCTCGACGCCGACTTCGTCCCGCGGCCCGACATGCTCCGCCGGGTCGTCGGCCACTTCCGCGACCACCGGGTCGGCATGGTCCAGGTTCGCTGGGGGCACATCAATCGCGACTACTCGTTTCTCACCCGGGTGCAGGCGGTCCTGCTCGACGGTCATTTCGTGGTCGAGCAATCGGCGCGCGCCCGCACCGGGCGCTTCTTCAACTTCAACGGAACCGCGGGGGTGTGGCGCCGGGCCGCTATCGAGCAGGCAGGCGGCTGGCAATGCGACACCCTCACGGAAGACCTCGACCTTTCGTACCGCGCGTTGCTCGCCGGCTGGCAGTTCCGCTACTGCGTCGATGAAACCGCACCGGCGGAGCTTCCGGTCGACATCAACGCGTTCAAGTCGCAGCAGTTTCGCTGGGCCAAGGGGTCGGTGCAGGTGGCGCGCAAGCTGCTCCCGGCGATCGTGCGCGCGCCGCTGCCCTGGCAGGTGCGGGTCGAGGCGGCGCTTCATCTCACGCAAAACCTGTCGTACTTGCTGACGCTGCTGCTCGCGGTTGCGTGGGTTCCCGCGGTAGCGCTGGAAGGCGCGCCGCTGCTCGGGCGAGGGGCCGAGGCCGCGCTGCTCGGGGGAACCGCGGCGACCCTTGCCCTTTACTGCGCGTTCTCGCAACAGCGATTGGCGCGCCGCGGGTGGCTTCGCGGACTGCTGGCGGTGCCCGGATTGGTCGCGGTGACTGCCGGTATCTGCGTTAACCAGGCTCGCGCGGTGGTCGAGGGCCTGGTGGGGCATCAATCGGAATTTGTGCGCACGCCGAAACTGGGCATCGTCGCCCGGGGCGAGCAGTGGCGCCGTCGCCGGTATCGCGGCCTGACCAGTCTGGTACCGTTTGCCGAGCTTGCGCTCGCTATCGCGTTCGCGGGGGGCGCGCTGGCGGTGGCCGAGCGAGGCGCCTGGAGCAGTGTGGTTGTCGCGGCCACGTTCTGCTTTGGGTTCGCCTTCGTCGGCCTGTCGTCCCTGGCCCATCGCTAGGTCCGCGCATCGGGCAAAGGTGTCGCCCGCTCGCCTGGGCTCGAACGGGTCGTCGACGAATTCGACGGCGCCGGCGGCCACGTGAACCTCGAGCAGGAGGCAGCGGTCCCCCGCAAGGGCCGCCCAGGCGTACGTGCGCCCGGCGACGTACGTCGGTGGACCCAGCGCGGCGACCAGGGAGCCGTAGGTCGGGGGCCATCGGGCGCCCGGTCGGACGGCGCCGGCCATTGCCATGAGATCCGAGGGAGCGACCGCGCTCACCGACGACCACGACCGAGGTCCGGGCCGAGACGCCGGGTTGGAGGCGGCGGCGGCGCAACCGGCCACGGCGACTGCAAGGGCGAGGGAGCACCCACGGGGCTTCATGCAGGCGGGTACAGCAAGGCCCGCGCCACTGGAAGGTCCGTGAAACCAGGCTCCGCGGGTCCGGCATCCCGGACGGTCGTCCGACATCCGGACGTTCGTCGGACGGTTCGGTCGTCGTCCGACGCGAGCAGGGTCGCGATGGTGCGGGCCGCCTTTCCGAAAAAAAAGACGGCGGCCGAATGGCCGCCGAAGGTTCAAGAGGGTACCGCGTCGGGCGATGGTAAGTGAACAATCTATCCCCTACATACCTGCAGGTGGACTCCGCGAATAACCGCTATGGGCTTCTCGACGAGCGAGCTTGCGCGCCACGGACAGAGGCAGATTCCTGGATAGATGAATGTAGGAGAAATTGTGCTTCCTGTCGCTCCGGGCAGTGATGACCTCTACGAAGCTCAACGTAGCGACGGTCCGGCACACGGTCAAGCTGGAAAAAATACGCGGTTTGTGTTGCGGGAGCGCGATGCCGCGGAGCGTCGAATTCGCTTGCATCGTGCCGAAACGAAAACAGGCGGCCCGTGCAACACGGCCGCCCGTTTCGACTTCGTTTCTGGTCGGTCACAACACCGGCGACCGCCGAAGCACGCTCGTTACTCGTCGTCGTTGTTGTCGCGCCAGTCCGCGCCCTCGCCGCCCTGTACGGCGGTCGAAGCGATACCGCGCGCAAGCATGGACTCCAACGTTTCGATAGCGTCGCTGCGATGCTCGGTCGGCTTGGCGTGTTCGCCGGTGTCCATGCGAATCGCGTCGCACGGGCACGCCTCGACGCACAGGCCGCAGGCAATGCAGCGCAGCTCGTCGATTTCGAACACGACCGGATACTTTTCGACGTTGGGGTCGTTGGACTCGTTCGGGACGATGGTGATGCAGTTGGCCGGGCAGGCGGTCGGGCAACACATGCATGCCACGCAACGAACTCGTCCGTCGTCGCGCTGCATCAGCCGGTGCAGACCGCGGTTGCGCTCCGGGTAAGGAATTGTCTCTTCCGGGTACTGAAGCGTCGCGATGTCGGTGCCCTTCGTCACGTTCGTGAAGAAGTGCTTGGTCGTGATCGCCAGGCCCTTGAGCGTGGCCGTGATGAACGACGACTTCTCGGCCTCGGGCCGTTTCACCGAGATGACGCGGTGCTTGGAGTTGAGCGGCGACACGCTTACGACGTTGGCGTCGTCAGCGGGCTCGGCTTTCTTGGGCGCGCTTGCCATGGTGTACCTCTTCGTTGGTTACAGGAACAGCATCACCAACGCGGTGATCATCAGGTTGAGAAGCGACAGCGGCAGGAGCTTCTTCCAGCCGATTTCCATGAGCTGGTCGGGGCGGAACCGCGGAACCGTCCAGCGAATGGCGAGCTGAAGGAAGCAAAACAGTACGACCTTGAGGCCAAAGGCGAGGACGCGCAAACCGAACACAGCGATGTGCGGAAGCGGTGCCAGCTGGCCGGCAAAGCGGAAGCCGTCGTCGTGCAGGAACGGAAAGTGCCATCCGCCGAAGAACACCGTCGTCATGATCATCGCGATGAACACAATCTCGATGAACTCGGCCAAAAAGAACATGCCCCAGCGAATGCCCGAGTACTCGACGAAGTAGCCGACGATCTCCGGCTCGCCTTCGGGCAGGTCGAAGGGGCCGCGCTTGGTCTCGGCAATGGCGGCGGTCAGGAACAGCACAAAGGCCAGGGGCTGGACGACCAGGCCCCAGTGCAGCGGATTGGGGCCCTGCCACAGGACCATCGACATGGGCTCGATGGTGTCCATGACCATGAACACGCCCATGAGCGACAGGCCCATCGAAACCTCGTACGACATCATCTGCGACGAAGCCCGCATGCCGCCGAGGAGCGCCAGCTTGTTGTAGCTGGCCCAGCCGGCCAGGGTCCCGCCGTAGTTCGCGACCCCGAGGATCGCGAAGTAGAACAGCAGGCCGAACTCGACGTTGAACATCTGGAGCGTGAAGCCCTTGCCGGCTTCGACCAGCTCCGCCGTCTGGTACGGATGGACCACGTCGAACAGGCGGTCGCCGAACAGCGTGGGGCCGAAAGGAATGATGCAGGTGGCGATGAGCACCGGCGCCAGGGCGATGACCGGCGCCAGGGAGAACAGCCCCTTGTGGGCGTTGCCCGGGATGAAGTCCTCTTTGCCGATCATCTTCACCGCGTCGGCGATGAAGTGCAGAATGCCGAACAGCTTGATGGGACCGATGTTGGCCCGGTTGGGGCCGAGCCGGTCCTGCATCATGGCGCTCTGCCGACGCTCGGCCCACGTCAGCAGCGACGCGATGGGCATGACGAACGCCAAAAGCAGGATGGCCCACTTGGCCAGCGCGCCCACGATGTAGTGCCAGTAGGGCGTTGTGTCCGCTGCGGCGGATGCGAGTGCTGCGAGTTCCATGGTCGTTTCCCGGGAATCAGCCGCGCGAAGCAGCGAAGCGGAGTTGCACGATCGGGGCGGGCTTGCCCCAGTCGGCGTTTTCGAAGTCGCTCACGGCGCCGACCATCTCCTTGAACACGGACTTGGCGGTGCTGTAGTCGAGGGCGGCCGTCGTGGCGCGCGCCAGTCGCACGATCGCCTCCCAGGCGGGCAGTGCCTGGCCGGGAGGGGCGAAAGCCGGGTGAAGGCGCTGCACCAGGCCGTCCCGGTTGGTGAAGGTGCCGTTGATCTCCGCCCACGCGGCGGTCGGCAGAGTGACGTGCGCGGCCTGGGCCAGGCCCAGGGTCTGATCGGACATGGCGACGAGCAGCTCCAGGTTGCGAGCCGCGCTGGCGGCCTCGTCGGAGAGCTCGACGTCTCCGAGGACGATGAGGGCCTTGATGTCGCCGGCGAGCAGGTCTTGCTCGAGGACCGAGATACCGCCGGCGTCGGCGCCCAGGATCGCGTGCACGCCTTTGCGGTTGGGGTTGACGTCCGCGTCGCGCAGGATGTCGTCGGCGCGCTCGGGGTTCGGCCGCTTGCCGCCGGAGTAGAGGCGCTCGACCTGCCAGTGCTCGCGCGCGACCTTGGCGAGGACGTAGTTGTCTTCGTTGGTGTGCTGCGGCGAGAACACCACCGCGACGCTATCGCGGTCGGACTCGAGGGCCTGCTGGATCAGGGCCGCGGCTTTTTCGAGGGCCTTGGGCCAGCTGCTGGGCAGCGAATCGACGACTGGCCCGGCCAGGCGCGACTCGCGCAGGCTCTTGTACTCGAGGCGGCCTTCGTCGCACATCCACCACTTGTTGACCTGCAGGTTCTCGCGCGGAACGAGGCGGTAGGCGCGGCCCCCCTGGTGATGGACCTCGATGTTGCAACCGGTCGAACAACCGGGGCACACGCTCGGCGTCATGTTGAGCTCCCAGGCGCGCATGGCGAACCGGAAGTCCTTGGACGTCAGCGCGCCGACCGGGCACACGTCGACGGTGTTGAGCGCATACGGGTTGTCGAGCTGGGCGCCCGGCGCGGTGTCGAGGACCTCGTGGTTGTTGCGGTACGCCATGTCCAGCTGGTGCTCGCCGGCGACCTCGTCACACGTGCGAATGCAGCGGGAGCAGAGAATGCAGCGCTCCTGGTCCAGAACGATCTTCGGGCCGGTATCGACGACCTTGTTCTTGCGAACCTTCGGAACATCGACGCGCGACGCTTTGCTGTTGTGGTCGACGTAGAGCTTCTGCAGCGTGCACTCGCCGGCCTTGTCGCAGATCGGGCAGTCGATCGGGTGATTGACCAGGGTGAACTCGAGCTGCGCGCGCCGAGCCTCGATGGCCTCGTCGTTTTCGACGTGCACCACCATGCCGTCGGTCGCCACGGCGTGGCACGACGGCAGAAGCTTGGGCGAGTTCTCCACCTTGACGAGGCACTGCCGGCAGCAAGCCGCGATGGACAGACCGGGGTGGTAGCAAAACGCGCTGATCTCGATCCCGAGCTTCTTGGCGGCCTCGAGGACGTTGGTGCCCTTGGGGACGGTGACTTCCTGGCCGTCGATGGTCAGGGTGACCGTGTCGCCCTCGGTGCGGGCCGCGATCTCGCCGGGAGTGTTGCCGTCAAAGGCTTTGGGGCGTGTCTGGTCCATGGTTCAACTATCTCTAAGTGGCTCTAACTGGCTCTAGGTAGCTCGCCAAGGGGCTTGCAGAGATGGTGGTGCTAGACCGCTTCTAGCGGTCGCACTCGCCGCCGATCATGTTGATCATGCCGAAGGCCGGCACGATGTCGGAAATGAGTTCGCCGGTGATCATCTCCGGGAACGACTGCAGGATGTAGAAGCAGGGCGCCTTGCAGTGAATGCGGTAGGGGCGTCCGGTGCCGTCCGCCACCAGGTAGAAGCCGAGCTCGCCGTTGCCGCCTTCGGTGAAGCTGTAGGTCGTGCCCGGCGGCACTCGCACGCCGTCCATGACCTGCTTGAAGTGCGAGATCATCGCCTCGATGGTGTTGTAGGTCTCGCGCTTCGACGGCAGGGCTACGCGGCTGTCGTCCACGTTGACCGGTCCGGGCGGAATGTCTTTCGACGCCTGGCGAATGATGCGCATCGACTGCCGAATTTCCTCGAGGCGCACCAGGTAGCGGTCGAGGCAGTCGCCGTTGGAGCCGACGGGGACGTCGAACTCGAACCGGTCGTAGTTCAGGTAGGGGTGGTCCTTGCGGACGTCGTAGTCGAGGCCACTGGCGCGGCCGCACGGGCCCGAATAGCCCCACTCGATGGCCTGTTCGCGGGTGATGACCGCGACGTTTTCCATGCGGCCGCGGAAAATCTTGTTGTTGTTGAGCAGCCGCTGACACTCGTCGAGAACACCCTCGGTGCGCTTGAGGATGTCCTCGAGCTTTTCGAGAAAGTTGTGCGACAGGTCGTGAGCCAGGCCGCCGACGCGCACGTACGAGTACGTGAGCCGGGCGCCGGTGAGCTCTTCGAGCAGCTCGAAGAACCACTCGCGCGCCTTGAGCAGGTAAAGGAACGCGGTAAACGCGCCGAGCTCCATCGCCGACGCTCCGACGCACGTGATGTGGTCGGTGATGCGGGACATCTCGCCGGTGATGACGCGAATGTACTGGCAGCGTTCGGTGAGCTCCTTGTCGATGCCGAGCAGCTCTTCGACCGCGAGGGCGTAGCCGATGTTGTTGAGCATCGGCGACACGTAATTCAGGCGGTCCGTGTAGGGGAACACCTGGGTGTACGTGGCGTACTCCGACTCCTTTTCGAAGCAGCGGTGCAGGTAGCCCGGCTGCGGATCGATCTCGACGATGCGCTCGCCGTCGATCTTGATGACGCACCGTACGGTGCCGTGCATCGCCGGATGCGACGGCCCCATGTTGATGGTCATGAGCTCGGGCGGGACCTCCTGGTCGAGGTCCTCGAGGTTCTTTTGGCCCAGTACGACAGTCTTGGTGGCCATGGCGTTACTCCGCGCTCCACTCGCGGCGAACGAGGGGCTGGCGCTTCTCTTTGGGGTAGTCTTTGCGCAGCGGGTGTCCGACGAACTCGTCGTACATCAGGATGCGACGCATGTCGCCGTGGTCCTTGAAGGTGATGCCGAACATGTCGAACACCTCGCGCTCGGGCCAGTCGAAGCCCTTCCACAGCGGCTTGAGGGACGGAACCTCGAGGTCTTCGTCATCGGCGTGGACCTTGAGCGTCACCCGGTGACGGTGCTCGCTGGAGCGGAGGCCCCAGACGACGTCGTAGCGCGGATCGCGGCCGAGGCCGAGCCAGTCGACCGCCGTGCACAGAACCGGCATGTCGAACGCCATCGCGGCGTCCTCTTTGAGGAACGTCGCAACTTCGAGCAGCTTGTCTTTGCCGACCAACGCGATGTCGTCGCGGTGTTCGGTGGACGTGGCCACCGCGTCGCCGAACTTCTTGTTCAGCGCGTCGAGTACTTTCTTTGCCATTGGGTAGTTCCCGGCGCGAGGCTACTGGCCTTCGGCTTCCGAAGCCTCGGTGATCGCCTGCATCTGGTTGTGGCCGCGCGACTCCTGCACCCGCTCCTGCAGCATGATGAGCCCGTCGAGGACCTGCTCGGGGCGGGGCGGGCAGCCCGGGATGTAGACGTCGACCGGAATGACCTGGTCGGCGCCGGGCATGGCGCTGTAGTTCTGGTAGAAGCCGCCGGTCGACGCGCACACGCCGAAGGCCATGACCCACTTGGGGTTGGCCATCTGGTCGTACACGCGCTTGAGAACGGGGCCCTGGCGCTCGGTGATCGTGCCGACGATCATGAGCATGTCCGACTGCCGGGGCGAGAACCGCGGGAACTCGGCGCCGAAGCGCGCGATGTCGTATTTCGGGGCCGCGACCGACATGAACTCCATGCCGCAGCACGCCGTGACGAACGGGTACGTAAACAGCGAGAACTTGCGTCCCCAGTTGGCGACGCGGTTGACCTTGGCGTTGCGCGCACTCTCCGCCCAGGCGGCGGCGTCCGCGAGTCTGGTTGTAGTTAGTTCTAGTCCCATCCGATGGCCTTCTTTTTCCAAACGTAGGCCAACGCGACGATCAGGACAGTCACAAACACCAGCATTTCGGCGAAGCCGAAAAGGCTTACACCACCGCCGGGCGCGACCGACAACTCCCGATACATCACGGCCCACGGGTACATAAATGCGGATTCGATGTCGAAAACCAGGAAAAGGATTGCAACCTGGTAGAACTTCACCGAGTAGCGGGCGCGCGGAGAGCCGATTGGGTCGGAGCCACACTCGAACGGCGCCAGCTTGGTCTGGGACGGGGCCGACTTGGGGCCCGGGCCCACGGCCAGAAAGATGAACAGTCCGCAGAAGGCGAGGCCGAGCGCGAAGGCCAGGCCCGCCGGCATGTACATTGTTAGCTCCAAAGCGGCGGCAGTATATGCGAATGAAACGGCCGCGGGTCAACGCCCGGAGGAGCCATCCGTCCGCAAAAATCGCCGGAAAAAACGACGTTTAGTGCCGGCGAGACGCCGGCGCGCCACCCGCTAGAGCGAGTACTGGGCGTTGTTCCACGCCTCGTGAAAGGCGTTGACCATGACCTGGTCGTTATCGACGAGATAGACGGTCGTCGGGAACTGTTTTCGGTGCGCCCGAAGCTCCTCGATGATCGCCCTGGCGCCTTCCGCGGGGGGAACCCCGCTGATGCCGTGGCCGATCCCGGGAATGGCGATGACTTCGAATTCGTTGACCACCGTCGCCACGAGCGCCGCCCTGGCGGCTCGCCTCACGTTCTCGGAGCCGATGCGCATGCCCGGCTCCTCCTTCGTGGGCACGTGGATGACGTGCTTGGCCGGCAGCGAGCCGGCGGTCGTAACGACCGCGGCACCGATGGCAATCGGCGCCCGCTGCATGGCCTCGGTCTGAATGATGTCCCCGCCGGCGTGGCGAATGGCCCCGCTAACGCCGCCACCCATGATCCCCATGGAGTTTGCGGGGTTGACGATGGCGTCAACGGGTAGATTGGTGATGTCAGCCTGTGCGACGTGTACCTGCATCCTAGGCAGTACCCTCTAGGCGGTAACTACCACGTTGGCATGGATTGCGCAACGAAACGGGAGTCGACCTGGCGATCCGCTTTCGCCTGAGCGGGCGGCCCGAAACGCGAGAAAGGCGGGCCAACGGGCCCGCCTTTCCAGTGCGTCTCCCACCGCAAAAGGCGGGGCGCAATGGCTCGAAAACTAGGCTGCGAACGCCTTTTCGAGCTCTTCTTCGACCTGGTCCTCGTCCCAATCGCGGGCCACGGAAAGCTCCTTCACGATCAGGTTCTTGGCCGTGTCGAGCATGCGGCGCTCGCCGAAGGACAGGGTCTTGGTGCTTTTCAGCCGGTAGAGATCTCGGAAGACCTCCGCCACCTCGAACAGAGAGCCCGTCTTGATCTTCTCCATGAACCCGCGGTAGCGGCGGTTCCATGTCTGCTTATCGATGTGCACGTCCTGCTCGCGGAGGATGTCGAGCACTTCGTCGACTTCTTCGATCGTAGCGACAGCGCGCAGGCCGACCTGGTCCGCCTTTTCCTTGGGAACGAGGATCTGCATGTCCGTGTCGATGACGCGGAGCACGTAGAAGGCGACCACGGTTCCGTTGATCTCCTTGTTGTCCACGCCGATCACCTCGGCTACTCCCTGGGCGGGGTACACGGCTTTGTCGCCGACCGAAAACTCCATACGTAACTTGCTCCTTTTGGGGCACCGCGGAAGCAAGGCGGGTGCCATGGGAAACCTGGGGCACACAATGACGAGCGAAACCAACACGTTAAGGGCGCCTTAACGCGCTTCGACCATCCCGGCGAGTGTGCCAATGTGTCGCAGTCAGGGGGAGCGACGGGCGGAGAGTACCTCAAAAAAAACCCTGTTGGAGCGGAAAGTTCCAGGATGGGCGTATCTAGTTGTCACCCGTGGCTTTTTCGCTAGCCACCCCGGTGGTAGGGTCCGCGCCGCCGCGACCCAGGTGCGGGCGCCCGGGCTTGCCGTCATCGTGGATTACCGGCCAGCCACCGGTCGATTTTCGCGACGCGCGGCGTGTTTCGGCCCTCCTGACCGTGCCATTGCCGACTCTGAAGGGCCAGCGCTCGGGCCCGCTCGGCGTCGATGGCCGACGCCGCGAGGACCTGAGCCAGGGCAAAGCGAGCGTTCGCGAGCGCGGCTGAGCCACTGGGCGCGGCTGCCAGCTGCGCCACCGCAGGCTCCAGGAGCCGCCGCGCCTGGTCCAGCTGTCCTCGCACCAGGGCGCAGCGCCCGCGCTCGGTGGCGACCTCGGCGGCCAGCGAGTGCTCGAGGCCGACGGACGCTTCGAACAGCCCTTGCGCCGCATCGAGCTCGGACTCCGCGGCCTGCAGGTCGCCGCGAGCGCGCTCGACCCGCGCCAGACCCAGCCGAGCCTCGCCCAGCCAGCGTTCTTGTCCGGTCTGGCTGCCCAACGAGCGAATCGCCGCTTGATAGTGAAGGGCGGCGTCGTCGAGCCTGCCGAGCTCGAGGTAGAAGGCACCGAGCTGGCCGCGAGTGTCGGCCGAGTGGGCGTGGTCCTCGCCCAGGGCCTGCGTAAAGATCTGCAGGCTCGCGAGGAGCAACTCTTCGGCTTGCTCGGCGCGTTCGCCCTGGCCGGCGATCGACACCGCCAGGCCGCGCACGACGCCGGCGTAGCGCGGGCTCTGCTTGCCGTATGCGTCGGCATAGATGTCGAGCGACGGGCGCAGCATCGCTTCTGCCTCGGCGAAGCGGCCGAGACCTCGCAGGGTCTCGGCGAGGTTGTTGCGGGTGTGCGCCGCCCAGGGATGCTCGAAGCCGATGGACTCGCGCTCGAGGTCGACGACTTGACGAAACAGCCGCTCCGCGGCCTTCAGGTTGCCCTCGTGCTGGTGGGTGAGCGCGATGTTGTTGAGCGCAGAGCCGACGAGTTTGCTGTCGGGGCCGAAGTGCTCGACCACGAACGCGCGAAACTCGTCGAAGTGCCGTCGCGCGCGGGCGAAGTCGTTGGCCTCGAACGCCAGCATGCCCAGGTCGTTGAGCAGCTGCTGTTGCAGCTGCGGCGGAGAACCGGCCTGGTGGACGGAAATCTCGACGGGGCCGCGAAGGCGCTGGGCGACGTCGAACTGTTTCTGTCGATAGCCGACGACCCAGAGCGTCTGCAGCTGCGCCTGCGCCAGAGCCCTGCTGTCGCCGGCCAGTGCGGCGAGCTTTGCCGCGCGCTCGAGGCTTTCGATGGCCGTCGGCCACTCGCCGGAGCGGTCTTGCAGGGAACCGATGCGCAGCCAGCCCGACGCCTCGAGTTTCTGAACGCCCAGCTCGGTCGCGCGCTCGCGCGCTGTCGTCGCAACGTCGAGCGCCTCCGAATAGGCGCCGGCGAGCTCGAGGGCCTCGGCGCGGTCGAGCTGCCGCGCCACTGCTTCGGCGGCGGCGGCCACAGCGGGGTCTTTCGGCGGCTGCAGCGACGACAGCTCGCCGTCGTCGCTGCACGGTGCCAGGTAGCCGAGCTTGTCGATGGCGCCGAGGGCGCGGTTCATGGCGTCGCCCCCATCGGGGCGCGCCAGCACGTTCACGAACGCGCCCATTCGGTCGCGATTGCGGCGCAAGCACGCCATGCGTCGGTCGAGGCGGGCCGGCGACTGTTCTCCGCGCACGTGCGTGGCTTTGCACGCCTCGGTGTAGCTCGTCAGCCATCGCTGGCGGTAGTCGGCGAGGGCGGCGTCGGTGCGCGTGAACAAGCCGGTCGCGTAGTCCTTGCCCGTGGCGGTAAAGGCGCGCTCGACGGCCGCGCGCTCTTGCGGCCCCCAAACGCCGGCAAGCGAGTCGTCGGGCGGCCGACAGAGGGCCGCCGCCTCGCCCGGACCGCCGATGAGCCCCAGTGCGGCTGCGCCGATGGCGGCGGCGGTGGCCGCGAGCGCAAGGGTGCCGGCTACGCGACGGCGACGCGCCGCGGGGTCGCGCTCGAGCTCCGCCAGCAGTTCCGACATGGACCCAAAGCGCGCCTCCGGCTCGAGGGACAGGCCGCGGATCACGGCGCGGCGAACGTGCCGAGGGACGCCGGCGTCGTTGGCGCCTTCGACGTCGCCCTTGGCGAGCTCTTTGGCCAGGGCCCAGCCCGTGGCACCGCCGAGGGCGCCGCGACCGTAGATCGCTTCATACAGGGCGACGCAGAAGCTGAACTGATCGGACGACTCCGTCGCGGCCTGGCCTCGATGCTGCTCGGGGGCCATGTAGCGCGGCGTGCCCATGACCGTGCCGGTCTGGGTAATGACACGAGACAGGGCGCCGGTTGCCGATCGGGTAACGTCATCCGAGGCGAACGCCGCAAGCGCTTCGCCGTCCGGGATCGACGCGACGGGCCCGGCATCGACCGACAGCGGGGCCGACTCGTCGCTTTCCTGGGCGACGTCGTCGCTGGCTCGCGCAAGTCCGAAGTCGAGCACCCGCGGCTGCCCGTCGTCGCCGAGGACCACGTTCTGCGGTTTGAAGTCTCGGTGCAGGATGCCGACGTTGTGAGCGGCTTCGAGACCCCGGCCCGCCGCGACGAACACCGGCAGGACCTCGCGCCACGGGCGGCGCTCCCGGCGTAGCCAGCTGGCCAGCGATTCGCCCGCGACCAGCTCCATCGCCAGGAAGACTCCGAGTTCGAAATCGCCGGCGTCGTACACGCCAACCACGTTGGGGTGAGACAGTCGCGCGAGTGCCTGGGCTTCGCGCAGGAGGCGTTGGCTGCGCGGCGACTCTTTGCCCAGCGTCCCCGGAACCGAGACGACCTTGATGGCGACCTGCCGGGCAAGCGTTGGGTCGTGGGCTTCGTAGACGGTGCCCATGCCGCCCTGGCCAATGACCCCGGCGACCCGGTATCGGCCCAATTGACTTCCAGTGGCCAGGCGCCGCGGGGGCGTCTTGCGCCCGCCTCGCTGGTTCTCGGTCGACCGGTCGGTTCCGGGCGCCCCTGGTGGCGGGCAGACCCGGGTTTGCGGGGTGCGCTGGGTGTGTGGCGTGCCGAGGTCGCCGGACGACGAACTGTCGGTGCGGCGTTCTTTGGACGCTTCTTCTCTCAGCGCGAACTCCTACGCCATGGTGCCACGAAGTAGCGGCCGCGAAACGACCATACCGAACCGCGCCGCCCAGGCGAGCTCGGGTAGGCGAGGGTGGTCACTGAGGCGGGAGTGTCGGACGCAGTCGCTCACGGGAGCTGCTTTTTCCCCAGACCTCGCGGTGATACCCTTGGCACCAAGTGGTGACGCGAGTTGATCCGCTGGGGCGGCTGCTTTTGCGCGGTGGTTCGCTCACCGAGGACGCGCTTGCGGACGTGCTGGACGCACAGCGCCAGACATTGCCCTTCGGCTCGCTGTGCTACGCGCTTGGGCACGTCGAGGAAGAGACGTTGGTGCGCGGCCTGAGCCGGCAACACGGCATTCCGGGCGTCGTTCTCGACAAGACCGTGATCGCCACGGCGGTGCTGGATGGCGTTGCTCGACAGACCGCCCTCGCACACGCTGTCCTGCCCGTCTACGAAGACGAGCGGCGGGTCTTCGTGGCCTGCGAGCGGCCCGACTCGGCGCGCGAGTTCTTTCGCGAGCTCGAGTTCATCAAGGGCAAGGCCGTGGTGCAGCACGTCGCGCTTCAGCTCACGCTGGCGCGCGCGATTCGCGCCGTGTATCGGGCCGCGGAGCAAGGTCTGGAGTTCTACGCCGGGCAGCACGTCGAAGGTGAGCCGTATCCGACGCCCGGGTTCATGTACGCGGTCTCGGATATCGAGACCGACGCCTACGAGGACGATGAGTCGCTCATCGGCGACGTGACCAAGGAGATCGTCGACGACGACCTGCTCGAGATTATCGACGCCGAGAACACGGCCGATGACAACACCATCGACGAGCCGTCCATGACGATGGAACAAACCGAGTCGTCGCTATCGCACATTGAACTCGTCGGCGCGCAGTCGGGGCAGCACGTCATCGACCTGGACGACGACATCGACGAGGGGCTGCGCCTGGGGCAGGGCACCGCGTCGGGGCAGCGTCGAATTCTCATCGTCGACGACGACTTCGCCACGCGGCAGTTGCTCGTCAAGATTCTGCAGCCCGATGGCTACCTCACGTCGACCGCGTCGAGCGGCGGCGAGGCGGTGGGCAAGCTCAAGTCGGAGCCGCCGGACCTGGTCATCATCGACGTGATGCTGCCCGAGATCGATGGCTTTCAGGTGTGTCGCTCGATCAAGAAGTCCCGGCGATATCGGCACATCCCGGTCATTCTGATGTCCGCCGTCATCGACTCCGGGCGCGTGACCGACAAAGTTCTTCAGCGCTACGGTGCAGACGCCTATTTCGAAAAGCCGCTCGATACCGACCGGGTCGTCGGGCGGCTACGGCACCTGCTCGAGGCCCGCAGGCCCGAAACGCAGGCGCCGGACGACAGCAGCTTCGACGATGCTCTCAAGCTGTACCGCGAGGGTCGCCTCGAGGACGCTATCGAGATTTTGCGCGACGGGCTGAGCAACGACCCGCTGTCCGCGAAACACCATTTCGTGCTGGCGAATCTGCTGCAGAAGCAGTCGCTTTTGTACGAGGCCATCGACGAGTACGAGGCCACGGTGGATTTAAAGCCGGACTATTTTCCGGCGCTCACGAGGCTGGCGTACCTGTATTACAAAAAGGGGTTCTCGGCCAAGGCCATCGAGACCTGGCGGCGGTCGCTGCAGCACTGTCCCGACCAGGGGTTGCGGGAGAACATCGAGGTGTTTATGCGAAAGCTGATCGCGGATATGCAGGTAACGCCTGTGTAGCGGGGCTTGTTCGGGCGTTCGGGCTTTCGGGCGTCGGGTGTTCGGGCGTCGGGCGTCGGGCGTCGGGCGTTGGGCGTTGGGCGTTGGGCGTTGGGCGTTGGGCGTTGGGCGTTCGGGGTTGGGGGAAGGACTCGTTGATCTGACCGGGGCTACGCGATGGGGGCTGTCCGTGCTCAGGCATACGGTCCGCTGAACGCTGGCGTAGGGCGCAGGGCTTCGTGCCGAGCGTCGAGTCCGGAGCGTGCGGTCCGAACTGCGCGCGGACAGCCCCCATCGCTTCGCCCCTTTGTTTTGCGGGGCGGCGCGCGCTGCCGGTTTTGGGGGTGGGGGGACTGGAGGTGCCGGCCCGTGGGCCGGCAGATTGTTGCAAGTGGTCGCCGAGTGCGGAGGTGGTCGAGCATCCTGGTGGTTGGCGTAGGGCCTGCTTTGTCCGCCGTGTTCACTCTTGGCTGGCCGGCTGGTGCGGGCGGCAACGTTTGGGGACGGTCTTGCCACGTTGCCGTCGGTCTCCCGGCAGGTGCCGGCGGCGACATTTGGGGACGGTCTTGCCACGTTGCCGTCGGTCTCCCGGCAGGTGCCGGCGGCGACATTTTGGGGACGGTCTTGCCACGTTGCCGTCGGGCTCGGGCTCGGGCTCGGGTTCGGGCTCGGGCTCGGCCTCGGACTCGGACTCGGATACGGAGTCGGGCTCGGAGTCGGGCTCGGACTCGGGCTCGGGCTCGGGCTACTCGGGGGGCTCGACGGGGAGGATGTCGAAGTCGTCGATTCGCCACTCGCCGTTTTCTCGGGCGAGGGTGATGCGGTAGAGGGTGCCGTCGTCTTCCCAGCGCATGACGGCCCGGTCGGGGCTGGTTCGCTGAACCGCGACCTTGGCGCGGTTGCGCTCCAGGCTCTCGGCGAAGCGGGCGACCTCGCGACTGATGGCTTCGCGCCGCTGCCGCGTCAACACGGCCAGCACGCGTTCGAAGCTGCGCTCCTTGAGGGCGCGAGAGAACAGAGCCACGGCGTCGCGCGGCTCGCCGGCCACCGTGCGCGACAGGATGCCGGTGTCGATGCGCCACTGGCCGTCTTCGCGCCGCAGAAACGCCGACTTGCCGTCGTCGTAGCGGACCGCGGAGCGCTCGCCGAGATCGCTGTCGCGTTCGAGCAGGCTCTCGAGGCGCTCGGCTTGCTGTTCACGCTCGGTGCGCGACTGTTGCCACTGGGCCTGAAACTCCTCGAACGAGGTCTCGTCGCGCACGGTTTTCGCGAGCATGTCCCACGCCGCGCGCGGGTCGTCGCTGCGCAGGGCTTCGACGTAGGACCGCAGGCCGTCGGTAGCGGGCCGGTCGACAACGGTGGCGGCGCCGCAGGCCGCGAGGAGCCCGGCGGCGATTGCGACGAAGGCGAAAAAGGCGTACGTGGCGCGCATCGACTCGATTCGTCCTGGGGCCTGTTCGTGTGAGGGCAGCGGGCTAAAGCGGCGGGCCGCCCGGGTACTCGAGCACCGTGTCTTTTTCGAATGCGGCTCGCTTGTCGGGATAGTCGAGAGTGTAGTGCAAACCGCGCGACTCTTTGCGCTGCAGCGCGCTGTCGATGATGAGGTGCGCCACGAGCGCGAGGTTTCGCAGTTCCACGATGTGCGGCGTGACCTTGAAGTCCCAGTAGTACTCGGTGATTTCCTGGCGCAGCAGGCCGATGCGCCGCCTGGCGCGCTCGATGCGCTTGTCGCTGCGCACGATGCCCAGATACGACCACATAAAGCGGCGGATTTCGTCCCAGTTCAGCGCCACCACGATGGCGTCGTCCGAGTCAGTCGCGTCGTACGACATCCACGGGCGCACCTTGGGCGGCCGCCGCGGCGCCTCGTCGCGCACCGCTTCGGCCGCGCGCGCGCCGTACACGAGCCCCTCGAGCAGGGAGTTCGAAGCCAGCCGACAGGCCCCGTGCAGCCCGGTGCACGACGTTTCTCCGATGGCGTAGAGGCCTGGAATGTTCGTGCGCCCCTCGGCGTCGGTGGCCACGCCCCCGCACATGTAGTGGGCGGCCGGAACGACGGGAATGGGCGACGCGGTGACGTCGACCCCGAGCTCGAGGCAGCGGTCGGCGATGTTGGGAAAGCGGCCGCGAACGAACTCGGCGTCGAGGTGAGTCACGTCGAGAAACACCGAGTTTTCGCCGGTCATCTTGAGCTCGTTGTCGATGGCGCGGGCAACGACATCCCGCGGAGCCAGCGACTTCATCTCGTGATACCGGTGCATGAACTCGGAGCCGTCGGCGAGGCGCAGGATGCCGCCTTCGCCGCGCATGGCTTCCGTGACCAGAAAGGACTTCGCGTGGGGGTGGTACAGCACCGTGGGGTGGAACTGGACGAACTCCATGTTCGCGACCCGCGCGCCGATGCGGTAGGCCATCGCGATGCCGTCGCCGCTGGCGGTGTCCGGGTTCGACGTGTAGACGTAGGTCTTGCCCGCGCCGCCGGTTGCCAGGACCGTGGCTCTTGCAATAACGGTTTGCACTTCGCCGGTGCGGGCATCGAGGACGTAGGCGCCGAAGCACCCCGGGTCGCCCGAGTACTTGGCCATCGACAGCAAGTCGATCGCAATGTGGTCGTCGAGAATCTTGATGTTGCCGTGGGCGGCCACGGCCGAGATGAGGGCCCGCTGCACCTCGGCGCCCGTCGTGTCCTTGTGGTGAATCACGCGCCGGGCGTGGTGTCCGCCCTCGCGGCCGAGCTCGAACTCGCCGACGGCGTCGCGGTCGAACTGGGCGCCAAGGTCCGCCAACCAGCGCACGTGGGCCGGGCCTTCGCGCACGACCATCTCGACGACGTCGCGCTGGCACAAACCGTCCCCGACGGTGAGCGTGTCTTCGACGTGGGACTCGTAGCTGTCGTCCCCGCCGAGCACCGCGGCGATGCCGCCTTGTGCCCAGCTCGTGGCCGTGTCGCTGGACCCGCGCTTGGTGCAGACCAGTACCCGTCCGTGCTCGGCGGCACGCAGGGCGAAGGTGAGGCCCGCAATGCCGCTGCCGATGACCAGGTAGTCGGTCTCGATGACAGCCATGCCGGCAATTTACATCGCGAGCCGCCAGGGGCCATAGATTTGCACGACCGATTGGGCGTTGGTACCATTCTCTGTCGTGCGCGCAGTTGCTCCTCCACTGCTGTCGTTCGCGCTGGTGTTGCTGGCGCTTTGCCTGGCCGCCGATGGCGCGCGGGCCGACGTGTGGACGTACACCGACAAGGACGGCACCGTTCACTTCACCAACGTGCGGCCCCGCGGTCGCGGGGCACGGCAGTGGCGCCGGGTCATGCGCACCGAGCCCGAAACTCGCGGGCGGCCGGCGCGGCCGGGAGCCGACGTCGTGCCGGCGGCCGACCGGTCCCCCGAACGATTCTCGCGCTACGACGACTGGATTCGCGACGCGGCCGCCCTCTACCGAATCCCGGAGGCGCTGGTTCGAGCCGTCATCAAGGTCGAGTCGGACTACGACCCCCGGGTGGTGTCGTCGGCTGGCGCTCGAGGCTTGATGCAGCTCATGCCCGCGGCCGCCGACGACATGGGGGTGCATCAGGTTCACGACCCCCGCGAGAACATCTACGGCGGCACCCGGTACCTTCGCATTCTCGCCAACAAGTTCGAGGGCGACATCGTGCTGACCATCGCGGCCTACCATTCCGGCGCGGCCAACGTGAACAAGTGGAATGACGTCCCCCCGTACCCCAAGGTGCAGCGCTACGTTCGAATGGTATTGCGCCGCTACCACGAGTTTCTGGCGGCTGAGCCCCGCTAGTCGCGCTTCGGCTTGACCGGCGGGGGGGCGGCCGTCTACCGTCGTGGACGGTGGGGGACACGTCAGCCACACCGGTGGGTCACAGCACCGCCGACGCCTTCGATCATCATTTGATTTCCGGCGGGGAGCTCTTGCGCCGCAACCGGCTCGAGGAGGCGGTCGCCGAGTTTCGCAAGGCCCTGGCTCTGCGGCCCGACACCAACAAGGCCCTCGGGCTGCTCGGCCTGGCGTTTTTCCGGCTCGCGGATTACGCCCAGGCCCAGGAGATCTACGAAAAGCTGGTCAAGAACCAGCCCGATGACGCCTCCTATCGCCTGAATCTCGGACTGGTGTACCTGCGCCTCGGCGCTGCCGAGCCCGCGATCGTCGAGCTCGAGCGCTGTCGCTCTCTCGACCCCGGGATGACCAAGGCCGTCGGGTATCTCGGGCTCGCCCACGCGCGCGCCGGCAAGTACTCCGAGGCGTATAAGGCGTTCATTCAGACGGGCCAGGACGAGCTTGCCGCCGAGATGGAAGCGCATCTCACCCCCGAGCAGGCCCAGCTAGCCCGGGCCGAGCTCGGTCGAGGCGGAAGTGACTCCGCCGGCGTTGCCCGAAAAGAGCGAGCCGAGCGAGTCGAGCCCGACGACAGCCCTCCCGATAGCGATGTCTCGCCCGCCAACGGCGCCGAGGTTGCCGCGCCCGCGGTGGCCGCGGCTCCCGCCGTCGCCGCCACGCCGCCGCCGATACCGGACTCGGCCCCGGCGAGCATCTCTCAGGCAGTCGAGGCCGCAACCCCGTCGGAGGCCGCGGCCACCGCCGCCAAAAAGACCGCGGCGGGCCACCAGCCGCCGGTGCCGCTCACCGAGTTCGCCACGGCGCGGTTGGTGCGCCCGGACGACGGTGACCACACGTTCGAGATCAGCGCGGCTGGGGTTCTGATCGTGCGCGTGCGCGGTCGCATTCTGTCGCGCACCGAAGGCGTCATCGTGTCTGGCGGCGATCTCGCGTATGAGCCCGCAACCCGGCGCGTGCGCGGAAAGAACACCGAGGAGCCTCTCGGCGGCACCGGGCAGATGTTTGCCATCAGCGGCGAGGGACACCTGGTCGCGTCGCCGCTGTCCTACCACTTCGACGCCATCACCCTCGACGACGAGGTCCTATACCTGCGCGAAGACCTGGTCTTCGCGTTCGAAGAAGACCTCCGCTGGGAAAACGGCCACGTGCCCGGCGCCGACGTGCGCATCAGCGTGCTGCAGTTTCGCGGCCGGGGCAGCCTGGCCCTTCGAACCAGACGTCCGTGCCTCGGCGTGAAGCTCTCGCCGGCGCGAACGCTGTACGTCGACACCGACGTGCTGGCCGGGTGGATCGGTCGGGTCGTGCCGCGGGTGGTCGCTCCGGCTGCCGGCGGCGAGTCGTCGGCCCTGTTCGTCGAGTGCAGCGGCGAGGGCGTGGTGTTGCTCGAAGATCAGGATCCGCAAGACCTAGAAGAGCCCTAGGCCATGGCCAGAGCGGAACGCGACCCGGCGGGCTTTCGCCCGTTGCGCGACGAGGTTACCGACCTCCCCAACATCATCACCATGGTGCGGATCGCGATGATCCCGCTGGTGCTGATCTGGATCGACAACTACAGCATGCGCCTGTCGGCGGTGTCGGCCCTCATTTTCGTGATTGCCGCGGCTAGCGATGCCCTCGACGGCTATCTGGCGCGCCGGCTCGGGTTGATCACGGTCGTCGGCAAGTTCCTCGATCCGCTGGCCGACAAACTGATCGTGCTGTCGACCCTGGTGATGCTTGTCGCCAAAGGGCGCGCTCCGGCGTGGCTGGTCATCCTGCTCATGGCTCGGGAGCTCGCCATCACGGGCCTGAGGGCGATCGCGTCCCAGCGCGGCTACGTCATTGCGGCCGGGGCAGGCGGCAAAGTCAAGACGGCCCTGCAGCTGGTCGGCATCACGTTCTTGTTGGTGCACTTCGAGTACGAGATTCTGTTCTTTCGCCAGACGCTCGACTTTCACACCGTGGGCATCAACTTGCTGTACGTGTCCCTGGTCCTGTCCATTACGTCGGCGGCCGAGTACTTTCGGTTCTTCGCTCGGGCTGCTGCCCAGCAGGCGCGCGAAATGGAAGAGGCCGGCATCACTCGTGCCAAGCGCAAAGAGCAGCTGCGCAAGCGCCGCAAGAAGCTCGTCGCGGCGCGGGTTGCGCGGCGGCGCAAGCGGCAGGCCGAGAAGCGCGAGCGTCGGGCCGAGAAGCGCGCCAAATGAACCCGCACGCGTTGTCGGCGCTCGCCGCTGCGGAGCGCCTGCGCGGTCGCCCCGGCCGCGTTCTTTTGCACAGCGGCCGCGACGACGATGGCTGCGGGCGCTATTCCTTTGCGGCGTGCGAGCCGCGCGAGGTATTCGAAGCGCGCGGCCGCCAGGTGGTTGTGCGCGGCAGCGGCGGCCAGGTCGTTCGCGATGTGCAGACCGATCCGTTCGAGGCGCTCGGTGAGTGGATCGGCGACGCGCCAGCGGCACCGGAAGCGCCGGCCATCGACCTTTCGTCGGCAGCCCGCGGCAAACCGGTTCCGGTCGCCATCGGTTTTCTGTCGTATGACCTGGGCCGCGTGGTCGAGCGGTTGCCGACCCGGGCCCGGCGCGACCGCAGTGCGCCCGATATGTGGTTCGGAAAATACGGGGCGGTTTGGCGGCGCGACGAGCGCTCTGGCGACTGCGAGGTCGTCGGCGACGACCCGGGCGCCCGCGCCCGACTGGGCGAACTGCTGGCGGGCCCGTCACCGGAGCCGGGGCCAGCTCCGCGGCTCGGGCCCCTGGTGTGCGACGTATCCGACGACGAGTACAGGACGGCGGTTCGCGCGCTGCTCGACTACATAGGCGCCGGCGACGTGTACCAGGCAAACCTGGCTCGCCGCCTGACCGCCACCATCGAGGCCGACGGCGACGCGCTGGCCCTGTACCGCGCGCTGGTGCAGGCCTCGTCGTGCGCGTACGGGGGCATCATCGAAGCCACGGGGATCGGCGCCACGCGACTGGTCTCTGGATCACCGGAACGGTTTCTCCATCGCGAGCCCGGCAGTCGTCGGGTCGAAACGCGGCCCATCAAGGGCACTCGACGCCGAACTGGCGATGCAGCGGCTGATCGCGAGGCCGCCGCCGGGTTGGCCACCGACGACAAGGAGCGCGCCGAGCATCTAATGATCGTCGACCTCGAGCGCAACGATCTGGGGCGCGTGGCGCGCTCGGGCACCGTGACCGTGGACTCGTTTGCTCGCGTGGTCGAGCTGCCCACGCTGTTTCACGTGGTGTCGACGGTGTCTTGTGAGCTTGCCGACGGGCTGGACAACGCGGCGGTCGTTCGCGCGACCTTTCCGGGGGGCTCGATCACCGGAGCGCCCAAGGTCCGAGCCATGGAACTCATCGACGAGCTCGAGCCGGCGCGCCGCGGACCGTACACCGGCGCGTTCGGCTATCTCGGCCGCGACGGCGCCATGGATCTGGCGATTGCCATCCGGACGGCGGTCCTGGGGGACGGCGTCCTCGATCTGCACGTCGGTGGCGGCATCGTGGCCGACTCGACCCCCGACCGGGAGCTCGTCGAGACCGAAGAGAAAGCCGCGGCGTGGCGCGCGGCCATTGCCTCGCTGGCGGACTCTGCGACTACTCGAAGGTGATCAGAGTGACCGTGGTGAAGCCCGGGAACACCGACACCTGTTGCGTGACGGTGACGCCGTCGGCTTCTCGGCTGGCGGTGATCGTTCGAACGTTGCTGTCGCGTGGGGAGAGCCCCATGATGACCACGGTGCCTGCGGCCGTCGTGATCGGAGTCGGGTCAAAGCCGCCCAGGTTGTCGTCGGCAAACTCCTCGCCGAGCGGGTCGTCCACGGTCACCAGGACATCCGGAACGTTTGCAAAGTCGGCGTCCTTGATGCCGACGATGATCGAGGCCTGGTCGGCTTCTTCCGCGCCGACGGTCTGCAGCACGACGTTGGCCAGCCAGTCTTCGAGGGGAAACGCCGGAACGACCAGGCCGTTCCGCGCGCCCGGTTCAAAGACCACGTCGCGAAAATCCCCGAGCGGGTCCGGGTCTTCGATGGCCAGGGAAACAGTTTCGCCGACGATAGCCGTGTATTCGAACGTCGGGTTGGCGGCGGCGGCGTCCGCGTAGGCCGGCGTCACGCTAACGAGCGTGTCGCGGTCTCGGACTCGAAGGTTCGGTACCTGGTTTTCGACCAGCGGCCGCGCCAGGCAGTTTCGACTCACGAAGCCAGCCGCCGAATCCGCTACGCAAACAGAGCCGGTGAGCAGCTGCGGCTCGGCGTCGCCATCCCCGTCGCCGTCGCCGTCGCCGGTCGTGTCGCCGGTCGTGGTGTCGCCGTCGCCGTCGCCGTCGCCATCGCCGGTAGTCGTGGTGGTGGTCGTCGTTTCCGTCGAGCCGCTACCGCCAACACCACCGCTCGGCGTGAGCGGATTTCCCCCCGGGTCGTCGCAAGCGATGAGCGACGACACAATCAGTCCAAGCAATACAAAACGCCCCATACGATCATGGTAAACGCGCGGATGCGCATTTGCCACAAATCGCCCGCTAGGGCCGGTTTCTGCTGTGACTACACTCGCGCCAGGCGAGCGAACGTTCTCACGCCTTGGCGCCCTCGGCGGAGTCATCGTCAGCGCGAGTCGCATCTTTCCCCAGGTCGAGGAACAGAAACCCTACACCGATGACCAGCGCCGCGTCGGCGATGTTGAACGTCGGCCATTCGTGGGTGTGGTACTTCCACACGATGAAGTCGGTGACCTTGCCGAACCACACACGGTCGATGATGTTGCCGACGGCGCCGCCGCCGACCAGTCCGAGTCCCCACACCAGTCGGCGCTGATCGTCGGTCGCGGTCTTGAGCATCCACAGGATCGCGGCAACGGCGATAAGGCCAACGACCGTCAGGCCAACGCGAGCCCCGTCGAGTCCGCCGAACAAACCGAAGGCGGAGCCGAAGTTGTACGACAGCCGCCAGTCGAAGAAGTTCTGGATGACGACCACCGGGGTGCCGTACTGGCCGTCGTGCTCGAGCATCGCCCGGGCGGCAATCTTGGTGGCCTGGTCGAACACCAGCGTGACCGCCGCTACCCAGGTAAAGAGCTTGTACCGCGCCTGCATCGGCCCTCGTAAATAGCACACTCGCCGCGGCGGGGCCCGGACTGCGGGGGCTGGCGTCTGGCGTAGCGGACCGGGCGCCGAGCGCGGCCGGTGCGCAAGGACGGCCGCGTCGCGAGCCTCGCAAAGGAGATCGAGACTTTGTCCGCACCGCTTTTTGTCCGGCGCGCCGACCCCACGCCCCATGAACGGGCCGCGTCGTCGGGGCGCCCCCACCGGGCTTCTGGAGGCGGCGCGTCACCCCGGGCAAACGAGCGCTCCCACGCGACCGCTGGTTCCCCGGACCGTCCGCCGAAGGCGCCGCGGCGTGGTCAGCGTCCCGTTCGTGCCGGGCCGGCCCGTTTCGAGCCTTGCGCAAGTGCCAGAATTAGCCGCACCGCTGTACGTCTCGGGCGATCGCGACCTCTCGAAAATCCGAAGTCGCTGAAAAGACATTGTTGGAGACCGTTCACCCGGGAGTGCCGAGCACCCCTGTCTTGGTCCAAGCCCACCAGTCGGCTCAAGTTTGAAAAGGCCACAGCCGGTTGAATTGACAGGGCAGTGGCGCTCTGGTTAGCGTGCCGCCCAAGGCGACTTCAGGTGAATTTTTCGAGGATCATCGTAATGGCGGCACTTGGCTGGGCGATCGCAATCGCCGGCCCGGCGGCTGCCGGCTGGTCCTCGGAAGCCCGCGCCGGTGCCGACAAGGTCGCAAAGCGGCGAGCCAAGCGCGCCCGGCTGGCGAAAAAGCGACAGCGCTCACGCAAGACCAAGGTCTGCAAGGTTCGCAAGGGCAAGCGCCGGTGCAGCTGGGTGCAAAAGTTCGACGGCCACGCGGTCGGCCGGTCGCGGCTGCGCGGTGAGCCTCTGCCGAAGCCCTCGGGCGACCTGCACCTGTACGCGGTCAACTTTCGCGAGGAGATCGAGCTCAACATCTACGACGAGCGCGGCCAGCTCGACGACGCGGCCCTCGCCCAGCTCGACCGCCACTTTCGGTGCCGCCGGACTCGCGAGGAACGCGCCGTCGATCCCCGGCTCTTCGAGGTGCTTTCGATCATCTACGACCACTTCGGTCGGCGGCGCATCGAGCTCGTGTCCGGCTTTCGCTTTCAGCAAAACGAGAGCAGCCGCCACTTTCACGCGGCGGCCATGGACATTCGAATCCCCGGCGTATCGACCAAGCAGCTCTACGAGTTTGCCGAGAGTCTGGACACCGGCGGCATGGGCATCGGGCTTTACCCCCACTCGGGTTTCGTGCACATCGACTTTCGCGCTCCGGGCGAAAAGAGCTTTCGCTGGACCGACTACAGCCGCCCCGGCGGCAAAGACCGCGGCAAGAAGCCCTCGCGCCACTGGAAGCGCCGCAGCCGCCGGCCCAACACCTAGCGCATCAAGGCGATCGCCCGGCTGGCCGGCGAACGCATTGTGCGACCCGGTGACGTCGCGGCGCGGTTGGGCACGTTCAACGCGCGTGAGCGAGTGGCCGCGGCCCGACCGGCCGCGCTACGCGCGTCGGCGCCGGCGGCGCGCCGCGGCCAACATCTCGTCAGCGTGGGCGCGGGTCCGTTCGGTGATGCGGACGCCGCCGAGCATGCGGGCGATTTCGTTGCGCTGCTGCTTGCCGTCGAGACGCTTGAGGGTGGTTTCCGTGCGGCCGTTGACCACGGACTTGGCGACGTGCACGTGGTTGTCGGCAAACGCCGCGATCTGCGCGAGGTGGGTCACGCACAGCACCTGCCGCATATCGGCAATGGCGCGGATCTGGCGCCCCACGACCTCGGCCGTCGCGCCGCCAATGCCGGTATCGACCTCGTCGAACACGTAGGTTGCAACCGCGTCGGCCCGTCGCAGCACGAGTTTCAGGGCCAGCATGATGCGCGACAGCTCGCCACCCGACGCGACCTTGGCCAGGGGCTTGGCCGCTTCGCCGGGGTTGGCGCTGAGCAAGAACTCCACCCGATCCGCCCCGTGGGCGGCCAGCGGCGCGGACTCGACCGTGATCGAAAGCCGGGCGCCGCCCATTCCGAGCTCGGCCAGGGCGGCCTCGGCCTCGGCCTCGAGCTGCTCGGCCACCTGACGGCGCCGCTCGGTGAGTTCGGCTCCGCTCTGCCGGGCCAGCTCGAGGGCGCTGTCGCGACTGCGCTCGAGCGCGGCGATTTGCTCGTCGCGGTTGTCGATGCCCGTGAGCTCGGCGCGCAGCGCTTCAAAGCGGGCCAGCGTTTGTGCGAGGTCGCCGCCGTGCTTGCGGATGAGCCGGCGAAGCAGCGCCAGCCGGTCCTCCACGACGCCGAGGCGGTCGGGGTCGCCTTCCAGGCTGTCGGCGTAGTGCTGCAGGGCGTTGCCGGCCTCCTCGGCGAGGATGCGAGCCTCTTCGAGCTGGCCGCGGGGTTCGGCCAGCGCCGCGTCGATGGCGAGCACGCGGTCGAGCTCGGCAACCGCCTGACCGAGCAGGTCCACGGCCGAGGCATCGTTGCCGTACGCGAGCGCCTCGGCTCGCGCCGCCGCGGTCGCCAGTTGATCGATGGAGCCGAGTCGTTCGCGCTCGCGCTCGAGGGCAACGTCTTCCCCGGGCTCGAGCCGGGCGCGCTCGAGCTCCTCGAGCTGAAAGTGGAGAAAGTCGGCGCGCTCGACCGCGGCGCGCTCATCGGTTGCCAGGGCGTCGAGCTCTGCCTGGGCGCGAGCGTAGGCCTGGTAGGCCTCGGCCATGCGCGCCACCCGCTCGTCGTTGTCGGCAAAAGTGTCGAGGATCTGGCGATGGCGCCGGGGATCGACCAGGCCCTGGTGCTGGTGCTGGCCGGACAGGTCGACGAGAACAGCGCCGAGCTCTGCCAGGTTGCCGGCGGTGGTGAGCGCGCCGTTGACGTAGGTTCGGCTGCGCCCTCCGCGCGAGATGACCCGCCGCACCACCACTTCGCCGTGGTCGTCGGCTCCGGGCAGTCCGAAGGCGTCCAGCATGCCCGCGACCATTGGCGCGACGTCGTCGGGCACGGCAAAGATGGCCTCGACGACGGCCTGGTCGGCGCCGGTGCGCGGAATGTTGGAGCTGGCTCGCCCTCCGCGCAGCAGGTTGACCGCTTCGACGATGAGCGACTTGCCGGCGCCGGTTTCGCCCGTGAGCGCGTTGAACCCTTCGCTGAGCTCCAGCGTCACGTCCGACAGGATCGCAAAGTTGGTGACTCTCAGATGTCGCAGCATTAGGAGTGATTCTCGCCGCGATCGGCGCGGACGCCCCAGTGCAGCTTCTGGCGGAGGATATCGAAGTAGGGCTTGGGGGAGCCGAACACGCGAAAGGGTTTGGCGGCGCGGGTCATCAGAATCAAATCGTCGGGGTCGAGGTCGTGGCCCCAGTGGCCGTCGACCGTGAGTACGGCGGTGGGGGTCGTGCCGATGACGCGAAGGGCGATGGTGTGCTGTGGCGGCACCACCAGCGGCCGGTTGGTGAGCGCGTGAGGACAGATGGGCGTGATGGCCATGGCCTCCTGCCCCGGAGTGAGCACGGGGCCGCCGGCGGCCAGGTTGTACGCGGTGCTGCCGGTGGGGGTGCACACGATCAGGCCGTCTGCCCTGTATTCGGTAATGAGCGTGCCGTCGAAGCGGGCCTCGAGCTCGATGAGGCGCGCCATGGTGCCCTGGTGGACAACCGCGTCGTTGAGCGCGTGGCGTACGATGGTTTCGCCGTCGGGCCGCTGGTACGTGACCCGCAAACGCATGCGGTGCTCGATGGGCAGCCGGCCCTCCAGGGCGTCGCGCAGCGCGGGTTGCGCCCGGTCTGGCTGATACGGGCTGAGGAACCCGAGGCGGCCCAGGTTGATGCCCAGCACGGGCACGCTCGCGTCGGCGACCAGATCGCTGGCTCGCAGCATGGTGCCGTCGCCGCCGAGGGCGACGGCGACGTCGATGGCGCCTCCGAGATTGGCTTCGCTTACGACGTCCGCCCCCATGTCGGCCGCGGCGCCCGCGCCGATGTCCGAGCCGTGGGGACCGTCCTCGGCGATCACGACCACGTTGTGCCCGAGCTGCTGGACGAAGCCGGTCAGCTCGCGGACCAGGTCCGCTGGCACCGTACCGTCGGGTTTGAGGATCAGGCCAACTCGCTTCATGGGCAGGGGCTCGCTCTTTTTTGGGTATCACGGGCGGGTGACAGGGGGGCGCCCTGGGCGCCGGCCGACCGCCCGGGTGAGGCCTACTCGGGCCGAAAAATGTACGCCTGATGCTGGACCAGGCAGATATGAGCCGGTCCCTCGGTGCGCGCTCGATCCAGGGCGGACTGGGCGAACCGGGTCAACTCGGCGCCGGTGGACGCTTCGCGGGTGGGAAAGCACGCGACGCCAATGCTCGACCGCAGAGACACGCCGTCGCGGGCGGCGGTCTTGGGCAAAAACGTCCCCGCGAGCTCGCGCCACATGCGGTCCGCCGCCGACACGGACCCGGCGAAGTTTGTCTTCGGCATAATGACCGAGAAGCCGGCGTCGCCGTGACGGGCGGCAATGTCGGCAGCGCGGGTGCACCGGGCGACTGCGCCGGCGCTGGCGACCACGCAGTCGTCCGCCACGCGGGTGCCGGTCGCCAGGCCGTCGACCTCGATGACCATCAAAGCCAGCGGCTCGTTGTACCGCGTCGCGCGCTCGACCTCGGAGGCGAGGCGCTCTTCGAACAGCTTGTAGGTCCACAGTCCGGTGAGCGGGTCGCGGCCCGGCGCCAGCTCCTTGACGGGCGCCGCTTCCATCGGAGCCGACGGATCGCTGCCGCCGATGAGATGGCGCAACCGCAGCAGGACGGCGACCCGCGCGAGCAGCTCCTCGTTGTGAAAGGGCTTGCCCAGGTAGTCCTCGGCGCCCGCGCGCAGGCCCGCCACGCGCTCGTCCGGGCGCGACCGCTGCGACACGATCATGAGCGGGATGTACGGGCCCTCCAGCGCGCGAATGGCCCGGGTCGCGGCGATGCCGTCGAGCTCGGGCATGGTGAGGTCGAGCAGGGCGCAGTCGGGGCTTTCGTTGCGACAGATATCGACCGCGGCCCGGCCGTCAGGCGCCAGGATGACGCGGTAACCGGCGCCGCGGAGCAGGCGGGCGATGAGCTCCCGGTAGCTCGCCTGGTCGTCGGCTACCAGGATCGTCGGCTGCGACGCCATCGCCTCGATCCTAGCGGGAAACGGTGGTCGGCGGGCGCCGCGGTCAGTTTTCTTCGGGGTCGGGGGCGGCGATGATGACCCGCTCGTCGGTCGATCGCCGGCCGTCGGCATCGGTCACCGTGACGGCCACGGTGACCGGCTGGCCGTACATCGCCTCGACCTGGGACTCGAGGACCTGGACGATGCGCCCCGAAACCAGGGTGGAAAACCCGTCTGCGGTGTCCTCGTAGCCGAAGTCGAGGGCGGGTCGGGGTAGGTCCACGCGCTCGCCGTCGAACACCACGGCGAAAACCGTCGACGGGTTGGCCGGGTCGCCGGGCCGCTCGGGGTCGCCCGGGGCCATCTCGGCAATCCGCGCGTGCAGGATGAAATGATGGCCGCCCTGGGGGCCCGCGATCAGCACCAGTTCCTGATTGGTGGCCAGGGCGTCGAAGCTCGTGGTACCCGTCCCTACCTCGGCGATGCCCCCGCCCGGCGTGTCACCGGGACAGCCCGAGAGAAACACTAGCAATCCCAGGCAGATAGCGAAGGGCCCGGCGGTAAGGGGCCGGTCCCGGACGGCGAAGCTCATGCAGCTAATGATTCCAGAGCCATGGACCGCGCGCCAGTGCCGGATCGGGCTTGACAACCTCGCCGGGCAGCAGCTAAAGATCCGCCTTCCTAGCTTCAGGAAACCCCAATGCCGAAGTCCCACAAGACCACCCTGTTGACCAAGGAAGCCGCGGCGGCTCAGCGCCAGTGGTACGTGGTCGATCTCAAAGACCAGACCCTCGGCCGCGCCGCGACCCGCATCGCCATGGTGCTTCGCGGTAAGCACAAGCCGACGTTCACGCCCCACCAGGACTGCGGTGACTTCGTCATCGTGCTCAACGCCGACAAGATCAAGCTCGGCGGCAACAAGTGGAACGACAAGATGTACCGCTGGCACACGGGGTTCCCGGGCGGCCTCAAAGAGTTCACCGCCGACGAGATGCGCGACCGCGACCCGACGTACATGGTGCGCAAAGCGGTCTGGGGCATGCTGCCCAAGAACCGACTCGGTCGAAAGATCATCAAGAAGCTCAAGATTTACGGCGGCGCAGAGCACGAGCACGGTGCGCAGCAGCCGCAGCAGCTGGCGCTCTAGGCCAGGTACGCAGGAAGCAAGACTATGGCCACTGACAACCGCACCTACGCCACCGGACGCCGCAAGACCGCCGTCGCTCGCGTTTGGATCACGCCCGGCAACGGCACCTTCACGATCAACGGTCGCGAAGAAGAGACCTACTTCAAGCGCGCCACCTCGCGCATGGTCATTCGCCAGGCGTTCGAGGAGACCGACACCCTCAATCAGTTCGACGTGTGGTGCACGGTCAAGGGCGGGGGCATCTCGTCCCAGGCCGGCGCGGTTCGCCACGGCATCACCCGGGCTCTGATCAAGGATCAGCCGGAGCTGCGCACCACGCTCAAGCGAGTTGGCTACGTCACTCGCGACCCGCGCAAAAAAGAGCGCAAAAAGTACGGTCAGCGCGGCGCGCGCGCCCGCTTCCAGTTCTCGAAGCGCTAAGCGGTCGGGGCCGTTTCCGTGTCGGTACCCGTGGCCGTTGTCGGCGCGTCGGGTTACACCGGCGCGGAGGCCCTGCGCTTGCTGGCGCAGCACCCGAAGGTTCACGTCGCGGCAGCCTACGCTCGCCGCGCCGCGGGCTCGCGGCTCGCCGACGTCTTTCCACAGTTCGACGGGGTTCCGTCGGTTGGCGAGCTCGCCATCGAGGCCTTCGATGCCGACGCGGTGGCGTCGAAGGCGGAGATCGCGTTCGTCGGCCTGCCCCACGGCCAGAGCGCGTCGGCCGTCGCCGCCCTGCACCAGCGCGGCGTGCTGGCCATCGATCTGTCCGCTGACTTTCGCCTGCGCGATCCCGACGTCTATGCCCGCTGGTACGGCTCGGACGAGCAGCCCGCTCACCCGGCCCCCGAGCTGATTGCCCGGGCCGTGTACGGGTTGCCCGAGCGCTACCGGGACTCGCTGCGGAGCGCGGAGATCGTCGCCTGCCCGGGTTGTTATCCGACGTCGGCCATCCTGCCGATCGCGCCCCTGCTCGACGCGGGACTGGTCGAAACCAGCGGTCTCATCGTCGACGCCAAGACCGGCGTTTCGGGAGCGGGCCGCGGCGCGAGCGCCTCGGTTCACTTCTCCGAGATCGGCGAGGGCGTTCGAGCCTACAAGGTGGCTGGACGCCACCGGCACACGCCCGAGATGGCGCAGGAGTTGTCCGCGGCCGCCGGCCAGCCGGTCACGCTGCTGTTCACCCCGCACCTGTTGCCGATGGTCCGAGGCATTCTGGCGTGCGTCTATGCGCGACCCACGGACCCGTCCCGGTCGGCCGACGACTACCGCGAGGCCCTGACCGAGGCCTACGCCGGCGAGCCGTTCGTGAGCGTGCTGCCCGCCGGCCGCACGCCCGATACGGCCCACGTGCGCGGCAGCAATCGCGCCCACGTCGCGGTTGAGGTCGACGCCGACAGTGGATTCGTGCTGGCCATGGCGGCTATCGACAACCTCGTGAAGGGCTCGTCGGGGCAGGCCGTGCAGTGCATGAACCTGGCGCGTGGCTGGTCGGAAACCACCGGTCTCGAGTCCGGCGGGCTGTTTCCGTAGGCTCCTTTCTTTGCGCGAGCGCCGGCCTTTCGGGAGCCGGAGCAGCGGCTGCCCGGGCGCTGGGTGTACGCTCCACGGGTGCGCGCCCGCCCGCGGTTGACCGTGCTGGGAAAGCTCGTCGCGGCCTACGTGGCGCCGACGGCGGCTTTGTTCGCGGTGTTCGCGTACGTCGTGCACGACGTGGCGAGCGATGATCTCGAGGCCGAGCTCGGCGCTCGCCTGGCCGCGGTGGCCGGCGCGGCGTCGACTCACATTCGCGACGCGTCGCTGGCCAGGCTCCAGCCCGGCGACGAGAGCGACAGTCGCTACGGTCGGTGTCGCGCGGTGCTCGAGGCCGTGGCCCAGGATACGGGCGCGGCGCGGTTGTACGTGTTCGATCGCGAGCGTCGCTCGATTTGCGACTCGCGCCCGGAGGTGCCCATTGGCAGCTCCTACTACCATCTAGAGCAGGACTCGACCGAACTCGAGCGGGTGTTCGCGGGCACCCCGGCGGCCTCGGTGCTGTTCGAGGGCGAGGACGGCCTGCTGTACAAGGCGGGCTACGCGCCGGCGCGGCTCGCCGTCGACGAGGGGCCGGCCGAGATGGCGGTCGGGGTGGAGGCGCCGGCCGAGTACTTCGACCGGCTGGCGTCGCTGCGGACGACGTTGTGGGCGTACGGCGCCGGCGTTGCGCTAGTGGTGTTCGCGGTGTCGTTCGTGGTTGCGCTGCGCATCACGACCCCTGTGCGCGACCTGGCGGCGGCGGCCGAGCGCATCGGTCGCGGCGATCTGGCGCAGCCGGTGGACGTCGTGTCTCGCGACGAGATCGGTTTTTTGGCTCAGACCATGGAGGGGATGCGCAGCGACCTGCAGGCCCGCGACGAACGCATGCAGCTGATGTTGTCGGGCATTGCCCACGAGGTGCGCAATCCGCTCGGGGGCATCGCGCTTTTCACCGGCATTTTGCGCGACGAGCTGCCGGCCGAGGCGGACGACGCGCGCGGTCACGTGCGGCGCATCGAAAAAGAGATGGCGTACCTGGAAGCGGTGGTCAACGACTTCCTCGAGTACGCGCGGCGGTCCGCACCCGAGACCGAAAGGGTCGAACTCGATGAGCTGGTGGCGGCTGTCGCGGAGCTTGTGGCTCCGGCCGCCGCCGAGCGGGGCGTGACGGTGGCGGCCACCGGTGGCGGGGTCGCGGCCGTGGCGGACCGCGGTCATCTGCGTCGGGCGCTGCTCAACCTGCTGCGCAACGCCGTGGACGCCAGCGCCGGTCGGGTTGCGGTACGCGCGATGCGCGGCGGTGACGATGTGGTGATCGAGGTCGAAAACGATGGCGATACGATTCCCGCCGAGCAGCAAAAGCGCCTTTTCGAGCCGTTCTTCACCACCAAGGAAAAGGGAACCGGGCTCGGCCTGGCCCTGGTTCGCGAGATTGCCGCAGATCACGGCGGTAAAATCGAAGTAGATAGCGGTGACGGCCGCACCGTGTTTCGCTTGAGGCTGCCATGGCGACCATCCTGATCATCGACGACAACGAGACCATTCGCGAAGGCCTGGCCCACACCGTGCGCAAGATGGGGCACGAAACACTCGTTGCCGCTTCCGGTAAGAAGGGCCTCGAGCTGCTCAAGAAGAGTGGCGACGTCGGCTTTGCCATCACCGACCTGAAAATGGAAGGAATGGACGGCGTCGCGGTGCTCGAAGCGGTGGCCGGCCAGTCGCCCGACACTCCCACGATGATCATCACCGGTTTCGGCACCGTAGAAACCGCCGTCGAGGCCATGAAGCTGGGGGCGTTCGATTTCATCACCAAGCCCTTTGCCCCGGAGGTCGTGCGCCTGAAGGTCGAGCGGGCGCTCGAACTCTACGAGGCTCGGCGCGCCCGGCGTGGCCTCGCCGCCCACAACGACTACCTGCGCGAGCAGGACGAGGCGCGCTACGCAATCGACGATCTGGTCGGGGCCGCCGATTCGATGCAGTCGGTGTTCAAGGCCGTTCACAAGATTGCCCGCACGAACTCGGCGGTCTTGATTCAAGGCGAAAGCGGCACGGGCAAAGAGCTTATCGCCCGAGCTCTGCACCGGCTGTCGCCGCGCAAAGACGGTCCGTTCATCAAGGTCAACTGCGGCGCCATCACGGAGACGCTGCTCGAGTCCGAGCTCTTCGGTCACGAAAAGGGCGCCTTTACCGGTGCGGTCAAACAGAAACTCGGCCGGTTCGAGCTGGCGCATCGAGGGACTCTGCTGCTCGACGAGATAGGCGACATCTCGGCGGCGATGCAGGTGAAGCTCTTGCGCGCTCTGCAGGAGCATGAGTTCGAGCGCGTCGGCGGCGAGGCCACGATCAAGGTCGACGTGCGGGTCGTGAGCGCGACCAACAAGGATCTGCAGGCCGAGGTGGACGCCGGCCGCTTTCGCGAGGATCTGTTCTACCGGCTCAACGTCGTCCCGGTGACGTTGCCGCCGCTGCGAGAGCGACGCGAGGACATTCCTCGCCTGATCGAGCACTTCGTCGCCAAGCTCGCGCCGCGCATCAACCCGGAGGTGCGGCGCGTGGCCGACGACGCGATGGCGCGGATGATGGCGTACCGCTGGCCCGGCAACGTGCGCGAGCTCGAAAACGCCGTCGAGCAGTCGCTGGTCTTTACCGAAGGCGACGCCATCACCGTGGGGGCGCTGCCCGCGTTCCTTCGAGCCGCTGACGGTTCCGACACGCTGGAGGTGCCCGGCGAGATGGCCTTGCCGGAGATTCTCGAAGACCTGGAGCGGCAGCTCATTCTCAAGGCCTTTCGCGAGGCCGACGGCGTCAAGACCGAGACCGCCCGGCGGCTGGGGATCAAGACGAGCGCCCTCTACTACAAGCTCGACAAGTACGGGATCTCGTGAGCGCTTGGACTCGGAAATCTGAGGGTAGGGTGCCGGGTTTTCCCGGCTATCCGCCCCGCAGCGGGTTCACAGACTTCCTGCTTTCAGGGGGTTACAGCGTTTTGGCCCTGGCACAGGGCCTGCTTCACTAAAGACGTCGTGCTGCGCTGGGTCATGATTCTCGCCGTCGGAGGCGCGCTGTTGGGCGCGCCCCGAGGGGCGAGTGCGGCGCCTGCCGACGACGCGGCAGGCCGGGTGGCTCGCCTCGAGACGTCCCTGAAGAAGCTGCGCGCGGACAAGGCGTCTCTGTCGCGCACCCACCGCACGCAGACGTCCGAGGTGGCGGCGCTCAAGGCGCAGCGCTCGTCGTGGAGCCGCGACCGCAAGCTGCGCGCCTCGCTGTCCCGGGCCCGGACCACGGCCAACCGACTGGCCGCCCTGGACCGTTCGGTGCGCGATCAGTCGCAGCGTCTCGAGAAGGCCCGCAAGGCGCTCGTTGTCGCGGTCGACATCGAGCTCGCGGCTGCGCCCACGGCGTCGCGCCGAGCTCGTCTGGCGGCGTGGAAACGGCGCGCGCAGGCGGCCCTGCGCCCGCCGGCGCGGCGCATCGTGTTGCCGGACCAGCGCATCGACCCGCTCGCCGACGCCACCGAGCTCGGCGCCCAGGCCCGGCTGATTGCCCAGACCGAGAAGCAACTCGTCCGCGAAGAGCAGCAGCTCGAGCGGCGCGAGCAGCGCTACCGGCGCATCGCGCGGCTGCAACGCCAGCGTCGCCGCGCCAGCGAGGCCGATTTGTTCGACGACGATCGAACGCGGCGCACCACCGGGCGCGTCGGGGATGCCACCCTGAACGCAGGCGGTGGCGACGCCTCGGACGATGGCGGCACCGCCGGTGATCCTGCCCCGGCCCCGCCGGGTGCGCCCGAGGGCGACAGCGACGCTCCGGGGCCCGCCCCGGCCCCGGACCCGCAGACGCCCGGCGACGTTCCCGAGACCGAAGGCGGCGGCGGTGGTGGCGAGGTGGATCGAGCTGGCGGCGACCCGGCGGTGGTGTTGGCAGACGTGGTGGACGCCGACACCATCAGCGCCCTGCGCCGCGCCGAAAGGTCCAATGACCCGGTTGCGAAAGCCGAAGCCGCGGCCCGAGCTCGAGCTCAGGTCGCCGCTCGGCGTCGGCGATTGCAGCAGGTGCGCGAGCAAATTCGCCGACGCATCAACGAGATGTCGAGGTGACGCGAGCGAACTCGGCGGCCGTCGGCGGGGCGGCACTGGTGGCACTCGTTGCGGTGCTCGATGGGGGCGCGCTGGCCGACCAGCCGGAGCTGGCGCTGGCCATCGAAGCCGGCACCGAGTACGACAGCAACCCGCTGCGGCTCGAGCTCGTTGGCGATGGCGACGCAGGTGTCGATGGCTCGCCGCTGTTTCGCCTGGGGGCCCGCGGGCGGCTGTCGTGGCGACCCTCTTCTTCGTCCAGGCTGGCGCTGCAGACGTTCGCCGGAGCCAAGTGGTTTACCGAGGATCCCGCGCGCGATGAGAACGTCGTGATCGCCCAGGTCAACGCGCGCTACGACCTGGCGCTGCCGTCGCGCCGGGCGCTGGTTGGCGTGCGCTTCGACAATTATCAGGCCGACGGTTTCGACCTCGGCGGTGGCGGCATCGACACGCGCACCTTCTCGAGTCGCGACCCCGCTTTGTCGGTCACGCTGATCGGGCCGGGCGCGCACCGGTTTACCGGCCACGCGGGCGTTCGCTGGTTTCGCTACAATCCCGACGCCGACTTCGACTGGTTTGGCGACCACTACGGCGTCGACTACTCGACCAACCTGTGGTCCGACGACGACGCGGTCGAGCCGACGTCGCTCGGCGTTCGCGCGGGCTACCGCCTGGAGCGCCGCGACTATCGCGGCCGCGCCTTCGCCAACGGCTGCGGGCCGGACCCGGAACCCGAGCCCGGCTGTTTCGTACCCACAGCGCGCGGTCGCGACGACCTGTACCACGCGGCCTACGCCGAGGTTAGTTTTGCCGGCGAGCGCATTTACGCCGCGCGCTACGAGCTACAGGTGGCCGACAGCAATAGCTTTGGCCAATCGCTGGTGCGCCACAAGTGGGAGCTGTCGGTCACGAGCGAGTTGCCCTGGGGCCTGTTCGCGACGGCGCGCGGCTTCATCCGTTACAACGTCTTTCTCGACCCGCTCCTGCTCGCGCGCGACGTGCAGAACCAGACCTTCATCTCCATCGAGGACGAAAACCGAAACGGACTGGTGGTCCACGTTGCGCGAGACTTTGCCGACAGCTGGACCGCCGAGGTTCGCTACTCGCTCTACAGCAACGAGTTCGCTTCTCGCGACGTGTCGTTTCGCCGGCAGACCGCCTACGGCGGGCTGGTCTATCGCTTCGAACCGCTTTAGCGATCCGGGTGGCCGGCGGCTACGGGACTTCGAGTACTTCGACGTGGCAGGCCCAGCGCTTGCCGCCGCACGGCGCGAGCTGCGCGCCCGAGTAGTTGATGGTGATGTCCACCGTCATCCAGCCGGGCTTGTCGCCGCGCACCGGGTCGTGGGCATCCACGGCGACGAAGCGGGTCGCGGTGGCGGCGTTCTCGCTCGGACAGCTGTTTTGGACCACGGTTTCGCCGTCGGTGCAGACGTCACCGGGGGCGTTGCAGTCGAGCCGCGGCGCGGTCTCGAGGGGCGCCCGGGTAAGGACCGATGTCGTGAGGCAGGTGTCGCAGACCTCGCCGTCGGCGACCGAGTCGATGTCGGTGACGTCGATGCGGAAGGTGTGGGCGGCGCCGGGCTGGCCAATCACCAGGTCGGCGGGCGCGGGGGCCATGGTGACCTCGGCGGTATCGCAGGGCGGGCCTTCATACATGACGGGCACGTCGACCTTCACGCCGGTCGCGTCGTACACCTCGACGAAGAAGCCGTAGTTGCCCGGGGCGCCGAACATGGCGCCGCTGATGGTGCAGCCCGTGGGGTCGGCGTTCCAGTCCTGGCCGACGCCAAGGGGGACCGTGCCGGCGCCGTTGCCGCGGTAGATGGCGCACTGAAACGGGGCGACACCGCCCGACACGGCGGACAGGACGTCCGTGCCCAGCTGTTCGTCGCCGGCGAGAAACGCGGAGCCCGGCGGCAGGGCAAGTCGCAGCGAGTCATCGGTCGAAGCGCCGCCGTCGTCGCCGCCGTCATCGCCCGGGTCGCCGCCGTCGTCCGCGTCGCCGCGGTTGCCGAAGCGGTCGTGGTCGCGCAGTCTGTGCTCGCCAACTTCGGCGATTCCGCGGCCCATCTGCTCGCGACCGTTGAGTTCAGCGGTGCTATCGACGGGCTCGAAGTCGGCACAGGCGGCCGACAACATGGCGATCAGAAGGATCCAACGCGACTCCATGCCGGGGTGGATCGGTCACCGCCGCAAGAGCTTTACCCGGAAAAAGCCGGGCGAAACGCCGGGGTTTGCTCAGCGCGAGCTGACCGCCGGGCCGGTGCCCGTGGGGGTAAAGTCCGGGTCGGTCGTAAGCACGATCTTGTCCACCGGTGTGCCGTCTTCTCGCATCCACAGGTTGAACGTGTGAATGCCGGTGCTGGAGACGTCGATGGTTGCTCGCGCAAAGCTGTCCATGGTCGTGTTCGTCCACACCCAGGAGTCCTGGGTCAGGTTGGAGATGCGGTCTGCCGTCGTGTTCTCGGCGCCGTCGATACCGGCGTGGACCGAGTCGTTGGTGGCACTGGTTCGGTACGCGCGCACCCACACGTAGTGGGTGCCCGTCTCCACGAAGTCGACCTGGTAGTCCATCCGCGGCGAACTCGCCGCGTACCCGGTGTTCTGGTTGGTTCCGTCGTCGGGCAGGGCGATCATGTACTCGGTCGATGACGCGCCGGCGATGGTCGAATCGACGGTCCATGCGTCGCTGCCTTGCGCGACGTTGCCGTCGAACCCTTCGGCCTCCATCGAGACGATGCCCTGACCGCCCGCGTCCTGCTTGTACGCGATCCCAATGTACTCGGGGACCGTTGCCGTGCCGGTGCGCTGGTTGTTGCCCATGAACGTCGACCACGCCTCGGGCGTGTTGTCGGAGTCCTGGGTTCCGTAGTGATAGATGACGCCGTTGAGCCAGCCGTTGACCGTAATGCGGGCCGCCGGGCCGGTGGGGCCGTCGATGCCCGGGGTCACCGTGGGAGAGGCGTAGAACGTCGCCTCGGGCTCGGTCGCCCGGTAGACCACGCGAAGGGCACCCGCATCCATCTCGAGCACCTCGAGGACCTCGTAGCCGGCCGCGATGATCTCGACGCCGGCATCTCCTACCAGGTCGGCCAGGGCCGGCGTGAACCACGACCAGCTGCCGCCGACGAACGAGGTCGCTTCGACCGTGGCCTCGACGCACGAGGCTCCGGTGGTGACGCCCTCGGTGCTCAGAACGCTGAGTTTGCCCGTGTTTCCCTGCATCACGATCTCGTTGTTGCCGTCGCCATCGACGTCGCCGACCACGGGAGACACCCAGCGGTAGCCCTGGACGTCGGTCACCGTCCACTGATATTCGCAGCCGGTGCCGGGGCCGTTGACGATGTCGTAGGCGCGCACGTAGCCGGTCGTGCCGCCGACCGGGTTCGTCAGAGCGACGATGATTTCAAGCTCGGGGTCGTCGTCGATGTTGGCGATGGCCGGGCCGGTGCCGAAGGCGACGCCGTCGGCGGAGTTCACGTCGCTGAGAAACTCCTGGGTCATGGTCGTGTTGCTGGGGTCGCCGTCGGACTCGAGCACGATGACCTGGCCGAGGGTGTTGCCCGCGACCGCGATCTCGTTTACGCCGTCGCCATCGACGTCGGCGACCGCGGCGTGGCCGTAGTGCCGCTCGCCATAGACAGCGTAGAGGTCGATCTGATCGAGGAGCGTCGCGGTGGTCGCCCCTGGTTCGAGGATCTGCAGAACGCCTTCAAAACTCGGCGACACGATTTCGGCGTCGCTGTCTCCGGTCACGTCGGCGATGGTGGTTCCCATGTTCCAGTAGCCGGGAAAGCCGCGCGGCGACTGAAACCACATGAGGGACGGGTCGGCGATGCCCGGGGTGTTGGCGTTGACGGCAAGGAGCGAGCCGCCGTCTTCGCGCGACAGAGCTTCGCCGATCAGGTACTCGTCGGGAGAGCTGCCGTCGAGGTCGGCGATGGTTACGGCGCCCATGATGTCGCGCCCGCTACCCGGGGCGTACGTCTTGATGAGCGTGCCGTCCATGTTCAGGACCACGGTCTTGCCAGCGCCAACGGAGCCGGTGCCTTCGTAGTAGATGCCGCCCTGCATGAGCACCACGATTTCGTCGCCGGCGTTGGCGTCGAACACGTCGCCAACGGCGATGGTGTCGGTGGTGAAACCCGTCTCGGTGCGGGTCCAGAGCGCCACGTCGAAGTCGAACGCGCCGCCGCCCGACCCGTTGGAGTCACCGGCGCCCGAGCCGGCCGTGCCCGAACCGGGGGACACGAAGCAACCGGAGGCCGGTGCGGGGCAGGTGCTGCTGCAGCTCGAGGAGTTGCCGGAGCTCGAACTCGTCGAGTTGACATCGAAGCCGGTGATCTCGAAACCCGCGGTGGTGACCGGCAGACCATCTCCGTCGAACAAGTCGATGGTCGCGTCGGAGTTATCGCCGGTCACGTGCCCGATCACCACGTCGTCGGTTGTTCCGGAGACGTAAGCGACGAAAGAAAGCACTTCTCCCGGCTCGGCGATCACGTTCACCATGGCGTTGCCGCCGCTGGCGATGGCGGGGACGACCCAGGCGTTGTCGTCGAGGGTCAGGCCGGTGAAGGCGGTGATGAGACCGCTGGCATCGCCTTCAGTCACCACCGTGTCGCAGTTCGCGTGGCCGTAGGTATAGGTCGCGAACTGGTCCCCGGAGACCGGAGTGGCGCCGCGCTCGATGAGTGCGTTCGGCGACGAACCTTCGGGAAGCACGGCGATAACGCCGGTTTCCCAGTCCTGGGCGCTGGTGTTTTCGATGGTGAACGAAAACGACGTTTGCGCGAGGGCGGTTCCCGGCAGGGCGATAGCCGCGAGCACAGCGAACGAAGAAAGAATGCTAGTGAGATTGGTCGAACGGAGCATGACAAATCGGCTCGGCTACCGCGACGGTGAGTGCGTTCGTACCGACGAGGCAAACGCATGTCGGGTCACGGGAGGCTCGAGTGGTGGGTTGGCGAATGCACCAGGCAGACCGTTATCCGAGGTGTACGCTTGACCGAAAGCGGCCGGCAAACCGGACGGAGTCTGGGGTGATCCAAGGGTGCGACGGGTCATGGTCGAGGTCAGCGGTGAACCGCTGCTTACTTAATTCTAACGCGCGTTGTTTGACTTTGCCCTTCTAATTGGTAATTGGGGAAACGGCGTGTCGGTGTAGCGCTTCCTCTGTGAGCGAAGAACGCGCACGTGTTCTAACGTGCGCCCCGGCGGCTTCGTCTCTAGTGACCTGGAACAGGTGTTGTTGGGAGCTGTCCGCGGCCCATCCGCGTGATGGCGAGGCGCGAGGAGGGAGTTTGGTGGGCCCAAGTGACCGACGAGCAACGACGGTAGCGCGTGGAGGGGCCCGGAGAGTTATTCGACGGATACCTGTTCCAGGTCACTGGCGCGGGCTCTCGGCGGGGCCGCTGTCTGTCGGGACGAAGCCGAAATCGCTGGTGAGAACCATCTTGTCGAACGGTGTGCCGTCTTCTCGCATCCAGACGTTCACCGTGTGAATGCCCACCGAAGGGACGTCGATCGTGGCGAACGCGCCGGAGTCCATTGTGGTGTTCGACCACGCCCAGGCGTCCTGCACGAAGCTCGAAATGCGGTCCGCGGTAGAGACGGCCGCGCCGTTGAGCCCCACGTGCACGGAGTCGCTAAACGCGCTGAGCCGGTGGGAACGGATCCACACGTAGTGGATGCCGGTTCGGTTGAAGTTCACCCGGTAGTCCAGCCGAGGGGAGGTTGTCTCGTAGCCAGTGTCGTTGTTATTGCCGTTGTCCGGCGTGGTGTTCATGTACTCGCCCTGGGACGAGCCAGCAATCGTCGTGTCGACGACCCAGGTGTCGGTGCCCTGGGTCGTGTTTTCGTCGAAGTTCTCGGCTTCAATGGAGACGAGGCCTTCACTGCCCGCGTCCTGCTCAAAGGCGTCGGGCAGTTCGGGAGCAGTCGCGAGCCCCGTGCGGGCGTTGTTGCCGAGAAACGTCGACCAGGGCGCTGGCGTATTGTCGTTGTTGCGGGTTCCGAACTGGTAGATGACGCCGTTGAGCCAGCCATTGACGGTAATCCGTGCGGCCGGGCCGCTCGGCCCGTCGACGCCGGGCGTAATGGTCGGCGACGCGTAGAACGTCGCCTCTGGCTCGGTCGCCCGGTAGCGGACGCGCAGGCTGCCGGTCTCCATCTCGAGCACCTCGAGCACTTCGTAGCCCGCAGCGACGATTTCGAGGCCCGTGCCGCCGACTAGGTCGGCGAGCCCCGGGGTGAACCAGGACCAGCTGCCACCGACGAAGGTGGTGGCCTCGACTGTCGCTTCGACACACGACGCGCCGGCGGAGACCCCCTCGGTGCTGAGCACCGTTAGTTTGCCCGAGTTGCCCTGCATGACGATCTCGTTGGTGCCGTCGGCGTCTACGTCGCCGACGACGGGCGAGACCCAGCGGTAGCCCTGGACCTCGTCGATGGTCCACTGATACTCGCAGCCGGTGCCGGGGCCATTGACCATGTCGTAGGCGCGCACGTAGCCGGTGGAGCCGCCGGTCGGGTTCGTCAGGGCAACGATGACTTCCAGCGCCGGGTCGTCGTCGATGTTGGCGAGGGCGGGGCCGCTACCAAAAGCCACGCCGTCGGCGGAGTTCACGTCACTGAGGAAATCCTGTGTCATGGTGCCGTTGGTCGGGTCGCCGTCCGACTCGAGAACGATGACCTGGCCCAGCGTGTTGCCCGCGACCGCAATTTCGTTGGTGCCGTCGCCGTCGATGTCGGCGACCGCGGCGTGACCGTAGTGGCGCTCGCCGTACACGGCGTACAGGTCTATCTCGTCGACCACGGTGGCCGAACTCGCGTTGGGCGCCAGGACCTGCAGTACGCCTTCGAAACTAGGTGAGACAATCTCTTCGGCGGCGCCGCCGGTGACGTCGGCGATCGTCGTGCCCAGGTTCCAATAACCGGGATACCCGCGGGGGGATTGGAACCAGGCGATGGCGGGGTCGGCGATTCCTGGCGTGTTGGCGTTGATCGCCAGGAGCGAGCCGCCCTCGGCCCGGGGCAGCGCTTCTCCGATCAAAAACTCGTCGGGCGCCGAGCCGTTGACGTCCGCGATTGTGACCGGACCCATGATGTCGCGACCGGGGCCCGGGGCAAAGGTCTTGATGAGCGTGCCGTCCAGGTCCAGGACGACGGTCTTACCGGCCCCGACCGAGCCGGTGCCCTCGTAGTAGATGCCGCCTTGCATCAGCACGACCAGCTCGTCGCCAGGGTTCGCGTCGAACACGTCGCCCACGGCGATGGTGTCGGTGGTAAAGCCGGTTTCGGTGCGAGTCCAAAGCGCGGTGTCGAAATCGAATCCGCTGCCCGCGCCGGCCGTTCCGGTTCCATCACCGGCCCCCAGCGATGAGGTGCCGGGCGCGACGAAGCACCCGGTACTTGCCGGAGGGCAAATGCTCGAGCAGTTCTGTCCCGAGCCGTCGGTCGCGCTCGCTGAGTTGATGTCGAAGCCCGAGATGTCGAAGCTCAGTCCCGGAATCGGCAGGCCCGCGGCGTCGAACAGTTCGACCGTCACGTCCGTGTTGTCCCCCGTCTCGTGCGCGACGACGAGATCATCGTTGGCCCGGAAACTCCGGGCGACGAACGACAGCACCTCGCCCGGCCTGGCAATAACGTTGACCGTGGCGCTCTGGCCGACGTTGAGAGCCGGCACCACGAAGCCGTTGACGCCCAGCGTCAGCCCGCCGAAGGCCGCGATCAAGCCCTCGGCGTCCCCTTCGTCGACCGGGTCGTCGCAGCGGCGGTGGCCGTAGGTGTAGGTCGGGTGCTGGGGATCGCCGGGAAGCGGCGTTGCGCCGGGCTCGATCAGCGCGTTCGGTGACGCGCTGCGCGGCAGCACCGCAATGACGCCGGGGGCCCAGTCGCGGGCGCTGTCGTTCTCGATCGTGAAAGAGAACGACGTTTGCGCGTGGGCGCGGCTTGGCGCGCCCACCGCCACGACGGCGAGAGTGATCAGGAATGCACTAGCGAGCGAAACCGAACGGGACATGACTGAGGTCTGCGTGGACAACGGCACCGTCCCCGCGCGCCGGCAGCCCCGACGGAACGAGCTTGTCCTCGGGGTGCGGCATGGGCGGAAGTGCCTCGTTGTCGGGGCTGTCCTGGCCGCCGTCCTCGCACACGTCGTGTGCGCAGGTGTCGGGTACCGCGTCGCAGCCCGTGGCGGCGGCGGCGAGGAACAGAGCAAAGAACAATCCAAAGATGCGTCGGGTCATGGCGTTGGGAGGGGGCTCAAACTTTTTCGTTTTTGCCCCTAAAGAATATCCGCAGACGGCCGACTCTGCAAAATAAAATCGTAATGCAAATGACCTAATGTGGGTGCGGTTAAGCCGTTGTGCGTTGAGGCACTCGGTCAGGGCAGCTCCAACACCTCGAAGTGACAGCGAAATCGCTCGGTCCCACACGGGTCCGCGTTCGCTCCGGAGTACGACGCGTCGAGCGAGAGGGTCGCCCAGCCGGGCCCGTCGGGCCTCAGCGGTGCATGGTCTCGAAGGTCCACGGTGCGAAGGACGGTCCCGATGTTGGGGCCCGGGCATTCGCCAACGCTGGTGATGCAGTCTTCGCAGTCGGAGCACAGGTCACCCTCGGCGTCGCATCGCAAACCGGTGCTGGCGACGAGGGGCCGCCGGGTGAGCAGGCTCAAGTCGAAGCACGGCCCGCAGCCGCCCGGCCCCTCGACCCCGTCGAGCTCGGTGACCTCGAGGGACAGGTCGAACGCGCTGCCGGGTGGGTTGACCGGGACCGGCCATGTCGCCGGCTCGACGGTCGCGTTGCCGGCCGTGCAGCCGGGACCCTCGTAGGCGATGGGGATGTCGATGCTGGCCCCGGCCCTGTCGGTAACGATCACGATGAAACCGTAGGCGCCGGGCGCGTCGCCGGCGGCGACGTCGACTCCGCCGTTGAACACGCAGCCGCTGGTTTCGGTGGCGCCCTGGATGCCGATGGGAACGGTGCCCGGCGCCGGTCCGGCATAGACCGCACACTCATAGGGCGGCTCGCCGCCGACGACCGAATCGCGGATGTCCGTGCCGGCGGGATTGCCGATGACGTAGGGCGGCTCGCCCAGGGTCGAGCGAAGGGGCCCGCCGTCGGTGACGTCGGCATCGACGCGCGCGTCGGGCAGCGCGGCGTCGATCGGTCCCGCATCGTCTGGCGCCGCGTCGTTGGCGACGGAGTTCGGCGTGCCGCCGCATCCGAGAATGCAGGCGACCGCGGCCAACGCAAACGCGCGCTCGGGTCGAGAGATCGTTGCCCCCACGCCCGGATGGTATCGCGTTTGGCGAGGGGCCGAAAAAAGAGCAGGGCGCCCCGAAGGACGCCCTGCTGGCTTGTCTAGCAGTGTGCCGAGGGGCCGGGGGCTTAGAAGCCGCCCATGCCGCCCATGCCACCCATGCCACCCATGCCGCCGCCATGGTCGTGACCGCCGGCAGCGGGCTCGTCCTTCTTCGGCTTCTCGGCGATGAGCGCCTCGGTGGTGAGCAGAAGCGACGACACGGAGGCCGCGTTCTGCAGGGCGGTGCGGACCACCTTGGCCGGGTCGATGACGCCGGCGGCGATGAGGTCCTCGTAGTCACCGGACGCGGCGTTGAAGCCGAAGGCGCCCTCGCCGGCCTTGACCTTCTCGACGATGATCGAGCCGTCCCAGCCGCCGTTGGTGGTGATCTGTCGCAGCGGCTCCTCGAGGGCGCGGCGCACGATCTTGATGCCGAAGTCCTGCTCCTCGCTGAGGCTCAGGCCCTCTAGCGACGCAATGCTGCGAAGCAGAGCCACACCGCCGCCGGGGACGATGCCCTCTTCGACGGCCGCGCGGGTCGCGTACATGGCGTCCTCGACGCGGGCCTTCTTCTCCTTCATCTCGACCTCGGTCGCCGCGCCGACGCGGATGACCGCGACGCCGCCGACGAGCTTGGCCAGGCGCTCCTGGAGCTTCTCGCGGTCGTAGTCC
>Ga0207422_1000506_pt1 | contig 117518 bp, 108 predicted proteins | sample MarCyaLeptolynsp_FD_187757 | JGI IMG/M metagenome (GOLD analysis project Ga0207422, IMG submission 187757) | Marine cyanobacterial communities from Panama - species 1 Leptolyngbya sp. (SPAdes) | ecosystem: Environmental > Aquatic > Marine > Unclassified | place: Panama: Panama City | collected...
ACTAATTCCGCGCAGCCCTCAGGAAGTCCCTCGGTGGGGTAGATGCCGCAAGAACCAAGGATTTGACCTAGGTCCGAAACTGCCACGTAAAAAACGGCCCGGGAATTTTGAAATAGTTCGAATAAACGATCAGTGTCTGGGTCCGAGTAAACTGTACCTTCCTTTTGGGCCTTAAATTCAATAAACACCTGGCGGATCATGGCCGCGACCGCAGGGTTGTCTGCAGCCTCAATTTCTCTGATACGGATGTTTTTAAACTCAGACACCGGCATATTTTACTCCGCTAATTTTATGCATCTCCCAATTTAAGGTGCTTAGATCACTATGCTGAAAGCGCTTAATATCATCATATCCACAGGACCTTGCCACAACTTTAATGAGCTCATTAGAGGCAAGGAAGAAGTTTTCTAGTTGCTTTGCAGACTGCTCAATTATAATGCGTTGACGAAGATTTTCCTTTTGAGTGGCAATGCCCACCGGGCAATTATTGGAACTACAGGCTCTCATCCCTAAGCATCCAATTGCCTGTAATGCACTATTGGAAACAGCTATGGCATCGGCTCCTAGCATTAAAGCTTTGGCGAAATCATCGGCCACGCGAAGCCCCCCTGTAATTATCAAGCTTACATCATCCACGCCAAGAGAGTCTAGATGTTTTCGAGCACGTGCTAAGGCAGGAATGGTAGGGACATTGATGTTATTCCTTAAAATACTAGGGGCAGAGCCAGTACCACCGCCTCGACCATCGAGGATAATATAGTCTACTCCTACCGCTAATGCGAAATCGATATCCTCCTCGATATGGCTCGCTGCCAATTTAAATCCAATAGGTATACCGCCAGTTTTTTCTCTCACTTCATTGGCGAAGGTTTTAAAATCCTCGATGGATTTTAAATTTGGAAAAGCCGCCGGAGATATGGCCGTTTCACCCTCCTTTAAACCTCTGACCTCCGCAATTTCCGCACTCACTTTATTGCCAGGTAAATGGCCACCGGTGCCGGTTTTAGCACCTTGGCCCGCTTTAAAGTGAAAAGCCTGTGCTTTTTGCACTTTATCCCAGCTAAAGCCAAACATCCCACTCGCTAGTTCATAGAAATAGCGAGAATTGTTCTCTTGTTCAGCGGGAAGCATGCCACCTTCGCCACTACAAATACCGGTGCCGGCCCTTTCGGCTCCTTTGGATAGCGCAATTTTAGCTTCCCTGGAAAGTGCACCAAAACTCATGTCGGAGACAAAAATGGGTATGTCCAATTCGAGCGGTTTTTGGGCCGCTGGCCCGATAGTCACTTGGGTCCGGACCGCATCCTCATCTAACAAAGGGCGTTTTGATAATTGTGCAGGCAAGAATTGAATATCCTCCCATTTAGGAAGGGTATTGCGATTTACTCCCATAGCTTCTGATGGTCCATGATGTCCTACATTCTTTAGCCCATTCTGAGACAGCTCCTTAATATAGGAGGTATAGGGCTCGGTGGATTCAGGATGCGTATCTGCATATTGCCCAAGGTATTGGTCTCGCTGAAAAGGCTGGGGATTTTGCGCCAGGTATTCCTTGATTTCTTTCTCGTCAATCCAAACGAAACCCTCCTTTATTTCCGATTTAAATTTGTGGAGTACTTCGGCATTATTGTATTCAGATATTCCGGTATCGTAACGATAATCCCAGCCATGTACCCCACAAATGAGGTTATGGCCATCAATGTAGCCATCGCCCATTAGAGCGCCTCGATGCAGGCAACGACCATAGAGAACAGAGATGTTATTGTCATATCGGATAAGGACTAAATCAAGCCCATGTACTTGCTGATGGAGGGGAACTCTGTCTTCTAATTGATCGAAGGAAATTAGTTTCTGCACGTTTCTATTTGTTTTGTGATTTAAGCTCTTTGATAGTAAAGGACTTCCAGAAATTTAGCGGCTTGTTCTGAATTCTTTTTGTCTGCTTTGAGTTCTTTCAATACTCCTCCTACCTCTAATAGCTCAGCCGGAAGGCTCTCTTTGCCTTTGAGGTGGGCAATTAAGAAATCAGATTCACTGCTCTCATCGTAAAGATGATAAACCTCGTACTGTTCGATTAAGGGGACCATCACCATGGTTGTAGTGCTTCCGGTGGATATTGGAAACATGATAAAACCCGTAAATTCTTCCTTGCTATCCACATGTCGAGGAATTCCTTTAACGATGGCATTACTGGATAATGTGCCAAGTTCCAGAGCTTCAGAAGGAAGATATCTTTCGGGGCGATGCTCTAGATAGGAATCCTGCATTTTCGGTTCAAGCTGGTTAAGGATAGTCTCTTGATCCTCGGCACCTAGCTTTGACAGGGCCATTTCTAGAAAGAGAATCATTTGCTGCTTGTCATTGAACACGCCTCCGACCTTGCCTAATTCGGCCTTGCTAATTTGACCGTCGTTTGCTTTGCTAAACCAGCTGAAAAAACGACCCCCGTTATCTAAAGCGGTCAATGCTTCGCTTCGGCTTTGATAGGCCTCTATTAGTTTCATAATTCGAATATTCTCCGTCTAAAGCTAGCCAATTTTTTTGATGGGATTTTCTCTTGAGACAAGGGGATTTGCATCAAAAAAAAAGCGCCTCCATTATGGAGACGCTCACAAGGCTCTATTACCCCGAAAAATCTTATTTCTGCATTTTAGTTAATGCATTTCGCAAGGCCCTTCCTCGCAGATTACGCGCTAGAATAACTCCGTCACCCCCAACTAGGTAGGTGGCTGGAATACTAGTGACTCCGTATGCCTTAGCGGCCGCATTATCCCAAAATTGCAAATCACTCACATGAGTATTCCAATTTAAACCATCTTGGTCGATTGCTCTAATCCAATCGTTTTTATTGCGATCCAAGGAAACGCTCAATACGGTAAAACCGCTACCATTTTTGAATTCGGCGTCCTTGAATTCCTTGTAGGTGGCGACTACATTGGGGTTTTCTGCTCTACAAGGACGACACCAGGCGGCCCAAAAATCAATTAATACCATTTGTCCTTTTAGGTCGGAGAGTTTTACCACCTGACCATTAGGATCTTTCATGGAAATCTCTGGAGCCTTATCGCCAATTCCCGGGCCAGCAGGAGCGGCTTCGGCACTATTCATGCCTTCGGCGGCAAAACCAAGGCCAATGAAGCTAAGGGCGGCAAGACCTAAAATAAAGAGAGGTTTTCTGAAAATCTTCATGTCTACTTTTAGTTAACTCTAACAATTTGTGCGCCAATTGCTCTTAGGCGCTCGTCAATGTTTTCATATCCACGATCAATCTGCTCGATATTATGGATAACGCTCGTCCCTTCGGCGCTTAATGCCGCGATAAGCAGTGATATCCCCGCGCGGATGTCGGGACTAGTCATGGTGGTTGCTTTCAAAGGTGTAGCTTTATCCATGCCTATTACTGTTGCGCGGTGTGGGTCGCAAAGTATAATTTGTGCACCCATATCAATGAGCTTATCTACAAAGAACAAACGGCTTTCAAACATCTTTTGGTGAACCAAAACCGAACCACGTGCTTGGGTTGCAACTACCAAGGCGATACTTAGGAGGTCTGGTGTAAAGCCAGGCCATGGGGCATCTGCAATGGTTAGAATGGATCCATCAATAAATGTTTCAATCTCATAATGGTCTTGTTGGGGAACGATTAAATCGTCTTGGTCACGCTGAACCTTGATGCCCATTTTCGAAAAAACTGAAGGGATTACCCCAAGGTCATCGTAGCTCACATCCTTTATCCGTAATTCGGAGGATGTCATCGCAGCCATTCCTATCCAAGAACCAATTTCGATCATGTCAGGAAGTACACGATGTTCGGTACCACCTAGTTCTTTTACGCCTTCAATCGTCAAAAGGTTGGAACCTACCCCCGATATCTTACCCCCCATGCGATTAATCATCTTACAAAGCTGTTGCAAATAAGGCTCACATGCAGCATTGTAGATGGTGGTTTTACCTTCGGCCAGGGCGGCGGCCATTACGATGTTCGCCGTTCCGGTAACCGAGGCTTCATCGAGAAGCATATAAGCCCCTTTTAATTTCTTGGCTTCAACACCATAAAAAGATTCACCGGCTTTATAGCGGAACTTAGCGCCTAGGTTCTGGAAGCCGATAAAGTGAGTGTCGAGCCGACGGCGGCCAATTTTATCACCACCTGGTTTGGGAATATATCCTTTACCAAATCGAGCAAGAAGGGGCCCTACAATCATAATACTGCCGCGCAGGGAAGCACCTTTTACTTTGAATTCAGGACTTTCTAAATAGTCGAGATTTAAATCATCCGCCTTAAAGCTAAAATTTCCGTGCCCTTTGCGTTGCACTTTAACCCCGAGGTCGGCCAGAATGTCGATGAGTTTATTGACATCTACGATGTCGGGGATATTGGAGATGGTAACCGTTTCTGCCGTTAGCAATGTCGCGCAGATAATCTGCAAAGCCTCATTTTTCGCCCCTTGTGGGGTGATGGATCCGCTTAAGCGGTGTCCGCCGGTAATTTGAAAAGTGCCCAAAGGATTATTTTTTCTTGTTTGTTTTTCTCTTTGATCGGTTGTTGCTGCGCTTTTTCTTTTGGTTGTGATGTTGGTTTTGATTAGATACCAAATCACGCTTTTCGGCTAAGGTGAGGTCCTTAACGTCTAATTGACCATCTGACATCTCGCGGAGGTTGTTCAAGATGACTTGGTCTTCTACATGATCCTTATTCCAAAGGATGTAGTTCTTTTTCATCACATTGGCGACTGCTTCTGTGAGGGCGGTTTTCTCCTCGCCTTCCTTAAGTTCCTTAGCATAGTTAATCATCTTACGGGTAATGTTTCCGTAATGACGATAACGGCGGCTTGTTTCGGGATAATCCACTGACTTTGGTTTCTCCAAAAGGCTTTCAGGCGCCGGTGGAGGATAGGGAGAGTCTACATCCAATTTGAAATCGGACATAATATATAAATGGTCCCAAAGCTTGTGTTCAGGGTCATCATCGGTTTCGTAAACCTGGGGATTCAGATTGGCAATGATGGCAATTAAGTTCTTTGCTTGCTTGTTGCGATCTTCCCGATCTTCAATCGTTAAAAGGTAATCGACCATCCGCTGCACGTTTCGCCCGTATTCCGGGATAATCATGCGTGGTCTGCTTGTATTGTATTCCATAATTATGAAGAGGCAATATAAAAAGTGGAAGTAAAAGTATTGCCAATGAGATATATAAAAAGCAAATATATATTGTTGATAAGTCCTGGTAGACCCTGAATTAGGCTTTGGGTATAATTCGTGTAGTAAGGTCTATCCTTAATTAATAAGGGGTGCTACATCAGCTCTAGCTTAGCAAACTTCAGTAACAGCTTTTTCTCACCGACATTCTGAAATTGAATTATGGCCTTTTTGTTAGCGCCACTTCCATCCATTGCTTTGATTTCGCCAATGCCAAAGCGTGGGTGTTTCACTGCCTGCCCCACATTCAAATCGGTGTGTATTTCAAAGTTACCACTTGGTTCAGCATCAGGATTAAGTCGTTTCATGCCTGCTGGTGGTCGACTAGGGGTTCTTCTTGTTGTGTTTCGTTGGGGGCTGCGGCTGCGGCTTCCGAGGTTATTGCCTGGACTGGATGTCCGGCGATTTCCCGACCTAGAACTGGGACTTCCCTTTTGCCGGAAGCCATGTATTTCTTCCGGAGAAAGGAAGGGACTGAATTCAGGGATATGCATGTCCAGGAATTTCTCGTCAATTTCCTCGATAAACCTAGAAGGTTCACAATCAACAAGTTTTCCCCATCGATAGCGCATTTGGGCATAGCTCAGATAAGCTTGCTGCTCGGCACGGGTTAAGGCTACATAAAATAGTCTTCGTTCTTCTTCGAGATCGGCCCGACTATTAACGGTAAGCATGCTGGGGAATAGGTTCTCTTCCATGCCGACAATAAAAACCACCGGGAATTCTAGTCCCTTTGCCAAATGGATAGTCATTAAGGAAACCTTATTGCGGTCATTGGGGTCATCCTTATCAGCGTCGGTGAGTAAGGCTACGTCTTGCATAAAGGCTTCCAGTTTGGGATTGCCGCCTTCAATCTCAGCCTGACCTTCCACAAATTCCTTTACCGAATTAAGGAGTTCTTCAATGTTTTCAATTCGACTAACTCCTTCGGGAGTTTTGTCCTCGCCAAGGTTTCGCATCAAACCTGAGGTCTTGGAAATGTGATTTACTACTTCAAAAGCATCAGCGGACTCGGCCATTATCCGATAGCTGTTAATCTTGGTGACAAAGTCCTTTAGCTTGTTGGAGGTCCCCCGGTTGATGCCTAGATCGGGGAAGAAATCTATATTCTCCAAGATTTCCCACATGGCCCGGTTTTCCTGGTTTGCTTTAACGGTAATCCGTTCGATAGTCGTGTCGCCAATCCCGCGCTTTGGATAATTGATTACCCGGCGTAGAGCCTCCTCGTCCTTATGATTAATTGCTAGTCTGCAATAGGCTAATAGGTCTTTTACTTCTTTCCGTTGATAAAAGGATAAACCTCCATAGATACGATAGGGGATGTTTTTTCTCCTTAGGTTATCTTCCATGGCCCGGCTCTGGGCATTGGTGCGATAGAGAATAGCGAATTCACTGTAGTCCATTCGCTTATTCATTTGGGTGTCAAAAATGGTTCGAGCTACCCAAGCTCCTTCGTCGGTATCGCTCACCGTTTTGTGAACCGTGATTTTATCTCCACCGTCGTTTTCGGTGAATACGTTTTTAGGCAGCTGGTTTTTATTCTTTTCGATTAAAGAGTTTGCCGCTCCCACAATATTCTTGGTGCTCCGATAATTCTGTTCCAACTTATAAACTTGCACATCGTCATAATCTCGTTGGAAATTGAGAATGTTCTGAATATTGGCTCCGCGAAATGCATAGATACTTTGGGCATCATCACCTACTACACAGATGTTCTGAAAACGATTTGCCAGTGCCTTCACAATGAGGTACTGGGCATGGTTCGTATCCTGATACTCGTCTACTAATATGTATCGGAAGCGATCTTGATATTTCGCCAGGACATCGGGGAAATTTCTCAATAATAAATAGGTGTTGAGTAGGATGTCGTCGAAGTCCATTGCTCCTGCCCGAAAGTTTTTTTCATTGTAGGCATTAAAGACGTCACCTAATTGCGGCATTCGAGCTGCTGCATCCTGTTCTTGAAGGTCCGGAGAATTGAAATACTCCCTGGGGGTAATCAGGCCATTCTTAAAAGCAGAGATCCTTCGTTGTACGTTTCCCGTTTTATAAATGTCTTTGTCAAGATTGAGTTCCTTGATGACATTATTTATAGCTTTTTTACTGTCCTCTGAATCGTAGATGGTAAAATTGGCTGGGTAACCGAGCAATTGACCTTCCACACGTAGGATACGCGCAAACACGGAGTGGAAGGTTCCCATCCAAATATTTTTAGCTTCCGAAGGTCCCACGATTTTGCCGATCCGCTCTTTCATTTCTCGGGCGGCCTTATTGGTGAAGGTGAGGGACAGGATATTAAATGGATCTATGCCCTTATTGGCCATAAGGTAGGCGATGCGCATAGTTAATACTCGTGTTTTACCCGAGCCCGCTCCGGCGATTACCATAATTGGTCCATCGGTGGCTTCTACCGCTGCTCTTTGTGGTGGGTTAAGTCCTTCTAAAAAATCCGTCACGCTACTAATAAATTAGCTTGCAAAGGTGGGGATTAAATGGTAAGGTGTTTAAGAAATTTATTCACTATAAAAAAGGTCTTTTTCCCAAATGGGAATTCATTTGGCCTCGCCGCTAAGAATTCTCACTTTTACCCAGAACGAATTGGTCTGAATATTTCATGAAACAATTAAGCTTTATCCTGTCCCTGACTTTTGCGGCTCAGCTCTGGGGTCAATCAACCATCCAGATTGAATTAAGTCCTAATATATCCCTGAGCTACTATCCGAGCCTTGAATATTTCAAAAAGGACTCCTTATATAAAGAGGTAGAGGAAAATTATGTGAAATACAGAGAGGAGATTATTTCCAGTCTCCAGGATACAGGCTTAACAGATTTGGAGAATTGCGCCAAGTCGACCCCTTTGCGCAAAGGAGATTTGGCTTGGATGTTATTGCGGGAGCTAAAAAAGATTCCCAAGGATTGCTCAATTCGTCGCTTCAATATATATAAGGGTATGTGTCCACACCCTCAAGGATTGCTGGATTATTTTGAAGAGAATCGAATTGCGGTCGCGGCAGAAATTTCTCAATGCATTGAATGAAGCTCGAATTCCGACGAATTTTAGCGCCTAATATTCCTTCTTAGTTCGAAGTTTAGATCTTAGCTTTGAGCCCGGCAAAAAGGACAATTCTAAGTCCCTGAAAAAAAGGCTAAAACATTTTTTCTGAAGGCCTTGTCACCTTGTATAAAACTTCTACATTTGCAGTCCCCAAAAATATGGGGTAGCGAATTTTATAAATAGCTTATATATAAAGGTGTATGCCAACGATTCAGCAATTAGTACGAAAAGGCCGTACTAAAATTACTAAGAAGAGTAAGTCTGCAGCCTTGCAGTCTTCACCACAGCGTCGTGGAGTATGTACGCGTGTGTATACAACCACTCCTAAGAAGCCTAACTCAGCCATGCGTAAAGTAGCGCGTGTACGCTTAACTAATGGAAATGAGGTGAATGCCTACATTCCAGGTGAGGGTCACAACCTACAGGAGCACAGCATTGTGTTGGTTCGCGGTGGTCGTGTGAAAGACTTGCCAGGTGTGCGTTACCACATTGTGCGCGGTGCTTTAGATACCGCTGGTGTTAATGGTCGAATGCAACGTCGTTCTAAGTACGGTGCTAAGCGTCCTAAAGACAAAAAATAATCCCTTAAAGAGGAATTAAGACATGAGAAAGGCAAGAGCTAAAAAAAGACCATTATTACCAGATCCGAAATTCGGTGAGCCTCTGGTAACTCGTTTTGTAAACATGATGATGCTTGATGGTAAGAAGAGTACTTCTTATCGCATCTTTTATGAAGCCATTGATATTGTTTCCGAGAAGACCGGAGAGGGCAATGGTTTAGAATTATGGAAAGAAGCCCTTAATAATGTGATGCCACACGTAGAAGTGCGTTCTAAGCGTGTTGGTGGTGCGACCTTCCAAATCCCTGTACAGATCCGTCCAGATCGCAAGATCTCTGTAGCCATGAAGTGGTTAATCAGTTACGCTCGTAAGCGTAATGAGAAAGCTATGGCAAATCGTTTAGCAGCTGAAATTATGGCGGCGGCGAAAGAAGAAGGTGCTGCGGTTAAGAAAAGACTGGATACTCATAAAATGGCGGAAGCTAACAAGGCTTTTGCTCACTTTGGTAGATTCTAATCCCCTCTAAATAGGAAGATAAATCATGGCAAAAAGAAATTTAACATACACCCGGAATATCGGTATCGCCGCTCACATTGATGCGGGAAAGACCACTACAACCGAGCGTATTCTATATTACGGTGGTGTAAGTCACAAAATTGGTGAGGTACACGATGGTGCTGCTACCATGGACTGGATGGAGCAGGAGCAGGAGCGTGGTATTACCATTACTTCTGCCGCTACTACCTTAAGCTGGCCTTACCGTGGTAATGATTACCACATTAATATTATCGACACCCCCGGACACGTTGACTTTACTGTAGAGGTAAACCGTTCATTACGTGTACTTGATGGTTTGGTGTTCTTGTTCTCGGCAGTTGATGGGGTAGAGCCTCAATCTGAAACCAACTGGCGTTTAGCGAACAATTACAATGTTCCTCGTATTGGTTTTGTGAACAAAATGGACCGTCAGGGTGCAGATTTCTTAAACGTTTGTGCACAGGTAAAAGAGATGTTAGGCAGTCATGCTTTACCTCTTCAGTTGCCGATTGGTGCAGAAGCGGATTTCAAAGGTGTGGTTGACTTGATCAACTTCCGTGGAATCGTTTGGAATGAGCACGACATGGGAATGACCTTCGAGGAGGTTGAAATCCCCGCTGATATGTTAGACGAGGCTACCGAGTATCGCGAAAAATTATTGGAAGCAGTTGCTGAGTTCGATGATACCTTAATGGAGAAGTATTTCGAGGATCCCGATTCTTTAACGGAAGCGGAAATCTTAGAAGCTCTTCGTGAGGCCACTATCGCAAACAAGGTTGTACCAATGATGTGTGGTTCTGCCTTTAAAAACAAAGGTGTTCAGTCCATGCTTGATATGGTAATGGAATTGATGCCTGCTCCAGTAGATATTGAGGCTATTGAGGGAACTGACCCTAATACCGGCGAAGCTATTCAGCGTAAGCCTTCATACGACGAGCCATTTAGTGCCTTGGCATTTAAAATTGCTACCGATCCTTTTGTGGGTCGTTTAGGCTTTACTCGTGCGTATTCTGGTACCTTACCTTCAGGCTCATATGTATTGAATAACCGTACCGGTAAGAAGGAGCGTATCTCTCGTATCTTCCAGATGCACGCTAACAAACAAAATCAGATTGATGAGTTAGGTGCTGGGGATATTGGTGCACTGGTAGGATTTAAGGACATCAAAACTGGTGATACCTTATCAGCTGAAAATGCTCCTATCGTATTAGAATCTATGGACTTCCCGGATCCGGTAATTGGTTTGGCAGTTGAGCCAAAGTCAAAAGCGGACGTAGATAAAATGGGTATTGCTTTAGCTAAATTAGCTGAAGAGGATCCAACCTTCCGTGTTCACACCGATGAGGATACAGGTCAAACTGTAATCTCAGGTATGGGTGAGCTTCACTTGGATATTTTGATCGACCGTATGCGTCGTGAGTTTAAAGTAGAAGTTAACCAAGGTGCACCTCAGGTTTCTTACAAGGAGGCTATTAGTGGTTCTGCTGATCACCGTGAGGTATATAAGAAGCAGACTGGTGGTCGTGGTAAATTTGCCGATATCATCGTTACTATCGAGCCTAGTGATCGTGAAGAGCCAGGTTTAGAATTTGTGAACGAGGTAAAAGGTGGTAACGTTCCTAAGGAATTCATCCCATCTGTTGAGAAAGGATTTAAAGAAGCAATGGGAACTGGTGTTCTTGCTGGTTATCCAATGGATAGCTTGAAAGTTACCCTAAAGGATGGATCTTTCCACCCTGTGGATTCTGATCAGTTGTCTTTCGAGATTGCTGCGAAGATGGCTTTCCGTAACGCTGTTCCAAAGGCTACTCCTGCACTTCTAGAGCCTATTATGAAATTGGAGGTATTAACTCCAGAAGAGTATATGGGTGACATCGTAGGTGACTTGAATCGTCGTCGTGGTGTGGTAGAAGGTATGGGTGACCGTAATAATTCCAAGGCCATCAAGGCTAAGGTGCCTTTATCTGAAATGTTTGGTTATGTAACCGACTTGCGTACCAACTCTTCAGGTCGTGCAACTTCAACCATGGAGTTCTCTCACTTTGAAGAGGCTCCAAAAGGTATTGCCGACGAAGTAATCAAGAAAGTTAAAGGAGAAGATTAAGATTTAGAAGATGAGTCAGAAAATTCGCATTAAGCTTAAGTCTTACGACCACAATTTAGTAGACAAGAGTGCTGAAAAGATCGTAAAAACTGTAAAGAGCACGGGTGCTATTGTTAATGGACCAATTCCATTGCCAACCAATAAGCGCATCTACACAGTATTACGTTCCCCTCACGTGAATAAGAAATCACGTGAACAGTTCCAGCTGTCGTCTTTCAAGCGCTTGCTTGATATCTACAGCTCTTCATCTAAGACCATTGACGCTTTGATGAAGTTGGAGTTACCAAGTGGAGTGGAAGTAGAGATTAAAGTCTGAGTATAAAGTATTAATTTAAATAGATTGTCAAATGCCTGGAATGATCGGTAAAAAGATCGGGATGACAAGCCTCTTTGACGAAAACGGTAAAAACTTACCGTGTACCGTCATCGAAGTGGAGCCCAATGTGGTAACCCAGATCAAGACCGCTGAAAAAGACGGTTACGAAGCTGTACAGTTAGCGTATGGCGAGCAAAAAGAGAGTCGTGTTCCTGCAGCTATGCAAGGCCACTTCAAAAAAGCCGGGGTGAGTCCTCGTAAAAAACTTAAGGAATTTGATACTGCTTTTGATATTGAATTGAAAGAGGGTGTATCAATTGCCGTTGATGAGTTTTTTGCTGAAGGTCAATTCGTAGATATCTCCGGTGTTTCCAAAGGAAAAGGTTTTCAGGGTGTTGTTAAACGTCACGGTTTCGGCGGGGTAGGACAAGCTACTCACGGTCAGCATAACCGTCTGCGTGCACCTGGTTCTATTGGTGCAGGTTCGGATCCTTCTCGTGTATTCAAAGGAATGCGCATGGCCGGCCGCATGGGTGGAGCTATGACCATGGTGGAAAACTTAAAGGTTCTTAAGGTTGATGCTGAGAAGAATCTAATGGTTGTTAAAGGGTCCGTTCCTGGTCCTAAGAACTCAATCTTAATTATCACCAAGTAATGGAATTAGCAGTATTAAATAAAGAAGGTCAAGATACCGGACGTAAAGTAACTCTCGCTGATGACTTATTTGCGATTGAGCCTAATGAGCACGCCTTATATCTTGATGTAAAGCAGCACCTTGCCAACAAACGTCAGGGTACTCACAAGGCTAAAGAACGTGCCGAGGTTTCTCGTACTACTAAAAAGTTCTTCCGTCAGAAGGGAACTGGTAATGCACGTGTAGGATCTTTAAAGAGTCCAGTGCAACGTGGTGGTGGTACCGTATTCGGTCCTCGTCCTCGTAACTACGGTTTTAAACTCAACAAAAAGCTTAAGTCTTTGGCTCGTCGTTCTGCTTTAAGTCAGAAGGCAGCCGAGCAGAATATTGTAGTTCTAGAAGCACTGAACATGGAGTCTCCAAGTACCAAAAGTTACGTTCAGATTTTGAGCGCTTTAGGTCTCTCCGACAAAAAATCATTGATGGTGCTTGGTGAGTCAAATAAAGCCTTATATTTGTCGTCCCGAAATTTTAAGGGTTCTGACGTTGTAAGTGCCTCTGAATTAAACACTTACGCCATTATGAAGGCGCAAACAGTGATTTTATCAGAGGATTCGTTAGATAAGCTTGAAACTGTTTTAAGATAGTAGACCATGGGCATTTTGATTAGACCAATCATCACAGAGAAGGCTACCGCTGATAGCGAGGAAAGCAACCGTTTTGCTTTCGAAGTGGCCGTGGATGCCAACAAGGTTGAGATCCGCAAGGCAGTAGAAGAGCTCTACGGAGTGAACGTAGAAAGTGTACGTACCATGGTTATGCCAGGCAAGCGCAAGTTCCGCTATACCAAGCAAGGTATTACCCGTGGTAACACTGGTAAGTATAAGAAGGCCATTGTGCAGGTTCGCAGTGGTGAAACCATTGACCTCTATAGCGAAATTTAATCATGGCTGTACGTAAATTAAACCCGGTTACCCCCGGACAGCGTTGGAAAGTTGCAGGTCAGTTTGAGACCGTAACTACCGATAAGCCTGAGAAGTCTCTTGTAAAAGGGAAGTCGAAGTCTGGCGGTCGTAATAACAGTGGAAAAATGACCATCCGCCAAGTTGGTGGTGGTCACAAACGTCGTTATCGTCAAATCGATTTTAAGCGTGATAAGGACGGAATTCCAGCAACAGTAAAATCCATCGAGTACGATCCAAACCGTTCGGCTCGTGTGGCATTATTATTTTATGCAGATGGTGAAAAGCGCTACATCATTGCGCCTAACGGTTTACAGGTAGGTCAGACGCTTATGAGCGGTTCTGAGGCTAGTCCTGAAATCGGAAACACCATGTTCTTATCTGACATTCCTTTAGGTACCGTAATCAGCGGTATTGAGATGCGTCCTGGTCAGGGAGCAATCATTGCTCGTTCGGCTGGTTCATTCGCACAGCTTTCTGCTCGTGACGGAAAGTACGCGATCATCAAAATGCCTAGTGGTGAAAGTCGGATGATTCTAGTTACTTGTAAAGCCACCATCGGAGCGATTGGAAATTCTGATCATCAGTTGGAGCGCAGTGGAAAGGCTGGCCGTAGCCGTTGGTTAGGTCGTCGTCCTCGCGTACGTGGTGTAGCTATGAACCCAGTTGATCACCCCATGGGTGGTGGTGAAGGTCGCGCGAGTGGTGGTCACCCACGCTCTCGTACTGGAGTACCTGCCAAAGGATACAAAACTCGTACTCCTAAGAAGGCTTCCAATAAGTATATCATTGAAAGACGTAAAAAGTAATTAGCTATGGCGAGATCATTAAAAAAAGGTCCTTTTATTCACCATAAGCTGGAGAAGCGAGTTTTAGCTCAAGCTGAGAGTGGCAAGAAGTCTGTTATCAAGACTTACAGTCGTGCTTCTATGATTTTCCCTGAAGCAGTAGGTCAAACTATTGCGGTGCACAACGGAAGAACCTTCGTTCCAGTTTTCGTGACCGAAAACATGGTAGGACATAAGTTTGGAGAATTTGCCTTGACCCGTACTTTCCGTGGTCATGGAGGTAATAAGAAAGATAAAGGTAAGCGCTAATAGGTTATGGGATCTAGAAAGAAACAAAGTGCTGAAGCCCGCAAAGAAGCCCGTAAGAACGTGGCGATGGCTCAGCTGCGCAATTACCCAACCAGCCCTCGCAAAATGCGATTATTGGCTGATATGGTACGCGGAATGGACGTTGAAAAGGCATTGTACATCCTTAAGTATAATCCTAAACACGCTAGTATTCCATTAGAAAAGCTTTTGCGTTCCGCTATCAATAACTGGGAGCAAAAGAATGAAGGCGAGCGTATCGAAGATGCTGGTTTATATGTCTCTAGTGTACAGGTAGATTCTGCCCGTATGTTAAAGCGTATTCAACCTGCTCCTCAGGGTCGTGCTCACCGTATTCGTAAGCGCAGTAATCATGTAACCATTGTGGTAGACGCTCGCAATCAAGTTGAAGCCGCCGCAGAAACTAACGAAGTAAACGAATAACCACATGGGACAGAAGACGAATCCAATTGGTAATCGCTTAGGTTTTATCCGCGGCTGGGACAGTAACTGGTACGGCGGACGTAACTATGGAGATAAAATTGCGGAAGATGCCAAAATCCGTAATTATCTATATGCTCGTTTGAACAAGGCCTCCGTTAGCCGAATCATTATCGAGCGCACCTTAAAATTGGTAACCATTACCATTACTACCAGTCGTCCTGGTATTATCATTGGTAAAGGTGGTCAAGAGGTGGATAAATTGAAGGAGGAGCTTAAAAAGCTCACCAAGAAGGAAGTTCAGATTAACATTTTCGAGATTAAGCGTCCTGAATTAGATGCCAAATTGGTGGCTGATTCTATCGCCCGCCAGATTGAAGGACGTATCTCTTACCGTCGTGCCGTGAAAATGGCTATCGCTGCATCGATGCGTATGGGAGCAGAAGGAATCAAGATTATGGTTTCTGGACGTTTGAACGGTGCGGAAATGGCGCGTTCCGAAATGTATAAAGACGGACGTACGCCTCTACACACTTTCCGTGCAGACATTGATTATGCTTTGACCGAAGCCCACACTACCTACGGTCGTTTGGGAATCAAAGTATGGATCATGAAAGGTGAAGTATACGGAAAACGCGACCTAAGTAACCCATTCGGTAGTTCCAAGAAAAGCAATGGACCTGCGGGCGGTGGTAACCAAGGTGGCAATCGTAACAGAAGAAAAAGAAAATAGGCTTAGCGCTTAAAATATTGTAAGATGTTACAACCTAAAAAAACAAAGCACAGAAAGCAATTTAAAGGCCGCATGAAGGGTAATGCCCAACGCGGAACGGAGATTTCTTTCGGTAGTTTCGGTCTAAAGGCGATGGACTCGGTGTTCATTACCTCTCGTCAGATTGAAGCAGCACGTATCGCAGCTACCCGTTACATGAAACGTGAAGGTCAGTTGTGGATCCGTATTTTCCCAGATAAGCCCATTACCAAAAAGCCCGCCGAAGTACGGATGGGTAAAGGTAAAGGTGCCTTGGATCACTGGGTAGCTGTAGTTCGTCCTGGACGTATTCTTTTCGAACTTGATGGTGTTGACCAAGAGATCGCTCAAGAAGCATTGCGTTTAGCCGCACAAAAGCTTCCAGTTAAATGTAAGTTTATCGTTCGCCGGGATTATACCGGTGCCTAAAAGATTGAGAGATGAAGGCATCCGTAATTAGAGAAATGACCACGCAAGAAATTTCTGAGGCAATTGCCGAGGAAAAAATCAACTACGATAAGTTGCGTATGGCTCACCACATTTCTCCCTTAGAGAATCCTGTGGAGTTGAAACAAAAACGAAAGTTGATCGCTCGTTTGAGCACTGAGCTTCGCGCTCGTGCTGAAGTAAGCGCATCTTAATAAGACTGTTCAAGATGGAACACAAAAGAAACTTGCGTAAAGAACGTATCGGGGTAGTAACCAGCAACAAGATGAATAAATCCATCGTGGTGTCGGTTGAGAAAAAGCAAAAGCACCCTATGTATGGTAAGTTTATTAAGCTTACCAAGAAGTTTCATGCTCATGATGAGCAAAACGATTGTAATGTGGGAGATACCGTGCGCATCATGGAAACTCGCCCATTGAGCAAGACCAAGAACTGGAGATTAGTAGAAATCATTGAAAGAGCTAAGTAAGCGATGGTACAACAGGAATCAAGACTTAAAGTAGCGGACAATACTGGAGCCAAGGAAGTTCTAGTTATTCGTGTATTAGGTGGTACCGGCCGTCGTTATGCTTCGGTTGGAGACCGCATCGTGGTTACTATCAAGGAATCTACTCCTTCTGGTAATGCCAAGAAAGGGCAGGTGTCTAAAGCCGTGGTAGTTCGTACCCGCAAAGAAGTACGTCGTCCAGATGGATCTTATATCCGTTTTGACGACAATGCCTGCGTATTACTTAACGCGCAAGACGAGATGAAAGGTACCCGTGTATTCGGTCCTGTAGCTCGTGAGCTTCGCGATAAGCAGTATATGAAGATTGTATCACTAGCCCCTGAGGTACTTTAAAGGAATTAAGAATGGCCAAGTTTCATATTAAAAAAGGTGACAAAGTAGTTGTTCTTTCTGGCGAAGACAAAGGAAAGGAAGGGCAAGTGCTTGAAATGCTACCTGCTAAGGGTAAAGCTATCGTTGAAGGTATCAACGTAGTTAAAAAGCATAAAAAGCCAAGTGCTACAGATCCTCAAGGAGGAATTGAAGAGACTGAAGCTCCTATTTACTTATCAAAATTAATGCTGATTGATCCCGCTACTGGTGAACCAACCCGGGTAGGACGTAAAGCTGATGAGAACGGTAAATTGGTTCGTTATTCTAAGAAAACTCAAGAGATTATTAAGTAATGGATTTTTCTACCAAACTAAAAGATAAGTACCAGGAGCAGATTATTCCTGCGCTTACCGAGGAGTTCGGTTATAACAACCGCATGGAGGTTCCTCGTTTGAAGAAAATTGTACTCTCCCAAGGTGTTGGTGAGGCTACAGGAGATAAGAAACTCGTGGAGCAAGCTGTTGAGCAGATGACTATCATCGCTGGGCAGAAGGCAATCGTTACTTATTCTCGTAAGGATATTTCGAACTTTAAGCTTCGTAAGGGAATGCCTATCGGTGCTAAAGTTACTCTTCGCGGTGAGCGTATGTATGAATTCCTAGAGCGTTTGCTTTGGTCTGCATTGCCACGTATCCGTGATTTCAACGGTATTAAGAACAGTGGATTTGATGGTCGTGGTAACTACACCTTAGGGATCACCGAGCAAATCATTTTCCCAGAGATTAATATTGATCAAGTGCCTCGTATCACTGGTATGGATATCACTTTTGTGACTGATGCCGATACCGATAAAGAAGCGATGGCATTGCTTAAGAACTTTGGTTTACCCTTCAAAAAATAAGAGATGGCGAAAGAATCAATGAAAGCGCGCGAGCGCAAACGTGAAAAATTGGTAGCCAAGTACGCGCAAAAGCGTGCTGAGTTGAAGGCCGCTGGTGACTACGAAGCTCTTCAGAAGCTTCCAAAAAATGCCTCGCCTGTGCGTCTGCACAATCGTTGCAAGCTTACCGGTCGTCCTCGCGGTTACATGCGCCAGTTCGGTATTAACCGGGTTACCTTCCGTGAGATGGCTAACCAAGGTTTGATCCCAGGAGTTAAAAAAGCAAGTTGGTAAAAAGATTTAGAGATGATTACAGATCCAATTGCAGATTATTTGAATCGTGTTCGTAATGCCATGATGGCCGGACACAAAGTAGTGGAAATTCCCGCTTCCAACTTGAAAGTAGAAATCACTAAGATTCTTCAAGACCAGGGATATATCCTTAATCACAAGGTATTGGAAGATGGTCCACAAGGAACTATCAAGATTGCCTTGAAGTATGATCGTATTTCCAATGAGCCAGCTATCCGTTCCTTGAAACGTGTTAGTAAGCCAGGTTTGCGTTCTTACAGTGGTAGCGCAAATATGCCACGTGTGATCAATGGTTTAGGTATCGCTATCGTGTCTACCTCTAAAGGTGTTATGACCGATAAGCAAGCCCGTAAAGAAAATGTAGGTGGCGAAGTACTTTGCTACGTATACTAAAAATTAAGAGATGTCACGAGTAGGAAAAGCCCCCGTTAGTATCCCCGCTGGTGTTGAAGTTAAATTCAACGACGGAGTGGTTACCGTTAAGGGAAAATTAGGTGAGCTTCATCAGTCGGTTTCCGATAACGTTGAAATTACTATCGAAGATGGTAGCCTTAGCGTAAGTCGCAAAAATGACCAGAAGCAATCTCGCGCTGATCATGGTTTATACCGCGCCCTTATCAATAACATGGTAATCGGTGTTTCAGAAGGTTTTGAGAAGAAATTAGAATTGGTTGGTGTAGGTTACCGTGCTTCCAATCAAGGTCAAGTTTTAGACTTATCTCTAGGATACTCTCATAACATTGTATTACAGTTGCCAACTGAAATCAAAGTAGAGACAGTTTCTGAAAAAGGTAAAAACCCGATCGTAATTCTAAAGAGTCACGACAAGCAGTTAGTAGGAATGGTAGCGGCCAAGATTCGTTCTTTCCGCAAGCCTGAGCCTTACAAAGGAAAAGGTGTTCGCTTCGTAGGTGAATACATCCGTAGAAAAGCTGGTAAAACTGCTAGTAAATAATTAAGACATGGCACTGACTAAAACGCAAAGAAGAACACGTATCCGTAATCGGATTCGTAAGAAAGTAAACGGTACCACTTCGGTTCCACGTTTATCAGTTTTCCGTTCCAATAAGGAGATTTATGCGCAGCTAATTGACGATGTTACCGGCAAAACAGTTGCAGCAGCTTCTTCTATGGATAAAGAAATTAGTAAAGAAGGAAATAAATCCGATGTCGCGAAAACTGTTGGTCTTGCCCTTGGTAAGAAGGCGGTAGAAGCAGGAGTAGAAACTTGCTCTTTCGATCGCGGTGGATACTTGTATCACGGACGTGTTAAGGCTTTGGCCGAGGGAGCACGTGAAGGTGGATTAAAATTTTAAGAAAATCCCATGATTAAAGGACACAAAAACATTCAACGTGTAAAGCCGAGTGGTCTGGAGCTGACAGATCGCGTAGTAGGTATTCAACGGGTAACTAAAGTAACCAAAGGTGGTCGTACCTTCGGTTTCTCAGCAATCGTTGTCGTAGGAGACGAGAACGGTGTTGCCGGTTACGGATTGGGTAAAAGCAAGGAGGTTTCCGAAGCGATTCAGAAAGGTATTGAAGATGCTAAGAAGAATCTAGTTCGTATTCCACTTGTGAAAAATACCATTCCGCATGAGCAAAATGGAAAATTCGGGGGTGCCCGGGTATTCCTTCGTCCTGCATCAAATGGTACCGGGGTAATCGCCGGTGGTGCTATGCGTGCTGTATTGGAGAGCTTAGGTGTACATGATGTATTAGCGAAGTCTAAAGGATCATCTAACCCTCACAATGTGGTAAAAGCGACTTTCGATGCCTTATTGTCTTTACGCGATGCTGGAGCTATTGCTAAGACTCGTGGCATTAGTGTAGACAAAGTGTTTAACGGTTAAGATTTTGATTCATGGCTAAGATCAGAGTAAAACAAGTACGCAGTAAGATCAATCGTCCGGAAAATCAAAAACGGACCCTTGAGGCATTGGGCTTACGCAAAATGAATCAGGTTGTAGAGCACGAAGCGACCCCTCAAATCTTGGGTATGGTACGCAAAGTATCTCACCTTTTGGAAGTTGAGGAATTGAACTAAGCTAACGCATAGAAAAGATTACAATGAGTTTAAATAATTTAAAACCAGCCAGCGGTTCTACAAAGAACACCAAGCGTATCGCTCGTGGAGAGGGAACCGGTCATGGTGGTACTGCGACCCGCGGTCACAAAGGAGCAAAGTCTCGTAGTGGTTATAAGTCAAAGATTGGTTTCGAAGGTGGTCAGATGCCATTACAGCGTCGTGTACCTAAATTCGGATTTAAAAACCCTAACCGCGTAGAGTTCAACGGGGTTAACCTTGACACCCTACAGGGTTTATTAGACAATGGCAAGATTACCGCTGAAATCACGGTTCAAACTCTTATCGATAATGGCTTGGTAGCTAAAAAAGATCGGGTTAAGATTTTAGGACGTGGTGAATTAACTGCCAAGATCACCATTGAAGCGCATGCTTTTTCAGCTAGCGCTAAGGCTGCCATTGAGGCTCAAGGAGGAGAAGCAAAAACTGTATAAGACCGGAACATGAAGCGATTTATCGATACGATTAAGAATATCTGGGCAATCCAAGAACTAAGGGAAAAGATTCTTTTAACCTTAGGTCTTTTGCTTATTTATCGCTTGGGTTCCAATGTGGTACTTCCTGGTGTTAACACCGAGTCTTTAGGAAATTTACAGAGTCAAGCCGATGGTGGTTTGATTGGGATCCTAAATGCCTTTACGGGTGGAGCATTTGCCAATGCCTCCATTTTGGCTTTAGGTATCATGCCCTACATTTCTGCAAGTATTGTAATTCAACTTTTGGGTATGGCGGTGCCTAGCATCCAAAAAATGCAGAAAGAAGGAGAAAGTGGTCGTCGTAAACTGAATCAGATTACTCGAATTTTAACCATCGGTATCACCATGGCCCAAGCGCCTGGTTATGTGGCAAACCTTGTGGCTCAAGGGGTGCAAACTACCGTAGGTCAGGAAATTTTCTGGTTACTAAGTGTAATAGTACTAACCGCAGGTACAGTATTTGCCATGTGGTTAGGTGAGCGCATTACTGATAAAGGTATTGGTAATGGTATCTCCTTATTAATTATGGTGGGTATCATCGCAAGCTTGCCTCAGGCATTTTTACAGGAACTTGTTTCTAAGATGGAAGCTAGTGGCGGTGGCTTGGTATTATTTGTAGTGGAAATTGCAGCCTTAGTGGTAGTGATTCTATTATCTGTAGCCCTGGTACAAGCAGTACGCCGGGTGCCAGTTCAATATGCAAAGCGCACCAGTGGCGGACGTACCTTCACCGGTAATATGGCACGGCAGTACATTCCTCTAAAGGTTAATGCTTCTGGGGTAATGCCTATCATTTTTGCTCAGGCAATTATGTTTATCCCAGTAACTGTTTTGAGCTATACTAGTGGAGGAGACAATGCCAGCACCGGATGGTTAGTAACAGCTTTCAGCGATATTCAAGGATTTTGGTACAATACCGTTTTTGCGGTATTAATTATCCTATTTACCTATTTCTACACTGCTATTCAGGTTAACACTAATCAAATGGCTGAAGACCTGAAACGTAATGGTGGTTTTATTCCTGGTATCAAGCCCGGAAAAGCAACCGCCGAATTCTTGGACACGGTACTGTCTCGTATCACCTTACCGGGATCCATTTTCCTGGCCATTTTGGCCATTTTACCAGCATTCGCAATGATTGCTGGCGTAAATACTCAGTTCGCTTATTTCTACGGAGGAACCAGCCTACTAATTATGGTGGGAGTTGTTCTGGATACTCTACAGCAAATAGAGAGCTACTTATTGAATCGTCATTATGATGGTTTGATGAAAAACGGAAAATTAAAAGGAAGAGCGGTTAGCGCTTTTTAAGGAGAATTAGCATGGCGAAACAATCAGCAATTGAGCAAGATGGAACCATCGTAGAAGCATTGAGTAATGCAATGTTTCGTGTGGAGTTGGAAAACGGTCACGTGATTACAGCACACATCTCCGGTAAAATGCGCATGAACTACATTAAACTTTTACCCGGTGACAAAGTGAAATTAGAAATGTCACCTTACGACTTAAGCAAAGGACGTATTACTTACCGATACTAAGATTATTATGAAAGTAAGAGCATCATTGAAAAAAAGAAGTGCAGATTGCAAGATTGTACGTCGCAAGGGCAAGCTGTACGTGATCAACAAGAAGAATCCCAAGTTCAAACAAAGACAAGGTTAATAAAGAGCTGATATGGCGAGAATTGCTGGTATAGATTTACCCAAAAACAAGCGAGGCGAGATTGGCCTTACCTATATCTTCGGCATCGGACATAGCCGTGCTGTAAAGATCCTTGAAGAAGCAGGTATCGATCCTAACATCAAGGTAAGTGAGTGGAATGACGACCAATTAACTACTATCCGAGGTATCATCTCTGAAAACTATGCGGTAGAAGGTGAATTGCGTTCTGAAATTCAATTGAACATTAAGCGTCTTATGGACATCGGTTGTAACCGTGGTATTCGTCACCGTGCGGGATTGCCGTTAAGAGGTCAGCGCACTAAGAATAACTCACGTACCCGTAAAGGTCGTCGTAAGACTGTTGCCAACAAGAAAAAGGCCACTAAATAATATTGACGCATCATGGCAAAGAAGCAAGGAAAAGTTACTAAAAAGCGTAATGTGGTTGTTGAAGCAGCTGGTGAAGCTCACATCAATGCCTCATTTAATAACATTATTATCTCGCTTACCAATAACCGTGGTCAAGTTATCTCTTGGTCAAGTGCTGGTAAAATGGGATTCCGCGGATCTAAGAAGAACACTCCTTATGCTGCTCAAATGGCAGCAGAAGATTGTGCTACTAAGGCTGCAGAATATGGCTTAAAGAAAGTAAAGGTTTACGTAAAAGGTCCCGGTAACGGTCGTGAATCCGCTATTCGTAGCATCCATAACAGTGGAGTAGAGGTTACTGAAATTGTTGATGTAACCCCAATCCCACACAATGGTTGTCGTCCCCCCAAGAGAAGAAGAGTTTAATCATCATTTAGATTAAAGAGTAATGGCTAGATACACAGGCCCCATTTCCAAGATTGCACGTAAATTCCAGGATCCTATTTTCGGCCCTGACCGTGCCTTAGAAAGAAAAAATTATCCTCCCGGCCAACACGGTCCTAACCGTCGTCGTGGAAAGAAATCAGAATACGCTATCCAGTTAGCGGAAAAGCAAAAAGCAAAATACACCTACGGTATTCTTGAACGTCAGTTTGCGAATATGTTTGACCGTGCCTCTCGTGCGAAAGGTATTACTGGTGAGGTATTGCTTCAGCTTTGCGAAAGCCGCTTGGATAACATCGTATACCGTTTAGGAATAGCTCCTACACGTCGTGGCGCACGCCAATTAGTTGGTCACCGTCATATTACCGTAAATGGTGAAATCATGAACATTCCTTCTTACCAAGTGAAGGTTGGTGATATCATCGCGGTTCGTGAGAAGTCTAAATCTATGCAGGTGATTGCCGATTCATTATCAACTCGCAAAGAGCCACTAGAATGGTTAGAGTGGAACGAATCTTCTCACAGCGGAAAAATGTTAAGTGTACCTATGAGAGCACAGGTTCCTGAAAATATCAAGGAGCAGCTAATCGTAGAATTGTACTCTAAATAATTAATAATCTTAATCCTACCCTTATGGCGATTTTAAACTTCCAGAAGCCTGATCAGGTAATCATGAACCAAGCGACCGATACTGAAGGTCAATTCGAGTTCAGGCCTTTGGAGCCCGGATACGGACTTACCGTGGGAAATGCGCTACGTCGGGTTCTGTTATCATCTTTAGAAGGTTTCGCTATCACCTCTGTTCGTATTGAAGGGGTTGATCACGAATTCTCTACCATCAAAGGAGTGGTTGAAGATGTTACCGAGATCGTATTGAACCTGAAACAAGTGCGTTTCAAGCGTCAGATCGAAGAAAACGAGTCTGAGAACATTAATATTAGCGTTGGCGGACAAGAGCGCATCACCGCAGGTGATTTAGGTAAATTCGCTAGCTCTTTCCAGGTGTTAAATCCAGATTTGGTGATCTGTAACTTAGATCCTTCTGTAACTATTAACATGGACCTGACCATTGAGAAGGGACGTGGATATATGCCTGCAGAGGAGAATAAGAAAAGCGGTGCTCCCATCGGAACGATTGCAGTTGATGCTATCTATACTCCCATTAAAAATGTAAAGTATAGCATTGAAAACTATCGTGTAGAGCAAAAGACCGACTTCGAGAAGTTGATCTTAGATATTACTACTGATGGTTCTATTCACCCGAAAAAAGCCTTAACTGAAGCGGCTAAGATTTTAATCCAACACTTCATGTTAGTGAGCGATGAGAAGATTTCTCTTGAGGATAATTCTTCTTCTGAAGCTGATAAATATGACGAGGAAATCTTACACATGCGTCAGCTTTTAAAAACCAAATTGGTTGATATGGACCTGTCGGTTCGAGCACTTAATTGCTTGAAAGCGGCAGAGGTTGATACTCTAGGTGATTTGGTTACCTATACCAAAAGCGACTTGATGAAGTTCCGCAACTTTGGTAAAAAATCTCTTACCGAGCTTGATGAATTAGTGGAAAGCAAAGGCTTGAGCTTCGGTATGGATATTTCAAAATACAAATTGGACAAGGACTAGATAACCGATGAGACACGGAAAGAAATTTAATCATCTCGGCAGAAAAACTGCACACCGTAAGGCCATGTTGGCCAATATGGCAAACAGCTTAATCGAGCACAAGCGTATCAACACTACTGTTGCTAAAGCTAAAGCCCTTAAGCTATTTGTAGAGCCTTTGATCACCAAATCAAAGACTGATAATACCCATAATCGTCGGGTGGTATTTTCCTACCTTAAGAATAAGCATGCCGTAACGGAATTATTTCGTGAGGTAGCCGCTAAAGTAGGTGATCGTCCAGGTGGATATACTCGTATTATCAAGACCGGCACTCGTTTGGGCGATAATGCAGAGATGTGCATGATCGAATTAGTAGACTTCAATGATGTTTACACTAACGCGAAGAAAGAAGCGACCAAGTCTAAGCGTCGTCGTCGTGGAGGTTCATCTAAAGCTAAAGCAGAAGCTGCTCCCGAAGTAGTTGAAGAAGTAGCGGTAGAAGAAGCAGTAGTGGAAACTCCAGAGGCTGCCGTTGAGGAAGCTCCGGTTGAAGAAGCTGCTCCGGCAGAAGAGACCACAGCAGAAGCAAGTGAAGAGGCTCCAGCTGAGGAAAACAATGATGAAGAAAAGAAAGGAGAGTAATTGATTTTCTTTTAATCGTATACAAGAGGGATAAGGACATTAGTTCTTATCCCTTTTTTTGTGGATGATTGCTTTAGGAATTAACTTTGAACAGTTTTTAGCGCATGGCCAACTTTACAAGAAAAAAAGCGGTAGTGATCCTCCAGGACGGCACTATCTTTTGGGGTAAATCGGTAGGTTTAGAAGGTACTTCTACCGGGGAAATATGTTTCAATACCGGCATGACCGGCTACCAAGAAATATTCACCGATCCCAGTTATTACGGGCAGTTGATGGTAACCACCAATGCCCACATTGGAAATTACGGGGTTAAAGAGGATGAAGTCGAATCAGATTCTATCAAGATTGCTGGTTTGATTTGCAAGAATTTCAGCTTCGATCATAGCCGCTACGGCGCAAGTGATTCCCTCCTAAAGTATTTCAAAGACAACCACAAGCTCTTAATTTCCGACGTTGATACTCGGGCACTGGTACGTCATATCCGCAGTAAGGGTGCCATGAATGCTATTATCTCCACTCACACAGAGGACCTTGAGGCCCTTAAAGCGGAATTGGCAGAAGTCCCATCTATGGAGGGTTTGGAGCTATCATCTAAAGTGGCAACCAAGGAAGCCTTCTTTTTCGGGGATGAAAGTTCTCCTTACAAATTAGCGGTTTTGGACCTTGGAGTGAAGCTTAATATTTTGCGACACTTTGCCAAGCGGGGCTGCTATATGAAGGTGTTTCCAATGGATACCAAATTGGAAGAAATGAAGGCTTGGTCCCCGGATGGACTTTTCATTTCCAACGGACCTGGTGATCCGGCAGCCATGGCTAATACAGTGGGAATTGTAAACGAAATGGTGAATTCCGGATACCCGGTATTTGGAATTTGCTTGGGACATCAGTTAATAGCGATCTCGCAAGGTCTTACTACCTATAAAATGCACCAAGGACACCGTGGTATCAATCACCCAGTTCTTAATGTACTTACGGGCAAAGGAGAGATTACTACCCAGAACCACGGATTTGTGGTAAGTATGGATGCGGTAGAAGCCGCAGAGAATGTAGAGCTTACCCATCAACACCTCAATGACGATGGTGTGCAAGGAATTCAACTCAAGGATAAGCCAGTGAGCAGTGTGCAATATCACCCTGAGGCATTTCCTGGGCCACATGATTCCGAATATCTATTTGATCAATTCGTAGAGCAACTTAAACAATCAAAAAACCAATAACATGGCAATTATTTCTGGCATTCATGCTCGTCAAATTCTAGACAGTCGCGGTAATCCCACTGTTGAAGTTGATGTAATTACTGAAAATGGATCTCTAGGTCGCGCGGCGGTACCTTCAGGTGCTTCTACCGGAGTACACGAAGCAGTGGAACTACGCGACGGCGGTGACATTTGGATGGGGAAAGGAGTTCAACAAGCGGTTGATAATGTGAATAAGCTGATTGCTCCCGAAATCATTGGTATGTTCGTTACTGACCAAGCGGATATCGACCAGCGCATGCTTGATCTGGATGGTACTCCGAATAAAGCTAAACTTGGGGCTAATGCAATCCTGGCTGTATCACTAGCCGTAGCTAAGGCGGCAGCCGATGAAACCGGCCAAACCCTTTATAACTACGTTGGTGGTGTAAATGCGCGCACACTTCCTGTTCCCATGATGAACATTTTAAACGGAGGAGAGCATGCTGATAATGCCATCGATTTCCAAGAGTTTATGGTGATGCCTTTTGGTGCCACTACCTTTTCCGAAGGTTTGCGTTGGGGTACCGAAATATTCCATCATCTAAAATCTGTTTTGAAGGAAAAAGGATACAGCACTAATGTGGGTGATGAAGGTGGTTTTGCCCCTAATATCCAATCTAATGAAGAAGCCATAGAAACTGTACTTGTTGCCATTGAACGAGCAGGCTTTACCGCTGGAGACCAAATCTATATCGCAATGGATGCAGCGGCTAGCGAATTCTATAATGCCGAGGATAAGAAGTATCATTTTAGTGATGGTAGTTCTCGTACTAGTGATGAAATGGTGGCTTACTGGACTGAATGGGTAGATAAATATCCCATCATTTCTATTGAGGACGGATTGCACGAGGATGATTGGGCTGGTTGGACCAAGTTGAATGAAGCTATTGGTGATAGAGTGCAATTGGTTGGGGACGACCTTTTTGTAACTAATGTGGAAAGAGTTCAGCAAGGTATTGATCAAAATGCGGCGAATTCTGTTCTAATTAAAGTGAATCAAATTGGTACCCTTACAGAAACCATTGAGACGGTAACTTTAGCTCAGGAGCATAATATGACTTGTGTGATGAGTCACCGTAGTGGTGAGACTGAAGACGCAACCATTGCGGATTTAGCGGTAGCCCTTAACACCGGACAAATTAAAACGGGTTCAGCTTCACGAAGCGACCGTATGGCCAAATACAACCAGTTGTTGCGTATCGAAGAAATGCTTGGCGAAAGTGCCAAATTCATCGGTAGCAATTTTAAATTCATTAAACGATAGTTATACAATCAATGCAAAATTTAAAAGACCACTTTTCTACTAAAATTGCCCCGGCAGCAGCTGAAATAAAAGAATTTTTAGCTGCGCATGGAGACAAAGTAGTAGGTGAAGTTAAGATTAGTCAGCTCTACGGAGGTATGCGCGGAGTTAAAGCTTTAATTACCGAGACCTCCAAGCTTGATCCTGCCGAGGGTATTCGTTTCCGTGGATATACCATTCCAGAATTACAAGAGCTATTGCCAAAAGCCCCTGGTGGTGACGAGCCTCTTCCGGAAGGTATTTTTTACCTAATGCTATTTGATGAATTGCCAAGCGCAGAGGCGGTAGCGCAAATCACCAAAGAGTGGCAAAGCAGGGCTGAAGTTCCAGCACACGTATTTGCTACCTTAGATGCGCTGCCAACTGATACCCACCCTATGACACAGTTCGTTACAGGGATTATGGCCTTGCGCACGGAAAGTGAATTCCAAGTTGCCTATCGCGATGGCATCAATAAAAAGGATTATTGGCAGCCCACTTACGAGGATGTAATGAATCTTATTGCACGCTTACCTCGAGTTGCGGCTTATATCTATCGCCGTACCTACCACGGAGGCGACCACATAGAACCCGATTTAAACCTTGATTGGGGTGGGAATTTCGCCCATATGTTAGGATTTAGTGATGAAGAGTTCCGCGAGCTAATGCGGATTTATCTTACTATTCACTCCGATCATGAAGGCGGAAATGTATCCGGTCATACAATTCACTTAGTTGGTTCTGCTTTAAGTGATGCTTATCAAGCTTTTGCCGCCGGAATGAACGGTTTAGCCGGGCCACTTCATGGTTTAGCGAATCAGGAGGTAATTCGTTGGACTTTAGCGATGATTGATGAATTAGGTGGCGGTTTACCTTCTAAGGAAGCAATTGAAGGATATGTGCGGAAAACTCTGGATGGAGGTAAGGTAATCCCTGGTTTTGGTCATGCTGTTTTACGTAAGACTGATCCTCGTTATACCGCTCAGCGTGAGTTTGCCCTCAAGCATATGCCAGAAAGTGAATTATTCCAGGTGATTAGCCGAATTTATGAGGTTGTGCCTAGCGTATTACAAGAACTCGGTAAGGTTAAAAACCCTTGGCCAAACGTAGATGCTCATAGTGGCCAACTTTTAATGCACTATGGTCTTAAGGAGTACGATTTCTATACCGTTCTGTTTGGTGTTTCACGCTCTTTAGGAACCCTAGCCAGTCTTATCTGGGATAGAGCCTTAGGTATGCCAATTGAGCGCCCTGGTTCTACTACCACCAAGTTATTAAAAGAGGAGTACGGAGCTTAGTACTTTGATTTCAAGATAATTGGGGCCCTGATTACCATAGGTGATCAGGGTTTTTTTATGGTCTAATCAACCGATAAGATTGTCCGCTATTTTGATTTTGCAGAATATAGATTCCGCTCGGTCCGGTGAAAGCTAATTTTATACCCTCCCAGTGCATGAGGATTTCTTGCCCGGCGGCATCGAATAGTTTCCAATCTTCAGGAATTCCATTATAAGCTTCGACCATAAAGTCACCGGCTGAAGGGTTGGGGTACACTTCCTGCGCCTGTACTTCCTTGATTGGCAAGCTTAAACCCTTTGCATTACCGGTCGCCAGAATTAAGCTAGGCGCTAAATTGAAATCAGAACCGGCAGCCACAAAATTCCCTTGGCTGTCACATACTATTCCCGACCCGATACAAGTAGGGGAACTAGCATGCTTATCAATATGGAGTCGCGTGCCCGCCGAATCGCTTTCGACCACAATCATTTCGGTATGGCCATTTTCTGGATTGATTTGGTAGCCAGTAAACAAATAGGTGTCGTAGGGGCTGATTGCCATATCAAAACAAGCGTCATTTTTAGGCACCCCCGGGCGCACATATACATCCGCTAATAGGTTGAGATTTGTGTCTAGTAGGCAAAGAGTAATATCGAAACTCACCGAAAAGGCCGAAGCTCCTTCACCACCAATGGCAATTTGATGTTTGGAGTTTATCCCGATAGCGTTCCCTCCACGGGTGTACCCATTGCTGACAATGGTTCGATTGACTTGTTGAGCTTGACGATTAATTTTCGTGACCAGTAAATCAAAGCGAGTGGGTAGCTCATAATCAGCAGTATAAACCCATCCGCCGAAAGGTAAAGCGGTGATTTCATGCGCTACAAAATCTACGGTATCAAATTGATTATGACGGTGGAGGATATTGAGCATGCTGTCCAAAATAAGAACCGAGGCTCCTTGTAAGGCGCCAGGCTGGGCGCGAACCTGATTTAAAATTGCCAGCTCCTCTTGGCTATTTATAGCGATACCCTGTCCTATAATGGTAGAATCACCATTGCCGAAAATACTTTTCTGTAGGCTTAATCCGCTGGTGTCTAATATTTCTACCCAAGCTTGATCCGTGTCGTTCCAGCTGCGCTCACCAACTACGTATAACTTTTCACGGTGATAAATTATTTGAGAGGCAAAGTAATTCCCCCTTTCTCCATAAACCTTTTTCCAAAGTATATTTCCCAGAGCATCCATTTTATAGAGTTGCCACTTATTACCAGGGAAACTATTTGTGTCACCATTGGCGAGATAATATATATCTCCATTAGCACCTTGGCATAGCTTGGCAGCCGTCTCGAGTCTTTGTCCGGGTCCGAAGTTTTTCCAGGTAGCACCTTGTCCAAAAAGCGACAGGCTAAAAAGTAAGAGGATCAGAGTTCGCATGAGGCTAAATTAAACCTATTATTAAGATTTTCTTTACCCTGAATATCACTTGCCTAAGTGTACTGATATCCAAAAAAATACTTGTACATTTGCACTCCTTTTTTCCGGGGACCTAAGTGATTGGATTAAAGGCTAGTTAAAGAAACAAAGTAAAATTCTTCCGTTATCGGTTTCCCCAGTATCAAATCGAGACGGAATACAAATTGAATTCTTCATGTCAGAAGAAAACAAAAAAGTAGAAGAGGAAGTAGTAAACACTCCTGAGGCTACCCAGGAAGCTACCGAGGCTCCTGCTGAAACCACTCCAGAAACAGTTGAAGAAGTAGTTGCCGAGGCTCCGGCCGAAGAAACTGCCGCTCCTGTTGAGGAAACTAGCGCTGAATTCGATTGGGACGAGTTCGAATATGGAATTGCGTCTAAAGGAAAAGCACAGCGTGACGAGCTTACCAAGCTGTACGAAGAAAGTTTGACCAGCATTGATGAGCACACCATTACTGAAGGTAAGGTGATTAACATGACCGATCGTGAAGCTATCGTTGATATCGGTTACAAATCTGAAGGCGTAATTTCTCTAAACGAGTTCCGTTACAATCCAGATTTGAAAATTGGTGACGAGGTTGAAGTTTTGGTTGACAAAACTGAAGACAAGGAAGGACAATTAGTTCTTTCTCACCGCAAGGCCCGTTCTATCAAAGCATGGGATCGCGTAAACGAAGCACACGACAACGAGGAAATCGTTAAAGGTTACATTAAGTGTCGTACTAAAGGTGGTATGATTGTAGACGTATTTGGTATCGAGGCCTTCTTACCTGGATCTCAAATTGACGTTAAGCCAATCCGCGACTATGATGCTTATGTAGATAAGAATATGGAATTCAAGATTGTTAAAATCAATCATGAATTTAAAAACGTAGTTGTTTCTCATAAAGCGCTTATCGAAGCGGATCTTGAAGAACAAAAACGTGAAATCATTGGTAAGCTTGAAAAAGGTCAGGTACTGGAAGGTGTGGTTAAAAACATCACTTCTTACGGTGTATTCATCGACCTTGGTGGTGTTGACGGATTAATCCACATCACTGACTTAAGCTGGAGCCGCATTAATCACCCATCTGAGGTGGTAGAATTAGATCAGACCTTAAACGTGGTAATCCTTGACTTTGATGAGGATAAAACTCGTATCCAATTAGGTCTTAAGCAACTTGAAGCTCATCCATGGGATAACTTGGATAGCGAGCTGAAAGAAGGTGATAAGGTGAAAGGTAAAGTTGTAGTTCTTGCGGATTACGGTGCTTTCGTTGAAATCATCCCTGGAGTAGAAGGTCTAATTCACGTAAGCGAAATGAGCTGGAGCACGCATTTACGTTCCGCTCAGGACTTTATGAAAGTGGGTGATGAAGTTGAAGCAGTGGTATTAACCCTTGATCGTGAAGAGCGTAAGATGTCTCTTGGTATCAAGCAGCTTTCTACTGATCCTTGGACTGATATTACTACCAAATACCCTGTTGGATCTAAACACCAAGGTACCGTGCGCAACTTTACCAATTTCGGTGTATTCGTTGAGCTAGAAGAAGGTATCGATGGTTTGATTCACATCAGTGACTTAAGCTGGACCAAGAAAGTGAAACACCCTAGTGAATTCACCTCTGTAGGAGCAAGCTTAGAAGTTGTGGTATTAGATATCGACGTTGAAAATCGTCGCTTGAGCTTAGGTCATAAGCAAGTGGAGGACAATCCATTCGAAACTTATGCTACTCTTCTAGAAGAAGGCAGTGTAATTGAAGGTAAAGTGCTTCGCAAGGTGGAAAAAGGTGCAGAAATCGTATTTGAAAACTTAGGAGTTGAGGCCTTCGTTCCTTCTCGCCACATGGTTAAAGAAGATGGTTCTGAACTTGCGGCTGATGAGCGAATCGATTTCAGAATTATTGAATTCAACCCAGATGCCCGTCGCGTAGTAGCTTCTCACACCGAACTGCATAAGCAAGTGAAGGCTGATAAGCAGAAAGCAGACCGCGCTAAAGCTCAGAAAGCAGTTAAGGTGATTAACTCTAATGTTGAGCGCTCAACTTTAGGTGACCTTGATGCCTTAAGTAAGCTAAAAGAGCAAATGGAAGACGACGAAAAGAACGGTTAATTAACCATTCTATCTTCGAAAATATAGCCCCGACCATCCGTCGGGGCTTTTTTTTGGAACAAAGGGTATTAATGATTTATCTTTCCAGCAGCAACAGGACACTAATGTTTTTAAGAACTTTGGTCTTGGTCGCTTGCTGTATTCTGGGGGGAAGTATTAGAGCTCAATCTGGTGCTAGCAGTTTCAGTGACACCATAGACAAATACTTTAGCATGGGAGCATATGACAAAATCATCTCCTATGGTAAAAATGAAATCCGACAAAACCCATATGATACCCTAAGCAGCGAGTATGCGCGCTTGGTAATGGCCATCTCACGCTCATTTGCCGCCTTAGAGTCCTATGCCGATGCAGCTGAGTATAATCTCAAAGCTGAGAAAGTCTATAAACATCTAAATGATAGTGCTGGCCTCGAAAGAGTCTATCTCAACCTATCGGGTATTTACTATTACGCAGGCGATTCTGTCAACGCCTATCAGGCTTTTGCGAAGCACCGCGATTATTCTGATCCTAATGCTCCCCCGGCCGCTCGCTATATGAGTGATTATATGGCCTCATTACTCGCCGTGCAATTTGGGGCGGTAGAAAACAGGATTGCTACCCTGGATAGTCTATTATACCATTTAGAAGGTAGTCGCACAATCGCCTTAAACGTATGGATGAATCTTTTAGATTTAACGGATTCCCTTGAGTTTACTAAAAGGCTCCCCCGATTCTTGGACTACATAGCAGACAATGATACCTGGTCGGATCTTAACTATTTTGATGCCTATCAAGCCGCCGCGGTAAAAGCAATTTCCTTTGAGCGCTATGACTTATTTCGAGGATATACCCTTCCTTTAGATACCCTCTTTCAAAAGCTTAATTCGCGTTTGAGTTATAGAAGGAAGGCCGTCTATTACGATAATTTAGCCAAGTTGGCGGCTTTTGATGAAGACTTTAGTGTTGCTTACCGCAATAAAGAACAAGCTAATTACTGGTATTTGAAGTCAGATTCAATCGAAGGATTTGAAGAAATCAAGCGCTTGGAAGCGATGGTTGAGGTTCGTGGTCAGGAGCTCAGAACCGAGCAGTTGGTGCAGAATTTAAATTCTGTTAAACAGCAAAGGCGGATTTTGCTTTTAACCTTACTTGCCACTTTGGTGGTCGTATTCCTGGGCTACATTCTCTATCGTAAAGCAAGGGAGTCAAGTTCGGCGAATGAAGACTTAGCCCTAACCAGAGGGCAAATGATTTCTGTCCTTTCCCATGATTTACGATCTCCCTTGGGGCAGGTTAAGTCCATTTTAGATTTAATGGATGATGAGGGTATAAATGCCGACGATCTGGCCGTGATAGTACCAGCGCTGCGCAAGAATACCAGCCTTAGTTTGGACTTATTGGAGCAAACGGTTAACTGGATCAATGTAAATCGAGAGGATTTTAAAATTCGCAAGGAAAAAGTAGAAGCCGCACATTTGGTGGATCATTTAGAAAACTATTTCGGTAACGTGGCGCGGAAAAAGCATGTAGATTTAGTTTTTGAGGTCTCCAATCCGAATTATCAAACGGATTCATTTCTCATTAAAACCGTCTTAAGGAATTTGTTGGGTAATGCGGTGAAATTCACCCCAGAGGGAGGCGAGATTAAGGTGTCCTTCCTTAAGGTGAACAATAGAGCTCAGATAACCATCAAAGACAATGGCTTAGGTATGAATGCGGAGGATTTGCGGAAAGTTAGAGAGGGCTATAGCCAAAGTAAGTTTGGTAGCTCACATGAAGGAGGAGCGGGCTTAGGCCTGATCATAGTACAAAATGCACTAGACCGGCTTGGAGGTGAACTAAAAGTAGATTCAGAAGTGAATGTGGGAAGTACCTTTACCATTGAGTTTAATGAGTCTAAAACCTTATAATTGTTTCCATGCTTCTCAAAGAAATAATCTCAAGTCTCCAGGAGTGGGCCCCTTTAAATTACCAGGAATCCTACGATAACAGCCGACTTATTTTTGGTGATATTAATTCGGGTATAAGCTCCGCATTAGTAAGCTTGGACCTTACGGAAAAAATTGTGGATGAAGCGATCGCCAAAGGAGCGAGTCTTATTATTTCACATCACCCGGTAATTTTTTCTGGACTTAAGTCTTTAAGTGGAAAGACTGATGCGGAGAGGGCTATCATAAAATCGATTCAAGCCAATATTGCCATTTATGCTTTGCATACAAATTTGGACAATATTAGCAGTGGGGTAAATGCTGAGATAGGTCGGAGATTGGGGGTCAAGGGACCGCGAATTCTTTCACCTAAGAAGGACTTACTTTCGAAACTGGTGGTTTACGTCCCAGAATCGGCATGGTCTGATGTGGCAGAAGCCATGTGGAATGCAGGAGCAGGAACCATAGGGAATTACGATCAATGTAGTTTTCGAATTCCTGGGTTGGGGACATTCAGAGCTGGCGAGCAGGCCAATCCTCATAAGGGGAATATTGGGACCTTGCATGAAGAACGGGAGTATCGATTAGAGGTCTTGATTGAGCGTCGCCTGCAGCATAATATTGTGCGGTCCATGTGTCAGGCTCATCCTTATGAGGAGGTGGCCTATGAGCTTTATGCCATTGAGAATGAGCATCCACAGGTGGGCTCCGGAATGATTGGGGAATTCCCGGACGCGCTCCCAGTGTACGAGCTCCTGGAAAGAATTAAGTCCACTTTTGGAGGTGTAGTCCGCTTTACTAAGCCGCACTTGCAGGAGGTGTGCTCTATCGCATGGTGTGGTGGAAGTGGAAGTTTTTTGTTGCCGGTGGCCAAATCAGCGGGCGCAGATATGTTTCTCACATCGGATTTCAAGTATCATCAATTTTTTGATGCTGAAAACGAGATAGTTATTGCCGATATCGGTCATTTTGAAAATGAACAGTTTACTATCGACCTAATTGCTGACCATTTGAGGAAAAAATTCCCTAATTTTGCCGTTCTTTTAACGGAAAACAGTACAAACCCGATCAATTATTTATAGCTCTATGGCTAAAGAAGTTACTGTTGAAGAAAAGTTACGTGCCCTCTACGATCTTCAGCTCATTGATTCAAGAATTGATAAAATCCGTAGCATCCGCGGTGAACTGCCTTTAGAGGTAGAGGACTTAGAGGATGAAATTAGCGGATTGGAAACCAGATTGGAAAAACTTGGAGTTGACATCGACGACTTAGATCAAGAGGTTAAAGCCAAGAAGAATCTGATCAAGGATTCTGAAGAAAAAATTAAGCGTTACGAATCTCAGCAAAAAAATGTTCGTAACAACCGTGAGTTTGATGCTCTTTCCAAGGAGATTGAATTCCAAGAATTAGAAAACCAATTAGCCGAGAAACGCATCAAGGAGTTCAAAGCTAAAATCGATACTAAGAAAGAAGCTATCGCAGGAGCCGAGGAGAAATTGGCCGAGCGTAAATCTCATCTCGAATTTAAAAAGAGCGAGCTAGATAGCATCTTAAAGGAAACTCAGGAAGAAGAGGATTTACTACTTAAAGAATCTCAAAAGCAACAAAAGGTGATTGAGGAGCGCTTGTTAAAGGCGTACACTCGCTTGCGTAACAGTGCTCGCAACGGTTTGGCCGTGGTGGCGGTTGAGCGCGGTGCTTCCGGTGGTTCTTTCTTCACCATCCCTCCTCAGCGCCAATTAGAAATTGCCGCCAGGAAAAAGATTATTACTGATGAGCATAGTGGTCGTATTCTTGTCGACCCGGAATTAGCTCGAGAGGAGGAAGGAAAAATGGAGAAGCTCTTTACCTCTAAAAAGTAAATAACATTGCATCTTTGAGGGATCGGAAACGATCCCTTTTTTTATGCGTAAAATCTTCGCTCTAATATTAATCATCTGCACGGGCTCATTACTGGCTCAGGAAGTAGACTTTAACCCGCGAATGCAAGTGGGTTTTAAGTCAGTGGTACGTTTGCGTTACCCCCAACTTTTTGAATTGCTAGAAAAGGAGAGAAGGGAGCACCCGAATAATGTGGTTCCGGATTATTTGGAGATGGCTGCATTAAGCCTGCAGGGTTTTTTTGCTGAAAATGAACAATGGTTCTCGGAGCACGAGGAGCGTTTTGATCAATTGATGGAGCGCGTGCAGGCCCTTCCGGATGAGGAACCTTATAAACGAGTTTTCTTGGCTGAAATGCACTTAGCCCGCAGCGGTATGCATGGCAAATTTAAGCACAATGTAAAGGCCGCTTGGGGATTTTATCAGGCCTATAATTTGCTGGAGCAGAACTTGGAGGAGCATCCTGATTTTATGCCCACCCTAATTCCCTTTGGTCTCTTGCAAACCGCGGTGGGTAGCTTACCCGATGAATACAAGTCTGTAGCTTCTCTTTTTGGCTTTAAGGGTAATATAGAGGAGGGTTTGAAAATGATGCGCCGCGCCTATTATTTTAGCTTGGCCGACCCCGACTTGAAAGTACATCAGGAGTATTTTGGCTTCATGTTTGCCTATACGAATTTTGAACTAGAGACCGAGGAACAAGCGAGCCTATATACTTTAGGCCTTTCGGTTAAGGAATCGGTGTTTTTTTCCTATTTGGAAGCCCAGCAGAATTTGAGGAGTGGCGACGCTCGAGGCGCATTAGAGACCTTAGAATCGGCTCCTCAAGGAGAGGGCTACTTGCAAATCCCGTTTTTTGAATATTACCAAGGAAAAGTGGCATTGATGGTAGAGCCAGATAAGGCTTTAGCTCCATTGGAAGGCTTTATTGAAAGCAATCGCGATGGTGAATACATTTTATCCGCCAAGCGATATTTAGCTTGGTACTACCTTTTGAAATCCAGTCCTACTAGAGCCTATTACATCCAGCAGGATATCTTGGCAGCGGAGCACCTTCCAACGGGCTCGGACAAGCAAGCAAAACGGGAGGCCGAAAGAGGATTTAATCTTTATCTGATAAAAGCAAGGTTGGATTTTGATGCCGGCCGTTATAGTTCAATCGTTGAGAGTCTTGATCCAATGATTATCGCTAGTTGCTGTGAGGCAGATTGGGAACGTCAGGAGTTTCATTACCGACGGGCTAGGGCACTACAAGAATTAGGTCTTAGAGATCAAGCTATCACCGCTTTTTTAGAGGTTCTCAAGTATCCTGAGGTATCTAGTTTTAGTCTAGCGAATAGCACCCTCCAATTAGCCTTGATTTTTGAGGAGAAAGGAAATTGGCAACGCAGTCGACTCTATTTTAATCAGGTATTGAATCTTAAAGACTATCCTTTTCAGGAAGGTGTACAACAAAAGGCAAAAGCAGGCCTGGAACGTCTGCCTTAGACCTTAATTCATTAATTTCCCTGCCCAAAATGTTTCGATGGATCATTTGCTAACAATTACCTGGGATTTTCCCCGCGCACTAGATTTAGGGATTTTTCCCCTGCGCTATTATAGTCTTCTTTTTGCCCTAGGTTTCATACTGGGCTACTTCATTATGAAGAGAATCTATAAGGAGGAAGGTATTCCCCAAGATAAATTGGACACCCTTCTAACTTATGTGGTAATAGCAACTATTGTTGGGGCACGACTGGGGCATGTCTTTTTCTACCAGTGGGACGAATATAAGCAGGACCCAATTTCGATTCTTAAGGTTTGGGAAGGAGGATTGGCTAGTCACGGTGCGGCCATCGCCATTATAATAGCGGTTATTCTGTATGCTAAAAGAGTTGTCCAAAAGTCACCATTGTGGGTCTTGGATCGAGTGGTGATTACAGTGGCCTTAGCGGGCTGTTTCATCCGATTAGGAAATTTTGCAAACTCCGAGATATACGGTGATGTATCTAATTCCGCCTGGGAGATGGTTTTCACTGATCCAGTTCGCCAAACGATTCTTAGAACCCATGCCGGTTATGTGAATGAGGTAGATTTTATTGAGAAGGAGGAATACGACATCGATGCAGATTTTACCTACCCTTTATATGACCTCCAATTAAGCTTTGGTACTAAGGTGCAAAGCCGAGAACATGCCCAGCGTATTGTATTGGAAAGCATAGCCCCCCTATTAGAGCGGTCCAAGAAGGAGGATATTAATATGCTCATCACGGGTAAGGAAATTGTTTGGGATGAATCTAAGACTATGCAAGGGACCATTCAAGCCAAGGGATATCCTCGTAGCCCGACTCAATTGTATGAGGCCTTAGCCTATCTAGCCATTTTCTTCATTCTAGCACGACTGTACTTGGTAATGGATGTTCGGCAGCGGCAAGGGATGATATTTGGTCTATTCCTTATCCTCGTTTTTGGATTCCGTTTTGTCATTGAGTTTATCAAGGAAAATCAGGTAAGTGCAGAAGAGGGTAGAAGCTTCAATATTGGTCAAACTCTAAGTATACCCTTAGTAATAGCAGGGCTATATTTTAGTTTTTTCGCGAAAAAGGTGAAGGGAGAATGAAAAACAATAAGCAAAGATGGATTGCCTTAGGCCTTTTAGTAGCCTTCGGTTTATGGTTGGTCTTCACGGTTTTGCCGGGGGGATCTACTAACTCTAATTCAGGGCGCAACCCTGGTAGTCAGCCGAAACGTGTCGAGCCAAGTTTCACCAAGGAAGCGGAACTCAGTATCGCCGATACCCTAGGAAATCTGGTAGCTGATTTCGATATTGAATTGGCGGAAACTCAGGCGGAAATTCAGTACGGCATGATGTATCGTAAGAGCATGGACCCTAAAATGGGGATGCTATTCATTATGGATCAAGAGCGGATGCAGTCCTTTTATATGAAGAACACCTATGTTTCCTTGGATATTATCTACATCAATAATGACCTAGAAATCGTGAGTATTCAAAAAAATGCCGTTCCTCTGGATGAAACAAGTCTGCCAAGCAAAGGGCCAGCTTCATTAGTTTTAGAGATAAAAGGAGGTCTTAGTGATGAGCTGGGATTGGCAAAGGGTTACAAGGTCAATTGGCAACGAATTCAGTAGAAAATGAAGGCTCTTTTTATCACCCTACTCCTTCTATGCACTTTTGGACTTCAGGCCCAGGAATTACAAGTTGATGAAGAGGGCTTTGAAACCTTTGAAATGACCGAAGGGGATACCACCTTCGTGATGAAGAAGTACTTTCTTGTATTCTTAAAGAGTGGTCCGGCTCGCGATCAGGATCCAGAGGAAGTACAAAAGATTCAACTGGGGCATATGGCACATATGGATTCCTTAGCCAATGCAGGGCTGCTGGATATTGCCGGGCCCATGGGAGATGATACAGAATTGCGTGGAATAATGGTGCTGCGGGTTCCTAGCATGGAAAAGGCCTTAGAATGTGTGCAAGGCGATCCTGCGTACAAGGCTAATCGCCTGATGTACGAAATTCATCCCTGGTGGGCGGCGGTAGGAAGTCGTCTTCGTTAGGACGAGTATCGAGCTCCCCGAAAGAATCGTTTGGCCCAATAAGCATTGCTGAGATTAGAAATCATCACTCCCCGACTTGAACTGGTGTGGGCGAATTGTCCTTGGCCCATGTAAATTCCAACGTGGTCTATTCTTCGTCCCCTCACCTTAAAGAATACCAAATCACCAAACTCCAACTCATCTTGCCGTAGGGGTGTCATCTCAGAGAAAATATCTTCGGCTCTTCGACCCTGAAACTCCCTATTAAAGACTTCGCGATAAGCGATGATCACAAATCCGCTGCAATCCACCCCTTTCTTGGTCATTCCTCCCATGCGGTGAGGGGTGCCGTACCATTCATCAACAAAGGCCTCAAGTTCATCTTGTTCATCAGATTTCCCAACATCCTCTGCCGACTTAGAGTTATTATCAGCTTGAGGAGCTTCTGGCTGACTAGCGCTAGAGCCATCCTTAAGGATTTCATGCTCAAATTGAGGCGGGGATGATTTAGCTCTATCATCGGAAGACTTATTGATGCCGAGAGAGCCGCAGGCGCCAAGTCCGATTAAGAGTAAAAGAAGAAGTGCAAAGCGCAGCAAAACTTTCATGGCTTCAAATATCGAGTTTGGCAGAGCTACTTTATGGAGATCCAAGCAAATTTATTCAGGGAGGAATATGAATAAAAAAATCCCGTAGAATGAATCATACGGGATTTTAGAGGGGAAGGATATTAGTTATAACTAATAGTCCAAAAGTCGTTTTTTGGGCTTTACGAGGCCATACGGCAGATGCCCTATTTACCGGCTTGCTGCATCCGGTTTTTACCGCCAGAGTAGCCTCTGGAGCGATAAAGCTCAAAGCGTGTTGCTCGGCGTTGCTCGGGCCAGAAGTTATCGCTGAAATCGGTATCCGCTGTTTCCAAGAAGGGATCTAATTCGATTTTAAGCACTTCTTTTTCAAATACGAATACCTTGGTAAAGGATGTTTCGCGTTTTAGCCAAATTTCTGCCGGTAATCGAACCACTTCATTGCTTCCATCGGCGAAGGTGAAGCGCAAGATGACTGGCATAACCAGACCCCCTTGATTTTCGAATTGAATCTCGTAAAAATTCCAGGCGGCATCTAGGTAATCCTTTTCTTCTTTACTTAAGCTTTTCCGGTATTTCTCGTATTGCTCGCGATCATAGGGTAAGACCGTAAAGTCATCATTTTCATTATAGAAGTCATTCATCTCCGGGAAGGCATCGGCGTAATGTTTGCCTTTAAATTCTTCTGCATTTCGATCATCACCAATAAATTCGTTTTCCGCCTCTTTACGCTTTCGTGGGTTTTCTACATCAGGATTTTTAGTATCAAGTTTATACCAACTTACTTCCTTTAAGGCGATATCCACATGGTCAGTGGTGTAAAACCACCCACGGAAGAACCAATCTAGGTCAGTGCCCGAAGCATCTTCCATGGTGCGGAAGAAATCGGCGGGAGTGGGATGTTTAAACATCCAGCGCTGACTGTAAGTCTTAAAGGCAAAATCGAATTGCTCTCTACCCATCACCGTTTCCCTAAGGATATTGAGGGCGGTAGCTGGTTTGCCGTAAGCATTATTACCAAATTGCAGGATGCTTTCCGAATTGGTCATGATAGGAACCATGTCCTCTTTTTCAGATTGCATATATCCGGCAATCTTGTAGGCCGGCCCACGACGACTAGGGTAATTTTCCTCCCATTCTTGCTCGGTTAAATACTGTACAAAGGTGTTCAAGCCTTCATCCATCCAAGTCCACTGACGTTCATCACTGTTCACAATCATGGGGAAGAAGTTGTGACCGACTTCGTGAATAATTACGCCAATCATCCCATACTTGGTCCGTTTGCTGTAGGTGCCATCTGCTTGTGGGCGTCCACCGTTAAAACAAATCATAGGGTATTCCATGCCAATGCGATCGGTGTGTACAGAAATGGCAACGGGGTAGGGGTAATCAAAAGTGTATTTGGAATAAACGCGTAAGGTGTGGGCTACCACTCGCGTAGAATAACGTTCCCACAAAGGATTGCCTTCCTTTGGATAATAACTCATCGCTAGAACCGTGCGGTCCCCAAAAGGTACGGCCATGGCGTCCCAGATAAATTTACGTGAGGAACAAAAAGCAAAGTCACGGACATTCTGCGCTTTAAAATGCCAGGTCTTTTCTCCTTTAGCACTGCCTTTCTCCGCTTTACGAGCTTCTGACTCGGTAACGATGAAAACCGGATCTTGGGTATTGTTGCGTGCTTCTTCCATGCGATCTAATTGCTCCTTACTGAGCACTTCATCAGCATTCTGAAGGACTCCGGTGGCGCCAACAACATGGTCATCCGGTGCGGTGATATGGACATCGTAGTTTCCAAAGGGCAGAGCAAACTCTCCTTGACCTAAAAATTGTTTATTCTGCCAGCCTTCAACATCGCTGTATACTGCCATTCTAGGGAAGAACTGAGCAATAGTGTACAGGTAATTGTCTTCATCTTCAAAGTATTCAAGACCAGAGCGTCCCCCTAATTTCGCACGGTCATTAATATTATACCACCATTTAACGCTAAAGCTGATGCTGTCCCCCGTTTGTAGGGGTTCATCCATGTTGATGCGCATCATGGTGTAATTGATTTTATAATCTTGATCTTGTCCGGTGGCGTCCTTCACTTCATCAATTTTAAAGCCTCCATCAAAATCATAAAAAAGATTTTTTATCTCCCGAGCGCTCATGCTTCGGCCCACGGATCCAGTTTGGATAAGGCGACGTTGGCTATTACGGGCACGCATGTTTTGGTCGAGTTGAACCCATAGGTACTCTAAGGCTTCAGGCGCATTGTTGATATAAGTTACAGTTTGCTCTCCGTAAATTCTTTGATTCTCATCATCCAAGCGAATATTCATCTTGTAATTCGCTTGTTGTTGATAGTAGTTTGCTCCTGGAGCACCTCCACCCGTTCTGTACATATTAGGCGTGGGAAGAAGGTCTTTCATCTGGCGAAAGCGACTTTGATTTATATTTTCAGTTTGGGCATTAACTAGGCCGGCAACTAAAAAGAAAAGAGCGAGTAAACTACGTTTCATAGGTGTTTTGCTGTTTTGGAAGGGGTCAAAAATAAAAATCTAATTGGGATACAAGTCTTTTAGGGCATTTTCCAGCTCGGGATATTGATATTTATAACCTGTCTCGATGATTTTCTGAGCTGAACATTGAGTGCTGGCTAAGGCAATCGCTGACATTTCTCCCAAGATTAGTTTTAAGACAAATTCAGGTACTGGAGGTAGCCAGAGGGGTCGGTTTAATCTGCGCGCGACCAGCTTGGTTAATTCAATATTGGTGGCAGATTTACTACCCGTGGCATTGTATGCACCAGAAGTTATTTGATCATTGAGCAATACATGAATAAAAATGCCGGCCAAATCTTTAATGTGAATCCATGGCATCCATTGCTTACCAGTACCTAGGGCTGCACCGAAGCCAAGCTTTACCGGTCGAGCGATTTGGCTTAAAGCCCCTTCTTTAGCGTCTAAAACTATACCGATTCGCATTCTTAAGGTGCGAATTCCTAGGTTTTCGAAATTCAAGGCTTCCTGTTCCCACTTTTGGCAAATCAAACTAAGGAAATCACTGCCCGGTGCGGCATTTTCATCATACAATTTTTCCGGGTCATTTGGATAGTAACCGCTCGCACTCGCACTGATAAAGGCCGATAATTGCTTGTTGGCTTTACGGCATGCCTCATAGAGCAAGCGTGTGCCATCAACTCTACTTCGCAGGATTTCGTTTTTATAGTGAGGGGTCCAAGGCTTAGCGATACTAGCTCCAGCCAAATTGATAATTGCATCAGCAAAGGCAATAGCTTCCTGATCTATTTCTCCGCGGTCAGGGTTCCAGGCAAATTTCTTGACCTCACCTTCCTGGCCCGAATGCCGGCTTAACCAAGCAACAGTATGTCCTTTAGCCAATAAGTCTTTGGTTATCGCTCTACCTAAGAGGCCGCTTCCACCACTGATTAATACCTTCATAGACATGATAAAATGGTTTAACTCTAGGAACTAGGAATAGTTCGACTTGAGCTAATCTTCAGACTTGAGCACGACTAACTTCTCGGCAACTAACCGATCTATGGGCAAATTGAGCTCGTGGGGATTTAGGGAGCTAATGTCCTTCCAAATTAATTCTTGATCACCATGCTGCTTTAACTCGCTGGGTGCAGTTTTCTTTAAAAGGGGGGAGAGGTCAGAGCAGTCGACTAGGTAATAAATACTCATAACCTGCATTTTAGCGGAAAAGGCTGAAGGGACAAAATCCTCGGTGGTGTAGAAATGCGATCCAACTTCTATGTCTAAATGCGCTTCCTCTTGAAATTCTCGCTTTAGACATTCTAAGGTTCCTTCGCCAAATTCCAATCCTCCGCCGGGGAATTTTAAATAGACCCCACCATAGATATTTTCTCTAGAAAGCAAAACTCGACCTTGATTTCTTAAAAGGCCGTAAACTCGAATTGTAAATGCCTGAATGCCCTCGGATGTGCTCATTCCTTCAAAGATAAGGTCCCGCTTAGGCCTAGAAAAATTATGAACTGATTTTCATCGGATCAAATTCACTATCCCGCGCATAACAGATACTTCGCCTCCCGGTAGGATTTGATACTTTAAATAATAGGCATAGGCACCACCCTTCATATTATTCCCTTGCCATGGTTGATTATAGAGTAGGGCTTGTTGCTTCCCGAAGCGATCGAAAATATGCAGCTCGTAATCATAAACAGCGCCTGGTGCCGGGCCAAAGACATCATTTAGACCATCGCTATTCGGGGTAAAAGCATTGGGAAGGTGAAGCCGTAAATCCTCGAATTGAGGAAATATCGTCCGACGAACTTCACAGCCGTTACTGTCTATATAACTAGCCTGTACCCCTTCGCTCATATTTGCGGTAGCAATAAAGTAGGCCGGATTGCCAATGATAGTGGTGTCTGGGCTTTCCCACCGAATTGAAGCGGGGGTATTGATAGCTTCAAAGCGAATGCTATCTCCCACGATTGGTACTAAAGGTTCAAAGGCGATTCTTAAATCAGAGCGAGGATAAAAATCAATGTATATGGAGTCCCGATATCGAGCGCTACCACAGGCATTACTTATTTCACACCAATAATACCCTGGGCCCCTGATTGCAATGCTGTCGGTGGTCTCATTGGTATTCCATTGTATCTGTAATTGATCAAGAGGAATGTTAGGCTTGAGGTAAAATATGGAATCAGGGCAGAGAATTTGGTCAGCGCCTAAATCAAAACTTAAGCTACCGCTAATTCCGCATGCGGTGTTTATGACGATAGGAACATTAGAGCTGTTAACATTTAGATTTTGCACGGTAAAGCTATTATAGGGAGTGGCGCTAAAGCTAATTGCCTGGCTGTCTTGAATTACCTGCGTAGGCCCTAAAAACATACTATCGGGCAGGGGAAGACAATCACTGAGTTCTGAAAAATCGGCCGGTAAAATTCTAAACATACAAGCTTGCTCACCTTGAGCGTCAAAACTCCCTAATCCATGAAGCAATACTCGATCATCTGGTAGTACTTTAATACCATGGGAATAAACTCGGTCGCCAATATTATGAGGAAGGAGAATAGAATTCATGATGGCTCCATTGGGATTGATTTCTGTAATACCCCACTGCGCATTTCCCGCTTGATAAGTGGTGTAAGTGTAGAGCAGATTGCCATTTGATTTGAGGGCCGCTCCCTTGGCTTCAATGTGATAGATGATAGGCGTGCTCCAAACAAGATTCCCTTGTAAGTCTATTTTGAAAACTAAATTTCGATTGATTGCACCGATGTAATCTCCAAAAACCAAATATCCATCGCTTAAGGAAATGGGGGGAATAGAACTTTGATAATAACCATTAAAACTCTCAATCCACTCAACGGCTCCATTGTCATTGACCTTATAAATCAGGCGTCCGGCATTATTTAAAACTCCTCCGTGCTGTGAGGGTGTTGACATGCCCCAAATTTGCAGCGGACTGTAACGATTTGCATGAATGATCTGCCCTTGGGGATTTAGCTTGAGGATTGTGTTAGAAGGTCCGGCGCTCACACTGCTGTTTCCTGTAAAGATGAGGTTTCCGTCCCGATCAATTTGAAATTGATACCAAACAAAATTGTCTGGGGAAGCAATCTTCTTGGCATAAATGAGCTGGCCTTGTAAGTCTAGTTTGACGAGCACGAAGGAGCTATCATAGGTGGCGCCAAAACGACCGGCTAGGTAGAGATGCTGACCATCATTTTGGAGGCGCAAAACTCTTTTGAAGTCACTTGATTTAAAGAATTCCTTGGTCCAAAGACTATCCCCGCATGCATCAAAGTAAATTAGTTGGGCAGCCGTGAAATTGGCATTGAGATCATTGTGCGTCCCGACAAGAGCGAAGCTTCCATCTGGTAAGACGGATACCTCGGAAGCTACATTGCCATTTAAGCCACGTAAAACTCGTTCCTGCCCTGCGACATTAAATTGCCAAAAGCAGCAAATAAGGAATATATAGTGACGTAATTTCATCAGTAGGCTTGGTACAATACTGACGTGAAAATAATGTCCTCGGTTGAGAAATACTTGTGTTTTACTGTGGAAATCAGGCTTTATGAGCGCGGGCCATCTCTCTTTTTCCCGGTGGTCCTGGTATTTTTTCTACCAGGAAACCGGCTGATTTCATCGCACGTCTTACAATGCCTTTCACGCAATAGCTAACTAAAAGCCCACCGGGTCGCAATGCGGAATGCATTTTTTGGAAAATCTCTTCTGTCCAAAGATCAGCTTGCGCTTCGGGAGAGAAGGCATCGAAATAAATAAGGTCGTAATGATCGGGCTCAGGCTTAAAGTTCTTGAGGTCTATTTGTTCTTTGTGTACCGCAAATAGTGGATGTAGTCCATGGGCCTCATTCCAAGGCGCTTCGTGAAGGCTGTTGTAAAACGCCTTGTAATCTGGATTTTCGTTGAAGAATTCGGGCCATTCCAAAGCTTGCCATTCTGCTTCTTCTAGAGGATATTTTTCTAAAGAACGGTAATGAATTTTTTGGGATTTCTGGGCTTTTTCAAAATGGCTTAACAGGGCGTTAAGTCCAGTGCCAAAGCCAATTTCAAGAATTCGGACTTCACTCTGTTCAGGGAATTGATGAAGCCCCGAGGCAATAAAAACATGGCGCGACTCTTGGAGCGCGCCATGCAGGGAATGATAGTGTTGTGTTAGGTCCGGAACATACAAACTGGGGCTGCCATCTTTAGTTGTCACCCAGTGCCGGATCATAATTCGCTTTGGTAATCTTTGATTTCCATGCGACGAATTTTAGCCAAAGGACCTTGGCAATAAATGGTATGACAGCTTGCGCAAGTATTCACCATGGCATTGTAAGCTTTTACCCCTTCATCAATATTTTGCGCCTTGGTAATGGCCTCCATATTCTTAATGTATTCCTTTGCTAAAGCATCGAATGTTTCATTCAAGTTCTCATTAGCCTGCGCGGTGTGAATGGTGAGAAAGTCCTCCGGGAAGCTCTCAGGTATTTCTCCATTTTTAATCTGCTTTTTCAGGGCTAGATTCTTTTCATACATATCACGCATGAGAAGCGCTAATTCGCTGGGCTGATTCAGATCAAGGTCTTCCGACTCTGACTCCGGACCATTTGTCGATTCTTTAATAGCCTCGGTATTGGCGGCGGCTTCCTCACTTGTTCCGTTTTGGCAGGCGACAAAAAAGGATGCCCCAATGAGGCATCCTCCAATAATTATCTTTTTGAGCTTCATCAAATTAGCTTTTGATAATCACACCGTTAGCGGTGAAGTTTAGGCTGATTTCTGGCTCGGTGATTCCCTCAATTTCTTCGGGGCTCTTGCCTGCGTCCTCGGCTAGGTGGCGTAAATATGGCACATCAAGGGTATCCACATAGGCCTTTCCTTCTACTACGGCAAATTCACCATTTAGATTTTTAGGAACGAAAAATGAATAATCACGGAAATTAACTCTAAGTTCTTGTCCGTCTCCCATATCCATTTTCATCCAACAGCCTTTTTTCTGGCAAGAAGAGTTAACATTTCCTGAAAGTTTTACTTCCACGGAGTCTTTTCCGTTCATAACGGACATTAAATCAGCTACCGCAATGGCTCCATCCTCTGAGATTGTGTCTCCATAGTAGTGATTTTCAAGACTTTCAGTGCTAGCTTCAACCGCGGTTGAATCAGAGTGGCTAGGTGTTTCGCTGTCACCTTCGTTTGTTGTACTTTTGCAAGCGCTAAGAAGGGCTATTGTAGCGAGGAAAAAAGTGATTTTTTTCATGACGAGTTTCTCAATTACATAGCAAAGATAGCATTCTCTCAAAAGCGCAATAAAGAACGAGGTGTCAATTGCCTCAAAATTCATTCATCTATGAAGATTACCAAAACCACTCAGTCACGCATCAACGATGTTGACTTTTCAAATTTGGTTTTTGGGACTCAATTCACCGATCACATGTTGATCGCTGAATACAGCGATGGGTCCTGGTCTGAGCCGGAAATTAAACCGTATGGACCACTTTCTTTTACACCTGCAATGCATACTCTCCATTATGGTCAGGCAATTTTCGAAGGTCAGAAAGCCTATTATATGGAGAATGGTGAAATTGGCATATTTCGACCGCAGGCCAATGCTAAGCGTTTAAATCATTCTGCGCGTCGTATGTTCATGCCGGAGTTTCCGGAAGAATGGTTTATGGAGGGTATCAAGGCCCTAGTGGACATTGATAGGGAGTGGGTTCCCAAGGCGGAAAATCATTCCCTTTACCTTCGTCCCTTTATGTTCGGCAGCTCAGAGTTCGTAGCAGCACGGCCGGCGGAAAAATATATTTTCTGCATCATCATGTCTCCTGTTGGACCTTATTACGCGGGCGATGTAAAAGTGAAGGTAGAGGAAACCTACACCCGTAGTGCCGCCGGTGGAGTAGGGTCTACTAAATGTGCAGGGAATTATGGCGGGGCTTTTTATGCTACTGATCAGGCCCGACAAGAGGGTTACACCCAAGTAATTTGGACCGATCATGCCAATCATGAATTAGTAGAAGAGTCAGGGACCATGAATGTGGCCTTTGTAATTGATGACACCTTTATCACACCTCCCCTAAGTGAGCGCATTCTAGCAGGGATTACCCGCGACAGTATTTTAACTTTGTTACGCGATCGCGGGATTATGAAGGTGGAAGAACGTCCGGTTAAGGTTGAAGAAGTTATTAATGCGGCTAAGGAAGGTCGTTTACAGGAAGCATTTGGCATGGGAACTGCTGCGGTGATTAGCCCAATTAATATGATTGGTTTTAGAGGCACCGACTATGATATCGCTACACCCGAGGATGGTTACGCTATGCGCATTAAGCAAGAGCTCACCGACCTGCGAAGTGGTAAGAGTGAAGATCCTTATGCTTGGATGGTGAAATTCTAAAAACCGGAGCAATACCATTAAATAAAAGTTCATGAAAGCCCTGCCCGTGTCAAGGCTAAATGGTACTAGAATAATAAGCAAGAAGCTCTCCGCAAGGAGGGCTTTTTTTTTGCAATCAGATAATGATATCTATTATTGAACTGATCGATTCAAAGTCTTTCATGTTTAAAAATCGGTTATTCACGTCAAGAAAAGGGGTGAAGCCTCAAAGCCCCTTAACTTAAAATCCAATACCAATCAAAACATAAGGGACATTACGTCTGCTGCCTATGAAATATGCTTTCACCGCCGCCCTTTTAAGCTTCATACTTTTTCAACCAAGTTTAGCTCAAAATGGAGGATCGAGGTCTTTTCAAAAAACCTGGAATAATTTATTGATAGAGGATACCGGTGGAAAGGGCTGGGGGCTAGAGGCCGATATTTCCATTAGCATTTCCTTTCGGGATAAAGCTGGAGGACTTGGGGGAAATAGTCTCATAGAATACTGCCGTGAAGTTCGGGTTAAGCCCGGGAGGGTGCGCGATCCTTTTGGTACTTATTACTCGATAGATGAAATTCCCAATGCCTATCGACAAATGGTTGTGGAGTTTTCCTACATCGATGGTAATATTAAACAAGGAGGTAGAACCCTAAGTCCTTATCGAGCATTTTTTTCTGCCGTGAGATTGAGTGAGGGTTCAAATTCGGCCTGCATAAGCCAAAGCAAAATCCTCTGGTACGAAAGCGGTCATCCTGGTCAAAGAAGTCTTGGTGATGAAGAAGAGATTTATGCTGTCTTCGATGATGGTTTTCAATTTCAATTCACGGATTTAAAGGTGCAATTTCAAAATGCTGCGCTAAGGGAAGTCCTACAATTATGGTCAAAAAGAGGAGATGACTATTTAGCGGCGGGAAACTGTCAAGCTGCTTTGGACGCTTATGCCTATTTCGAAAAATTGGATGGACAGGTAGGCTACAACAGAGTGAATAAACAGAAGGCCCAAGAGTGTTTAAATGGTTCCGTTGCTCAGAATTCTAGCTCGAACAATCCAGGTTCCACCCGGCCTTCCAGCACTCAAGGTGGGAGCCCTACTAATCAAGGGACATCGACAGAAACCTCGAATAAAAGGAGCTCCCCGGCCATGACGGAGGCCGAAAAGGATGCATTAAAGGTTCAAGAATATAACCAGCAACAAATAGCATTTGAAGAACAGTTGCAAAATGATTTTCAAGCTCGTCAGGATGCCATGGAACAAATGGCACAACTTGGAGCCGCCGCCATTTTAGCTCATGTTACCATCGGTGTCTTACTATTCAGCAATTTAGAGTATGACACAGAACAAAGCATTAGCGCGGGACCAGGTAATAGGGTTGGCGCATCCCTGGGTTATAATTTGAATCCCTCAATCGAAACTTTGGACATTGAATTCGCGGCAACAGCTGATTATTGGCCTTTTCATAGTAATGAGGCCGGAGCAAGTTTCGGGGCGGAGGCCTATGCGGGGCATGGGATTGCCTTTAGCAGGTTTACCTATGGTGCCGCTTTTAGAATGCAAGGCTATATCGGTGGCCCTCACCTTCAGTTATTTAGTCGCTATCAGATTGGCACGAGGGTTTTTAATTTCACGGATGATACGGAGGACGACATAATAAATTACCATCGCTTTATGGCGGGGCCTCAAATCCGTTTTTATCCTGATAGCCGAGATTGGAGTACCTTAAGAATTTTAGGCCTTTTTGAAAATCAAAATGAGGCTATACTAGGTCCACGTTTGATAAGGGACCCAAGTGGCGCCGAGGTTTATAGTGGAGGCCAGAGCGGAGCCTTGTTTAATTATTCACCGGGCATTCGCATCGAATGGAATAAGAGAAACCGAATTAGTCTTGGCGGAGAAGCCCTTTTTGTTGGGTCCAATTCAGATAACAATTTGTATTCATTTTTCATTCGGCGTCGTTTCGACCAATTTATTGTATCGGCTACCAGGATGAACAATCCATTTAAAGCCATCAATGCCTTAAAAGATTATTCCGGGAGCTTCCTTAGCTTCCTACAACCTTCCCTTTCTTGGTTGCAAGAAGATAGTACTGGAGTTTTTGCGGGACGCCCCATCTTCAATATTAATCCTCTTGGCTACAATTACGTATTTAAATTACATCAAAACCTTGGAATGCAGGCCGGTCTTGAGACTAATTATAGCATAGCTACTTACATTAATCCAAGGACAGATGTGGAAAACCGCGTCCATCAGGGTGGTTTGGTAGTGCCTCTTACCTTAAGGATGCATTTCCCCTCGACCTTTGTGCGCTATCATATTGAAGGTGGTTTGAGCTATGCTTATAATTTTATTGATATTGGAGAGAAAGAAGATCAGTATGGATGGGAAACCGATGAGGAATATGAATCTTTTTTAAACCCTTCCCGCACTAACTATCGTTTAGGGATCGGGGCATCATTCCCCGGTGACTACAACAACCATAGTATTTCTATTTTTTATGAACGCAGCTTAGAATCGGTTTTTCAGGATATTGTTATTTCTGGAGGATCTGGATTCACTGCTTCTATAGAAGACATGATTCTTCATCGCATTGGTTTACAGATCGCTTTACAGTTATAATTATGAGATTGTTCAAATCACTTCTTTTAGTTCTTTTAGGGGCCTCCACCATTAATGCACAGACATTTGATTTTGACTGGCGCGACCTTGAATATAGCCTGGGTGGCCAGATTTCGACTTCATTTCTTACTGCTCCTAGTCAGGAGGGTAGCGGCATTGGCCTGGATCCCACAAGTCCGGAAGTCGGACAATCTTATCTTCAATCCAATAATTTAGGGATCGCCGTACAATGGCAAATTGATCCCATTCAGCATGACTACATCAGCTATAGATATTCCCAAGAATGGAGTTATGGATTGGGAATAGGCACCAGTTACAGCTATCAATTAAGAGGACATGAAATTTCACTGGGTGTTCCTGCTTTACACTTTGTCTTCCACGCAAAGAATAGGGACCTGAATGTTCTAGGACAGACATCTCAGGATGTAAGCACTACCCGTAGGCACCAAAGTAATTACACCGATATCAGTCGTCTGGTATTCGGTCTGCGTACAAGCTTGGATTATGATGGTATCATTATGCTGGGATTTATTCAGGAATCTTTTAATAACATAGAAGCGGATCCCTGGTCGGGAGTCATGTTTAGACTGGAATATCCCGAAGCTTGGGGAGCGGAAGTCGTACTTTTTTGGGCGCATCCTGCGCAAGGCAGAATATTTTTTGATCCTTCGGTAGTTCCGCAAACGGAGGATTTGATAGAAAACGGCCTTTTTCTAAATGTGAAATTGAATTATCGAATTGCCTATAGCGGCAGATATTACAATTAGATAAATCTTCAGGTTAAGGTATCGCCAAAAAAAAAGTCCTTAAAAAAGGACTTTTCTAATGATATTCTAAAATCAAGGTTTATAGACCAAAGGCGTCTTTAACATCCTCAACACGATCTAATTTTTCCCAGGTAAATAGCTCTACTTCCATCTCTTTAACCTCTTTGCCGATGCCATCAGGGCGTTCGAAGCTTACGGTAGCCATTTCATTGGTTCTACCCATATGCCCATAGGCGGCAGATCGAGAGTAGATCGGGTTACGCAGCTTAAGATTCTTTTCAATTAAGCCTGGTCGTAGGTCAAATAGCTCCATCACCTTTGCGGCGATTTGACCATCATTGAGGTCAATTTTCGCGGAGCCATAAGTATCGACAAATACTCCCATCGGTTCTACAACTCCAATGGCGTAGGATACTTGCACTAAAATTTGATCAGCCACCCCCGCGGCAACCAGGTTTTTGGCAATATGACGTGCGGCATAGGCGGCAGACCGATCCACCTTGCTAGGATCCTTCCCGCTAAATGCACCTCCACCATGAGCGCCCTTTCCCCCGTAGGTATCTACGATAATCTTGCGTCCGGTTAGACCGGCATCACCGTGCGGTCCGCCAATTACAAATTTACCGGTGGGGTTGATGTGATAATTAATATCATCGCCAAATAGAGCCTGCAAGTCAGGGCTCAACTGTGCTTTAACTTTAGGAATAAGGATGTTAACTATATCACGACGAATTTGATCAAGCATTTTTTGATCCGCTTCATCTTGACTTAGCCCGTCGCCGGTCTTTACGAAATCATCATGCTGGGTTGAAACTACGATCGCATCAATTCGAACGGGTTTATGGTCGTCATTGTATTCGATGGTAACTTGGGCCTTAGCATCAGGACGTAAATAGGCGATCTCGGAGCCGTCACGACGTAAATCAGCCAGGGTTTGCAGTATGCGGTGACTTAGGTCTAAAGCCAAAGGCATGTAATTCGCCGTTTCATTAGTAGCGTATCCAAACATCATTCCTTGGTCTCCCGCTCCTTGTTCTTCGAGATTTCCTCGGTCCACCCCCTGATTAATATCTTGACTCTGTTCGTGGATGGCCGATAAGATTCCACAAGAGTTTCCTTCAAACATATATTCGCTCTTGGTGTAACCGATGCGGTTAATCACGTTTCTGGCGATTTGTTGTAAATCTAAATAGGTCTGAGATTTAACTTCACCCGCCAGGACTACTTGTCCCGTTGTTACCAAGGTTTCACAAGCCACTTTTGAATTGGGGTCGAATGCTAAAAAATGATCTAGAATAGCATCAGAAATTTGGTCGGCAATTTTATCGGGATGTCCTTCAGAAACGGACTCAGAGGTAAATAAGTAAGACATAGACTTCTTTAAGAGTTTTAATGGAGCAGATAAAAGAAGGCTAATTGCTTACAGAATACTGTTTTAGCATTTTTTTTAGTGGTTGCAATCAGCCAAATTTTTCCACTCAGGCGGCAAATGTAGAAAATTTTCTCAGCGATTTTAAGGGCCGTGGTGCTTTATTGGCACTGACTTTGAGATATGCATTCAAAACTGCTCTTATGCTCAGATTCCTTCGCTCATGGTCCCTGCTAGCAATCCTAGTTTGTAGTTCTTGCGTAAGCTACTATCAAGATCAAAGACCCGATCCAAGTTTATTAAGTAGCCCTCCATTTGCGGTTAATCCTGAGGTTTTTTATGGCGATAATTCCCGGCCCACCAGGCCATATGTAAGTTTATCGGAAGAGTCATTTTATAGTGATGCGGACCCAAAATGGCAATTGACGCAGATGTTAATGTCCAGAAGTTTAGATGGAGCCATAATTAATTACCGAGCCTATAGCAGTAATGAAGCGGTGCGGGATGTTCCTCCCTCGGCCTTGAGTTATTTAGTGGCGGCTTTAGATAGCTCCTACGTTTTAGAAGGAGGTCAAGAGTATTATACGCAGCATAATCATTACTTAGAGTTCCAAGCATTTATCTATCTCGATAATATAGATGAACGAAAGTTTTTGGATAGAGTGGAGGTTTCGGTTCTGAAAGGTGACTCACTTTGGGAAAGCATGGAATTCGAATTTGATTGGCAAGGCCAGATAATGTACATGCCAGCCAATTTGAAAGAGGAGCACTTTTTGGCATTAGCGGTGCAGCCCTGGTTTTTCCTAGATCAAAGTAATATGGCTTGGCGCAGTCGGCCGATTTTGAATTCTCGTTTCCCCAATCGGGTCTTTCAAAGTGGAGGTCTTTACGCCAAGTATCGAAGTACTGCAGGGAGCAACTACATTCATTTGGTACATAAGGGGCGCTACGATTTGATACTTGGCCAGGACCAGAGTGGTCGATGGCGATTGAAGCAAATCAAGACGGATTCTCAGTATTATCCAATAAGTAATCAGGATTTTTTTGGTCTCACTTTAGAAGAGGAATGGCTGGCGCCGAATGGCTTTGTCTATCGCTATAAATACACCTACAAGAAATCAGAGCAGGTCCCTCAGGAATGGATAACGAGGCCTTAGGCTTGTAATCAGAATATTATTGCATGTCGATGAAGCAAATTTTACTGTATGCCTTGCTGCTTGTACTCTTCACCGCTTGTACGAGCTATCAAGCAAGCCCCAGTCCTAAATACTATGAGCTGTACAGCCCGGCTTATCCATCTGAGCCACAGGTTTACACGCATCCTGCGGAATTGCCATCTAGTCTAGTGGTCGTTTTGAATAAGGAATATTTAAGTACTCAAAAAAGTCTTCAGCCCGAGATTTTGAGCTTGCTTCGTCAGCGTTCTTTAGACGGAGCATTAGTATTGAATTCCGAAGTTTCTAGTCATAATTTCAGTGAGGAGATTCCCCCATCTTTCCTCAGTTATGTTTGGGCCGCATTGGATACCAACCACTATCCAGAACCCAGAATTCGAAGCTATACTGAAACACATTATCACGCCAGCTTTCAGCCATTCATTTTTTTGGATAGCATTAATAATAGGGCTTATCTCGACCGGATCGTTTTAGACGCTATTGGTCCGGAGGGAGACAGTAGCAGATATGAATTCAGTTTTAATTGGCATGCTCAACTAAGCACCCTACCAAAATTTATAAAGTCGGATCACTTTGAAGCATTGGCTCTCCAGCCTTGGTTTTTCATGCATCAAAGTAAAAAGGGGTGGGCGGACGCGCTAAATAATAATGGAATGATTAAGCGCAGGAGGTTTAGAAATGCTGGTTATCAGGTGGAGTATATTCCTCAGAGGATTAATGGCCGTGTCAAAGTGCGATTCAAGAAATCCAGATATGAGCTCATCCTTGGCAATGAGAATAGGCGCTCTTGGCAGATAGAAGGGGTGAATTTTCGAGGGAAGCCGCTTGTTTGGAAGAACGAATCATTTTTAGGTCGAATGATGAGGCAAATCTTTATTGACGGTAATGGGATAAGGTATCACTATCGTTATTATTACAAAACTTCAAATGATGTACCTAAAGAATGGATAAAGCGCCCGGTGGATTTGCAACATTAAACTTTGGCCATTAGTTTTGCTGCACACTTATCCAGAAAGACTGAGGGAATGGGCCCGATGATGTCTTAGCAACCCCTACGGGCGGGTGCTACTTCCCACCTCGCATGGCAGTGAGGATAGATGAGAGGCGTTTCAAATAACAATTCCATTTCTTTAGCGGCTTTTTGGTTAGGTGATAGCATTAGAAACTATGACCAAAGAAGCAATATTTGATTTGATGCAGCAGCGAGTCCTGGTTCTCGACGGAGCGATGGGTACTATGATTCAGCGTCATAAATTGGAAGAGGAAGATTATCGTGGTCCGAGGTTTAAGGATTACGCCCACGATTTGAAAGGGAACAATGATCTGCTCAGTCTAAGTCAGCCGCAAATTATTTTCGACATTCACCGGGCCTATTTGGCTGCCGGGGCTGATATCGTAGAGACCAATACGTTTAATAGTACCAGGATTTCAATGGCCGATTACCATATGGAAGACTTGGTACCCGAGATTAATGAGGAGGCAGCAAAATTGGCTCGTCGTGCCGCTGATGAATACACCGCTAAAGATCCTAGCAAGCCGCGCTTAGTAGCAGGATCAATGGGCCCTACCAATAAAACGGCAAGTTTAAGTCCAGATGTGAATAATCCCGGTTTTAGAGCGATTGATTTTGACACCCTGGCAAGCAACTATCGAGAACAAGCGGAAGCGCTGATTAGGGGCGGAGCCGACATCCTATTGGTAGAAACCGTTTTTGATACTTTAAATGCCAAGGCGGCCCTTTTTGCCTTGCAGGAATTGTTTGATGATTTAGGACGGGAATATCCTATCATGGTGTCTGGTACTATTACGGATGCTTCAGGTAGAACTTTGTCGGGTCAAACCACCGAGGCTTTTCTTACCAGCATTAGCCATGTTCCGCTGATGTCCATTGGTTTAAATTGTGCTTTAGGGGCAGACCAGCTGCGACCCTATGTGCAAACCTTAGCTCAGAAAGCACCCTTCGCCGTTAGCGCTCACCCCAATGCGGGCCTGCCTAATGCTTTTGGAGAATATGACCAAGGTCCCGAGGAGATGCGAGCCTTAATCGCCGAATATCTCGACCGAAATATCGTGAATGTGATTGGTGGATGCTGTGGAACTACGCCAGAGCATATCGCTGCTATTGCCGACTTGGTGAAGAATTATCAACCTCGTCAAATTGCCGCTTCAGTATGAGATTATCCGGTTTAGAACCTCTGAATATTTCGGCGGCTTCCAATTTTGTGAATATTGGTGAACGGACGAATGTAACCGGCTCCAGAAAATTCCTGCGGCTGATAAAGGAGGACAAGTACGATGAAGCCCTAGAGGTGGCCCGTGATCAAGTGGAGGGCGGAGCCCAAATCCTCGATGTCAATATGGACGAAGGAATGCTGGATGGAAAGGCGGCGATGGTCAAGTTCTTAAACTTAATTGCCGCTGAACCCGACATTGCCCGGATTCCGATTATGATAGATTCCTCTAAATGGGACATTATTGAGGCCGGACTAAAATGTGTTCAGGGGAAATCGGTGGTGAATAGTATTTCTTTAAAGGGAGGAGAAGAGGAGTTTTTGCGTCAGGCGAAGAAAGTTCGCCGTTATGGAGCAGCAGTTATTGTCATGGCCTTTGATGAAGAAGGTCAAGCGGATAATTACCAACGTCGGATTGAGATTTGCGCTCGGAGTTATAATCTCTTACGTGAAAAGCTGAGTTTCCCACCCGAAGATATCATCTTTGATCCCAATATATTTCCCGTGGCTACGGGTATTGAAGAGCATCGTCGTAATGCCTTAGACTTCTTTGAGGCTACGGCTTGGATCAAGGAGAATTTGCCAGGGGCTAAAGTTAGTGGCGGTGTGAGTAACGTCTCCTTTAGTTTTAGAGGTAATCAAGCGGTGCGGGAGGCAATGCATAGCGCATTCCTCTATCATGGCATTAAGCATGGAATGGATATGGGAATCGTTAACCCAGGCATGCTTGAGGTCTATGAAGAAATTCCCTCGGACCTCTTAGAAAGGGTAGAAGATGTTTTATTAGATCGGCGAGATGATGCCACCGAACGCCTACTTGAATTTGCCGAGACCGTAAAAGGAGAAGGGAAAAGTAGAGAGCGCGATTTGCTCTGGAGAGATACAAGTGTATCTAAAAGAATTGAGCATGCCTTGGTTAAAGGTATTGTCGATTTTATTGAAGAAGATGTAGAGGAAGCGCGTCCGCAATTTGATAAGGTTTTAGGCTTAATTGAGGGGCCTTTAATGGATGGGATGAATGTAGTTGGAGATCTTTTTGGTTCAGGAAAGATGTTCCTACCGCAGGTGGTCAAATCCGCCCGGGTGATGAAGCGGGCCGTGGCCTATTTAGAACCTTACTTGGAGGCGGAAAAAGCGGCCAGCAGTGATGCACGGCAAAAAGGGAAGATATTACTTGCTACGGTAAAGGGGGATGTTCACGATATCGGTAAGAACATTGTGGGAGTAGTATTGGCCTGTAACAATTTTGAAATCCTTGATCTCGGTGTGATGGTTCCACTACAAGAAATCATCGCGAAAGCCAAAGAGGAGAAGGTGGATGTGATTGGTCTAAGTGGTCTAATTACGCCTTCGCTTGATGAGATGATTGAGGTGGCCAAGGAGATGGAGCGCCAGGGTTTAGACATTCCCTTGATGATTGGGGGTGCCACCACTTCTAGAGCTCATACTGCGGTTAAGATTTTCCCTGAATACTCAAAAATTGTGGTGCACGTGAATGATGCCAGTCGTAGTGTGCCAATTGCCCAAACCTTGGCAAATCCGTCTGCCCGCCCTGAGTTTCAAGATAAGCTCAGCGCCGAATATTCGGAGCTGAGGCAACGATATCTCGATCGAAGTAAGGAGAAGAATTTATTGCCTCTTTCCGAGGCTCGAGCGAATGCTTTGAAATTGAATTTTGATCATCAAATTCAGAAACCGAAAGTCCTAGGGCGGCAGGAATCTATTGATTTTGATTTGAGAATTTTGGCGAATTACATCGATTGGACGCCCTTTTTTCAAACCTGGCAATTACACGGGAAATATCCCCGCATTTTACAGGATGAGGTAGTCGGTGAAGAGGCATCCAAATTATTTGCTGATGCTCAAGCAATGCTGAATCAGATTATAACTGAATCCTGGATTAAAGCCAGAGGAGTATTTGGTATTTGGGAAGCACAAGCCGCGGCTAATGATGATATCATTTTGTTTAGTGAGGGCGAGGAAATTGCGAAATTCCACACTTTAAGGCAGCAGGGAAAGAAAGCTAAAGGAGCTCCAAATTTGGCTTTGGCCGATTTTATAGCCCAGGATCAAGCCGATTATGTTGGTTGTTTCGCCGTGTGCGCTGGTTTGGGCATCGAGACTAAATTGGCGGAGTTTGCCGCTCAACACGATGATTACTCTTCCATCTTATTAAAGGCTCTCGCCGATCGTTTAGCCGAGGCTGCTGCGGAGTACTTACATGAGGAAGTAAGGGTTAAACATTGGGGCTACGCCGCTCAGGAGGATTTGGATAATCAGGCTTTAATTGCCGAGGAATATAAAGGGATCCGTCCGGCTCCTGGATACCCCGCATGCCCGGATCATTTGGAGAAGAAAACCATCTTTGCTTTGCTGGAAGCGGAGGCTATTGGCATGGGCTTAACGGAAAGTTTGGCAATGAATCCCGCGGCTAGCGTTTCAGGATATTACTTCGCTCATCCCCAATCTAAATATTTTGGTTTAGGTAAGATTGATCGGGATCAAGTCGAGGATTTTGCCCAAAGAAGAGGAATAAATGTAGAGGAAGCCGAGAAGTGGCTGCGTCCAAATTTGAATTATTAGAAATGAAAGTAACTGATCATATTGCTAAGGCAGAGGATACCTTGTTTTCCTTTGAAATCTTACCTCCCTTGAAAGGACAGAAAATTGAGGATATCTACAATGTTATAGATCCCTTGATGGATTTTAATCCACCTTGGATTAACGTGACCTATCACAGAGAGGAAGTGATTTATAAGCGATTGCCAAATGGTTTGTTGGAGCAAAAGACCGTGCGCAAGCGTCCAGGTACGGTGGGTATTTGTGCTGCCTTGCAGTATCGCTATAAAGTGGATACAGTTCCGCACATGCTATGCGGTGGATTTAGTAAGGAGGATACGGAAAACGCCTTAATTGACCTGGATTTCTTGGGCATTCAAAATATTATGGCCCTGCGAGGGGATAGTATGAAGAATGAGCGTTTTTTCGCTCCAGAATCTGACGGGCATCAATACGCCAAGGATTTGGTAGGTCAGATTCGCAGTATGAACAATGGGGAATATTTGGACGATGAATTGCGTAATACGGGAAGTACCGATTTTGCAATTGGCGTCGCGGGATATCCGGAAAAACACTTTGAGGCCCCTAGTTTGAACCAGGATATCGAGCATTTGAAGCAAAAGGTAGACGCTGGAGCGGACTATATTGTAACTCAACTTTTTTTTGATAATCAGAAATACTTCGATTTTGTTGATCGATGTCGCAAAGCGGGTATTGAGGTGCCCATTATCCCTGGTTTAAAACCTATTTCCACCAAGCAACATCTTAGTTTTCTACCTCACTTCTTTAAAGTTGACTTACCAGACGACCTAGTAAAGGCGGTGGTAAATGGTAAAGATAATGCGGCGGTTCGCCAAATTGGCGTGGAATGGGGTATCCAGCAAGCACAGGAGTTAAAAGCCGCTGGAGTACCGGCTATTCACTTTTACAGCATGGGACGTCCGGATAATATAGCGAGTATTGCCCGGAATGTCTTTTAAATTTTTCAACAGCTCTAGGTGATTTTTGTGAATAGATGAACGCTTCATTCGGTGAATTGGATTTTAGGCTTCTTTATCTTTAGAGGAGTCGAAACACTAAAATCTCTTTATGCCTGCGAAAGCGAAAACCACCACTAGCGCGAAAACCACCAAGAGAAGCACAAGCCGTAAAACCTCTACCACCCGGAAAAAGAAGGAGTCCAAGGTTTCCAAAATTTTCGTTTTGGATACTTCAGTGATTTTGTATGATCACAATTCCATTATGAATTTCGACGAACATGATGTCGCTATTCCCATTACGGTTTTGGAGGAATTAGATGAATTTAAAAAGGGATCCGACACCAAAAACTATGAGGCCCGGCAGTTTATCCGTTTGCTAGATCGCAAGGCTGGCGAGCAAAATATCAATGATTGGATTTCCTTAAACGGCGGTAGTAAGGGGAGCTTCAAAGTGATAATGGACACACGCGGGCAAGACTCGGATGCCCAGAATATTTTCGGGGCCCGAAAAAACGATCATAAGATTTTAAATGCAGCCTTGAACCTGACTCTAGCGGAACCCGAACGAAAGGTTATTTTGGTTACAAAGGATATCAACCTTCGCTTGAAGGCCAAGGCCTTGAATATTACCGCCGAGGATTATGAGACAGGGAAAATCAAAGATGTAGAAAGCCTTTACACCGGAAAAACAAATTTAGAGGACTTCGATCAGGACTTAATTGATCAGCTCTACAAGAAAAAGAGTTTAGGTATAGAAACGGTCCATAAGGCTTATCCCAGCTTTGAAAAGCTCAATAACCATTTCTATATCCTGAAAGCCAGCAAAAGCAGTACACTCTCCTTTTATAATGCTCATTTAGAAAGCTTAGATCAAATTGAGAAGAAAAGCTTTTATGGTATTAAACCCCGTAATGCGGAGCAGGCTTTTGCTTTGCATGCCATTGCTAATCCCGACGTGAAATTAGTGACTCTGAGTGGTGTGGCAGGAACCGGTAAAACCCTTTTGGCCTTGGCAGGAGCTCTCGAGCAGCGTAGGGATTTTAAGCAGATTTATTTAGCCAGACCCATAGTGCCGTTGAGTAATAAGGATATTGGGTACTTGCCTGGCGATATGAAGGCCAAGATTAACCCTTATATGCAACCCCTGTGGGACAATTTAAAATTTATCAAAAACCAGTTTAAGGAGCAGGATAAGGAGTACAAGCAAATCGACGAAATGGTGAACGCGGAGAAGTTGCTGGTAACTCCCCTGGCCTACATTAGGGGTCGGAGTTTGTCCAATGTGATCTTCATTGTGGATGAGGCGCAAAATTTAACGCCTCATGAGGTTAAGACCATCATTACCCGAGCGGGTGAAAATGCTAAATTTATTTTCACCGGTGATGTAAATCAGATTGATACTCCTTACCTGGATGAGCAATCCAATGGCCTGAGCTATCTAATCGATAAGATTAAAGGAAATAAACTATTTGCTCATGTCCTTTTAGAAAAAGGGGAGCGCTCCGAATTAGCCAATTTGGCCAACGAATTACTCTAAATGTTTTCTTGTTTGAAAGCGAGAAAACTGTAGATGCCCAGGATTAGTTCAATCGTGGAATAGAGCATCAATCCTGGGTTTGCATAATCAACAATCAACAGGGTAGTGAAGAAGGCTGGCTGGAGCATTCGATAATTGATAATCCATCGAAATAGGCCGGGGACATTGAAGAAACTGCTTTTATAGCTGGTTATTCCCTCGATAAACATAAAATATCCGATGGTGCGTAGCCAGAAATCCTGGACGGTATCCTTCCAGAAAAATAATGCTACATCCTGAGGGAAGAAAACGAGGGTGAGGCCTGCGATCATGAGGACCCAGCCGGAGTGATTTATGGTTCTAGCAGTTCTATTCATCCCTTTATACCCTCACAAAATTAGCCTAAGCGATTAAATGGCCTAATTTTTATTGGGTCACTTTTTCTCTTAGGCCTTAAATCAGGCAAAAAAAAACTCCCGACATCCAAAAGGAGGCCGGGAGGCAGGTTCATAGGGTTCGAATGCCTAGCCTACGTTGGCAGAAACTTTAGGAGCTCCAGCCATGATTTCATCATTGGCATAATCGGAGAACTTCTCAAAATTGCTCAAGAATTTCTGGGCCAAGTTGTTTGCAGTTTTATCGTAATCCGCCTTATCGGTCCAAGTGTTACGAGGGAATAAGATTTCATCCGGCACATCTGGGCAAGTGGTAGGCATTGCCAAACCAAATACTTCGTGCGTAGTGTAATCTACATCATCTAATTTTCCTTCTAAAGCGGCCGTGATCATGGCACGAGTATAGCCCAATTTCATTCGGCTTCCCACTCCATAAGCACCACCGGACCAGCCGGTATTAATCAACCAAACATTTACATGCGAATGCTCCATTTTAGCGCTAAGCATTTCGGCATAGGCTGTAGGGTGCAAAGGCATAAATGGTGCCCCGAAACATGCGGAGAAGGCCACTTGTGGTTCGGTTACACCTTCCTCTGTTCCCGCAACCTTCGCCGTGTAGCCGCTAATGAAGTGAAAGGCAGCTTGACCCGGGGTTAATTTGGAGATGGGAGGTAATACCCCGTAAGCATCACAAGTAAGGAAGAAGACATTCTTAGGGTTTTCACCTTTGGATGGCACCTGGATATTTTCGATGTGATCAATTGGGTAACTCACCCGAGTGTTTTCGGTTTTTGAGCTATCGTGAAAATCAACTTCGTTGGTGCCTTCCTTAAAGATGATGTTTTCCAGTAGCGCTCCTGGCTTAATCGCGCGGAAGATATCGGGCTCTTTTTCCTCACTTAAGTCGATGGCCTTAGCATAACATCCACCTTCAAAGTTGAAAATCACATCGTCGGCAGTCCATCCATGCTCATCGTCCCCGATTAGCTTTCGGTGTGGATCAGCACTAAGGGTTGTTTTACCGGTACCAGAGAGGCCAAAGAAAAGCGCGGTGTCACCAGCTTGTCCAACATTTGCCGAACAGTGCATGCTGAGTACGTTTTTTTGATGAGGTAGTATAAAATTGAGGGCCGAGAAAATTCCTTTCTTGATCTCTCCGGTATAACCTGTTCCGCCAACGACCGCCATTTGGTCGCTGAAGTTCAGGATGGCAAAATTTTCCTGACGTGTATGATCAACTTCAGGATTAGCGTAAAAACCAGGGGCATTAAACACCACCCAGTCAGGTTCAAAATCTTTAAGTTCTTCCTCACTAGGACGAAGGAACATGTTATTAACGAAAATATTCGACCATGGCAATTCGGTGATTACCCGAATTTTAAGACGATAGCGGTCATCAGCGCAAGCATATACATCGCGAACATAAACCTCCTTATTACTAAGGTAGTCAGCAACTTTTGCTTTTACATTGTTGTAATGGTCGGGCTCAAATGGGATGTTGATGTTTCCCCACCAAACGGCATCCTTAGTCAAATCATCTTTTACAATGAAACGATCCTTCGGAGAGCGTCCTTTGAATTTACCTGTGTCGATGGATAAAGCGCCGCTATCAGCCAATTCGCCTAAACCCTTTTCCAAGGTAATTTTTTCAAGATCTGAGGGGGAAAGGTTCCATTTTGCGTCGGCATTATTGATGCCATAACGCTCTAATGAATCCTGGCTTGGTCTCACTTCTTTGAAACTCATAGTGCTTGTTTTTAATCAGCAATAATTTGTTTGCAAAATTAAGACTATTCCTCGGTCTTAGTAAGCTTTTTGGAACAATTTAAATAAAATTAGAAAGCGTAAAATGTACACTTAGTTAGGCGCGCCGGACTCACTTAAAGTACCGATTACCAAAAGGGTCCAGCCGATTATCATGGCTAGTCCACCAAGGGGAGTAATGGGTCCAAGAAAGGATAATTCTAAATGAAATAATTCATCTAAGTTTAATAGGTAAATACTGCCAGAAAAAAATATTACTCCAACAATCCAGGACCAAACTATTGCATTAAAAAACTTTAAGCTGCCTCCCATTTTGCTTATAGCGAGTAGAGCTAGAGCATGCCACATTTGGTATCTCACACCTGTTTTAAAACTCTCGATTTGCTCGACACTTAGGGAGTCGCGTAGGGCATGGGCGCCTAGCGCGCCTAATACAACCGCCACTAAAGCTAATATTGCTGCGGTGCGAATGAGTACTTGAGGCTTCATTACTGGAATAGTTTTTTGGCTTGTTCTTTTGTTAAATCATAGTCGAAGCAAGTAATTAATTCTTCACTTGCTGATTTTAAATGACTTTGTTTGCTTAATAGAACCTGTAAGAAATCAAGGCGACTCTGATCGTACTTGAGTCCTTTTAAAATTTGCAGGGCTTGGCTGGTCTCTACATCATTCTTCTCCAAGAAGGCTTTAGCCTTTTTAAGCTTGTCAAATTCGAACTCGGTATTGTTGAATTCGGCGATGAAGCCCGGGAATGTGTCCTCCTGTTTTAGTTGCTTCGACTCTACTTTCAACTCTGGGTTCTCCGATTGAGCCCCTTCATTAGACTGGGTGGGAGGCTCGGTATCTTTAATTTCTGCCTCAATCTTCGTATCGGACTCTGCTGGTTTTATTTCTTCTGTTTCCTCGCTTTCTTTTTGATTGAGTTTCAAATCTTCGGTTTGCGATTTCGAGCTGGCAGCCTCGGTCTTCTCAGTAACTTGTTCGGAACTTTTAAGATTCTCGATTTCCTTCTCGGTGACCAAGTCTGATTCTTTTGGTACGCTTGCCTTAATGGAGGCTTGTTCAGCTAATGAACTTGGTATGCTATCATTAGCAGCTAAGGCTTGGTCTTCCTTCTCGACTGCGGGCTGGCTGATATCCTGGTTCCACTCCTCAAATCTTGAGCTGGTATCTGCTACGGCTAATACATCTAATTCAGGAATTTTGAAATTCACCTTCTCAGAATAATCCACCATGATAGCTGATTGGCTAAGATTGGTGTGAATTCCTCGGTAACGCATTTTGTACTTTCCTTGATAATCGCGATAGATCACATATTTATGAAAGCCCTTATCCAAAGCGGGCAGTTTTCTTTTGATCATCATACCGTTTTCGAGCAGGACCAAAATTCGGTTTTCGCCTCCACTGGGAATTTTCTGGATGTTTACTTTGGGAAGAGCAGTTTCGTTTTGCAGAAAATCGTTTACCACCAATTTAAATCCGGTCTTAGTTTCGTCTTCGATCATCAGAACTGCCTGAGCCCATGAAAATTGGCTAATAAAAAGAAGTAGACAAAGCCACCGGGAAGCCGATTGCATGATTAAATATTTTATTCAAAGGTAGGACACGTGGTGATAATTTTAAATTTGTCGCCCAAATTCAGCACATGCAACGCATCCTTCTCATCGGAGCCGGTCGCTCCACCTTTTCCTTTATCGAGTATATAAAGGCCCACTGTGAAAGTCAAAATTGGTATTTAACCATTGCTGATAAGGATTTAGAATTGGCTGAAGCCAAGGCAGGAGGTCATCCAAGGATGGAGGCCCTTAGTATTGATGTTAATGATGAAATCAGTAGAGTTAACGCAATTTCGAAGGCAGATATCGTCGTGAGCATGTTGCCGGCACATATGCATATTCCTGTCGCTACAGACTGTATAGCTCTTGGTAAACATATGCTCACGGCCTCCTATATAAGTCCGGAGATGAAAGCCTTAGATGAGCGGGCCAAGGCGGCCGGAGTAATCTTGATTAATGAAATCGGCGTCGATCCGGGAATTGATCACCTCAGTGCGGTCAAGGTCTTGGATGAGATTCGGGATGCAGGAGGTAAAATGTTGCTCTTCGAAAGCTTCACGGGCGGCTTGGTCGCACCTGAGCACGATAATAATCCCTGGAATTATAAATTTACCTGGAATCCACGGAATGTGGTGATGGCGGGTAGCGGTGGAGCCGTTAGGTTTATTCAGGAAGGGAAATACAAGTATATTCCTTATCACCGTCTATTTCGTAGGACTGAACTAATTACCATTGACGGATACGGAAAATTTGAAGGATATGCTAATCGTGATTCTTTAAAATACCGAGAAGTATATGGTTTAGAAGATATTCCAACCATCTATAGAGGTACCTTCCGTAGGCCAGGCTTTTGCCGAGCTTGGGATGTGTTTGTGAAATTAGGCATGACCGATGATTCTTATCAACTAGAAATAGAGCCGGGCATGACCTACCGGGATTTCACCAACTTATTCTTGGCTTACAATCCCAATGATTCGGTGGAACTAAAGCTTATGCATTATCTGAATATCCCCCAGGATAGCGAATTGATGGAAAAACTAGAATGGTTAGGAATGTTCAGCGATAAATTGATTGAGATGGAGCGTCCTAGTCCAGCTCAAGTCCTACAAAAGATTCTAGAGGAGAAATGCACTCTTGGACCGGATGAAAAAGACATGATCGTGATGTTTCACAAGTTTGGCTATCGGATAAATGGTGAAGAGAAAATGATTGAATCATCTATGGTTACTATTGGAAAGAATAGTGAGGAAACGGCTATGGCTCGTACAGTTGGATTGCCGCTGGCCATTGCTACCAGTCATATCTTAAAAGGCAATATTAAAACCCCTGGGGTGCAAATTCCTATTAGCAAGGAAATTTATCAGCCCATGCTACAGGAGCTTTCTGAGTATGGCATCACTTTCACCGAAAAAGAGGTGCCTTATAGGGGTTATTAATTCTCAATCTTGTGGAATCATGATGTCCTCGACCAGGGCTTGCCATTCTGCCGCTCGTTTGGTTTGATTAGGCTCGTTGTAAAGAATGAGCTCTTCCTCCTTCAGACTTTGCCTTGTTGTGCAAAATTCTAACAAGAGCCGTTTTACCCTTGCTTCTGGATGATGCCTGACTTCGCAAATCCTATTGGGATACCAGTCTTCCTGATAAAAAATTTTGTTGGCCAATTGCCAGGTTTCGGGGGGGAGGATAACCGCTAAACTTCCATTAGCTTTTATCAATTCTCTCCATTTTCGAATCCATATTCTAAGCATACCAAGGTCTAGAGTGCGAGCCCCAGCTCTTTCTGATTTTGGAGATGGTACTTGGGCTGTGAAATAGGGTGGGTTAGCGAGGATTAGGTCAAATGGACCCGGAAGTAATTCTTTTTCAAAGTCGCCCTTTTGGAAGAAAAGGCGTTCTGTGAAAGGCGAATTTTGAGCATTATTGAGACTTTGCTCGTAGCTGGCTGTATCCACCTCAATGCCCCATACCTCAGCCTTTGGGAAACGTTGTGCAGCTATAATGGATATCAGGCCGCTCCCATGTCCGAAATCCAATATCCTTTCAGCTTCTTTAGCCTGAGCCCAAGCAGCTAAGAGGATGCCATCAGTACCGACTTTGTGGGCACATTGATCCTGCTCTAAAGTGAATTGTTTAAAGTGAAAGGGACGACTAATTTTAGGCATCGCCTCGGTAAAGCTCCAACAGACCTTCAGGGAGCAGCAAGTGTATTTCCCCGGCTTCACGGTCTATCCGATCAATAAACTGATCGATCGCTGGAATCAATATTTCCTTTTCGTTGGCATCTAAAACTTTGAAAAGAGCTTGGGCACTATTATCGAGAACTGCCATACAATGACCAATCAGCTCGTCCTGATGCAACATCTTGAAGCCAATAACCTCATGAAAGTAAAAACTCTTACCCTCCAATTTGGGCAAAGCTTCCAAGGGAAGCCAGATTTCCTTACCCACCATTTTTTGGGCAATGGACTCTTCATCTACCTCTTCGAACTTCAGGATAAAGTGACCCTTCGAATTTCGGCTGAGGCCTTCAATAAAAAAAGGAATCAGTTCCCCTCGATCTTCGAGGAAAACTGATTCCAATGTTTCGTAGGCTTCAGGTCGATCGGTATCAAATACCGCTATAATCTCTCCTTTGAAGCCATGTAATCGACTGATGTGACCTAATTGAAAGCAATCTTCAATTTGCATCAGTCAGAATGTTTTAGCCTTCAGCTTGCTCTTCGGTAGCAGTTTCCTCAGCAGCAGGAGCCTCATCGGCGCTGGCTTCGGTTTCTGCTGGAGCTTCAGCTTCCGCAGGAGCTTCCGCTTCTACTGCAGCGGCTTTACGCGCGTCATTAACTGCACGTTCAGCCTCCAATGCTTTAGCTTTAGCTTCTTCCTGAGCTTTGCTTAGACCATCTTTTTTCGCGTCGATTTTGTTGGTTTTTTCTTCTAACCAAGCTTCAAAACGCTTTTCTGCTTCAGCTTCGTCAAATGCACCTTTCTTAACGCCTTCTAAAAGGTGTTTTTTCATCATTACACCTTTGTAACGTAAGATAGCACGAGCCGTGTCGGTAGGTTGCGCACCTTTCATCATCCAATCCAAAGCACTATCGAAGTTTAATTCGATGGTAGCAGGGTTGGTGTTAGGGTTGTACTGACCTAAGCGCTCGATGTATTTACCATCACGCTTTACACGGGAATCAGCTACTACAATTGTGAAGATGGGGCGACCTTTGCGGCCATGACGTTGCAAACGAATTTTTGTTGCCATGATTAATTGTTAAAGGGTTCTCGACCCGATTAATTAATTTTTTAAGGGCCGCAAAGATATGTTTTTATCTGATAGGAAATCAGGGTGCCGAGAAAAATAGCAGGGCGCCTTCTGCATTCGTGAATCGAGTTCCTTAATAGGGCTTTCCGCTGGCAAATATTCAACAATCTTTAATTCCATAGAACTAATATCCAGGATACTTAGTCGAAAAATTTCTACCCAGTAATAGGAGTATCAGAATCTTGTAGCGATTAAACCAGAGGTCTATGAAAAAGAGAATACTCCCCATTTTAGCTCTTCTTTTTAGCACAATGATTTCCATGGCTCAGGTGAACTTCAATTCAACGGGCTTAAGTGGGATTTCAATTAATAATCCTACCTCCTTAGATTTTGGCCCCGATGGTCGATTATATGTTTCAGTCCAAACAGGAGAAATCTATGCCTATACGATTCAAAGGAACAATGCCAATTCCTACACGGTCACGGCCACGGAGACTATTCTCGAAGTAAAAAATATTCAGAATCACGATGACGACGGCAGCCTGCACGCTACGGTAAAAAGGCAGGTGACCGGTATTTTGGTTTTGGGGACAGCAAGTAATCCAATTATCTATGTGAGCTCCAGCGATTATCGGATCGGAGGTGGAGGTGGAGGCTCCGATAAGGGTTTGGACTCTAATTCTGGATTAATTTCCAAACTTATATGGAATGGTTCCTCTTGGGAAAAGATTGATCTGGTAAGAGGCTTACCTCGTTCGGAGGAGAACCATGCCACGAATGGCCTACAATATGATGCTATTAATAATATTCTTTATGTTGCGGTTGGGGGCAATACCAATGCTGGTGCTCCCTCCAATAATTTTGCCCTGATAACGGAGTATGCCCTATCGGCGGCAATTGTTTCCATCGATTTGAACGATATCGAAGCTCGTCCTATTTTAACGGATGCGCAAGGGGCAAAATATATCTATGATCTCCCAACTTTAGATGATCCAACCCGGCCCAATGTAAACGGCATTACTGACCCGAATCAGACCGGCTACAATGGGATTGATGTGAATGACCCCTTTGGGGGAAATGACGGGTTGAATCAAGCTAAATGGATTAGCAATGGGCCCGTACAGGTTTATGCTTCCGGCTTTCGAAATGCCTACGACATCGTGCTCACCGATGATGGTAGAATGTACACCTGGGATAATGGTGCCAATCAAGGATGGGGTGGGCATCCCGATAATGAAGGCGTAGGAACAGCTACCAATAATTGGGTACAAGGAGAACCCGGTTCAACAGGACCTGGACCAAATGATGCCATGGTGAATAATAAGGATGGATTACACTTTATAAATGCCGCTGGTTATTATGGGGGACATCCAAATCCAATCCGGGCAAACCCCAGTGGGGCGGGTCTCTTTACTCACGACCATGCCAATGGTTCTGGCGGGGTTAATGGGGTTTGGAGAACGGCGATAACCAATAATATCAATACCACCTTACCCGTAGATTGGCCACCGGTAGATCTTAACCTTGCACGGCCAGTAGAGGGTGATTTTCAAAATGCCGGCGTGGACGACCTTTCACTTTATACCATAACCGCTTCAACTAATGGAATGGTGGAGTATAAGGCGAGCAATTTTAACAATGCCATGCAGGGCAATTTGTTAGCCGCGAGCTTTAACGGTAATATTTATCGGGTAGATCTGAATGCACAAGGGGGTATTAATAGCGCTTCTGATGTTACCGTCCTTGCCACGGGCTTTGGGGCAGTTCCCCTTGATGTTACGGCCCAAGGTGATAATGATATTTTCCCGGGAACAATTTGGGCGGCTACCTATGGGTCGAATGCCATCACCATTTTCGAGCCACAAGATTTTAGCAATTGCTTGGGTAATTATGATCCTACCATAGATGAGGATGGTGATGGTTACACCAATGCCGATGAAATAGATAACCAAACCAATCCTTGCAGCGGTGCCAGTTTTCCTCAGGATAATGACCAAACTTTGATTGGGGCATTTAAACTTAGTGATCTTAACGACCCCGACGACGATGACGACGGAATCCTCGATAATCAAGATCCTTTTGCCTGGGACACGCAAAACGGTAGATCCTTGCAATTGACCTTTGATTATCCATTATTAAATGGTGATCCCGGTTTCGGCCTTTATGGATTGGGTTTTACTGGTTTCATGACCAATCTGAATGACGATTATCTGGATCTATTTTACAATGAAGATAATAGTGACGTGGAAATTATTGCGGGAGGTGCAGTTGGTTTATTATCCTTTAATGATGTGGCTGCCGGCAAACCTTTTGGTTCTTCCAATAGCTTAAAGAATGGTTTTCAATTCGGAATGGAGCTTAACCAACAGGCCTTAGCCTTTGAGGTTGAGGTCGCGCTAGTAGGTCCTTTGATGCAATCTAATCCTCAAGGAGATCAATTTCAAGCCTTTTATTTAGGAAATGGGGATCAGGATAATTTTGTGATGTTCGGAGCAAGTGCTCAATCGGGTGTTCTAGGGCTAAGTCTTTGGATTGAGGAACAAGGCTCTTTTAGTCGAATAGATTATAATTTACCTGGCTTGGCTACTGCTTCTGAGATTAGCCTTTTCTTGGAGGTGAATCCATTAAATCAAACCATACAGGCCAAGGCTGATTTGGGGCAAGGTGTTCAAAGTATTGGTAACCCAATTCCCTTTCCCAATTTCTTTAGTCAGATTCTTAATTCATCAACTTCCTTGGCGATTGGCGTAGCTGCTGGAAAGTCAATAGGCGACTCCTCATTTAATGCCACTTATGATTATATCAGAACGGGGTATGTGCCAAATACCTCGAAAGGAAATTGGTCTTATTTACACGATGGTACCAACTGCTCTAACGGTTCTTGCCCGCAAGGTAGACATGAGACTTCCTTTGTAGAGGCTGGAGATCACTTTGTATTAATAGGTGGTCGGGAACATGGCTCCGGGGTCAATTTTTATGATCCGATTAACCAGGTTTGGACCGCCGGCGCTAATCCTCCTTTGGATTTACATCATTATCAGGCCGTAGTTGTAGATGGCTTAATATATGCCGTAGGGGGTATGACGGGTACCTTCCCCAATGAGGTGCCAGTGGAACACATTTATATTTATGATCCGGCTGCCAATACTTGGAAGCAAGGGGCGGAGATTCCAGCTTCACGCCGTCGGGGAAGCGCGGGAGCGGTAGTGCGAGACGGGATGATTTATCTACTTGGAGGAATACAAAATGGTCATAGCAGTGGCTGGGTGCCCTGGTTTGATGCCTATAATCCCCAAACTAATGCATGGACTATTCTTAGTGATGCTCCTCGTTCCAGAGATCATTTCCATGCTATTTTAGAAGGAGATAAACTCTATGCGGCCGGTGGTCGGAAATCGGGCTTCAGCGGCTTTTTTGGGGGAACGGTGCCGGAAGTAGATGTGTATGATTTCAACAGCCAAACTTGGTCTACTCTTATAAATAATGTTCCTAGCCCGCAGGCGGGAGCTTCGGTTGCTGTCCTTGGCGATGAATTGCTGCTAATTGGAGGGGAAAGCTCGGCTAATTTGGCGAGTAATTTAACCCAAGCCTTAAGTCTTAGCACAGGTACATGGCGGAATCTAGATACCTTAAATACCGGGCGCCATGGTAGCCAGGCCATCGTTAATAATCAAACAATCTACTTAGCTACCGGCTCGGATGTTAAAGGAGGAGGACAGCTTTTAAGTCATGAAATTTTCAGTTTTGGAAGTCCTCAAAGTCCATCCCTCCAATCCATCGTAAAGGGGGACTTAAGCATCCCGGCTCAGGTGGATTTCGGAACCCTCGCTGCAGGTCAGGTAAGCCAGACGACGGTGCAAATAAAAAATCTAGGCGGTAACCAAGCCTTAATAGTCGATTCTATAATTTGGCAATCAGGTGGAGTAGGTATGAATCTAAACATCGCCGAAAGTCTTCCTATTCATTTAGCATCGGGCGACAGTCTGGCTCTAAATTTTCAATTTCTGGCAAATGGTAGCTTTTCAGATAGCTTAATAATCTTTAGTAGCGGCACGAATGCCGTTCAGAAGATGGCGGTTAAGGCAGAGGTACTATCGGCAGCTGCCGTGCGAATCAATTGCGGTGGGCCAGAATATAACAGCCCAGATGGCCGCATTTTTAGTGCTGATAATTTTTTCCTCAGTGGAAACACTTACAGCAAGGTGATTGGCATTTCGAACACTAATAATGATGATCTATACCATACTGAGCGATGGGCGGCTAATTTGAGCTATGCCATCCCAGTAGATGCTAACGGCAATTATCGGGTCCGTCTGCATTTCGCGGAAATTTACAGTCCGAATTTTGTGAGCGGCGCCAGGGTCATGGAAATTAGTCTAGAAGGCCTAGTGCAAAATCCTAGTTTCGATATTTTCGATACTGTGGGAGGATATGCTTCGATAGTCTTGGAGTATACTACATCTATAACTGATCGCAGCCTAGACCTAAGTATAGTCGGCCTAATTGAAAATGCTAAACTCTCGGCGATAGAGGTTCTGCCTCAAGGTTCGAGTCTTCAGTTTAATCCTGGAACTCACCATTTCCAAACCACCGCTCTAGGGCAAACAGACAGTATTACTATTGATTTAATAAATACGGGCTCGCAACTTATCAGTCTTGATTCAGTTAAAATTGTGGGAAGTAATCCTGCCGATTTTAGCACTGATTTAGTGGCCTCGACAGTGATTCCTGCCGCTTATACCCAGGGATTAAAGATTGAATTTAGTCCCACGTCTAACCAGCCGGTAGTGAGGGCTGCTCAGCTTCAAGTTTTTTATGATGGCCAATCGCTTCCTGTAATTTTGAACTTATCGGGAGAGGCAGCCTGTGCGATTGCCGGTCAATCCTGTGATGATGGTGATCCAAATACCATAAATGACACTACTGATGGCAATTGTGGTTGTCAAGGATTACCGCAATATCCCAATGCTTTTTCGCTTTATATAAATGCTGGCGGACCATCCTATCAGGCCACTAACGGAGACGTTTATACGGCAGATCAATATTACTTGAATGGTAAAGTTTCGACGAGCAATTATAGCATTGCGAACACGCAAGATTCTTTGCTCTATAATAGTGAGCGTTGGGCGGCGGATTTGGCTTATGCTATTCCCTTGCCAGAGCCGGCTTACTATAGAGTCAGTCTACACTTTGCTGAAATTTGGTCCGGTGCTTTCGCCGAGAATAAACGAGTCTTTAGCATGAGTCTAGAGGATTCCGTGCTTATCTCAAACCTGGATATCTACGCCGAGACCGGTGCAACCAGCGCCCATATCTTGAACTTCGATATTTATTGTGATGATACCCTAAATATCACCAGCCTAGCCACAATTAATAATGCCAAAATCTCCGCTATAGGCATCCGTTCTATTCAGGCGCCTACAAGTTTGCTTGGTCCGAGCCTAAGTAGCTCCAGTTTAAGTTTTAGCGCTCAAAATGGTGGTGGCTTGGATAGCCTTGCTTTCTTCGCCATTAATCCAGATAGCATCAGTTACGACCTGGATTCGATACACATCAGCGGAAGCGACGCGAGTCTATTTAGTATTTCAAACTTAGGAACTCTAGCACCCAATGATAGCCTCGGTCTCTGGGCCTTGGTAGATTTAAGTGCTGCCAATCCGGGGAGCTTTAATGCCACTGCCAACTTATACTTTTCGGATGGTTCACAGAAGAACCTTAGCCTATCAGCGGTTTTAAATTGTCCTACTGCAGGCAGTGCATGTGATGATGGTGATTCAAGCACGATCAATGATTTGGAGGATGGCAATTGCAATTGCGCAGGAACCACTATTGTCAGCGGCAATTTTGCTTTGAACATCAATTGTGGGGGACCTTCCTACGTCAGTCCTATCACGGGTATGGAATACTTGGCAGATCAATATAGCATTGGGGGTTATACGCATACTGCCATTCAAACGATTAGCAATGTTACAGATTCTACTATCTACAGCACTTGCAGAATAGGGAAGAACATGAGTTATGCCATTCCTTTGGATTCGGCTGGCGTTTATCAAGTTACTTTACATTTTGCTGAGGTACAGAAATGGTTAAAGCATCCCGGAAAAAGGGTATTTGACATTAGTATCGAGGGGCAACTGATGATTGATGATTTGGATCTGGTTAGCACTACCGGTGGAGGAGATATTGGATATAGCGAATCCTTTAGTGTGGCCGTGATGGACGGTATTTTAAATATCAATACGGCAGCTAGTAAGGACAATAGTATTTTAATGGCCATTGAGATTAGCACTAGGGCACCTCAATATGAGCCACTTCGATTAGATACTGAGAATTTTACGCTAAGCGCGACGGTCGGCGGGCTAAATCAGGCCAGCTTCAATCTTATCAATGCGGATACGATAAGCCGTAGCTTAGATTCTGTGCAGATTACAGGGACTGGAGCCAATTACGTGAGCTCAACTATTCAAGCAGGCGCGCAAGCTCTGGCGGGAGATAGTATTTTAGGAGTAATCAACTATAATGCACCTTCAAGCCCTGGAAATTCTACTGCTCAGATTTTATATTTCTGGGGGACGGATACGCTGAGACAAACTATAGATATGCAAGCTCTCTGCGCCAGTGCGGGGACCCTTTGTGATGATGGTGACTCGAACACCATCAATGATGTGGAGGATGGAAATTGCAATTGTGCTGGACAAGCTATTGTAAACCCTAGTCCCGGCTTCAGCCTAAATATTAACTGTGGAGGGGGAGCACTTACTAGTCCTATAACAGGAAAGGTATTCATTGCAGATCAATACAATATCGGAGGCTACACGCACTCCTACAGTGATGGTGTGGCAAACACCCTGGATTCTACGCTCTACAGCACGGCTCGAATTGGCAGAAACATGAGTTATCACATTCCAGTTCCAGAAAACGGAGATTATGAGGTAACTCTGCACTTTGCGGAAACACAAAAATGGTTGATGGGTCCGCAAAGGCGAATATTCGATATCAGTGCCGAGGGATCCTTAATCTTAGATGATATTGATATTTATACCTTAAGCGGTGGTGGAGCAGTGGCTTACAGTAGGAATTTCATCGTAGAGGTGAATGATGGCGAACTCGATTTAAATACCGCTGCCAGCAAGGATAATAGTTTATTAGTGGCCATTGAGGTACAGCGGATTGAACCGTCTCAGGGTGATTTGTATTTAAGTCCTTCTAGTTTAGTGATTACGGCAAATGCTGGGCAATCAAATAATGGGCAGTTTTATATTCACAACGAAGACAGCATCAGCCGTACCATCGACTCCTTGTGGATAAGGGGTTCCGGAAGCTCATTGGTACAAAGCTTAGTGCCATTAGGTGCCTCTATTTCCGCTGGGGATTCTCTGCTTTCTGAGGTTCTATTCAATGCACCGATGCAAGGGCTAAGCGCTAAACAAGCTCAGGTCATTTACTACAGTGCCGGAGATTCTCTGAGCTTAGACCTAAGCTTAAATAGCCTGTGTCCCAGTCTTGGAAGCAGTTGTGATGACGGTGATTCCACCACCATTAATGACCAAGAGGATGGGAATTGTAATTGCATTGGAACCCCGATAAATTCCGGATTCAGTTTAAACATTAACTGCGGAGGTCCTGCGCATATCAGCCCAATTAGCGGGAAATCTTATGTCGCCGATCAATATAATATTGGCGGATATATTCATACCTACAACAATACTGTGGGGGGAACTGGGGACTCCGTGTTGTATAGTACTTGTCGTATAGGTAGAAATATGGGCTATTTCATACCGGTGCCGCAAGCTGGTTTTTATCAAGTAAGCTTGCATTTTGCCGAGCTTCAAGGTTGGTTGATGGGCCCTAATCGACGAGTTTTCGATATCTCTGCTGAGGGTGAGCTGATTTTAGATGACATGGATATTTTTGATCGCAGCGGAGGAGGGGCCGAGGCCCATCAGGAGACATTTATAGTGGAGATTAGCGATGGAGAGTTGGATTTAACCACTGCTGCGAGTATTGATAACACTTTGATTGTAGCGATTGAAATAAGGGAATGGTCTGGTTCCGCAAAGAACGCAGTACTAGGAAATAGCCCCGACCTTGGTAATGAAATGAACGTTTATCCTAATCCATTGCGGCAAGGTGACTTCTTGACTATAGATTATCCCGAAATTGGAAATTACCAAGTAAGAATTAGTAATACGGCTGGTCAAGAGGTGTGGTTCAAGGATTTTAACATAGATACTCCTGGTGAACAGCTAATTAATGCCAATCTGAATCCTGGAATTTATATGATACAGGTTGTAAGTTCCCGCGGGAGAAAGGTTTTCCGCTTATTGGTTCAATAGGTTTGAGCCTGCCAGGTATCTTCGATTTGTTCGGTATAGGCGGCCTTACCAACCTCAATCAGCTCTTTTGCCAGGTGAAAGTCAAAAACTCCGCAGGTGCTTCGAGGGATGCGAATTAGATAATCGGGTGGGTACAGCTTTAAGTCGCGCTTAATGATTTGATTCTGCATGTGTTCGTAACTGGTCTGAATGACATCCATCAGTCCAGGGTCTTGATTGCTCGATTGGCTACGAAAGAAATTAAAATTGATATTCAGCCAGCTTGATTCCGAGTCCTCCGGTTCAGGATCCTTCATAAGGCTTGGCTTTTCTCCTGGTGCATTAATATCAACCGCCAGGATTACTTCGCCCTCTGGAGCTTTGACCTGATTTAATGGCAAGGGATTTATCACCCCTCCATCAACTAAAAGATGTGGGTTTTCGCCTTTAGATCTCACGGGAGTGAAGATCCCCGGTATGGAGACCGATGCACGCATGGCTTGATACAAATCCCCTGATTTGAATACGATCTCATCTCCGGTTTTCAGATCAGTTGCCACTGCCGTGTATGGGATATCTAAATCTTCAATTTTATGAGGTCCGATTAAATCCGTTATGGTGCTGAAAATCTTTTCGCCTTTCACAAAGCCATGGCGAGCAAGAGTGAAGTCCATTTGGCGAAAAACGTCCGTTCGTTGCAAGTTTAATAGCCATTCGGTGTACTCATTGAGTTTACCAGCAGCATAGAGTCCACCAACCACGGCACCCATGGAGCAGCCCGCGACGGAGACAATTTCGTTATCATTTTCCAACAGTTTCTGAATGATGCCAATGTGAGCAACTCCCCTTGCCCCGCCGGAAGCAAGGACCAAATGAACCTTTTGATTTTTCAATTGCATGAGGATAGATTTTCTGCGGCTTAAATTACATCCCTTTACCGGAGTATTCCATCATTTTGTCGAGGAGATTCTCGGGATTGAAAAAATGCGGCTATTTTCGCCATGATATCATCAATTTAAAGCCTTTAATGCGCCAATTTTCATTACTCCTAATTCTATGTTTAAGCCTTGTAGCTTGGGGTAAGAAGCCAGGGAAATTAAAGCGCAGTCCGACAGATCAAAAGGAAAGGGCTTTGATGAGAAATCTAAAGGCAAATGAAAGCCTTATCGCTTATTCCGAGGCCATTGACCAAACAACTGAATTGGGTCTGTACCTAAAAGCAGACTCTTTAATAAATGCAGCATTACCCTTGGCACGAAGAACTCAGGATTCACTAGCCTACTATGAGTTTTTACGGGTTCAGGCTCGTCTGTTTACCATTATGCAGCGCTATCCTCTTGCTCTTAATTATTTTAAAAAGGCGCTACTTTATTATCAGAGAGAAAATCTCTGGCAGCAAGAAGGAGAGCTTACGGTAAACTTAATCGAGTTTTATCGGAGCAGTGGCCAACATCCATTAGCCTTGAGGGAGGTCGGTTTTTTTGTCGAAGATCCTCGTTTTGAGGAATTAAGTCCATTGGTTAAGGCCAAGGCCTACCATCGATTCGCGGCAATAGTTGCAGAGTACAGGCAAGATCCGGACAGCACCATACTTTTATCCAATCGTTCTCTGGAATATTCAACACCGGATTCCTTATTGGGACCCATGGCTACCTCTTTCAATGAGATTGGCTACGCTTATACCAAGAAGAAAGAAGCCAGAGCAATTGCTTATTATGAGAAATCATATGAGGTATTTCGACGTCAACATCGGGTGCACTATATGTGCAATGCTTTAAAGAACATTTCCCTTTACTATAATCGGGTGCAGAGCTATGAGCAGGCATTGGTCTTTATTGATTCTGCAATTTCCATCGCCAAGCCCTATACTCTCCCCGGATTTAAAGGAGTGGCCTATGCTCAGAAGGCGAGGGTTTTATTTCAATTAGGAAGATATCGAGAGGCCTATCAGTATCGGGATTCAGCTTCTGGCCTTTCCTTAGAATTTACGCGCAAACGATATGATGGTGAATTGGCGATCCAGTCAAAGAGATTTGAAACGGAGCTCAATTACAATCGCATGCGAGCGATTGACTCCGAGCGAAAGCAAATATTGGAGGAAGCAAAATCCAAAGATTGGCGGCAGGGAGTTTATCTGTTTTTGCTGTTAATACTGCTTGGAGCGGTAATAGGCTTCCTTTATTTCTATCGACGTTTACAGCGGTCTAAAGAGCATTTGGAGGAATCGCAGTCTGCGCTTTACGGGGCTAATCAGGAATTGATTAATACTTTATACGAAAAGGAGGGACTGATTGAAGAGGTCCACCACCGGGTGAAAAACAATTTACAGCTTATAACCTCGATGATCCGAGTGCAGCAGTTTCAGCAGCAGGATAAGATGTCGGAGGAATCGAAAGCCATGGTTAACGAGGTCCTAAGTAGGGTGAGTGCGATGGCCGTGGTACACGAGAAACTCTATTCTCAGCAACAGATATCGCAGTTAAGAGCAAAGGAGTATTTCAGTGTATTGGTGGAAGAGCTAAGAACTCTCGGTGGGAGCTTTAATAAACCTCTTAGGGTAGAAGTAGATGCTGAAGATGTGGTTCTTGGTGTTTCTCAAGGCATTGCATTGGGTATGATTCTATCGGAGTTGGTTTCCAATTCCTTGAAGCACGCTTTTGTGATGCAGGATGAACCTTTAATAAGACTTTCAATCAGAAAGGAGAAGCAGGGAAATCGCTTCAGGGTCGTTTTTTCCTATGAGGATAATGGCAAAGGTTATGACAGTGGGGTAGCCACGGGTATGGGCAATCGCTTGATCAATCTTTTTTCACGTCAGATGGAGGCGGAGCAGGAGCTGGATACCTTAAATCGATTTTACCTTAAATTAGCTTATTGGGAGGAATAATGTAGAGACAGGGAACTCTTATGAAAAAAGTACTAATAGTTGAGGATGAAGCGCTAATTGCGGAGCACCTTCATTTAATTATTCAGAAGGAACTGAATATAGATGCCGATATCGTTTACAAGGCTAAAACCGCAAGAGAAAGACTCGAAGAAAACAGCTATGATTTGATACTGCTAGACATCCACTTGGAGCAAGAAAGAAGTGGTTTGGATCTTGCGGTGGAAATTGAGGCCAATGAATGGGGGGATTATCTTTTTCTTACCGCTCAAACCGACCAGGCGGTTTTGGAGCAAGCACGCAAACTACATCCTAAGGCCTATTTGGTAAAGCCATTTAAGGATATTGAGGTGAGTATGGCGGTTGGTCTGGCACTAAGGAATGAAGAAGATGATTTAGGTGATTTAGTCTTTAAAGACGGATGGACTACGGTTAAACTACCTATCAGCTCTATTCTTTATGCTGAGGCGGATGGCAACTATATTAAGTTGATCAGTAAGGATCGAAGTTATTTGATAAGGTATTCCTTGAGTTGGTTTTTTGACCAGGTCCAGGACAAAGGGTTTTTAAAGATACATCGGGCTAGAGTGGTTAATGGACGCATTATAAAGCAGTACAACCGCAATACCGTGCTTATCGGAAATGAGGAACTTCCGGTATCAAAAAGCGGGTATCAAGCACTTTACACTTATTTCGAGTCCTAGCTAGTGGGGATAAAAAAAAGCCGGCCCCTTTCGGAACCGGCCCTCACCTCTCAAAAAAGCGCGCTAATTAACCCCAGCGCAGGGTTATCTGTTTAAAGTCTTCTGGAACACTAAAGCTAAAAGTGTTATCCTGCTCTTCGATTTTTACTCCATAAGGATCAGAATTCATCTCTACCGATTTTGGTAGCTTATCGAAGCCATGGTAAACTAATTTCAATTCGGAAACGGTACTTGGCATTCGACCTTCTTTATACTGCGTAATTCGATATTTATCCTCCGTTGGCAATACACTGAAATTACGATTTATGTAATAGCCTTGCTTGTGATTATAACCATCACCTGGATCGTCATATAGCATACTTTCAACGCTTTCTTCGCCGCGATAGATATGCAGTTCCAATTCGTCGTATTCGTTTTTCACGTATTGGCTTAATCCCGTCATTGGTACTATAGCGCCAGCCTTAACCAGGATTGGGATTTCCTCCAAGCTGGTTTCCATGTATATTTCCTTGCCTCCTTGATATTTCCTGTCGTTATGGAAATTGTACCAATCCCCCTTAGGAAGGTACATTCTGCGACCTTGACGATCAGGTTCCAATACGGGACAAACCAGAAGGTTATCACCAAACATGAATTCATCTTGGCGATACCAAGTTTGTGAATCCGTGTGATCGTAGAAAGAAAGCGGACGAATCATTGGCTTTCCATCACGAGTATATTGGTAGAAATTAGTGTAATGATAAGGTAGCAATCGGTAACGTAATTCGATGGCTTCCCTAACAAGGTCCGTAGCTTCTTCGCCGAAACTCCATGGTTCTTGATCACCGTGATCACCAGAGGAGTGGGTTCTCATTAAGGGGTGGAAAACTGCTAATTGCATCCATCGCACAAAAAGCTCCATGGTGGGATGCTCCGTGAAGCCTCCAATATCGGTGCCTACATGAGAAAAACCACTAACGCTTAAGCGCTGGCATTGCACATTAGCAACCCACAAATGCTCCCAAGTGGCAATATTATCACCAGTCCAAACCGAACTATAACGCTGTCCGCCAGAGTAGGTACTGCGTGTAATAATAAAGGGACGGTTGGGGAAGGCAAACTTCTTAACGCCCTCATAGGTCGCTCTACTCATCTGCATTCCATAAACATTATGGGCCTTGCGATGGCTACAAGGATTACCATCGTAATTGTGTCGAATGTCTAGCGGGAAGGTTTTGGTAGGCACGTCCATAATCGCCGGCTCATTCATGTCGTTCCAAACTCCGGCTAGGCCGATGTCGCCGATTAGCTCTTTGAACAGGCCGCTCCACCAATCTCGTACCTCAGGATTGGTGAAATCCGGGAAATAACAGTCACCAGGCCAAACTTTTCCTTTGTATAAAGGACCATCGGCATGCTTACAGAAATAGTCTTTTTCAAAACCTTCCTTGCATACCCAGTAATCCATGTCAATTTTGATACCGGGGTCAATAATGGCCACGGTTTTGAAGCCCATGTCTTTGAGCTTCTGTACCATGGCCTTTGGATCAGGGAAGTTCTCGTTATCCCAAGTAAAACAGCGGAAGCCATCCATATAATCAATGTCCAGGTAGATGGCATCAGTAGGAATCTTTAAGTCTCTCAGCTTAGTCGCGATTTCCATCACCTCTTTTTCTGAGGAATAACTCCATTTACACTGATGGTAACCTAGACTCCATTTGGGAGGCATTTCTGGTTTACCGGTAAGTCTTGCATATCGCTGCGCTACATTCATCAGGCTGGAGCCTGCAATGAAGTAGTAATTAATCTCGCCTCCTTCGGCCCAAAAACTGGTAACGTTCTTACGTTCAGACGCGAAATCAAAAAAGGTGCGATAAGTATTGTCGAAAAAGATGCCGTAACATCCTTCTTTATGCAATCCGTAATAAAAGGGAATATTGCGATAAAGGGGATCTCGGTCTTTTGCAAAACCGTATTCATCAGTTCCCCAATTTTCGAATCGGTGATCACGAAGGTTGAGGTTACTAGCTTTATCACCAAGACCAAAGTAGTGCTCGCCATTAATGGAGCGCTTACTCATCTTAACAATATTGTCTCCTCTTTGTGAATCTTCTTCCCAATGAAAACCTTTTTCATCAGCATTAAGAAGCGCTCCTTCCTCATTATATAAGGAGACCTTTAAGTCCACCTTGTTCACTTTACAGCGAACTTTCGGTGTTTCTAAGAGGTAGTAATCCGATTTCTCCTCGAGATTGAAATAAGCAAAGCCACTCCGGTGATCTTCATCCATAGCATAGGAAAAATCAGGGGAGAAATAACCTTTAGCACTGTAACGAAAGCGCAATACATGGTTTGTAATTGCTTCCACCTGCAACATTACACCATTAAAGGTGTGAAAACTTACAGCGGCACCCTCCTGACGGACGGTGTTAATTTGGTTTGGAAAATGTTCGTTCAATAAGGTCTGCATGTGCATGTTCCGTTCGAAGCGACGAAGGTAGTAATTAATAAACTTCGTGTACTATGTACACTAAGATTTTTTTTCAAATTTCTTGACGAATCGAATAAGTGTCATCGTTACAATTAATTGATAATCAAAACTTAACATCAGGTATTGACTTAGTGTGAAAAATACACCATCTTTGTTTTTTCAAACTAATTATTATGGCAGTTAGCAAAAAATTCTTGAAATCAAAGCCAGTTTGTAAAGTGCGTTTCGACCTGGCTTCTGAGCGTGTTTCTGAGGAGACCAAAACCGTGGAGCTACTGGGCTCTTTTAGCAATTGGGAGCCAATTCCCATGCGTAAAGTAAAAGGTGCTTTTACCCGTACCCTTGATTTAGAGACAGGATCATCCTATGAGTTCCGATATCGTTTTGACGGCGAGAACTGGGAAAATGATGAGGCGGCCGATGCTTACACTCCTAATGGAATTTCGGGCGATAATTCGGTAATCAGCCTTTAAGCTTATAAACTACTGCTCCGAGCGGTGGTAAATCTAATTGCAAGGAGTTTTGGCGACCGTGCCAAGGCTCCTTGTCTGTTTTCTTAGTTTTCTTAACCGGATAGCCACTGCCCCAATACTGCTGATCGTCACTGTTAAAGAGCAGCTTATAGCTTCCTTCTCGAGGAACTCCTACTCGGTAGTTATTGCGGGGCTCTGGTGTAAGGTTGATTATACACAGTACAAAGTCATCCTCCGCAATTCGCACAAAACTTAGAACGGAGTTCTCCGCATCATTCAATTCTATCCAATCAAAGCTGTTGTAAGCATAGTTATCCAGGTGAAGAGCGCTTTCCTTTTTATAAAGTTTATTTAAGGCTTTAATCGTCTCCAATACACCATGGTGCGATTCGCTTTTTGCCTCTTCCCAATTTAAACTTTCTTTAAACTGCCATTCCTTTCGCTGACCAAATTCTGCTCCCATAAAAAGCAATTTGGCTCCTGGGTGTAGGAACATCCAGCTGTATAGGGTTCTCAAATTGGCGAATTGTTTCCAGGAGTCACCCGGCATTTTCTCAAGTAAGGACTTTTTACCGTACACTACCTCATCATGGGAGAGGGGGAGCATGAAGTGCTCCGTAAAAGCGTAGGCCAGGCTAAAAGTTAAGGCGTTATGGTGGTAACGACGATGAATAGGGTCCTTTTTAAAATACTCAAGGTTATCATTCATCCATCCCATCATCCACTTCAGGCCAAAGCCAAGTCCGCCGTCGAAGGTGGGGAAGCTCACTCGGTTGAATGAGGTTGATTCTTCAGCAATAGTTTGGACATCGGGGTAATGGCCATATACCGCTTCGTTGAATTCCTTTAGAAACTGAATGGCTTCCAAATTTTCATTACCACCAAATTGATTAGCTTCCCATTGGCCGTCTTCCCGACTGTAATCTAAATACAGCATGGAGGCGACCGCATCCACCCGCAGCCCGTCCACATGATAATGTTCTAACCAAAATAAGGCATTCGAGATTAGGAAGGATCTAACCTCAGCCCTCCCGTAATTGAAGATCAAGCTTTTCCAATCAGGGTGGTAGCCTTTTCGAGGATCCGGATGCTCATACACGCTGGAACCATCAAAATTACCCAGACCGTGGAGGTCATCAGGGAAATGCGAAGGGACCCAATCGAGGATTACTCCTATTCCGGCCTGATGGAAGCTATCCACTAGATATTTTAAGTCTTCCGCTTCACCAAATCGACTACTAGCCGCGAAGTATCCCGTAATCTGATAGCCCCATGAAGGTTCGTAGGGATATTCCATAACTGGCATAAATTCCACATGGGTAAATCCAGCTTCCTTTACATAAGGCACTAATTGCTCGGCTAATTCTCTGTATCCCAATACATCTCCATTCTCTTTTCGCTTCCATGAAGCCAAGTGAACTTCATAAATACTCATGGGAGCCGACAGCTTGTTTTTTGCGCCGCGGTTTTTCATCCAACTATGGTCCTGCCATTGGTGGTGGCCACCAGGGTAAACCAAGGATGCTGTGCGGGGAGGATGCTCCGCTTGTCGAGCATAAGGATCAGCTTTCTCCAATGCTTCTCCTCCTCCGGTGGGAAAGATGCGGTATTTATAAAGGTCTCCAATATTCACATGCGGAATAAAACCTTCCCAGATCCCAGAGCTGTCCCAACGTACATTTAAGGCAAATTCTTCACCTTGCCAGGAATTAAAATTGCCGATCACTTCAACCTTCTGCGCGGCCGGTGCATAAACAGCAAAGTATACACCAGTTACTCCATCTAATTCAAGTGGGTGAGATCCAAAGTGATCATATAGGCGATAGTGCTTGCCTTCGCGGAATAAATGAATGTCTTGCTCGCTAAATTTCGAATGTGCAATAGTTCTTTGCGCCATGCTTTTTTGTTTGGTTGGAGATGAGAATTAATTAACCACTTTGAATAAATGGAAGGGGCGTGCTGGATCTAAGCGTACATAGTTCCATTCTTCCCGCCAAGAGTACTCAGCGCCCGAAATATAGTCGTATAAGCGATACCCTTGATTCCGGAGTGGCATATGTTCTAGGGGTAGTTGCAGCCACCCTTCATGGGCATTATAGGGGTCGAGGTTTACTACACATACTACTTGCTCGCCGCCCGCCCATTTTAAGAAGGCAAAGAGACTTTGGTTTTCCATTTCCAAGTATTGGAAATTTCGAATTTGTTGTAGGGGCGATAGCTCCTGGCGCGCTTTATTCAAGGTTCGCATTAACCAGCTTAGCTTATTTTCCTCTTCCCAATTATGGCTTTGAATTTCGTATTTCTCTGAATTGAGGTATTCCTCTTTACCCGGCACCGCATCGATGATCATATTTTCATAGACGGGACCATAGATTCCATAATTGGAGCTTAAGGTACCGGCCATAAATAGGCGACTCATGAAGACGGAAATATGTCCAGCCTGTAAGTTGAAGGGAAGAATATCCGGTGTGTTAGTCCAGAAAATGGGGCGAAAAAAGTCAGCCTTCGGTTCGGAGGTCAAGTTCTGCATATACTCAATGAGTTCATGCCGAAAATTCTTCCATGTATAATAGGCGTAGCTTTGGTTAAAGCCTGCCTTCGCGAGCATGTTCTTTTGGGAAGGCTTGGTAAATGCTTTGGCCACGAAAATCACCTCTGGATGTTTCTTTTGAATTTCATGGATAGCCCAATTCCAAAAGGGGATAGATTTGGTATGGGGATTGTCTGCGCTAAAAATTTTGACGCCTTGACCTACCCAAAATTCAATAATATTTAAGAGTTCTTTCCACAGCTTTTCGTAATCCTTGGATTCGAAATCCAAAGGCAATACGTCTTGGTATTTGTAGGGAGGGTTTTCGGCAAAGTCGATGCTTCCATCTTTTTTCTGCTTAAACCACTGCGGATGCTCTTTGAGCCAAGGGTGGTCGGGCGCCACTTGAAAGACCAGATCAAAAGCGATTTCTAGCCCATGAGACTGAGCATTATTTATCAAGGACTGATAATCTTCCAAACTCCCTAGTTCAGGATGGATAGACCGGTGTCCCCCGAGCTCAGACCCCACGGCCCAAGGCGAGCCTACATCACCATCTTGGGCAATGGTGCTATTATTTTTCCCTTTTCTTTCCAGGGTTCCAATGGGGTGAATAGGACTTAAATAAAGCACGTCAAAACCTAAATCAGAAATGCGGCCAAGACGCTGCTCGACATCCTTAAAAGTTCCGTGTGCCAAATTTTCTCCGGCACCTCGAGGGAACATCTGATACCATGTGGAAAATCCTGCCTTTTTGCGATCACATTGAAGGTGATAGATTTTACTTTCGGAGGGCCACTTTTTATTAGGATAGTTACGAATGGCTAATTTCAACCACGGTTCTAAAGCCTTCTCTGCCGCAGCAAAAGGATCATCCTCAATCAATCTAATCACCTCATCGGCCTCCGAAATTCCATGCTTGCTAAGAAACTCTAGGTGTTCAATTCCTTCCTTAAGATGCTCTTGAACATCCGTGCGTTGCTCATATTTTCCTAATAGTAATTTTAACCAAGTACTGGCATGATCGATCCATGCCTCAAACTTATATTCTTGCAAACCAATTTCAGAAAAAGAAATGGTAGCGGAGAATTGATCATGCTCAAGGGCCGACAGATTCTGATGCTGCCAATTGGCTTCCCCTGCTTTTCGCCAGGCGATAGCTCCAGCCACTTCATCATGGCCGTCGGCTATTAGACTAAGCTCTACTTTAAAGTCTTCGTTTACAATTCGCTTAATAGGAAAGCGCCCATTATCTATCAAAGGGGTGATATTGGTAATCATCACCCGACTGCGTCCAAAACCAAAGTGCTCGCTCATAGCCAAATAATTGCCTCAAAATTAAGAAAGTGTATATAATACACAAAGTCTGTGCGGAGGCGCGATATTAAGCTTTAAAGATAACTATTATAGCCGCAGCAGACGATAGCTTTGTAGGATTCTTCCTTGGCCATTAAGAACTAGTAAGAGGTAAATGCCCCTTGGCCTTGGCGTTACGATTTGATTTTTGAAAGTTTCATACTGCACGGTTTGGCCTTGCTGATTGATCCATTTCAAATGACTAGCATCCTGCCAAATGTTTTCAATAAAGATTATTCCTTCATTTGGATTGGGATAGAGATTTAAGCTGAAAGATTCTTCCACTTCATTCAAGAAGCAGTCTTTAACCTCAAGGTTTAAGGTGTCGTTTACAATTTGGCTGCCACAGAAGTTTTTTAATCGCAGACCATCCAGTCCCTGATGTATGCTTAATTGATAGCTGCCATTTTTTCCAATTGGATTTAAAGTTTCAATCTCGATTGTATCAATACCCAGCCAACGGGCGGCGATAATCGGTAAAAATTGACCTTGATAGGATAGTCGAAACTGACTACCATCTGAAGAAAGGCTCCGTGTTTGGAGGGATTGATTAGCAATCAATTGAATGGTATTTCTCCAGCACAAACCATTTGCATTATTTGTTTGACTGTCAAATTCCAAGGCCGGCTTAAGGCTAGGTATAGGGTTTAAGCTTCCAAGCGGCAAAGGGTTTCTGGCATGGACCGAGAAATCCATTATCTGTGTGCCCATAAGAACATAGTTACCTAAATTCTGGTCGGCATAATAGTAGCTTATTTCAAGTCCGTAGTGGTAATCATACAAGCTATCAATTTCGAAATTCAGTGCGCCGAAGCGATTATTACGAAAGTTAAACTTTCCGTTGCCGAAGGGGTCGAGGAGATTAAATCCGGCTGCGAAAAGCTTCAGGGAGGGATTTGCATTGGAGGCTTTCCATAGTCCTGGATGAGGACTAATAGAAATGGAATCATAGCTCGAATCAAAAAAGCCCAGCTCTAAGTTTTGCCCAGGATAAACCTCCAGGCGATACAGAGCCCTATCAGGATCGGGAATTCCAGGGTGAAAGCCGGGATATAAATGATTTAATTCACAACGTAAAACGGTGAATCTATCGGGCAGAAAGCCCAAGTTATACTCTTGTCCCTGCGGACTGGGGCTCCAGTATTCTATGGTGTAATTTCCCGTAGAGGGTAGGCTAATGGTGTCCTTGTAAATGGCTAAGCCATAGACTGAATCAAAGATTGAATAACCGCTGCAACGGTAGTTGTTTGGGATGGCCCATAACTGATAATTGGTGCCCTTGGCCGCTTTGGAGCTATCAATATTATAGGGGAAGTAGGCTTCAACGGTATTTAAGAAAAGTAAATTACCATTCTGAAAGACGCGGTAAGAGGCACTATCATGATCGAAGGCGAATAGGTCATATTGCCAATGAACTGGCAATATTATGCTTATTTCAAAATCATGATGAAGGCTGTCCCCGATAAATCGAGCGCTAATATGGCCATCTTGAAAGTGGCCAGCAAAAAGACCGGAACCTGCTAAGATGAAGGCGAGCAAAGACTTTAAATAGGAATGCATGGATAAATAAAGCTAGAGGCTAAGATGTTTTAATCAGGCTAAAATTCAGGAAAATCCTTCTGGTTCCAGGGCTGAAATAATTCTGAGGGCCGCAGAACTTATTTTTCGCAGCAATGCGACAATCGGTTAGCTATTTGATTGTATAATTTTAAGACCTTGATTATAAGTGACTTGAGGTTTTATCCAATCTTATAAACACTTTGTTATTTCGCGCCAAAAGCTTTTTAATTTTAGGCTAATTCCAAGGACGGACTAATAAGCTCAGATTCAGTGTTTTTAATTTTTGATACCGAAACCACCGGTTTACCTATTCGTGATGATGCGCCTCTAAGTGACTTTGAAAACTGGCCTCGCGCCGTACAAATAGCATGGCAGTTGCATGACGAGCAAGGTAAGCTAATCGAAGCCAAGGACTTTGTAATTCAGCCTGATGGCTTTGATATTCCTTTTAATGCAGCAAAGGTCCATGGTATTACGACCGCGGTGGCCGAAGCCTATGGAGTTCCGCTGGTGGAAGCCATGGCTGAGTTTTCGGAGGCGGTGAAAAAAGCCAAGTTTCTGGTGGGGCATAACTTACAGTTCGATAACAATATTTTAGGCTGTGAATACCTACGCTTGGAGCAAGAGAATATCTTGGAAGGTTTGCCGGTTTTGGATACTGGTGAGGATACCCGCGAATATTGTCAGCTACCTGGAGGTAAGGGCGGGGGCTATAAAATGCCTAAACTAGAAGAGTTACACGAAAAACTCTTTGGTCACAAATTTGCCGAAGCACATAATGCGGCGGCAGATGTCGAGGCTACCACGCGCTCATTCTTCGAAGCGGTTCGGCTGGGGATTTTTAATAATACCCGCCTCGAGTGGACAGAGGCGGAGAGGGATGCATTTCAAGCGGCGAACCCTGGAATGATTCAGCCGATTGGATTAAAAGTTCAGAGTTTTAAGGAACTGGCGAAAAAGCTCGAGGCTGAATCTGGCAGTGGAGTTTCATCAGGCGAAAGCCAAAAGCTAGCCCTGGATGCTGATTTGAAATTCACGCATTTACATGTACATACTCAATATTCGATTTTGCAGGCTACTTGTGATGTAAATGCCTTAGTGAAAAAGGCGGTTGATCAAGGCATGCCGGCGGTGGCAATGACCGATATCGCCAATCTCTATGGAGCCTTCAAATTTGTATCTGCTGCGCGGGCAGCAGGAATCAAGCCTATTGTGGGCATGGAGGTTTATTTGTGCCGCAAGCATGATGATAAATCGGTTAAGGACAATGGCTTTCAAATAGTATTGCTCGCCAAGAATAAGGCGGGATATCACAATTTGGCCAAGCTCTCTTCCTTGGGCTTTACGGCCGGTTATTATTATGTCCCGCGGATAGATCGAGATCTTCTTTTGCAATACAAGGAAAACTTGATTGTGACCACGGGTTCTCTGGGCGGAGAAATTCCGCGACTCATTCTTAACGTCGGGGAGAAGCAAGCCGAGGAAGCTTTTCTATGGTACCTAGAGCATTTTGGTGAGGATTTTTATGTTGAATTGGTAGATCATGGCTTGGAGGAAGAGCGGGTTGTTAATCAGACTTTAATCCGCTTTGCGCAAAAGCATGGCGTGAAATACTTTGCCAGCAACGACGTGTATTATCTTGGAGAAGGTGATGCCAATGCCCATGATATCTTACTTTGTGTAAAGGAGGGTGAGTATCAAAGTACCCCAATAGGTCGGGGGAGAGGTTATCGTTTCGGTTTTCCGAATGATCAGTTCTACTTCAAAGAGGATGCAGAAATGAAACGCATTTTCGCGGACCGGCCGGAGGCGATTTTGACTACTAAGGAAATCGTGGACAAAATAGAATCATATGATTTAGCCCGGGATGTCCTATTACCCGCCTTTGATATCCCTGATGAATTCCGAGATCCGGAAGATGAAAAGGATGGGGGTAAACGAGGGGAAAATAATTATCTGAAACATTTAACCTATGAGGGCGCTAAGGAACGTTATGGTGAGATAGATGAAGATATCAAGCAGCGCCTTGACTTTGAGCTAGATACCATTGCTAATACCGGTTATCCTGGCTATTTCTTAATTGTGCAGGACTTTACCTCCCAAGCGCGTAAGATGGGAGTGAGCGTGGGTCCAGGTCGTGGCTCAGCTGCTGGTTCTGCCGTCGCTTATTGTATTGGAATTACCAATGTAGATCCAATTAAGTACGATTTGCTATTCGAGAGATTTCTCAACCCTGATCGAGTTTCGCTCCCTGATATTGATATAGATTTTGATGACGAAGGCAGAGGAAAGATTATTGATTGGGTAGTAAATAAATATGGGCAAAATCAGGTAGCCCAAATCATTACCTACGGTACCATGGCAGGGAAATCCGCCATTAGAGATGCAGGCCGGGTATTGCAATTACCCCTTTCGGAAACTGATCGCGTCGCTAAATTAGTTCCAGACGTTAAGCTCAATAAGCTCTTCAATTGGACGGATAAAGAGATGAGCGAAAAGCTGAATGGTGATTTATTGCAATTGGGCAAGCAACTGAAAGAATTGGCGACTCAGAATAGCTTGGAGTCGCAGGTGGTGAACCAGGCCCGGATATTAGAGGGTTCGGTTCGAAACACCGGAATACATGCCTGTGGGGTGATCATTACCCCGGATGATATCACCAAGTTTGTTCCGGTTTCGGTGGCAAAGGACTCAGACTTATTCGTGACCCAATTCGATAACTCGGTGGTGGAAAGCGCGGGGATGCTAAAAATGGACTTCTTAGGTTTAAAAACCTTGAGTATCATTAAGGATGCCATTGCTATTGTTAAGGATCGCCATGGAGTGGAGATTGATACCGATGAGATTCCGCTGGATGACCCAAAAACCTTCGAGCTGTATCAACGCGGTTCCACTAATGGAACTTTCCAGTTTGAGAGCCCTGGAATGCAAAAACACCTCAAGGCATTGAAGCCGGATAAATTTGCGGACTTAATTGCGATGAATGCCCTGTATCGACCGGGCCCTCTCGAATACATCCCAAATTTTATTGCTCGAAAGCATGGTAATGAGGATATCACCTACGACCTGCCGGATATGGAGGAGTATTTGGCGGAGACCTATGGTATTACGGTTTATCAGGAGCAGGTGATGCTGCTTTCCCAGAAACTTGCTGGCTTTACAAAGGGTGAGGCGGATGTGCTGCGGAAGGCAATGGGTAAGAAGAAGCGAGATGTCCTCGATAAAATGAAACCCCAGTTCATTGCCCAAGGCAAGGAAAGAGGACATGATGAAGATCGTTTAGGAAAGATCTGGAAAGACTGGGAGGCATTTGCCGCTTATGCTTTTAATAAGTCCCATTCCACTTGTTATTCGGTGGTGGCCTTCCATACAGGCTACCTCAAGGCAAATTATCCCGCCGAATACATGGCCTCGGTTTTGACTCATAATATGAATGACATAAAGAAGGTGACTTTCTTTATGGAGGAGTGCAAGCGTATGGGGATCCCGGTTCTAGGTCCTGATGTTAATGAATCGCAGTTTAAGTTTACCGTAAATGAGGAGGGAGCCATTCGCTTTGGTTTAGGTGGTATGAAGGGCGTGGGCGAAGGGGCCGTAATGGCGATAGTAGGAGAGCGCCGTGAAGAAGGTTCCTTTAGAAATTTCTTCGATCTGCTGAAGCGTATCGATCTTCGTTCGGTTAACAAGAAGACCCTGGAAAGCCTGGCTTTGGGAGGGGCATTTGATAATTTCCCCCAAGTACATCGAGCCACTTTCTTTTCGGAAGGGCAGGATGGTAAAACCTTTATGGAGCGAGCTCTTCGCTACGCACAAATGCATAAGGCCCAAGAGGAGTCGGCCCAGGTATCGCTCTTTGGAGAAAGTTCCGAGGTAGAGATGCCAGAACCTGAAATTCCAGTGGTGCAGGCTTGGCCGCGAATGTTCCTTTTGGGAAAGGAAAAGGAGGTAAATGGGCTATACCTTAGCTCCCACCCCTTGGACGATTTTAAATACGAAATGGACCACGTGGTTACCAACCGTTTATCAGAGTTTCAAATGATCGAACGGATGAACGATTTTAGTGTGGCAGGGATCATATCCGATGCTTTGCACCTTACCGCTCGCAGTGGCAAACCCTTCGGTAGATTCACTATCGAAGATTACAGCGGAAAGCATGAGTTCGCACTTTTTGGTGATGAATACCTAAAATTCAAGTCGTATATCGAAACCAACTTATTGGTATTGATTCGGGGTAAAGTAAGTCGCTTTAAGCCTCGTTGGGAAGGTGCTACCGAAAGAATTGAAGCTAAAATTCATCAAATCAGCTTAATACAGGATGCTTTAGATCGACATGCAAAAGGGGTGGAGATCCAATTACCGGTGCAATCCGTAAGCTTAGAGAATATAGAAACCATCAATAGAATTATTAAAGAACACCAAGGAGAGAAGTCGGTGAATTTCGTAGTATACGATGAAGAGAATCCTAAGATAAATCTCCGAATGCCGCGCCGGGCCAAGGGTGGCATCTCTTTAAATAAACAAAGCTTAGACGCTTTTAAAGCCTTAAGTTTTGCCAGGATGAAATTGAAAGCGGAGTAATGATGTTAAAGGCTACTCGTATATAGATTGAATAATTAATTTTGCTAACCTCATTTAAGACATTTAGAAAATGGCATTAGAATTTACGGAATCCAATTTTGAAGAATTGGTGATCAACTCAGACAAGCCGGTATTGGTTGACTTTTGGGCAGAATGGTGTGGTCCATGTCGCATGGTAGGTCCAATCGTTGAAGAGCTTGCGAATGAATACGACGGTAAGGCCGTTATTGGCAAGGTAAATGTTGACGAGCACGGTGGTATTAGCATGAAATACGGCATTCGCAATATTCCTACTCTTTTAGTTTTCAAAAACGGAGAAGTAGTTGATAAGCAAGTGGGTGTTGCCCCTAAAAATGCATTGGCTTCCAAGCTTGAAGCACAGATGTAAGCTTGCCTAAAACTTTGTTTAAGAACCTCGACTTTCAGTCGGGGTTTTTTTATGTCCAAGGCGCGCTTTTTAGTATTATTGTGAGACCATCTACTTTAGGTTTGCATGTCGGATAATAAACTTTTAGAGCCCTATCATTATCGTGATTTCGAGCATTTGGAATTACTCGCCAAGCAGGTGGTGGAGGGCTTTATTACCGGTTTGCACAAAAGTCCATTTCACGGTTTCTCTGTGGAGTTTTCGGAACACCGCATTTATCATCCAGGAGAATCGGTGCGGAATGTTGATTGGAAGCTTTTCGCTCGGACAGATAGAATGTATACCAAGCGGTATGAGGAAGAAACCAATTTGCGTTGCCGCATTTTACTGGACACTTCGGGCAGTATGTTTTATCCCAGGGACCGCATGCGTCGGCTCGATAATCCGGCCAAATTCCTCTTTAGTGCCACAAGTATTTTAGCCCTGATGAATTTGCTGAAAAGACAGCGAGATGCCGTAGCACTTAGTTTGTTTGGCAGAGAAAACTATCACAGTCAGGTGGGCTCTACCTACCAACATCACAAAGCGCTGGCCACTAAGCTATCCAAGGTTCTTGAGGAAAAAAGCATGGAAGGCGAGGAGGAAATTCCTTTGGCTCGGCAATTACACTTGATGGCGGAGCGAACCGCTCGAAGGTCATTGGTGATGATTTTTTCTGATTTGCTGGATGTAATGGAGGATCCCGATGACTTCTGGAATGCTCTGCAGCATTTAAAGCATGGTAAACACGAAGTCGTATTGTTTTGGACTTTGGATCGCGTTACTGAAGAGGAGTTCGAATTTTCGGCGGGTCCACATAAGTTCGTGGATCTTGAATCAGGCAAGACATTAAGACTTAATCCTAGCGATTTCCAAAGTCAATATCAGCGAAAAATTCAAGATTTTAAGCAGGAGTTGAGTAGGAAATGCTTGCAATATAAAATTGACCTTCAGACCGTTGATGTCAGCGACGGCTACGCAAAGGTTTTACAATCCTATTTGATCAAACGTAAAAAGATGTACTGATGAATTTTTTAGGTTTAATAATCTCCCTTGTTACCGCCTTTTTTGCCCCTAATGCATCAAAGGAAAGTAATGTCCCTCAGTCCCCTCCGAATATTATTCTGATGATTGGCGATGGCATGGGACATACTCATTTATCCTCTGCCCTATATTATGGCAAAGAGGAACCTAACTATGTGCGTTTCCCCTTTGTTGGTCTTAGTCGAACTTCTTCAAGCTCACATAAGATCACCGATTCTGCAGCAGGGGCAACCGCCTTTAGTTGTGGGGTAAAAACCTATAACGGTTCAATTGGTATGACCGCTGATACCTTACCGCATAAAACCATATTAGATCAGTTAGCTGAGGATGGATGGAAAACAGGGGTGATTGCAACATCTTCTGTAACTCATGCAACACCGGCTTCATTTTATGCTCATGTGCCTATGCGCAAACAAGAGTTTGAAATTGCCGAGCAGTACTTTACCGCATCCGTCGACTTCATGGCAGGGGGTGGGAAGCGCTTTTTCTTTCATCGGCTAGATGAGCGAAATCTATACCCCGAATTTGATCGGCAGGGGATAATTGTAGATACCACCCAATTGACGGACTACGATTGGCAGGCAGGTAAGCGTTATGCCTATCTCTTAGCCAAGGATGGAATGACTCCCAAGTATAAAGGTAGGGGAGATTTTTTACCGAAGGCAACCAGTTTGGCGCTAGATTACTTTGATAAGACCGCTGGTGATAAGCCTTTCTTCATGATGGTCGAAGGCTCACAAATTGATTGGGGGGGGCACGCCAATAATGGCGATTATTTAGTGCAAGAAATGCTGGATTTTGATCAAGCCATAGGTGTGGCCTTAGACTACGCTGCTCAAGATGGAAACACCATCGTGATTGTTACTGCGGACCATGAATGTGGTGGTTTTTCCTTGGTTAGTGAGGAGGTTGAAGTGCCTTTTCAGGGAAAGCAAAGAGATTATGATTCTTTACGCTTTAGTTTCGGGAGTGGCGGTCATTCAGCAGCGATGGTTCCGGTGATGGCTTATGGTCCAGGAGCTAATTTGTTTTCGGGTATCTATCAGAACAATAGTATCTATGCTAAGATGATGACCCTGGCAGGTTATTAAAAAAAGAAACGCACCATGATTAATGGTGCGTTCTGGAAATACCCCCTCGAATGTCTTTAGCATGTTCCGTATCTATTACCCACTATACGCGAACGAACATTCTGACGGTGCGAAGACCGAAACAGGTATTGTGCTTTTTAGACTGCAGGTCGTAAAAGGATACGATTCATTGAATCCAATAATACCTTTACTCTAAATTTCAAATCATTGCTTGGAAGATCTAAATCTAATCGGTGGTAAAGCGCTTCATTTTCTGAAACACTTAGTTCGAAGTGCTGATCTTCTCTTCTGAATTCTCTGAGCCGGATAACTATCTCATACGCTTGTTCTCCCATTTGCTCTTTCACGTGATAGAATGAAGCACGTGGTAGTTTACCACTGATCATCTCTACTTCCTTCTCCTGGCGTGAAAGCTTTGCTATTGCTTGCACATGGTCGAATCTGGCGGTCAATAGTTCCAAGGCTTCTTCCTTGTCTATAACCATAAATTTCCCTCTATACAAATACAAATATATGCATTTCAAATACAAACTACCTAACAATCAGAAACAAATGGTGGTAATTTTTGTAGCCCTCAATTTATATGAGTTTGATTTTCAGGGATTTAACATAAAGTCAGGGTGGTTGTATTTAAAGCTTTGAAAGAGAGGCTTTTAGATATCTTATCAAAAAATACCCCGACCATTTGGCCGGGGTATAGAGTGTTTAGGCTTGTGGGCTTGCAGCTTATTGCACTATCAGTCTTTGCTGTTTAAGGACCCCTTCCCTTTGTGCGCTAATAAAATATACTCCGGCGGGTAAGCCTTCAATATTCAATTCATAGTACTCACCGGTGCCGGCATTTTGCATGTAATCGGTCAGGATGAGGTTTCCACTAAGGTCATATAGTTTGATTTCGGAGGCTTGAGCACCTCTTCCATTCCATTCGATGATGGTGCTCTCACGAGCTGGATTTGGGTAGACTACTAATTCATCCTGGAAAATAGGATTTTCACCCACGGAAACATTATTCTGGACCGCAATTTTCTGACTGGTGTATAACCGGTATTCACCGGCTTGCAAATTGATGGTAGCATTTACATTGCTAACATTAATACTATCACCACTAAAGTATTCATACCACCAACCAGTTTTCTGGAAATTAGGATCCGCGTTTTGCGCTACCACATCGAAATTGCCAATTATGGTTGCGTCAAAATTAGCGTGATCTAGATTAATGCGCTTAATTGCTCCACCCAAATCATAGCGATAATTGTTGGTGTTGAAAGTCTGGTTTTGTACGCGTAGGTTGATGATTTCGGAGGTGATATCATATAAGCGAGCCCGATTGGCGTCATTCTGATAATTCCAGCGAATAGGTTTGTTACAAACTCGACAGGGATCATTAATACCTACATCATAACCAAGTTCGCCAAACTGCCAAAGCATTTTAGGGCCTGGAATAAAGTATAAGAATACGGAGGTTAATTCTTTTCGAGCTAGGGCGGTAGCTAATACTTGAGTGTCGTAACTCCCACTTGAATTACCAAAGTTTTTAAGTCGGTATAAAATGCGTTCTTCATCGTGGCTTTCCTGGTAAGCGATAAGGTGCTTATAAGTCCATCCCCTTTGAGAGTGGAAGGCACCAGAGAAGTTAGAATTAGCTAGCCAGCCCATTGCTGCTTCGCTGTAGTCATGATTTAAATTCCCCCAAAGCATGAATCCTTGGTCAGAAAGAGCCTTTTCCTCGGAATTATCTGCAAAGTGCTCAAGCATCATGTAAGAATTGGGATTGGCGCTTTCCATTTCCGCTTTGAGACGATTAAGGATATCAACGCGACTTTGATCATACTGGCCCCAGGCACCTACATTACCCAAGGTATTATTCTGGGTGAAACCTTTGGAAAGGTCCATACGGTAACCGTCTAATTTGTACTCATCAACCCAATAACGTACAATGCGGTCAGCAAAATCCTTGGTGGCTTGGGACTCGTGGTCAAAATCAAAGCCAACATTAAAATCATGTTTAGGGTCTACGTTCATCCATGGGTTTTGTGGTGTGGGCTTACCCCATTGTCCAGCGTTAGGGTCGAAGTACAATTGTACCAAGGGACTTTGACCAAATGCGTGGTTAAGCACAACATCCACAAATACAGCTATACCGCGACCATGACATTCGTCAACAAACTCTTTGAATTTTTCTGGGGTACCATAGTATTTATCTAGGGCCATGTGGAAGCTAGGGTTATATCCCCAACTCTCATTACCTTCAAATTCGTTAACGGGCATTAATTCAATGGCGTTAATACCTAGACGCTGTAAATAGTCAAGCGTATCGATTAAAGTTTGATAATTATGAGTGGCTACGAAATCACGGAGTAATAATTCGTAGATAATTAATTCGTCCTTAGCGGGAGGGCTAAAGTTTGGATATTGCCAGTTATAAGGCTGGCGATCCATTTCTATTAAGGTTGTAATACCGGTGGTTTTACCAGTAGGGTAGGCTGGTAAATTGGGCCAAGTCGCCGCATCTACAAATCCGTCATTCCAAGGATCCAGAATTAATTCTGAATAAGGGTCTGCCACTTTAATATCACCATCAACCCAATATTGGAAAGCATAATAGTCTCCCGGATTTAAGCTGTCGATAGTAAGCCACCAATCACTGCCATTAGGATCTTTCATCATGAAATAGTCTGGATGAGGCTGCCAATCATTGAAATCACCTATTACATATACATAGTTCTTAAAGGGTGCATGGAGTTTTAAGGTAATCTGACTTGGACTGTCGTAATTAATACCATATTCTGCTCCGGAGGGTACCGCTTGGGTTTGTACCGTACCGTTAACTACATAATAAACAGTATCACGTTCGATGGTGGTACCATCATCCGCTACCAATTCAACTAGATGTAAACCTGCTCCTCCAGCACTAAAGCTGGCATTCAAGCTGCGGCTACTGGTAGCGGAAGATTTCAATACACCGTTATCATAAATGTCAATATCGGCATCCTTACTGGTAGCAGCGCTGAAATTCAAGTTCTGACCTGAAGTAGCAATCTGGGTGCTAGTCGGACTAAGGAAGGCGGCTAGTAAACCGGCATTAGCCGGGTATATAGGATAAAAGATATCACTTCCATCCGCGGCTCTACCAACATTATTTCCTTGGGCATCTCTAAATACAAAGGCTAAATCCGTAACCACAGTTCCTGCCCCAACATTGTAGAAACTTGGGATGTGATAGGTAATGGTATGCTTATTATTTCCTTGAGCGGTCATTAAAACATTGGGATCTGCCGTACCCCAATTTCCTTGTACGTTTTGCCAGTTTCCTGCACCACCCGCTTGGGTAACAATACCCGTGTGAGCGTATACGGGAACGAAACCGGTAAGGGCTCCATTTCCTTGCGTTGCATCAAAAGTGATGGTTACCGTATCATTTTGAGTGGGGAATGCTGGGTCAACTGTAACAACCTGCGCGCTTATAGTTCCCGATAGGGCGATAAGCGAGAAAAGCTTCATAATCTTCCAGTTCATAGTAGTGTAATTTGGGGACTAAAATAAATAAAAAATTTATTGCTTTCGGGCTGTATCCCTTTGATAGCCTAGTTTGTGTCATTTGTACACTTTAAAGCTAGAGCCAGCTTGACTTTCCGAGATGTTAAATTTTTCCCGCAGACCTTAATTTTTCAATTTCCCTTGCAATAGACTATCGAAAATGGAGGTGGTTTTTTCCTAAAGTGCGTTCTTTGAGGATTAAACACCCTCTATTTTTATGTCTCAACTGATTTTTGCCTCCCATAACGAGAATAAGACCAAGGAAATTCGCGCCTTACTTAAAACTTATGAGGTGCTTTCCTTGCGCGATTTGAACTTCACAGAGGAAATTCCCGAGACGGGAGCTAGCTTGGAGGAAAATGCCGCGATAAAAGCCCGGCGGATTTTTGAGGAATATGGTCGAGCGGTATTTGCCGACGATACGGGCCTTATTGTACCAGCCTTAGGAGGAGCACCCGGAGTTTATTCTGCCCGCTATGCTGGCCCCGAGGCTAATGCTGAAGCCAATATGGACAAGCTACTCGTCGCTCTCTTAGAAGAGAAAGAAAGAGCAGCTTATTTTGAGACTGTAATTTGTTATATAGATGATAAAGGAAGCGAATACTTATTTCGCGGTCGGGTCGATGGTCAGATTCTGATGTCCAAACAAGGCCTAAAGGGTTTTGGCTATGATCCCATTTTTAAACCAGCTGGTTACCAAGAGAGTTTCGCAGAAATGCCCGCGGGAGAAAAGAACCGTATTAGTCATCGCGGAAGGGCCCTAGAAGCTTTTATTCAGTTTCTTCGACCGGCCACTCAAAAAAGCTAAATGAAACCTTGCCATAATTCCTTCTTTCGCTGAAGTTTTCGATTTCAGAAAGATCATTTTCTCGTGCATGTTCTACTACTAACAAGCCGTCTTTAGCGAGAATCTTTTTAAAGAAGATTTGTTCCACTAGACTTTCGTAGCCCTCAAATTCATAGGGCGGATCGGCTAGAATAAGATCGTAGCTGCGGTATTCACGCTTAATGTATTCCAAGACTTCGGAACGATGGGCCTTTAAATTATTTTCAAATCCCAGGGCTTGGCTGGTCTTCTCAATGAAATGACAGCATTTGGAATTTTGATCAACGGCAACAATGTCCTCGCAGCCTCTACTGGCTAGTTCGTAAGAAAGGTTCCCGGTGCCGGCGAAAAGATCCAAGGCGCTGATTTCGTCGAAATAGAAATGATTATTAAGGACATTAAAAAGACCTTCCTTGCCAAAATCCGTGGTGGGTCGAACGGGTAAGTTTAAGGGCGCTTTAATCTGCTTACCACGAAATTTTCCACTTATAATTCGTGTCATAAGATACCTAACAGGTTGATGTTTTCACGAATTTCCTTTTCGCTAATCATCGGTGATAGCTTGAAATTGGCCGGGATAGCAATGTCCTTGACTTCGGCAATGTAGCGGTCGAGGAGTTGACGAAGTTTATCTCCTTTGAGGCTTAGGCCTCCTACCATAAGTTGCAGCTCGGTTGGGAGAAAGCGATTCTGTTCCAGGCAGTATAAAATGAAATAGAGAAGGTCCTCCTCAGTTTGGTATTCAAATTTATTGTACCAATTTAACTTGCCTTTGTTAGCCAGGTAGAAATCAGCTTCCGTGGGGTTTACATATAGTATCCCGCTGAAATTTCCCTTTGGGTAAAGCTGATATAAGGCTTCAATACCCGTCGATTGATGAAAAATCTGGGGGCCGGCAAAGGTTTTCTTCAACCACTCAATTACCTCTAAAGGCAGAGCGTGAACTAAGATAGATTGACTACTGCTCCAGTGATCAGTATAAATGTGATCTCCTTTATGCAGTTTGGCGGTATAGGCAAGTAAATTCTGCCCTTTTCCTTTTTGGTAGAAATGCTCGGGTACTAAGCTGAATTTTTGAAAATTCACCAAAATCTTCACCGAATTACTTAGGTCAACACGAATGGGTAATTGATCTAGGCAATTTTCATAGAGCTCAATAAGCTTGTCCCAAGATTTCTCGGCTTCCCAATAGGCATGTGCACTTAAGCGAATGTGCTGCTTGTCTTCGGATGCCACAATAATGGAAAAGCCTGTCTTGGACAGGCTTAACACAGAATGATGATCTTTAAGAGTATCGCGATCTAAGCCATGGTCGACCTTAAGCGAAAGCGTACTTATATTATTTCCAGTTGCCACTCAGCGTTGGTTCATTCATATTACCCACTTGCAAGGCGTAATCCTTATCGATATACTGTTTGTATTTCGATAAGACATCGTGGAAAATTGAGGTATTGGGAGCCTTTGCTTCGAAAACAGGTACTACCACATCATTAACCTCCAATTTACCAGCTTGCACTTCGAATTCGTATTTGTCTTCCGTGAATGGAATGTAACGCAAGGACTCGGGATCGAAGTCTGGACTGAAAAGCTTATTCTTCACTGGTTCATAGCCCAACACTCGTGTTATAATGGTGTCTTTCTCCATATCTGTCTGATAGACTTCATTATAATACATGAAAGAGGAATCCTTCCGCTCAATCAATGCAGCCCTGCCAGTATCTACGAATGCGATAACGGCATTTAAATCCGGCGCAAAGCTGCGGTATTCGGTACGGTAAGCTTTTTGGACATCACGAATTTGTTCCAATTTGGCCTTGGTTGCGTCGTAGCGACGTTCCTTTAGGTTCTCATAGTTAATGGGATCCAAGATGATGGAGTATAGGCGGTAAGCCAAGAATAAGATCAAAAGGAAAAGACCTACTTTAATCAGCGTAGAAGTGGTTGAATTCATTCTTTTTACGGACGTTTGGTGTTCGTGCTTGCTACAAAACTACAATTTTTTTTAGTTGGCAAACTTCTTTTTTCCAGCCTACTTTTGGAGGATGAATAAGGAGTGGAAGCGGTCCTTTTATTACGGTCTTAAAAAGGCCTTCGCCCATGAGCCAACTAAAGGGCAGTTAGAGGCATTTAAACAATTAACGCTGTTTTGTGCTGAAACGCGCCCTGATCTGGTTTTTTTACTCCGAGGATACGCCGGGACGGGAAAAACGAGTCTTATTCAAGCTTTGGTGCAGAATCTATACTCCTTTGAAAGAAAGGCTGTATTACTGGCGCCTACGGGTCGAGCGGCGAAGGTAATGAGCCAATATGCCAAGCGACCGGCCTTCACCATTCACAAGTATATCTATCGTCTGCAAACTGATGGTCGAGGATTCTCGGTTTTCCGTCTAAGGCCAAATAAGGCGCGCAACACGGTGTTCATTGTCGATGAAGCCTCGATGATTCATGATGATCACAGTGAATGGTCTGGCTCCGTTTTGGCCGATTTATTGGAATTTGTGAACTCGGGTCATCAATGTCAACTATTACTGGTAGGTGATACAGCTCAGTTGCCTCCTGTGGGTGCCGAACAAAGCCCTGCCTTGGACGCAGATTATCTGGCGCGTTTATATGGCTTGGATAATTTCGGCGTGGAGCTAACCGAAGTAATGCGTCAAGAGCAAGAATCTCAACTTTTGGCTAATGCCACGGCTTTACGGCAATTACAATTAGAGGGTCCATCTTTTGTATATCCCCAATTTAATGTGGGCCCAGATATCGTTCGATTACAAGAAGGTTTTGAAGTGGAAGATGCTTTAAATCGAGCAATCAGTGAGGTGGGTAAAGAGGAGCTTTGCATCATTCTTCGGTCCAATAAAAGAGCGAATCTTTATAATCAACAATTACGGAACCGCATCCTTTGGCAGGAAGATGAGATCTCCACCGGTGACTTTTTGATGGTCGTTAAGAATAATTACCACTGGCTGCCGGATGGTCATAAAGCGGGTTTTATCGCAAATGGTGATATCCTGGAGCTCTTGGAAATTTACCAACTAATTGACCTTTATGATAAGCGATTCGCTCGGGTGAAATTGCGTTTTACAGATTACCAAGATGCGGAGCCCTTTGAGAGTATTATCCTGCTTGATACGATTAATCATCCCGGACCCAGTTTGACTTGGGAAGAACAAAGAGCTTTCGCGGATGAGGTGGCTTTGGATTATCAAGATTTACCCACTAAAGCGGCAATAATGAAGGAGCTGAAGGATAATCCCTATTTAAATGCCCTGCAAGTAAAGTTTGCTTATGCCATCACAGGCCATAAAGCTCAGGGTGGGCAATGGCAAAGGGTATTTGTTGAGCACCCATGGCGACCCGAAGAAGAGATTACGCTGGATTATTTACGTTGGTTATACACCGCAATTACCAGAGCGCGCGAAACGGTGTATTTAATGGGCTTTCCCAAGGAATACTTCCCGTCTCAATCTTTTTGAGCGGTCTCAAAACACTATTTGAGACCTTGGTTTTGCTGAGATGTATTTGCTTCGCTTCAAAATTCTAAGACCATGAAAAAAATTATTACCGCCGCTTTAGCCATTAGTCTATTAAGTTCTTGTGCCATGTTAAGTATGGGCGTTTTTCGTTCGGGCGTGCAGATCCCAGCAGGAGAAGAATTTCTCTTGGGAGAGGGTACGTCGGAAGCTTTTAAATTGAAATTGGAAAACACCTGTTATTGCGACGTACCAGTAGAAACTCGTAATGCGGATGGCGAGAAAACCTCAGGCTTTGGCTTGGCTAAACGAGGCACCGTAGAATTAACTGTTGCGGCCGGCGAATATGCCGTACTTAAAAATCCACACGGGAGCACTGTTACGGTGAACGCCAGCTTTCGAGGTCAAGTTTATGGGATGCGTTATCAAGACATATCCTCAAATGATAGCCTTAAGTAATTCTGCAAGGGATTGGGCGCCTCTCGGCAGATGGAGATAGTCGCTTAATCGATTTAACAATCCTTCAAGCCGTTCGGGCTGACGATAGATTTCGGCAGCTGGAGCGGCTTGGCTTTTGGATAGCTTTTGCCCTTTTTGTCTGATGATTGGGTGATGGTGAAATTTTATCTTCAGAAAAGAATGCCATGCCATTTCCTGGGCTATCGCTAGTTGGCAAACACTGCTATCGAATAAATCTTGACCGCGGATAATGTGACTGATACCGAAATGTTGGTCGTCAATAATAGAACATAGTTGGTAGGCAGCTTGTCCCTCTTTGTTGCGAAGAATCACATTTCGCAATCGGGAATCTAATCCGTGCATTTGAACTTCGTCGGTCCATAGCTGCATGTGGGCCCCAGCAACTGGACTTTTCCAACGCCAGGCAATGCTTTCCTGCGCGAAATCTAAATTGCGTTCCAAACAAGTACCGGGATAATCCCCTTTGGGATTGCTGGCTAGGATTTGTTTTCTTGAGCAGTTACAGGCAAATAATTGATCTTGATCTTTTAACTCTTTCAAGGCTTCATCATAAAGATCACGACGAAGAACTTGAGACCAATTTTTCTCAAAGTCATCCACATTTTGTGGTCCCTCATCATAATCGATTCCTAAGAAGTCAAGGCTGCGGAAAATGTCCTCTAAATACGCCATCCGATAACGGGCTCTGTCCTGATCATCTACCCGTAAAACCAGATTCCAGCCTTCTTTGCGGGCCTGAAGCCAAGTGAGAGCAAAAGCAAATAAATTCCCTTCATGTAAGTAACCCGAAGGGGTCGGAGCAAGACGTGTTTTAAAGCTCATCTTCAAAGAAAGGGAAATTTTGACTGATGGATTTTAACTAATTTTCCAGCATGAAACGAGCCTTGGGAAAACTCTTCTTTAAGCTGGCCGGTTGGAAGCTTAATGTGGAGATTACGGAAGAAACGAAACATTCAGTGATGGTGGCGGCTCCTCACACTTCCAATTGGGACTTTCCATTTGCTTTAGCAGCATTCTGGATGATGGGATTGGACCTAAAATACTTTATCAAAAACGCCTACACCAAAGGCTTGCACGGTTATTTTTTCCGTTGGACAGGCGCTATCGGGGTTAACCAAAAGAAACACGGTAATCTAACCGAATACGCCATCCGCAGTCTAAAAGAACGCAAAATGGTGGTGCTAGTACCCGCCGAAGGAACTCGAAGGCGAGTGGAAAAATGGCGCACCGGTTTTTATCGTATTGCTATCGAAGCGGAAGTGCCAATAAGTTTAGGTTATTTAGACTTTAAGAAAAAGGAAGCAGGAATCATGGGCGCTTTTTGGCCCAGTGGAGACTTCGAGAAGGACATGCAATATATTCAGTCGAAGTATGTCGATAAAACTGGTAAATTCCCAGAGAATTACAATCCGCAGATCTATTAAGAGCCGGGAGGTCGGCTTGGTCTAATCTCCACTTTACTTGGTAAGCTACGAGGGTGAATTTGTAAGAGGTCGATGATTATTTCGCCAATGTCCTCCGGTTGTATTTTCCAAGCGTCATTTTCATTAGGCTCATGGCCGTTGAAATAGCTAGTTACCGAACCAGGCATAATCGTGCTTACCCGGATGTTGTAGGGGCGTAAATCTAGCATCATGGCTTGACTCATGCCTGTTACCGCAAATTTGCTGGCATTATAGGCGCTGCCTTTAGCGAAGAAGTTTGTTCCGGCTAGACTACTGATAGTGAAAACGTAACCTTCAGTTTTCTTAAGCTCTTCGACACAGGCTCTTACACTGTGAAAGACCCCATTTACATTCGTGTCCATTACCCTTTGCCAATCTGCTGGATCCATTTCATCTACCGCCGCAAAATGCCCAATACCGGCATTGGCGATTAATACATCTAACTGACCGAAATGAGTTATGATTTTGTCATTGGCTTCCACCAAGTCTTGGTAATTTCTAACGTCTACTCCTAAACCCAGAGCTTCCCCACCTGAATTTTCGCTTAAAGCCCGGGCGGCCTTTTCCGCATCATGGGCGCTTCTTGAGCTAATTGCCACCTTCATCCCGGCCGCCAAGCATGATTCTGCTATTCCATAACCAATTCCCTTATTGCCTCCGGTGATAAAAACCACCTTGCCTTTAATGTCTTGCATATTTGAGTTTATAATTAAAATAACTGCGTTTGCCCGCTTTCGTTCGAGGATTCTCCTTCTAATTCTGGGTAGCTCACTTCAGTGATGGCTTTTGCTACATTCCCCAAGGCCTTCTTTCCTCTGATGGCATGGACGGTATGGGCTTTCAGCTCGTCATCAGCATAGGGTTTGCAGATGTATTCTATCCGTTCTTTGGCATGCGTCTCCCAGTCTTCTAGCCATAATTTCTGACTTTCCCGATCCAGTATTACGGGCATTCTAGATCCTTTTAATTTGGGGTTATTGTGAATCTTGCTTAGAAGCTCATTACCTTTTGTTGTAACTATTGTAAAGCTCCGCCATAGCTTTCCACTTTCAGGTTCGGTCCATTCTTCCTTTAAACCTGCAATAATCATGGGGCTTTCATCTTTATGTCTAAGCAAATAGGGATAAGACTTCCCATTCTTATGGTGATGTTCGTAAAAGCCGTCGGTTACTACCAAACAGCGGCCCCTTTTGGCGGCCGAACGAAATGAGGGTTTTTCTAAAATAGTTTCGCTCCGGGCATTTAGGGTACGGTTCCAAATCGATTGGGCTTGGTCCTTGTCTTTAACCCAGGAGGGGATTAAACCCCATAAATGTCCGTTTACCTGCGGCTCTTCCAGGTTTTCTATAATTGGAAAAGTGGGATGGGCATAGCCACTGGCGTGGAATATCGGCCCTTGAGTTTCTCGAATCCTTAGAAATTGCTCCTCTAATTCTTGAATGGTTTCATCGCTGTAACCAATCCTTAAGGCATAATCGAGGGCTCTTTTGGTAAGGGAAAGGGAGTCATAGCACATGAAACTAAATTAAGCTTTTCAAGAGCAATTTATTCCGCCATCGGCTTTAATACCTTCTTGTCAATATAGAAGCAACCAAAGGGAATAAAACTGGCGATTCCCAAAATCCATATAGTGGTCCAAAATGACCAGCGACGAGAAACAGCCTCCATGATGGTGGCTAAAACAAAGAATACAAATAAGGCTCCGTGAATAGGTCCAATTACTTTTACCCAATAGGGCTCATCGGACAAGTATTTAATGGGTACCGCAATTAGAACCAATACTATTAGGGAGATTCCTTCAATAATCGAAAGGAGTCGCAAACGACCCAAGGAACTGCTGAAATATGCTTTCAATGGACTGGTGTTTTATTGGGTAAAGATAGGGGAGCGAGGGTGTTCGGAGGAGGGTTTAATGACTCATTTTCGTTTGCGATTGACTCGAAGGATTTGACTTAGCTACTCATTCCAAGACTCTAGGCATTTTCAAAATTCACATAGGGCAGGCGCTCAATATATTTTGCTTCTACACTAACAAAGTCATACTCTTCAATAACCACCCCCCGAATCAGATAAATGCCTTTCCCTTGAAAGGGGTAGCGTTCGGCAACGGGAGGGAAGTGGACGGTATCAATGAAATGCCCTTTTTGATCGAGGAAGGTACCAAACATCATATGTCGGGCTTGCTTTCCTCGGGTAGTCACATTTTTCACATGAATCAGATATCCGCATAAACTCACTTCCTCACCGATGTGCTGATCTATTGCTCGTGCCGGCATACAGCCCTCTGGTAGATCCGGTACTAAGCTAAAAGGGGAGCTCAAAGGGAAGCCCAATAGTTCAATCTCATCCACGGCTTGTTCGTGTTTACCACTTTCCAAAGTGGGTAAGCTGAGCTTTTCGCGGGTATTGCGAAAAAGCTCATTCACAGGAGCGGATTTTTTGGCATTCCCTAGAATGAAGTGAGCTTCCCAAAGCAATTTTTTCTTGTCCTCTTCAATATCGCGAAAGGCATTGATGCGAATCAGCAGGATAGTCTGTTCCAAAGAAATCTCTACCCGCTCTAAAAACTCATTTAGGTTTTGAAAACGTCCTTGCATGTGTCGTTCTCTTAGTACGGCAATGCTTACTTTTTCCTCCAAATCTTTGAGCATGTTTAAACCTAAATAGATATGTTGATCCATTAATACAGCTTCCATTTCGGAACGATTAATGCAGGGGGCTTCAATAATCCCTCCATGCAGTCGGGCTTCATTTAGGTAGGTTTCAACTGAATAAAAACCACCGCCATTATTTATGGTTGCGGTCAAGTATTCCAAGGGGTAGTAGGCTTTGAGATAAAGACTCTGGTAGCTTTCTACGGCATAGCTGGCGGAGTGTCCTTTGGCAAAAGCATAATTACCAAAGCTCTCTATTTGCCGCCATACTTCAGTCGTTACAGCTTCGCCATAGCCCTGATCTAAGCAATTTTGGAAAAACTTATCCTTAATGCTGTCAAATTCATTGCGTTCGCGAAACTTCCAACTCATTCCCCGACGCAGCACATCGGCTTCCTCTAAACTTAGTCCGGCAAAGTAGTGGGCTACTTTTAATACATCCTCTTGGTATACCATTACCCCATAGGTTTCTTCGAGGATTTCCCCAATACGGGGATGAATGTATTGGCGGCGTTCCGGTTCACGATAGCGGCGTATGTATTCGCCCATCATGCCGCTGGCGGAAACTCCTGGACGAATAATTGAGCTGGCTGCAACCAGGCCTAAATAGGTGTCGGCGCGTAATTTTCGCAGTAGGGCACGCATGGCCGGGGATTCGACATAAAAGCAAGCCATAGTGTCTCCGTCTCGAAGCATGGCTTTGATTTTTTCATCCTCATAAAAGGCTTTCACCTGATGGATGTCTAGGTCTTTCGCTTCGGGCCTGCTTTCTTGTACAATCTGTACCGCATCTTTAATCTTGGCTAGCCCTCTTTGACCGAGAATATCAAATTTGTGTAGACCCATGTCCTCCGCGCTGTACATGTCAAAGTGAGTGGTGGGATAACCTTTAGGAGGTAGGAAGGTGCTACCGTAGTGATAGATGTCCTTTTCGGGAATCAAAATACCGCTGGCATGTACCGTAAGGTGATGAGGAAAGCCTTCGATTTTCTGACCGTAGCGGAGTACTAGTTTTTGCATATCATCCCAGTCTTTACCACCATGTCTTCGAGCCCGACTTAATTCGTCGATATCACGACTGGGAAGTCCAAGGACTTTGCCTAATTCGCGAGCAATAGCACGATATTTAAAGGTGGTGTAAGATCCGAGTAAACTGGCCTTTGGAAATCGCTCAAAAATGTAACGGGTAACATCACCCCGATCTCGCCATGAAAAATCCACGTCAAAATCAGGAGGTTGTCGGCGCGAGAGATTAATAAAACGCTCGAAGTATAGGTCTAGGGCAATGGGGTCTACATCGGTAATCCGCAGTAGGTAGGCTACCAGACTATTGGCACCACTTCCTCTACCTACATAGAAATAATTTTTACGTCGAGCGTAGTTTACAATGTCCCAATTGATAAGGAAATAGCTGTAGTAACCTCGTTTTTCAATCACGTCCAATTCCTTTTCCAGTCGAGCATAGACTTCAGGTCCAGCTTTGGGATACCGATACTCCAAGCCATTATAGCAGAGTGAGCGAATAATTTCTCGGTCGCCCGTTAGGCTGTCGGTATAATATTGCCGATTGAGGCTCTTGGAATAGTTTTTAAACTCGAAACTCAATTGGCAGTCTTCGAGTATGGCCTCGGTGTTACTGATGATTTCGGGATATTCGCTAAAGAGATCTTTGAGCTTTCGCGAATTCAATAATCCCCATTGGGCCGGGGCTTGCCTTTCGGCAGATAGTTTGCTAAGTAGGCTATTGTCTCCGATAGATCGAAGCAGACGATGGGTATTGTAGTCAGCTTTATTGCGAAAGCTATTGGGGTGAAGAATTACCATTTTCCCCGTTTGATTTTTGAGAACTGAAAAGCGCAATTTGCTGAGGTCTTTCGGTTGTAGGCCGATATATTCATGTTCTCGCAAATTGCGCTTAGGAACCCGATCAAAGGGATAGATTATATAAGCTTGATTAAGTGGGGCTTCTTCGTCAATTTCCCCTTCTTGGTGAAGCTTTTCGGATAAATAGTGATTCATCTCGGCGAAAGCCGCCTCGTTGGGGGCAAGGGCAATAAACTGGCGGTCTACACCTCGACAAAAATCAATCCCTACCACCGGTTTGAGCCCCGCCTCTTGAGCAAGCCGGATAAACTCAAGGCAGGCGGCGGAAGTGTTGATGTCGGTAAGGGCTAGGGTGTTTTCTCCTTCCTCTTGTGCCCAGGCGATCCATTCACTGGGGGAGAGCACTCCGTACTGAAAACTGTAGTAACTATGATGATTGAGCATGGGGGTAATTTGGGGCAGTATTTATTGTCGACGATGAGCCATAATTGCGGGGGCCATGCCATTAAAGGGATTAGCACGCCCTAAACCTCCGGACTCTAAAGTTTTAGCTCGCTTTACTGCCTCTGTGCCAAAACGCTTGCGCATGCGGTCCATAGCCTGATAAAGTCGGATTTTTTCGGCGCTATCTTCAAAGAGGTTAATCTGATGACCACCTCCTACTAGGTGACTAAACCGCAGTCCGATTAAGCGTACCAGCAAACGCCGCTCATATAGCTTTTCAAAGAGCTCTTTACTAATGTCAATTAGCTTATCATCATTGCTGGTGTAGGGAATCCGTTTTTGGAGCGTGTAGGTATTAAAATCTGAATAGCGAATCTTCACGGTAATGCAGGCAGTGAGTTTATTTCCTTGCCGTAATTGAAAGGCAAGGCTTTCCGCCATAGCTACAATTAGGGTGTCGAGTTTTTGTACATCGGTGGTATCTTTTTGGAAGGTGCGTTCTAGGGAAATAGATTTCCGTTCTTGATAGGGAACAATAGGCGAAGGATCTACACCATTGGCTTTGTGCCAAAGGCTTACACCATTTTTTCCCATTGCTTTCTCCATCACCGGCAAGGGCATTTGCTGTAAAGTATAGATATGCCGGATGCCCATGCGGTTGAGTAATAAGCCCGTTTTATCGCCTACCATTGGAATCTTCCGTACCGGTAGGGGGGCAAGGAAGGGTTTTTCATCACCGTGAGGGACTTCTAAGCGATTGTTGGGCTTGGCTTCGCCAGTTGCTACCTTCGCCACAGTTTTGTTACTGGAGAGTCCAAAGGAAATGGGGAGCCCCGTTTCGCGGATAATCTTTTCGCGCATTTCGGTGGCCAGCTTATAGCAGCCGAAGAAGCGATCCATCCCGCTGAGGTCGGCATAAAATTCATCGATACTAGGCTTTTCAAAAAGAGGAACTTCCTCTCTAATAATTTCGGTAATTATATTAGAATACTTACTGTAGCGACTACTATCTCCTTTAATCACAATCGCTTCTGGACAAAGTTGTAAAGCGGTTCGCATCGGCATACCGGAATGCACGCCAAAGCGACGAGCCTCATAGCTACAGGAGGCGACCACCCCTCGACTACCTGTACCGCCTACCAATACTGGACGATCCTTTAGTGCATCGTTATGTAGGCGTTCAACGGAGACAAAAAAGCTATCCAAATCAAGGTGGACGATAGTCTTATCATGAGTCATTTTGCTATCTATTTTAGAATGATAACAAAATTAGAAAAATACTTTGATGTCAAAGTACTCGAGTCTTCACTTAAACTTTAAGTGTTTGGTATATAGGAAGATATTTTTCAAAACACTCCAAGTAGATTTTCCGCTGGCAAAGCAATGTTTTATTACTTTCCCCCTAATTTCAAAACAGGATTGCATGCAAACAGCCCAGGTAGCTCAGCAATTAAGTGAGCAGCACCAAGAACTCCTCATTTTTTTAAAGTCTCTAACAGAGGAGCAATTGCATCAGCAGAAAGAAGGAAAATGGTCGGTACTCCAAAATTTAGATCACTTACTCAAGTCCATTAAGATGGTAAATCCAGCGGTGCGAAAGCCTAGTATAGTATTGCGTAGTGCCTTCGGTAAACCCAATCGACCGGCACGCAGCTACGAAGCACTAGTAAGCAGATATCAAGAGCGTCTTGCTGGCGCGGAAGCCGATGCCCCTCGTGAGTTTCAGGCCCAGGCTTCAGAGGCATTGAACCGGGAAGTTATCATAGCCGAGTATGATAAGGAGGTGCAGCGATTTTTGAAGTTTATTCATAAGGTTAAAGAATCGAAATTAGATCGAACTCTCCTGCCTCATCCCTTGTTAGGGAAGCTATTGATGCGGGAGATTTTATACTTCATGCATTATCATACCGACCATCACTTTATAGCCATGAAAAAAAGTGCGGCCTAGACCAAATGTTAGGGCCTATTTTTGCGTTAGAAACTCATGAAGCAAGCCCGTCCCGCCACCCCCATCAGTACCCCTCGCGAAGAATTATGGAATAGCATTACCCATGGCATAGGCATTCCCATTGCCATTGCCGGTATTGTATTATTGATTATCAATGCAGTAGATCGGGGTAGCCTAACATACTGGGTAGCGGCTTTGGTTTACGGTATGTCGATGCTGTGGACCTACCTAAGCTCTACCATTTATCATGCTTTTCATCGTGCGAAACCTGCGGTAAGGTATTATTTGCACCTCATGGATCATACGGCGATTTACCTCTTCATTGCGGGAACCTACACACCCATTGCGCTCTTTATGTTACCAGGATGGTGGAGCACCATTATTCTCAGTTCGGTGTGGACCTTAGCATTACTGGGGATGGTTTATAAGATTTTCTTCTTAGGACGCTGGAAAAAACTCTCTTTGGCCATTTATTTATTGATGGGTTGGATGATCGTATTTGCCTTTAAACCGCTTTATGAATCGGCCCCTATCGGATTGATTATTTGGATTCTGGCCGGAGGAGCGGCTTATACCCTCGGCACCGTTTTCTTCAGCTTGCGCAGGATGAAATACGCCCATAGCATTTGGCACTTGCTGGTACTCACGGGTAGCATCTGTCACTTCGTAGGGATATACCTTTATGTCTGAGAACTTGTTTCAAGGTGTAAATCCAAAGCAGTAATTCGCATATCCAGATTTACTAATCAGTTCTCTAAAAGTCTCAATTGCACCACCACATTATACTCCCGACGAAGGGCGGGGTAGTTTAGGAGGTGGGGATGGTCATGTACATAATGGAAGGCACTCAGCGAAGGAATGAATTCTAATTCCCTCGAAACCAGATGCTCACTTGAGAGTTCTTCGAAGGCCTCGATAAGGGGCTCAGCTCGTCCTAGTACTCGCTGATTTTCATAATTATCTCGACAACATTGCAAGCGCAGCTTGGCCAGCTTTAAGAAGATTAAGCAAAGGGATTGCTCATAGGCCTCAGGGTGTATTTCTTTTAGCACTCGCATCGATTGTAAAACCGAATCAGGGGCATGAGGCAATTCGAGTTTCCAAGGATTGTAATTCAAGGCAAAGTTTTGGAAAATACACGGATTACTAAGGGAGTCTTCCTTAGAAGCGGGTGTAGTCTCCCGAACCTCATTCTCTTGAATGGGGAGGCTAGTAAGACTATCTTGCTGGACCTCCTTTTTTTCGGAGGCCTTAGCTTGATTTTCTTGGGGACCCTGGCAAGACACAATAAGCATCAAAAAGGGGATTAAGAAGGCCTTTCTGTTTAACATCCTAGCTGAAATTTTCCCAGATATGATAAAGTTCTCGCCATTGGGAATCGGAGAAGAATTTCGAAAATAATTGGTTCTGACCAAAGTAAGCCATGCATTCCCCGAATTTTAGATATTGAGATTTGGGAATGGCTTTTTTTTGCAGGCACTTTTGGAGGATAGCCAAGCGAGTTTCGAGGTCTTTTTGAATTATGAGCTCAATTGCTTCCAATTCCTCAAGACTAAAGCGTTGGCGAATTACTTCGAGATCTTTTAATACCGGCCAGTGTTTGTAGGCGGCTATTCCTTGATCTACTCTTCGAAATCTCCCTTTTTCCAAAGCAAAAGCCAATTCATCACGACGTTCCCATTCGATTCCTGCTTCACTAAGTTTTTGCCAAAATAGCTCTACATCTGGACCAATGCCCTCTTTCCATGCAATAAGAAAATCATTGGTTAAGGATCGGACTTGAGCTTTGTTGAGTCTTGTCTGTAAAAGGTCCTTCAGCTGATCAGAGAATTGGTTAAATGCTGCTTTTGCCTCAGCGTCATAATACTCTGACTTGCCTATTATTTCGTTTTGGATATCAATGGCCCGACCTAACTCTTCTTGCTCCAAAGACATTCTTTAATAGTCTGATAATTAGTTTCTAAGTCTATACTAGCAATAAAAAGCCGGAATTCGAAATTTCGAATCACTTATAAAATCTGCTTGAGATAGAGGAAGTTGCCCTCGGCATCTTTTTTAAGCACCTTTTCCTGCCAGAACCATTTTTCATTAACCGATCGGAAGAAAAAATTCCAGGGGTAAATGGGCTTAATCGAAGTGGTTATTAATTTACCGACAGTAATCTCTCCATCGTATTCAATCATGGGTATGGCGGTCCACACATAGAGTCGGTGTTCGCTGCGTTGGTCCCAATAAAAATAGATTAGTTTTTCTTGGCCTTCATGAATAACCAGGATTGGAATGATCACATGGCGACGGTTCTGGTCATGAATAGTCGTCCCTCCCTTAGGTTTCTTTAGGTCAATTCCCAAGGTGTCATTGTATTTATCGATTTTCTTGAAAAGGCGGTAGAAGTATTTATCAGACCACTCACTTCCCGCCATTTGATATGCGAAAAAGGAGCTGAATAATTGACCTTCCACCTCAAACAATGGTAAGCCTATGTAAGGGAGATAATTATTTCGCTTTCGCAAGGCCTGGGTAGTGTCATCTGCGTAAATCTGCGCGAGATCATGAAATAGATAGTTGGAGTCCACGACCCGAAAGGACCCTATATTCCAATAATTCTCATCATAGTCTGCACTGCCATCTTTAAAAAGACCTAAGACTTGAACTTTCTTTAAAAAAGCCTTTTGGGCCTCTTCCAGGGTATTTGCATGGATGTTGTACCCCATGGATTGTGTGACATGCCAGCGTCCATTCACTTCTATGCCGATAGTAGCTATGCCGTGAAAATTAGGCTCTTGAGGATCAATAAAGGTCTCTAAATCTATTTCGGAGTAGGGGTTTTCGCCTAATGCATTTTTGATGGCCTCTGCTATATTTCTTTCGTAATTCAGGATGGAAAGCGCAAGGAATTTCGTTTCATCGGCATTAGTGATGGAATGATAGTAAGAATCCTCATCCCAGCCGTCTTTTTTGATGACTCGTAGATGAGCTTTACTTACAGGATGGGGGTAATTCGCTAATAAGGCAGCCGACCGTTGTCCTTGTAAAGACCATATTTTCCGGTAGGACTTATCTCTAACCAAAAATTGAAATACCCTAAAATTTGCGGCGTTTAAAAGTTCATGCATTCCCGCCTCAATATCTTTTCCTTGGCTTCTTACTTCTGCTTGATAGGATAAAGAGTCTTTGTAGGAGCTATCCGCAATGCTAAGGATGGCGCTGAAGACGTAATTCTGATTTTGGTAATCTACTTTTATGTCATCTAGTGAGAGGCAATATTTAACCAAATGTTTTTGGGCGATATCATTCAAGCTCACTTCATCGGTTTTGCTAAGGTATCTGGCAAAGGATGCTGGGTAGACGAAATTTTGATGTAAACTTTGACCCAGTAGTTGGTTCCATTTTTCGGCAATAAAAAAGAAATCTCCAGCTTCCTGATTGAAATTGAAAATTTGTCTTTCAAGACTTTGATTGCGGGATTTAGCCAAGTAAGCATCGGCAAAGCCCCTTAGATATCGATATTTCCAGAGCTGCTTTTCGCTTTCTAAAAATTCGAAGAAATCAGTCTTTAAGCTATCCCTAACAAAAATATTTTCCGGACTAACTAAAATGATAGACGGACTCAAAGTCTCGACACGGTTTGCATCCAGCACGAAACTACTTAGGTTAATTCCAATAGTCGTTTTTCTACCCAGTGCTTTGGCCTGAACAATTTGGGCCTGAACGTTTAGCCCAAGGAAAATAGCGATACAGAATAACAGATTCTTCATAA
>Ga0207422_1000510_pt1 | contig 116725 bp, 97 predicted proteins | sample MarCyaLeptolynsp_FD_187757 | JGI IMG/M metagenome (GOLD analysis project Ga0207422, IMG submission 187757) | Marine cyanobacterial communities from Panama - species 1 Leptolyngbya sp. (SPAdes) | ecosystem: Environmental > Aquatic > Marine > Unclassified | place: Panama: Panama City | collected...
CAGCACCGTGGCGTCTTTCAGCAGGGTCGTCGTTGAGGGATATGGCGTGTAAGTGGATGGGAATGGGTTTCGGTCGATCTCGAACTTGTCAGTCGAGTTACTCGCCCCGTCATCGCCTCCACCCCCGCACGCGCTCAAGGCCAGAGCCGCTGACCCGAGCGCAAAGAAAAGCTGTTTCATCACTCACCCCGCAAATAACATTTGCGGAGCAGTGTGTTTCTTTTCAGGCGGTTGGCAAGGGCGAACCTGTTACGACCATAGGGGTTTCACGCAATTTTCGACCGATGTATCCAGCTCAAATGTAATCGGGGTCAGGACGGCATTCCGGTCGCGTGGCTGCATGGCTTTGTGCAGGCCCGCAAAGGCCGCTTTCCCGAGCGACGCTGGTCCGACCCCGTTCTGTGCCTTGGGGGACAGGTTCAGGTTCTGGCGCAGGAAGGCGTTCGTATAGATCGCATTCGCATTGACCAAGCTGGCCATGGTCATGAACTCGCAGGACAGCGAGACATTGACGCAATTGGCATTGCGCACGCGATGCGGCGAGAGCTGCGGCCAGGTCAGGCCCATGCCGGGAGCGAGTTCGAACACGCGGGCATCCTCATCGAATGCTTCGCGATAAGGGAGGTCTTCTTCCCGCGTCATGTGGACGAGGCGTTCGATATGTTCGGCCGGGGCAAAAGTCTCATTCGCTGGATACAGCCAAACGCGTTTGCGCCCGCGAACCTGGAACAAGGCGACCATGGGGATGTCGAGATGATAGCCGATCTCGACGTTTGGCGATGAGATGAGCAGGCTCATCTCTCGTTTCATCGGGCGGCGACCAATTGCCGTCTCGAGGCTGCCATATAGCTGCTCCGCCACGAGTTTCAGGTCATCAAGCCTGGTATTGACGCCGCGCAGATTGAGCCAGACATGCCCGTGCTTCACGGCGTCCAGAATGTCCTTGCCTGGCAAGCGCGGCGCGCGCCCCTTGAGCGCTAACGTGTTGCCGTCTCGGCGATTGTCGAACGTCCAGATCTCGAGCTCTGATCGTGGATAGAGATCGAGGAGTTGCGCCAAGCCGTCATCAGAGAACAGCTCTGATTGATCGATCTGATGATCGGCTCTCAGAATTTCGTTCCCAAACGCCTCTTTTGCATTGTCTGGCCAATACACAGTCATGTTGTCCCCCGACACAGGTGAAGTCTCACTCACGTCAGAGATGCAAGATTAGGTCCAGTTTCGTGTTTTAGGCGAAAATTGCCGCCGATCGGCTAAACGTCGAGCTCTTCAGCGAAGTGCGCGTTTTCCTGAATGAAGCGATAGCGATGCTCAGCTTTCTTGCCCATCAGCGTGTCGATCAGCTCGGCCGGTTTGGCCTCTGTCAGCTCGTCAATACTATCCGGTAGCGTGATCCGCGCGAGAGTCCGGGTCTCCGGATTCATCGTCGTTTCCTTTAGCTGCGACGGGTTCATTTCACCGAGACCCTTGAAGCGACTGAGCTCAACCTTCTGGTTCGGTTTGAACTCGAGCTCCATTAGCAGCTCCTTGTCCTCATCATCCATCGCATAGACTGACTTGCCCTTGTAGGAGAGCTTGTACAGCGGCGGCATCGCCATATAGAGGCGCCCGCTTTCAATCAGTCCGGGGGTCATCTTGTAGAAGAAAGTGATGAGCAGCGCCGCAATATGCGCGCCATCAACATCCGCGTCTGTCATGATGATGATCTTCTCATAACGCAGGTCATCAATATTGAAGCGCGAACCGACGCCGGTGCCGAGCGCGAGCAGGAGGTCTTGCAGCTCCTGATTCTTGTCCATTTTCTCGGCCGTGGCCGACGCGACATTGAGGATCTTCCCGCGCAGTGGCAGGATCGCCTGGGTCTTGCGATCGCGGGCCTGCTTGGCAGAACCGCCCGCCGAATCCCCCTCGACGAGGAAGAGTTCAGTGTCGCCTTTGCTGTCGGCGCAATCGGCAAGCTTGCCGGGCAGGCGTAGCTTCTTGGTTGCGGATTTGCGCGCCACTTCCTTGGCTTTTCGGCGGCGAGCGCGCTCATCCGCGCGTTCGATCGCCCAGGTGAGCAGCTTATCGGCTTCTTTCGGGCTCGCCGCCAACCAGTGATCAAAGCGGTCGCGGACGCAATTCTCGACCAGACGGAACGCCGCCGTTGTCGACAATTTGTCTTTGGTCTGACCAACAAATTCAGGATTGCGAATGAAGACAGACAAAAGCAGGCCGGAATGGCCCATAATGTCGTCTGCGGTAATCGATGTGCCTTTTTTCTGGCCCGTCAGGTCCGCATAATTGCGCAGGCCCTTGGTAATCGCCGAGCGGAACCCGGCTTCATGCGTGCCACCATCCGGCGTCGGGATGGTGTTACAGTATGAGCGCGAGAATCCGTCTGTCTCGCCAAAGCCAGCGGCGGTCCAGGCAATCGCCCATTCAACCTTGCCATCATCGCTTTCGACCAGTCCGGCAAAGTTCTGCTCGGTGATCGTGGCCTTGCCTTTGAACACTTCATCGAGCTGGTCAGCGAGGCCGTTCGGATAGGACAGGGTCTTTTCAGCCGGGACCTTTGAATCTTCAGGCAGCAGCTCTGGATCGCATTTCCAGCGCACTTCCACGCCGCGATAAAGATACGCTTTCGAGCGCGTCATCTGGAACAGACGGGCCGGCTTGAAGCGCAGCTTCTCGCCGAAAATCTCGATATCCGGCTTGAACCGAACCGTGGTGCCGCGGCGATTTGGGGCCGGGCCCTTCAGCTCCAGCGGGCCAGTGACCTTGCCGCGTTCAAAAGCCTGGAAATAGAGTTTCTTATCCCGCGCAACCTCGACTTCCATCCGTTCCGACAGCGCATTCACGACAGAGGAGCCAACCCCGTGCAAGCCGCCTGCGGTTTCATAGGCCTTGTTTGAGAACTTGCCGCCCGCGTGCAGCGTCGTCATGATCACTTCAAGGGCTGACTTGCCGGGATATTTGGGATGCTCGCCAACCGGAATGCCGCGGCCATTATCGACCACTTCAACATAGCCGTCGGCCCGCACATGTACTTCAATCCGGGTGGCGAAGCCGGCGACGGCTTCGTCCATGGAATTGTCGAGGATTTCCGCGAAGAGATGGTGGTAAGCCCGCTCATCGGTCCCACCTATATACATGCCGGGGCGTTTCCGCACCGGTTCAAGGCCTTCAAGGACCTCGATATCTTTCGCGCTATAGCCAGTAGGATCAGTTTTCATATCGTCGAACAGGTTCGTTTGCTTTGCAGCGCCCATAATGGTTTTCTCCCCGTAAGCCCATTCGCCCACTGATTCCAAGGACTTCCATCATGACGAATACGATTAATACGCCGTTAACCCTGCCATCTGGCGTCGAATTGCCCAATCGGCTGGTCAAGGCGGCAATGACGGAAAGACTGGCCAATGCCCGCAATGAGGTCACCGACCGCCATCTGCAGCTATATAAGGCCTGGGGGGATGGTGGCGTCGGGTTGCAGATCACCGGAAATGTCCAGGTGGATCGACGAAATCTGGAGGCGCCGGGCAATGTTGTCATCGATGGAGCGCCTTCGAATGAACATGCTGTAATGCTCGGAAAATGGGCAGAAGCGTGCAAGGCCGGCGGCGGCAAAGTCGTCATGCAGATCAGTCATGCCGGTCGGCAGACGCAGAAAATGGTCAATCCGGAGCCCGACGCACCGAGCGCGATCGCGGTCGATTTGCCCGGTGGTCAGTTCGGAACGCCGCGCGCGATGACCGGCGATGACATCAAAAAGCTGATCGACAAGTATGCGATTGCGGCGAAAGCAGCACGTGCCGCAGGGTTCGACGGTGTTCAGATCCACGCGGCACATGGCTATTTGATGAGCCAGTTCCTGTCGCCGCTGACAAACCAACGTGATGATGAGTGGGGCGGCGCGCTGGAAAACCGCGCCCGGGCTTTGCTCGAGGTGGTCCGCGCGACCAAAGCAGAGGCGGGGCCGGGGTTTGGGGTCTCGGTAAAACTCAATTCGACGGATTTCCAGAAAGGCGGCTTCACCAAAGCCGACTCGATGGCGGTGATCGGCATGCTGAATGAGTTGGACCTCGATTTCGTCGAGATATCCGGCGGCAATTATGAACAACCCAAGATGATGGACATGGAAGGCCTGAAACCAGTCCATGAGGAGGGGGCCCGCGAGAGTACGAAGCAGCGAGAGGCTTACTTCCTCGAATATGCAAAGGAGGTTCAGGCCGCAGCCTCCATGCCCCTGATGGTGACTGGTGGATTCCGTACGCGCGAAGGGATGAATAGCGCTTTGGCCAGCGGCGAAGCGGATCTGATCGGGCTGGGGCGGCCGCTCTGCGTCGATGTTGATGCGCCCGGTCAATTGTGTTCCGGCGCGCTGGATGAGTTGCCGAAATGGGAGAAATCGCTGCGCATTGGGCCCGGGATCTTCGGACCGAATTCCTCCATCGGTCTGTTCAAGGCGCTGAACGGGTTCGGCATGCAGGGCTGGTACTATTCGCAGCTGCACCGGATCGCCGATGGCGAGGAGCCTAACCGCAAACTCGGCGTGCTTAGTGCGTTCCTGAAAATGCAGGGGATCGACTCGCGCATGGCGAAGGCTTACCACGCCGATCTTGCTGCGAGTGAATCTGTATGAGTCTGCAAATTTCCTCTGCCTTTGATGGCGGAAACATCATCGTCAAGGATCTGAGCGATCCAGCAAACGTGCGGCTGGAGATTGGGAAAGACCACCAGTCGGACTTCTACCAATGGTTCTACTTTCGCGTCACCGGACCTGTCGGGCAGGGCGTGCGCCTGGTCATCGAGAATGCAGGCGACGCGGCCTATCCCAAGGGCTGGGAGAAGTATCAGGCCGTCGTTTCACATGATCTCGAACACTGGCGGCGCGTGCCGACGGAATATGACGGCAAGGCGCTATCCATCGAGACCGAAACCGGCGCAGGATCTGTCTATGTCGCCTATTTCGCGCCCTATCCAACGGGACGGCATCGCAAGCTGATCGCACGCGCCGGAGCCTTGCCTGACGCCTCGATCGGCGTCCTGGGGCAGACACTGGATGGCCGGGACATGGACCTGATCACGATCGGCGCGCCGTCGGAAGTCAAACGCTCGCTCTGGATCACCGCCCGCCAGCATCCCGGAGAAACCATGGCGGAATGGTGGATGGAAGGTTTTCTCGAACGCCTGGGAGACGCAGAAGACGCGGCGGTTCAGGCCCTGCGCGAGAAGGCTGTGCTTTATCTGGTGCCAAACATGTGCCCGGATGGCAGCGCTCGGGGGCATTTGCGCACCAATGCTGCCGGGGTGAATCTCAACCGCGAATGGGCTGCACCCAGCATGGAGAAAAGCCCGGAAGTGTTTCTCGTCCTGGAGAAAATGAAAGAGACGGGTCTCGATTTCGCGCTCGATGTGCATGGCGATGAAGCGCTGCCTTACAATTTCATCGCCGGTACAGAAGGGATCCCCGGCTGGAGTGACCGTCTGGCCGACCTGCAGCATACCTTCAAGCAGAGCTATGTTGAATCGTCAGGCGGCGAGTTTCAGACCAAGTATGGCTATCCGACGAACTCACCCGGCAAGGCCAATATGACGATCTGTTCAAACGCCCTGGCGCAGCATTTCGATGCGCTCGCCATGACACTGGAGATGCCGTTCAAGGACAATGCCGACCTTCCCAATGCGGAATTCGGCTGGTCGCCGGAGCGCGCCAAGCAGCTCGGCCGGGACGCCGTGGAACCTATGCTCGCGGTGTTGCCGCTTCTGCGCTGATTTCGGCCATCGCTGCTTCGATCAGAGCATAGCTTCTGATCCGTGTTTCGAGACTGTCTGTGATGGTCAGCAAAAACAACTCATTGGCGCGCGTGTCCATGGCTGTTTCCAGCAGCGATTTCGCCACCGCGTTGGCGGACCCGATTATACCGCGTTCGGGTGGTAGGAGCGGCGCCTGGTCGAGCGCACCCAAGGCCTGATCTGTCGCGAGATAGGGCTGAAATTGACCCGTCTGTCGGCCAAGGCTCCAGGCTTTGATCGGGGCCGCCAAGCGCTGCGCCTCAGCTTCTGTATCTGCAGCCAGGGTCACAAGGCCGATCCCCGCATAAGGCTCACGGCAAAATAACGACGGCTCGAACGCGTCGAAATAAGCCGCCAGCGCGGCCTTGGCGCCGCCCGGATTGAGGAAGTCGGCAAAAGCGAGTTTCAACCCCATTTGTCCGGCAAAGGCAGCTGAACCCGGCGATGAGCATAGCATCCACAATCCCGGATGATTGCCGGATGGATTGGCAGCGATGCCGCGGGCGCGGTGATCATCGGGAAAGGGCGTCTCGCCACTCGCATCCAGCATCCAGTCCATCAGCATGCGCATCATAGCCGGAAAATTCTGTGCCCCCGGGCCGAGTAATGCGGCCGATGCCCGCGGATCAGCCCCTGTGGCGCGTCCGAGCCCGATCTCGACCCGACCGGGATAGAGCTGGTTCAGCGTCTGGCCCCATTCGGCAACCTTAAGCGGCGAATAATTGGGCAGCATAATGCCACCGGAACCGAGCGTGATCCGGTCTGTCCGGCTGGCCAGGTCCGCCATCAGGATTTCCGGTGTGGTGCCGGCAAAGCTGCTGGCATTGTGATGTTCCTGAACCCAGTAGGAGCGGTAAGACATCTTGTCCGCTGCTTTCGCCAGAGCCCGGGTTTCGTTCAGGGCATCGGCGGACGTCCGGCCTGCAAAGATTGGCGATGGATCTAGTATGGATAGTGTGGGTTTCATCCCCCGTCTTGTGCGCTATGCAAGACACAGAAACAAGTTGGAGACTTTGATGCGATCTAGTTTGGCGGTTCTGCTCTGGCTGGCACTGGCAGCGTGTGGTGTCGATGCCGCGCCTACGGAAGCGATCGATAATGGGGTGGAAGACCGGGTGGCACTCGCGCCGCCGGGCCCGTTGGATCTTTCACCTTATCCGCTCCACTACCAGCTCGACCTGACCCTGGACCCGCGTGAGGCGCGGTTTGGTGGCACCGTCGCGATCACACTGGATGTCACCGAACGTTCAAACGGGGTCTATCTGCATGGCCGCGATCTCGAGGTGACGGAGGTGCGTACCAGACTGGGCGATGCGTCACTCACACGCGGCGTCTGGCAACCCGTGCTGGAATCGGGCGTCGCTTGGCTGGATTTTGGTCAAACGGTCGATCCGGGGCAGGTGATTGTCGAAATCGACTATAACACCGCCTTCGATGCCAATTTGTCGGGCCTGTTCAAGGTCACGGAGCAGGGCGATGCTTATGCGTTAGCAAAGTCCGAGAGCATCCAGGCGCGGCGCTTCATGCCGGGTTTCGACCAGCCAGCCTTCAAGGCGCCTTTCGATATTACGCTGACGATTCCAGAGTCTGATTCTGCCATCAGCAACGCGCCAGAGGCGTCGGTCGAATTGCTCGGCAACGGGCTGAAGACGGTGACGTTCGAAACCACGCGGCCTTTGCCGACTTACCTTCTATCACTAGCGGTGGGCAGCTTTGATGTGGTCGATGCCGGGATGATCCCGCCGAATGCGGTACGGTCTGAACCGATCCCGCTGCGCGGCTTTGCGCGGCGTGGGAAAGGGGACGAGTTGGGCCTCGCGCTGGAGACGGCGCCAGAGCTTGTCCGCATCTTCGAAGAGGCGTTGGAACAGCCTTATCCCTACAAGAAGCTCGACATTGTCGCGGCGCCGCAATGGCCATCGGGCGCAACGGAACTTGCCGCCGCGATTACCTATCGGGAAAGCCGCATCCTCGCAGGCCCCGACATTGGGCCTGCGGCGCGCCGTAGCCTGCTCGCCATCCACGCGCATGAGGTCGGACATATGTGGTTCGGCAATCTGGTGACGCCGCCCTGGTGGGACGACCTTTGGCTGAAAGAAGGGTTTGCCAGCTGGGGCGAAGGCGCCAGTCTTTCCGTGCTCTATCCAGGTGAAGGCTACGAATTGGATGCGATTGTCGACGGCATCCGCGCCATGGATCTGGACAGCCTGGCCAGCGCCCGCGCTGTGCGCGAGCCGATCGCGCTGAACGAGAATGTCCGCAACGCCTATGATGCGATCACCTATAATAAGGGGCTCGCTGTGATCGGTATGGTCGATGCCTATTTCGGCGCGGATGTGTTTCGTCCGGCGCTGGGGCGCTATGTCGAAGCGTATGAGGATGGCGTCGCGGGGAGCCCGGAATTTTTCGACATTATTGGAACCGAGACCAACGAGCCGAATCTGACACGGGCGTTCAGGAGCTTCGTTGAACAGAACGGCCTGCCATTGATCACGATTGTGGACACAGCATCGGATGTTGAATCGAGCGGTCTGACTATATTGCAATCTCGGTATTTGCCGCTTGGCAGCCAGGCTGGTTCCGATCGCGCGTGGACAATTCCGGTTTGCCTGAAAGCAGGAACGCGCACGCAGGCAGCTGGCTTCGCGCGGAGCTGTTTCATGTTGGACTCGCCCGAGATGGACGTGCCGCTTGGAGAAGCCGCGACCTTCATCATGCCGAACGCAGAAGGGGTGGGTTATTATCGATTCTCTATGCCCCATGAGATGTGGCAAAGTCTCGGAATGGCGTTTGACGATTTGAGCGCTGGTGAGAAGCTTTCCACGCTCGACAGCGCGGGCGCGGAGTTTGCGGCCGGACGGCTTGATGTCGATACGGTCTGGCGATTCATCGATGAGGCCGTGAGGGATGATGAACGCCGGGTCGTGCAGGCGGCGGTCCGCGAAGCGACCAAGTTTGAGCGTTTACTGGCCGGTGATGAAGCGGCGATGGCGGGCTACCAAGCCAGCGTGATAGATGTCTTCCGCGATCGCTACGTGGCGTTGGATCAACATGGCGGCGATGATCCTGAACTCTCGATCATGAAATCCAGCCTGGAGCAGTTCCTGATTAAATCCGGGCAAGATGCGGCGCTGCGCCAAAGTCTGGCCGATGCGGCAGCAGCCTATATCGAGCTGGAAGGTATCACCTCCGACCGGACGCTCAATACAGATGAATATTTCTCCGGAATTGCAATCGGGTTCCAGGCTTATGGTGAACCTTTCCTGGACCGCCTGCTCGAGGCGCGCAGCAACTATGATGACCCGGTGTTCGAACAGGCCGTGGCCTATGCGATTGGGCAAAATCAGGATCCGGCGCTCACCGACCGAGTCCTGGCGCTGGCATTGTCGGGCGAACTGGGCACGCGTGAGACGCTCTCAATTGTGCAGGGACAGATGCAACAGGTGCAGACGCGCGATGAGACCTGGCAATGGCTGAAACAGAATTTCACGTCGTTTCTGAACATCATCCCGCGCCAGCGCAAGCGGTTCACCCCGGGCCTGGCGAGCGCGATGTGTTCGTTGGAAGCGCGCGATGAACTGATCGCTTTGTTTGAATTGCATGGCGAACTCGTCCCTGGCCATGAGCGGTCGCTGTCGCAAACAGTTGAACGGATCGAACTCTGCGCGGCACTGGAAACGGAGAAAGGCGCAGAGACGCGCGCCTTCTTCCGCGATCAGAACTAGTCAGGCGATTCGGTTTCCGGATCCGCGGGCGGGTCTTCGCTGCGGCGACCGAATAGCGCATCCAGCGCGCGGTTGCGCAGCTCGTCTTCGAGATCGGGTTCTTCCGGAGCTTCGGTCTCCGCAGGTTGATCAGAAGGCGGGGTTTGCGGCGCGGTCTGGCCGCCAATAATACCGCCAATAATCCGACCGGCATCGCCGCCAATCCGGTCGCCTAGCTCGCTCGCTGCCTGGCCCCGCAGGCGCCGCGTCAGCTCGGCCTGAACCGCGGACTGGTCAAGGCCAAACTGGACGCTTGACCAACTGCCATAGACCCGGACCGGGATCGGAATATCGTCGAGTGCGAGCGTTGATCCCGCGCCGGCTGCATTGACGTCGATACGTGGCGTGAGGCTGATATCCAGCGTCCGTGCACCGAGATCAATACTGCCGCCGCCGGTGATGCCGACAACCGGATTCTCCATGCTCAGATTGGTGATGCTGGCGACGCCATTATTGAAGTCGAGATTGCCGATAAAGCTGGAAAAGTCGGTTTCTGCCTCGGGCGAGAGCGCATCGCGGAAACTGGCCACGGTCAGGTTGCCGCTTCGCACCAGATCGCCGATATTCGTCGCGTCGCGCACCATCTTGGCGAGGTTCAAGCCTTTCAGAGCGCCCTGATTGAGGTCAGATTCAAACTTGCCATCGAGGCCATTGATCAAGGCCTTCAGGCTGTTGCCTTCCGAAGTCATGTTGACGTGCACATCGCCGAGGCCGCTCAGATTCTGGAAGCCGGTCAGCGAGGTCAGCATTTCCTGCGCGGCGATGCTGGTGGCGAGCGCTTCGATCTGCAGGGTCGGTGTTGAACGCGAGGCATCAAGCACCAGGTCACCGTACCAGTCGCCCTGGAACACGCGGAAGCCCGGTCGATCATCGTCCTGGCGGAAGATGGCGGACAAGCGGCCATCATCGAGCCGGGTATTGAGCAGCGCGTCCTGCAGCGTGATCTGATCAATGACAACCGTGTCGGCCGCTACTGTCACCGTCGCATCAACTGCGCGTAATCCGGCAAGATCAAACGGCGTGTCATCCCAGTCTTCATTCAGACTCGGGGTCTGATCCTGTTTCTGCGAGCCACTGCCGAGGAAGGGCGTAACGTCGAGTGTGTCCATGGCGAGGTCTGCGACCACCCGCGGACGCGATCCGCGTAGATCGGCGCCGACGCTGCCCGTCGCGCTGGTATCATCGAGGGTCAGTTCGGCCGCGCTGAGATTGGGGGCCATCAGGCTGCCCGTGGTTTGGCCCTTGATTGAAAGCTGGTTGAGGGACTCGCCTTCAGGCAGCACCGTTCCGAACGTCTCGAGGACTTTGCGGGGATTATCGCTGCGCAGTTCGAGCGCGCCATTGATTGTTTGCGCGCCCGCCAGCGACAGATCACCGGTATAGTCTGTGACAAGATCGACGCTGCGTTGCTTCAACCGAATGCCGGTGAGCGCCGGAGCCGTGAGCGGACCAGACAAGGTGGCGCTAAGATCCACATCACCAAACAGCGCGAGCATCGGAATCAGCGGATGCCCTGGTTTCAGCAAGCGCTGCGCATCGGCCGCATTCAGGTCTACGGTGCCATTCAAAGTGGGTTCTGCGCCGAGTTTAAGCGCGCCCTCATAATCAAGATCGAGGCCGGTCGCGGTGAGTTGGAATCGTGAAAAGTCAATCGCCGCGCTCGCGGCGGGACCGCTTACAGTACCTTTTGCGCGCACCGATTGCAGCGCGCTGGCCACGATCGGAAGATCCGCATCACCAAGCACGGTCAAGACCTGGCCGAGCGTATCGGAGTCGATCTCAAACGCGCCATCAAGGACCGCACTTTCAGCGAGCGTCAGTGCCCCATCATAGGAAACTTCGCCATAGATTGTGCCGAGCCGAGCATCGAGAATAACAGGCTGCTGGGTCGTCAACTGCTCCAATGTGTCCAGGCGAATTCGATAATCGAACGGCTGCCCATTGAGGCGGCCTTCGCCGCTGGAGGAGAGGCGTTGGTCCAGCGCTTTCATTTGCGCTGAGCCGTTGAACTCGGTCAAAGCATATTGCTCGCCCGTGACCCAGTCGCGATAGAACACCGCGGCATTTGACAGCGCCGCCCGGTCGATCCCGGTCTCGAAACTTGAGGACTCCTCTTCCGGGCCGGTTTCGCTGCTGGGATCGCCAAACACCCAGTTGACCCGGCCATCGGCGAGGCGTTCGAGGCGCACGGTGGCATCATCGAGCGTGATCTTTCCAACTTCGACCCGGCGCGACAGTAGTGGCAGGATTTTGACATCCGCCTGCAGACTGCCAGCTTCAATCATCAGGGGATCGGAAAACCCGTCCGGATTGGCGATCTGAACGCCATCGATACGGGCTGAAATGACCGGCAGAATTGAAATTCTCGGATCGCCTTGGAGCGTCACCTCACGACCCAGTGAGGTGGTTGCTGCGCTTTCGATCTGGCTCTTATAGACCGAGGTCGGGATCAAGTACGGAACGATCACGGCGGCCGCCAGCAGGATGGCGACGACAGCGCTGAGAATGATCAGGAGACGTTTCATAGGAGGAATATGGCCTTCTTATTCTGTATTGCAGCTGAATAGCTGCAACTGATGTCAAAGTCATGGCAATTGCCGCTTGACCGGGGTTTTACGCGCGTATAGATCAGCCTCTCACCGCTTCGGTGGTGACCCAATGCGCGGGTGTAGCTCAGTTGGTTAGAGTACCGGCCTGTCACGCCGGGGGTCGCGGGTTCGAGTCCCGTCACTCGCGCCACCTTGACAAGGTGAATTCTTAGAACCGTCAGAAGCTTAGACGGAGTCACTGGTGGGCTATCTACGGTCTGTCTCACGTTCTGTGTATCAACGCACGAATCGAACGTAAGACAGGGAATTACCGCGGATGAACAATGACTCTAGGTATTTGATCAATCGGCATGGAAATTGGCATTACCATCGCCGTGTTCCGGTGGCTTTTGCTAAATTTGATGCACGAAAGTTTATCCGCCGGTCGTTGAAAACGGCGTCACGGGCGATCGCTCGCGAACGCCGAGATGCGATGGAAGCTGCAGACAACACATACTGGGCAGCAATCATTGGTATTTACGATGAACACAATGAAAGCCCGGAAGCGCGAAAACTCCGCGTTCTTATCGAAAGCAGATACGAGACGGATCAATTGCGCGCCATCACATTGGGCTTATCGACAGCAACAAAAGAAACCACGCTGAGAGATTTGGCGCTTGGACGGTTGCTAGATTTCTTCCAAGCGAATGGGGTAGGGACGGAAGGAGAATTACACGCTTCGAACAAAGTTGTCGCTGTCACGGTGTCAGAAGCATTCGAGATCTATCGGGAACAGATCGCGATTGATCAGTTGGTATATAAGTCTCCCTCGCAAAGAAGGGATTGGGTTAGAGCCCGTAAGACCAGCATTAGACGTTTTGTCGATATCGTTGGCGACAGGCCGATTGGCCTCATCTCTCGAGAAGATGCGCTTGAATTTTACAAATGGTGGGTGGACCGACTAAAGCCCCGACTGGGAAGACCGCAGCGAGCGCCGAACACCGCCAATCGCGATTTTGGGACCTTGCGAAGACTCTACTCAGAGTATTTTGCATTCTACGGGGAGGAGGGGCGATCAAATCCATTCCGCAACCTCTCCTTTGGATTCAAGAATGGAGAAGGTCCTCTACCATATCGAGATGATTTTGTTCGAAATCGTATACTTGCGCCGGGGGCGTTGGACAATCTGTTGGAACCAGCCCGGTTGTTGATACTCACTTTAATAGAGACAGGCTGTCGAACTAGCGAGATTGCAAATATTCGCGCTCAAGACATCATTCTAGATACCGATGTGCCTTATATTCGCATTCAACCTCGACCCGGCCGAGAGGTAAAAGCGCCGTCATCCATGCGCGAAATTCCACTTGTCGGAGTTGCTCTTGAGGCGTTAACCAGAGCACCCGAAGGATTTCCAAAATACCGAAATCGAGAGGCTTATCTCTCTGCTTACCTAAATCGAAAGTTAGACGAAGCTGATCTTCGGCCAACGCAGCGCCACTCTGTATATTCTCTCCGACACGCGTTCGAGCGCAGAATGCTGGAAGCGGAAATCGACTTTGAATTACGATGTCGACTAATGGGGCACAAAGTAGGTCGCCCGTTGTACGGTGGAGGCGGATCAATGGCGTTTCGTCGAGATCAGTTACTCAAGATCGCGCACCCGTATTCTGATCGGTTATTTTCGGGGAGAGAATAGTTCAGCAATCCGAGCGGCTGATCCAGCTAAACCACATGCAGCGTTGGTTTGAATCGGTGTTTCCAAACTCTGCGATACTCGAATGAGAAGGGAACCGCCCAAAACGAGACATAGCGGAACAACAATTCAAGCATTTATCCGACGAACTTCTCACCGGTATTTTTTAGTGGCGCGTTGCTCATGGCCGAACCATTTGTGCGTCCGGATAGAGCAAACAAAATCCGCCCGGACAGATCAAACCATTGTTTCAAATACGGGTTTTGTGTCGGGTGGCATGTCGTTCGCGCCAGCAGGAGTCTGTGTCGAAGACCTTGACAGCACCGCCCATCCCACCCTCGAAGAGGAAGACAGACCGCTCAAATGTAAAGGCCAACTTTCACGTAACGTAAGACTTTACCTTGTCAGGCAAATCCGCAATTTGATTGCTTGAAGCGATCCAGCTCAATGGAGCAAATCAGTATGTCCGATAGTCCCGTCTACCCCGTTCCTTCTGACTTTGCGTCCAAGGCCAATCTGAGCCCGGAGAAGTATCGGGAAATGTACGCTGCCTCGATTGCCGATCCGATCAGCTTCTGGGCTGAGCAAGGCAAGCGGCTCGACTGGTCCAGGCCTTACACCAAGGTGAAAGATGTCAGCTGGGACAAGGCCGATCTGCATGTGAAATGGTTCAGCGATGGTGAGCTCAATGTCTCGGTCAATTGTATCGACCGGCATCTCGCGACCCGCGGCGACAAGGTGGCGCTGATCTGGGAGGGCGATGACCCGGCCGATGATGCGACTGTGACCTATAAGCAGCTCTATGGCGCGGTCTGCCGGTTTGCCAATGTGCTCAAGGACATGGGCGTCAGGAAAGGCGACCGGGTGACCATCTACATGCCGATGATCCTGGAAGCGGCCTATGCGATGCTCGCCTGCGCCCGGATCGGCGCGGTCCACTCCATTGTGTTTGGCGGCTTCAGCCCTGAAGCCCTGGCCGGCCGGATCACCGATTGCGACAGCCAGTTCATGATTACCGCTGATGAAGGTATTCGCGGCGGCCGGATCGTGCCGCTGAAGGAAAATGCCGATAAGGCCTGTGAGCTGGCCGGAGGCATGGTCGAGAAGGTGCTCGTCGTGCGCCGCACGGGCAATTCAGTGAACATGAAGGACGGCCGGGACATCTGGTTGCATGAGGCTGGGGCGGATGTCTCTACAGATTGCCCACCTGAGCCGATGAATGCGGAAGACCCGCTCTTCATCCTCTATACATCAGGCTCGACCGGCAAGCCAAAAGGCGTGCTGCACACAACCGGCGGCTATCTGGTCTGGGCCTCGATGACGCATGAATATGTCTTCGATCTGAAGGAAGACGACGTCTATTGGTGCACCGCCGATGTCGGCTGGGTGACCGGACATAGCTACATTGTCTATGGCCCGCTAGCGAACGGGGCCACATCGATGATGTTTGAAGGCGTACCGACCTATCCGGATGCGTCGCGCTTCTGGCAGGCCTGTGACAAGCATGGCGTGACGATTTTCTACACCGCCCCGACCGCGATCCGCGCCTTGATGCGCGAAGGCGAAGGACCCGTCAAATCAACCTCCCGCAGCACGATCCGCCTGCTCGGCTCGGTCGGCGAGCCGATCAATCCGGAAGCCTGGGAATGGTATTACAAGACGGTCGGCGAAGAGCGTTGCCCCATCGTCGACACCTATTGGCAGACGGAGACCGGCGCCTGCATGATGGTGCCGCTGCCGGGTGCCACGGATCAGAAGCCAGGCGCGGCCAGCCATCCTTTCTTCGGGATTGAGCCGAAACTGGTTGATGCGGAAGGGACAGAGCTGACCGGGGCGACCGAAGGTAATCTCATCATCACCAATAGCTGGCCGGGCCAGATGCGCACCGTCTATGGCGACCATCAGCGTTTTATCGACACCTACTTCTCCACCTATCCCGGCAATTACTTTACTGGCGATGGCTGCCGCCGCGATGAGGATGGATTCTACTGGATCACCGGCCGGGTCGATGATGTGATCAATGTCTCCGGCCACCGTATGGGCACCGCAGAAGTCGAAAGCTCGCTGGTCGCCCATGAGGCGGTCGCCGAAGCCGCAGTGGTCGGCTATCCGCACGATATTAAGGGCCAAGGCATTTATGCCTATGTCACTCCTGTGGCCGGCGTCGAAGGGAATGATGAACTGAAAAAGGCGCTGGTCGCCCATGTCCGCACCGAGATCGGCCCGATCGCCAGCCCGGACCTCATCCAGTTCGCCGCTGGCTTGCCGAAGACTCGCTCCGGCAAGATCATGCGCCGTATCCTGCGCAAGATTGCAGAAAATCAGTTTGACAATCTCGGCGATACCTCGACCCTGGCCGAGCCGGAAGTCGTGGATGACCTGATCGAAAATCGACAGAACCGATGACTTTTGAACGCAAACCGATAGCGGCGTGCAAAGTGTAGGCCGCCATCGGGGCCCCAAAGTTGAGTCACAATGCGATCATAATCTCACGATCGGTAGCGACCTGAGAGGACTTCAATTTCCTAAAACCAGACATTAAATGACGGCAGAGCATCGCCTAAACGGATGTCACGACCTCTAATCGGACTGACCAACGGATAGCGACTGCATTGTGGGTTCGGTGAAACGTCGAGCCTTTGAGGAGTCAATCGTTTCCATAATCGGGTTCATATTCAAACTCCCGCTCTTCGATTTCCTCATGCTCCAGTTCGAGACCTGCAGTCTTAATTTCATCTTGTCCGAGCAGTATCAAATCACACACGGGGCAATGGAACTCTTCAGGCACAAAAGTTTTTTTCACCATTTCCCAAGGACCTTCGCCTTCGTCTACCACCTCCTCCGAGATCTGATCGCCCGCCATGTAAGCTTTACCAGTGCAGGCTGGGCAGGAGGCTGACCAATCATCATCGTATTGTATGCTGAAGAGGCTTTGATAGTGGTAGACGCGCTTCGCTGCGGCATCCTCAAGCATACTGGTTTGCTGAGCTTTGGTATTTGAAAGGAAGCGATCTCTGTGATCTTCGATTCTGAGTTCGGTTGCCTTGGTTTTCGCCTCCAATGCATGGGAGAGAGTTTCCTTTGGAGCAGATGCCGTTTCGACGCCTAACCATTCATCCAGACCGAGGTTCATTCCGGTAAGTATTCTCTCTGAGGCGAACCAAAACTCTGCTTCCCATGCGCCTAGCTCCATCGCAATGAAGGGCGTTGCGCCAGAGTGCAATTCAGCGTTTCTTCTCAATGCAATCGCCTGGCAAAATTTCTGTTGCTTCTCGCCGAAGGCGGAGAGTGCGTGCCGGAGTCTTTCGTAAAGAGTCTTTGCGGTGATCGTTTTGATATCCGCAGAAACGTTTATTCCAGAAGCCGCGAATAAAGAAGGATAATGCGTTGGGTCGGCTATCAAACTAGGATGTATTTCAGCGAGTGCGCTCTTGCCCAATAACTCTAAAGCGAGCGAAGCCCAGAACTGGTATTCCTCTACGTCTCCGTCCGATTTTCTCCGAAGCGCCTTTTGCATGTAATGCTGAGACTTCGCAAACAGTGCTGTGGCGTTCAACGCAGGTGTAACATTGATCGTGCTCATTGTATTGAAACTCTCATTAGCGTCCTGCTGTTCTCAGGAAGCTGGCAAGCACCTCTCGCGTGAAGGTACCTCCAATTGTCCAAAACCAATATGTCGTTCTTTTTCCAGTCTATTGAGAACGCTTGAGCTTTAGCCTTTGGATTGGTGAGGAATTGAGCCAGCGTCTTAGCATCTTTCGAAGTTGGATACATGCATCCTGGATCCCATCGCCAATAAATTTGCGAGCGAGGGATCACAGTCGAATAGAATGACATTCGCCCGTTTTTTACCGCAAAAACGGACGTCTGGAGCAGTTCTTTGGTTCTCGCATCAGTTTCGAAATTTTGCGTATCCAACAACCAGGTGGGAGCAGGTTTTGCTCCTTTGGACGCACATCCAAATACTAAAAACCTGCAGGGAACGGGTCTATGAGAGTGGTCTACGTGAAACGGCTGCTCGGATTTTCCAAAGATCCTACTCAAGGAAGTCGGATACGCATCTGATTTATCATGCGGCTGGAGATGCTCGATTAGTTTTCCGCCTCTTCCCGGCACGGCGGTACCTAGAGCATTAGAAATCGACTGAATGTCTTTGATCAAATCGCGCTTATGGCCTGATCTAGACATCGCCACAAATCCGTGATGATCCAGCGCGGTTGTTAGCTCGTCAGGTTTCATGACATTTGGACCCAGAATTTAAGATTGAAGCGATAAGCGCTCGGATAGTAGAAAGTGATGTTCTAGAAACTCAAGTAAAACTCGCCAATGGCACACGTTATTTTTATCGACACACAAATACTGAGATCGTTGTCATTCGATTGGCAGCATGCTGATCTGGTGTCGCTGCGAAAACGCGTAGCGAAAGGCTCGCTTCGAGTTCTAACAAGTGACGTCGTAGTGCAAGAATCGAAAAATCAACTGCATGCGATGTACAACGAATATCGTCAGTCCGTTGCGAGAGTACAAAAAAAATCTCGGATTTTTCCAACAGATCACGAAGTCCGAAATCTGGCTTCTGAAATGTCAAATTTAACAGGCGATCTGGATTTGGTAAAAAGTTTGGCACAACACTTTTTTGAAGAGCTGAATGCTGAATGGCTACCGTATGAGAACGACGTCGAAAGACTATTTGGAATGTACTTCAATGGAGAGCCGCCATTCGGACAAAAGACTAAGAAGGCTGAGTTTCCAGACGCGGCAAACTTGATGAGTCTCCTGAATTACTCTTCCACGCGAGACACTGATATCTATGTGGTTTCAGGGGACGAGGATTGGCAGAGGGTCTCGGAAAGACATCCCAAGATACATTGGCTCAAATCCTTGGGAGATGCTCTCAGCTTGGGGATCAGGCTGGAATGGACCGATGATGATTTGTGGTCCGATGAAGAGCTCTTTGAGAAACTTCGTGGTTACCAGAAAGAACTAGAAAAACACATCGCTGAGGCGTTGGTAAACGAAAGTAGGGTCAACCTCGGAGATGGCAATTTAGATAAACTGACAATCCATGAGATCGATCTTTTGGAGTATTATACAACAGACATTCGCGAGTTTGATGAACGAACGCGATGCCGTGGAGAATTGGTATATGACGCCACTTTTTCAGCAGAAATCTCCCTCGAAGAGCGTGAGGGCGAGGCTATCTATGGAGAAGATCTCGTGGCCACGGAAGAGCTAACGGCAACGATCGAATTTGAGTTTCCAACGCATAAGCCAGAAACCATCGAACTAATCCAAGTTTCTCATATAGACGCCTTAGATATCCGAGTATCAACGAGATACTGATTGCGTGCTTATGTCTCCTTCTGCTCGCATAAAAGAAACCGCCAATCGTAATTGGCGGTTCCACTTCTCATTTCATGGTTACTTGCGGCGTTTTAAAAATTGAAGCTCACAGACACTCCAACACGACGCGTGTAGTCGTAGTTCAGCGAATGCTGGGTTCCGATGCCGAGCCCTGCGCCATCTCGGGCGAGGTTGGCATAGTAGAATTCATCAAAAAGATTTTTGACGAAGACCTGTCCCGACAGCGCACTTGACTTAGATTGAATGCCGATTGCGAGATCAACCAGCGAATAGGCATCCGCAATGGTTTGCGGATCATTATTGGTTTGATACTGAACATCATCCTGCCAATAGAACGACCCTTGCGCGAAGCCGTCGAATGGCAGCTGATTAAATGTGTGATCATAGCGGCCAAACAGATTGAATGTCAGATCAGGAGAGTATGGCAGCTCACCGCCTGAGAGGTCTTGCGCACCGCTTATGCAGCCCTGGGCCACGGTCTGACCCGGAAAACACTGGGCGCCAGGATATTCGTCGAATTCAGCTTCGATCGCTGCGAGACTGGATGACACAAACAGGCTGTCCGTGAGTTGCGCGCTCGCTTCAATTTCGAGACCTGAAGTTTTCAAAACACCCGCATTGTCCAAGAAGAATTGCGCCGGGACCATTCCATTCGTGAGCGCGGCCTGAAAGTCTTCAAACTCCGTATGGAAGGCGGTGGCGTTGAGTGTCATACGACCATCGAAGATCGTCGACTTCACACCCAACTCAAAATTGGTCGGCACTTCAGGTGCGACGATCGGATTGGTCGAAGATGGTCCACTCGGAAGCGTATTAGCGCCAGGGCCTTTATAGCCTTGAGCAGCGCTCGCAAAGAGGAGCGTTTCTTCTGAGAGATCGATCTCACCGATGATCCGCCACGAGACCGCATCGTCGCTGTCTGAAACGCTAATAGAGGCCGGGGTTGCTTCAGGGAGGACTGGAAACATCCCCGGATTGGGAAGCGTCAAAGGTGGCGCCCCAATGGTTTGATCCATACTGATCTTTTCTTGGTTGAGACGCAGCCCCGCTGAGAGGCGCATCGTGTCAGAGATATTCCAAGTCGCCTGACCGAAGAGCGCAAAGCTTTCATTGTTGACCACCGCATCGTTCGACAAAGTCTGCCAAATTCCGAAGAACCCGGTTAGGTCAATAACGCGATTAAACGACCGCTCCGACTCTTTGTCGAAATAATAAGCACCAATGACATAGCTGATTGGTTGATCTGCTGGCGAGGTCAGTCGAATCTCTTGCGTAAATTGCGACACCTCATCGACGCCTAGATTGACAGGGACCAGATTGAACGGAAGGCCAATTCCGACAAAATTCCCAACCACTTCAGAGTCTGTGTAGGAGGTGATCGATGTCAGCGTATGATCGCCAAGCTCGAAATTGAGCTCTCCGCTGAAGACATCTAAGTCGGTCGTACCGAGCGACTCGCTGGGCTCGTTGATTTGGTCATTCTCCAAACCGGTCGGCAAGATCGCTGACAGCGCAGGGCTCGCATAACTTTGGGCGAGTAGCGCACAGCAATTGTGATCCCGCTCCGCATGCGTGTAGCTTAGGAGGGCGCTGAATTGATCGCTCGGCTCTATCAGCACTTTCGCGCGCAAGCCCCATTCATTGCGATCATTATAGTCTGGACCCGAAGGATTTAGATTCTCAACCAACCCATCGCGTTGATTGGAATAAGCAGACAAGCGCGCCATCACGGTGTCGCCAACGATCGGGCCGGCTACGTATCCGGTCAGGTTAGTTTCGTTTAGATCAGCGAAACTCGCGGTCCCACCAATTTGAAAGTCAGGTGTCGGGTTTTTGGTTGCGATATTGAGCAAACCAGCGGAGGCGTTTTTACCGAACAACATCCCTTGCGGTCCGCGCAGAACTTCGACCCGTTGGACGTCACTAAAATCAAGCAATCCAGCGACCACATTGCTGGCGACCACACCGTCTATAACGGTACCCACTGATTGATCGACACCGCGGCTGAACGTACCCGTTCCGACCCCTCGGATCTGAACCGATTTTGCGGAGTCAGATGTTCCGGTTCTAAAGGTGAAGCCAGCGATCGATCTCGAGAGATCATTAATCTCGTTCTGATTTCGGCTGAGCAGGTCGTCGCCGGAAATGGCGGCGACCGAAAGCGGGACGTCTTGCAGACTTTGTTCGCGCTTCTGCGAGGTCACCGTAATTGTCTGAAGTTTCTTCTCATCATCATCCGCTATAGAGGCTTCCGTTTGCGCTTGCGCACTGATTGACGAACTTACGCCGACCAAAGCAATTCCAAGCGCAATTTTTGCCGCCGAAGCGGACCAATCGATGCCAGTCATATATTCCTCCCTCACGCCAAAATTGACTGTTGGCGTTTTCATTTGTTCGCGTCGAATGACGCGGATTGGCATGCGATCTAGGATGCCGCAGAAGCGAAATATGGAAATGGATGCAATTCTCAGAATATGGATATTTGTTTTGCGAGGGTAAGTCAGCTCAAAAGGCGTTCGGCTTGAAACTTCCTATAGTTCCTCGGGCTTTTGCCCATATAGGACTTAAACTTTCTGGAAAAATATAGCGCGTCTTCAAACCCAAGCTCATCGGCTATTGTCGCTACCGAATGATCGGTTTGGAGCAACATTTGCACCGCGAGCGCCATGCGCCGGTCATTGGCCCAGTTCAGGATCGACTGGCCGGTTGCCCGCTTAAATAAGACGGAGAGTTGTGTGCGAGACAATCCAAGCGACTGCGCCACTTCAACGACAGTGAAAGGGCGATCTAAATGCTCGAGAATGTAAGCCTTGGCGTCATTCACTCGTGAATCCCTAAATACAACCTGCTTGCGGTCGACACATTTTTGAGAGCGAATGAACAGGTGTTCGACCAAGTTGAAAAACAGGGCTCGATCAATTTCATCGAATTGCGGATTAAGGTCCTGCGCTGCAATCATCAAGCTCGCGAAGTGAGGCAACTCCGCTGATGTTAACTTCACATGATAAATGTTGGGACCGAGTTCACGCCAATTGAGCCATTCGATAATGCGTGGATCCGGCTGAAAATAGATCCAGTGATATTCCCAAATTTCATCGTCCACGGCGGCATAGTCATAAACCGCGTCAGGGCCCAAGAGCACCAAATCCCCCGGACCGGCAACATATTGTTGGCGAATGCAATCATAATTGCCTTCGCCTCTGACAGTCAGATGTAAACTCCAGCCCGAGTGGGTTCCGGCCCCTCGCTGGACGGATGACTGAACGAAAGAAGACGAGTGATAAGAGTTTGTCGCTGCGAGATTTCGATGCCTCAGAACTTTTTCCGTCTGGCCACCCAGCAACTCCATGAAGTCCCGAAGAAAAGCGGTGCAACCGGATCGATCATCAGGCATCGGACCAGACATTAGATGCTGCCATTTTTTGATTACGCGGCCTTTGGAAGCTAAGCTCAATATGTCCAGAAATTGCTTAGGCGAGAGTTCCTCTTGAATAAGCGCGCGGGTGGATTCGCTCTGAGCGACGGTTTCAGAAAACCACAGGATAACTTTCTCTGCGTCTTCTTCGGTTGGGTTGGGGGCGGTGAGCAATCGCCAGCTCATATGAGCGTGGTGCTGAATCTCGTCTGTGGGATCATTCGTTGCAGTAGACATGGCTTTTACGGATCAAAACTGGGCGGCGAGCAAAACGTGAGACCGTTCATTTGTCCATGTTTTTTTCGATCATGTCCATGGCCGGAAATAGCGTAAAGCCCCAAATTCGACTTATAGATAATAGTCTTGGAGATATTCTTCGAAGACGATGAGTGTCAGAGTTTCGAATCTGGCCGGCGGAGGTAACCCTGTGATGAGTTTGCGAATGCAAACCGAATTCCTATCCATGTTGGCGGACCGGGGTTGGCAGATCGCCCAAACAGTCATGCAGACAATTATATTATCAGCCTTGCTCCCAAATTGTTTTGCAAATGCACAAGTCGAACCAGACCAGGTATCAAGTTCCTTACCGCCGCCCAACATCATTTTCATTTTCGCAGATGACTTGGGATATGGAGATTTAGGATCTTTTGGCGCAGACGATGTCTCCACGCCAAACATAGATTCGCTCGCTCAGAATGGCGTAAAGTTCACAAACTTTTATAGCGCGTCCCCCGTGTGCACGCCGTCGCGTGCCGGACTTTTGACAGGCCGCTACCCCATCCGCATGGGCATACATCATGTCTTCTTTCCCAGCAGCTATACAGGGATGCCCACAGAGGAAATTACCATTGCCGAACTCCTTAAAGAGGTTGGCTATACAACCGGAATTGTTGGCAAGTGGCATTTAGGTCATCACTCGGAATTTTTGCCGCTCAATCAGGGCTTCGATGAGTTCGCTGGAATTCCCTACAGCAATGATATGTCGCCTCTGCCTTTCATGCGGGGGAATGAGTTTATTGAGGCGGAGATTGATCAAACACAACTCACGAGACGGCTCACTGACGAAGCCACCGACTTTATCCAGCGCAATGCAAGTTCGCCGTTCTTTTTGTTCCTATCGCATCCCATGCCGCATGTGCCGCTTTATGCGTCGGCAGAATTTGAGGGTGTAAGCCAGCGTGGGACTTATGGAGACGTCATCGAAGAGCTCGACTGGAGTGTCGGTGAGGTTCTCACAACACTCGAACGTCTCGACATCACGGAGAACACGCTCGTCGTTTTCACCAGCGATAATGGTCCTTGGTTGTTGATGGAAGACGAGGCCGGATCGAGCGGCGGATTGCGCAACGGGAAAGGCACCACGTTCGAGGGCGGTATGAAAGTGCCCACCGTGGCGCGACTCCCAGGCCTCATTCCAAGCGGGTTGGTCGTAGATAGTCCTGCCAGTATGCTGGACTGGCTTCCTACATTGGTGAATCTAGCCGGCGCCGAGATGGGGTCTGAGCATGTCACAGATGGCGCGGACCTAAGCTCTGCCTTGAAAGGTGAGGCATATGACGCCGCTGATCGCGTGTTTGCGTACTACTCGCACGGTCAGCTTGAAGCGATCCGTATCGGAGATTGGAAGCTCAAAAGAGCGTTTGACGCCGGTGCGCTCAACGTTCCGGCGCCGGTGAGAATGGTACTGGGCGACAAACTCGGGCTCAAACCTCATGGCCCAATGCTGTTCAACCTCCGCGAAGACCCAGCTGAGAAGAACAATCTCTACAACGCCCATCCCGACAAGGTCGCCGAGCTCGTCGCAGCTCTAGAATCATTCGAACGCGAGATTGGGGAAGTCCCGCCTAACATTACGAAAATCAGTCTCGCGATCGATCCTGCCACAAATGTGATGATCAGTGCTTTGGCTCGAGCGGCGATCTTTGCGCTGGTCATCCTTGCGGTTGTTTTGGTGAGCTTTGGGTTTCTATTGGGTCGATGGCGCCGTCGGCGCGCGCCCTAATCTTTTCGGGTTTGGATGCACCCAGCTCTTCTCCGTCGAATATTTTCAAGGATGTCGTCTATGCGAAATACAAAAGCAAAACTTAGTTCGGCAGAATCTGCACGCGAACGCGCGAACCGCGATGTCGCATATCGAGCTGCGGTCGAAGGGATCGTTCTGCTCGAGAATGACGGCACGCTACCGATCAATGAAACGCGAGTCGCACTTTTTGGAGCAGGCGCAACGCATACGACGAAAGGCGGCACAGGATCCGGTGAAGTCAATGAGCGCCGCTCCATCAATATTATGGAGGGTATCCAAGCTGCTCAGATCGCCGTCACAACGCCGTCCTGGATCGCTGACTATGAGCGTGTCTTCAATGAAGCACGAGAAGTCTTTCGAAAACAGACTGCCAAGAAGCTCCGCATTCCAACCTTTAATGCTATGGGTGAGGCGTTTACCACACCCTTTGTCTATCCGCCGGGACCAGAAATTTCAGACGCCGACATCGCAGAGAGTGGATGCGATACATGTATTTATGTCATCTCGCGCCAAGCCGGCGAAGGCATGGATAGAAAGCTCGACAATGGCGATAATAATATCACCGATAGCGAGCGCGCTAATCTGATTAAATGCGCGAACGCCTATAAAAAATTCATCGTTGTCATCAATGTCGGTGCTTCGTTCGATGTCAGTTTCGTGGATGAAATTCCTGGCATAAACGCGTTGATCTTTTTTGCTCAGCAAGGGTCCGAAGGCGGCCACGCTCTCGCCGATATCCTAACCGGCAAAACGAGTCCCTCTGGCAAACTGACGGATACCTGGGCGAAATCATATAAGGATATTCCGTTCGCCAATGAGTATAGCTACCTCAATGGTGACTTGGACAATGAGCAGTACAAAGAGGGCATCTATGTTGGGTATCGCTATTTCGACCGTTTCGACGTCGAGCCAAGATATCCATTTGGCTATGGGCTAAGCTATACCAAGTTCAAGATCGATTTTTCAGAGCTCAACGTTGAGTCTGACAAAGCGGTACTCGGTGTTTCAGTCACGAATATCGGTGATCAAATCGGGAAAGAGGTCGTGCAGGTCTTTGTCGCTTGTCCGCAATCCGAACTCGACAAGCCACTTCAACAACTCGCTGGCTTTGCCAAAACCAGGGCGCTAAATCCCGGCGAAACACAATCTCTGCAGATTGAGGTCAATTTAACCTACCTCGCCTCATATGTCGAAGCTGATGCTAGCTTTGTGCTTGAGGCGGGCGATTACCTCATTCAAGTCGGTGCATCGTCTCGCGACGCTGTCGCCGCTGCTATCCTCGAACTCCCACGAACGGTGATTATCTCCACGCACGACAATATCTGCCCCCAGCAGGTTGCTTTTGAGGACCTTAAGCCATCTGGCCACCCCAAACTCGAGCGACACGATGCGTTACCGCGATACACGGTAGACCCAGCGAAGATCGTCAAAACAGATTACTCTTATGGGTCCGAAGCAACCGCCGGCTCCGATGAAGCAGAGGCTCTGCTGAGCACCCTATCGCGAGAAGACCTGGTCGAGCTTGTGGTGGGTGCCGGCATGAAGGGCATGCTGTTCGGTGAGGGTTACTTCGTCGCTCCGGGTGCGGTCGGACAGACGACGTCCAATCTCACACATAAGGGACTCATGAACGCCCCGATGGCGGATGGACCGGCAGGACTTCGATTGCAGAAGCGAACTGTGTTCACACGCAAGGGTACGGCGAAAATGGTCGACCCCAGTGTCGAGGCTTTGGAATTTCTACCGGGCATTTTCAAACGCTTTGTCTTCGCCAATCCCAAGCGGAAAGATCTCTATTATCAATATGCGACTGCGTTCCCGGTGGCTCTTTCTCTCGGGCAAACTTGGAACGAAACGCTTATCGAAGAAGTCGGTCACGCGATCGGAAAAGAGATGCTCGAATACGGGATCATGTTTTGGCTCGGTCCCGGAATGAACCTGCATCGAAATCCATTGTGTGGGCGAAATTTCGAGTACTATTCCGAAGATCCACTCCTCTCCGGAAAGCTTGCGGCGGCGGCCGTGAGAGGATGCCAAAGTCATGGCGGAATCTATGCAACCATCAAGCACTTCGCGGTGAACAATCAGGAAAGCAATCGCTTCGCTGTTTCATCCAATCTCTCCGAACGCGCATTGAGAGAGATTTACCTACGCGGTTTTGAGATCGCGGTACGCGAAGGCGACCCGAAAGCCGTCATGACCGCGTATAACAAAGTGAACGGCGTCTATGCATCTAACAGCCATGACCTGAACACCAAAGTTCTCCGAAACGAGTGGGGCTTCAACGGCGTTGTGATGACGGATTGGATGGCGACCCGAAAAGGGTGGGCAAGCAATCCGGAAGCTATGGTTGCCGGCAATGACCTCATTATGCCCGGCGGAAAGGAGTACCGAAAATCTCTGCTTGAGGCGCTGAATGCGGGCACGATCAAAGATGAAGATGTGCGCAAATGCGCCCGGAACATTGTACGCGTTATTCTCGAAAGCGCACTGGCGAAAGAGTTTTCCCTTGAGCCAGCATAGCGTCCATTTCATGGGTCACGGCGGACTCTTTTTACAAAGGTTCGAGCGAGGATGAAGGCGTCCGCTCCCTCGCTGAGAAAGACCACGATCGCGGCCTATGGCTTGGGCGATCTAGGGTTCAACTTGCTCTATACCACGCTCAGCCTCTTCCTGCTGATCTATTACACCAACGTCTTGAACATCCCGCCCGCTACCGCTGGGCTCATGGCGGCCGGGCCAGTGCTTTGGGACGCCTTGACCGATCCGGTCATGGGCCTCATCGCGAGCCGCACACGAACCCGAATGGGACGATACCGGCCCTATATGTTGATCGGTGCTCCCTTGTGTGGGCTGAGCTTCGTCGCGATGTTTGCAGCGCCAGTCTTGTTTCCATCGTCGGTGATCGCGGTCAGCGTTGCGGCGCATTTGCTATTCCGGACGCTCTACACGGTGGTCAATGTTCCATACACGGCGATGACAGTAGTGCTGACAGGTCGCAGTGATGAGCGTGGCCTATTGGCCGCATCTCGCATGGTCTGCGCGATCCTAGCTGGACTGTGCGCAGCAATAATGATGTTCCCCGCGGCCGATATCTTCGGTAATGGCGACCTTGAACGGGGGTTTGTCTGGGTCTCGATGCTCTATGCCGGGATGGCGACCATCTTCATGCTAGTGGTCGTTTTTACCACGTCAGAAACTACAGCTTCTATCGGTTCCGAGCCGCCATTAAAGCTCACTGACACATTGAGGTTTTTACGCCGCAACACTGCTTTTTGGGTGCTGGCCGCGGCCATCTTTTTAGAATCCATCGGAAGCACTATTGGCCTGAATGCTATCAATTACTATGTCACCGACTATGTTGGCGCGGACGGTCAACAGGGCCTCGTCCTATTCCCGCTCTTGGTCGGCATCGGGGTCGCCATCCCAGTTTGGACTTATGTGGCGAATGCCACATCGAAAGCGCGCGCTTGGATACTATCAGGTATTCCCGGAATCCTGGTTGGTATTGTTCTAGTCGCATTGGCGCCGACTGATCTCACAATGCTTGCCGGACTCATGTTCGCCAAAGGCTTCTTCGCTGGCGCAGGCCCCGTTTTGCTTTGGTCAATGGTTCCGGACACGGTCGAGTTTGGCGAATGGCGAAGCGGTGTTCGCGATGAAGCCATCGGGTTTGGCCTTATCCAACTCTCATTGAAATCAGCGAGCAGCTTGGCGGCATTACTTCTCGGCGTGATCCTGGCGACGATTGGATATGTGTCTCCTGAAGTACGAGGCGCCCCGCTCGCAGTCGATACCCTTGAAGGCATTCGCTTTAGCGCATTCCTCGTCCCGCTCGCGCTTTCAGTGCTAGGATTGGTGGCAATCAGCCAGTACCGCCTCGATTTCACTCTTCACGATCGCATAAAAAACGCACTGATTTGGCGGACCGAACGATCTGGCCGCACCACAAGAACCGGCTAAGACAATGATTTGTCCGTTGAGTATCAGTTTCTGGGATTGTTAAAAGGTTATGAATTCACAATATTCGTCACTGAAGCAGATAAACCATTGGTCAGTGCCAACCCTGACACGTCTGCTTGCGTGAGCAGATGCTCACCTCGTGAGGTGTTTGAAATAACGGAGTAACAACAAAAGCCTGCTTCGCCAGCATAGTGGCTAGCCCCTACAGCTGCGAAGCTGGTGCCCGGGTGAAAGCCGCCAAACGCTTGTTTTAAATCGCATTCTACATGTAGTCGTTCACCAGACTCTAGTTCCAGTATGACCTTACCTGCCAACGGCGTGGCCATATCGCCATCCATGATTGTTTGCATATTCAAATAGGTAAGATCTTGCTCTGCGCCGTCGCGAACAACAAACCCTGTGGTTACGGCGCGTCCATCATCAAATTCCATGAGAGCTGCGGCGAAGCTCAATGAATCACCTACCGATCCCCATGCCGAAAGGCAACGCCGCATTCGGCTAACATACTGATCGCGCTCGCCCCATGAACGATCGCGATGGCCAAAGCAGTCAATGCTGTACTCCTGGCTACCAATACGAACTTTACCTACAACACGGCCAGAGCACTCTAAGTGGCCGTCGGCATTCATATCACTTGTTACCGCACCGTGTTTACCCGACTTTGACCAATCACGCGGCACATAAAGTTGTTGCTGAAAAACCAGCTCGCCACGGGTATCGGGGTACTTCCAAGAATAGCGCACTTCACCTTTGCCAAGCGCTTCTACTTTATGACCCGCGGCTCGATAGCCGTTCTGCCAGCGATCTGCCGCCGCTATTTCTGAAGCAGTGCCTTCACCCCCTTTTTGGGGCATGAGATAACGCTGACCCGTCACGTCAAACACAAACAAGCTGGGCTGACCTTTGGCCTGCACCGGCCGTTGGCCAATTCGGAAAATAATCCCAACACCTTGCTCGACATCATAGCAGCTCAGCCAATCGCTTTCTTGCCACAACTCACTGCCATTGTGTTGATGTGGAAAATCCCAAGATTCGTCATAGACCTTCATGATACCTAGCACTCCTCTGGCAACCTAATCAGGTGATGATTTAACCGATCGACGCAACACATTCTTCTAATCGCTCAGCTGCGCCGCAATAATCCAGTGTTTTTCTGAGGCGCGATGTCTCCTGCTTTGTGACTTGTCTCGGCCTACACTCTCAATTCTAATCCTAAATATTCACGCGGAAGCCCGCACGATCAAAGGCATATTTCTGACCCCATTAGATCCATCGTTTTGGCGTCCAATAAGGGACTAATGAAGGGTTTGGTTCCTTCGGCATTTTAGCCTGGATATTTTGTAGCCAAGCGAACACAGCGTTGGATTTTTCAACCGCTAACTGTCCCGGAAACTTGAATGTTGCGGCCGTCATCAATTGACCGAATGCGTTGATGTCGGCGAACGTTGGTTCGTCGGTCCCTGCAATGTAACCCGTTGGCTTGATCTTCTTTTCGAGCTCGCGCAATACCCGCTCCCGATGCTGCGAGCACGACAGATCGGCATCGATTTGCGCCACCTCGCGGCGAACAAACTCTGATCTGCGCATAAAGTACGGCCAAAAAAAGCGAGTAATCCAGGGCACTTCTCCTTGGGCTTCGCGCATGACGTCGCTCAGTATGCGTCCAATCTTGAACGCGTTGCCCGACTCTTCTTTGTCGATCGCTTGCCGAAAGAACAAGGCAATAATGTTGCGATTCACCCAATCATCTGCATCGATAATCGCTTGCCGTTCAAGCTCGTTCGAGCCGGCGAATTTTCGACCTTCGAACACCTCATCTAACCAAATGCATGTTTCCCGAGAGTCCTGTTTCCACTCTTCGCCAATGCGAGTTACCGGAACGATGGATTGATCGCTGAAGGATATCTCACGTTGGTCTTTGCCGCTCACATATATGAGATCAAAGTCGATCTGTTTGTAGACCAACGCCCAGTATACTTTCACGCCAAATGGACTCAGCGCGTAAGTAAAAAGTTCGACTGATTGGGGAGAGTCAGAGGACATGCCGGGGCCCTTTAGATCAGTGATTGAAAAATGGCTGGAAAAATCTGTGGCCCTCCTAAACCTGGTTCAAATTGATCATAGCCATTTTGACCGTTCCGGAGGGGTTGAGGCAGCCACCAGAATATATCGTGTTGTTAATTTTCAAATGTAGTGTCCGATGAAGGCCTTCATATTGACGGGTATACGTTGATAGTCGATGGTGGGATATCGATTGTCTGATTAAATTACAAGGTAAAAGAGTGGGGGACTAACCGTTAATGAGTGATCTAGTTCTGTATCACTGTCCCACCACGCGCTCTGTGCGAATTTTGTGGTTGCTCGAAGAGATGGGCTTGCCCTACCGATTGGAAAATCATCCTTACGAGTATTTTTCTTCACCGGAGTATCTGAAAGTCAATTCGTTGGGGCAAATGCCGACATTAATTGACGGTGATGCAACGGTTGTCGAAACGATCGCAATCATGGAGTATTTGCTCAATCGCTACGGCCCTTTCCCCCTCTCAGTAGACGCTCAGCATGAAGAGTATTCGACCTACATAAAATGGTTGCATGTGGCTGAAGCGGGTATGTGCCACTATGTATCGGTTTTGCTGGGCCATCGCATTGTTGGTGAGGATGGCCCCTACAGAGTGACGCCAGAATTTGACGACGTCTGCGAGACAAAGGTCAGCAAATATATGGCTATGCTTGCGCAGCGATTAGAGGGACGTGAGTACGTGCTGAAACAGGGTTTCAGCGCGGCTGATATCGCTCTCGGTTACTCACTATATTTGATCCATACGATCCTCAACCTGCCTTTGCCCGACATCGTCAGCGCGTACTACCAGCGTTTGCAAGCCAGGCCTGCCTGGCAAAAAGCGATTGCAGAATAATTTGGGTTTTAACCGACTGATCAAACTGCATCTACAAATTTCCGGAGGACTTTCATGACATCTATAACGAAAACATTCTGCCGGATTTGTGACCCTCATTGCCCCCTCGATGCGCACGTGGATGATGATGGCAACTTGCTCAGTCTTAAGCCAGATAAAGCGCATCCGGTGTCGAAGGGCTATGCCTGCCACAAAGGCTTGAAGTTTGATCAGGTTAACCAGGATCCAGACCGTTTAAACGACCCGCAGCGCCGGACGAATTCCAGGCAGCAGGACGTGGGTGAGTTTGAGGATATTTCCTGGGATGAAGCCTTCGCGGAGATCGGCAAAAAACTAACCGCGATTATTAATGAGCATGGCCCGGATGCAGTTGCGACCTATATGGGTAATCCGGTCGTACTGAACAGCCGCGCTTTAGCTTTAGCGGCGACGATACGGGATATCATCGGTACAAAATATAGCTTTAGTGCCTCGACGCAGGACACCATAAATAAATTTGCTGCCGCACTTCATATTTATGGCGGCAATGAAGTCACCATACCCGACTTAAAAAATACCGACTTTCTAATTAATTTTGGGAGTAACCCAAGAGTTTCCCGCGGCACGATTTATTATGAGCCAAACCCGATGGAGGGGCTCAAAAAAATCAAGGCACGCGGCGGTCGAGTGCTGTTTGTCAATCCACGAAAAATCGAGTCTGCAACCAAGGACACCGGAGATGTGCTGCTGGTCAAGCCGGACACGGACATCTATCTGATGGCAGCCTTGCTGTGTGAACTGGATAAGCTGGGCGCTTTTCAGGATGAGATTATTGCCCGTCAGGGAAAGCATATTGAGGGCCTACGAGCCTTTGTTTCCAGATACCCGGCCGATCGCGTAGCTGATGTGGTAGGTGTCAGTGCCGAGACTATCGTGCAATTGGCAAAAGATATTGCCGCCGCCAAATCTGTGGCATTTCATATGGGAACCGGGGTCAACCAGGGGCGCCAGGGCACGCTGGCATTCTGGCTGTTAAACATGCTGACCTTTGTGACAGGAAATTTTGGTCGCAAGGGCGGTAGTTACAAACCCATGGGTTCGGTTGTGCCTGAACAGGCGCCGATTGAGCCGGTTGAAACACCGGTTGGCTCCTTTATCCCTGTGCTAGGTGATCTGCCCGGCAATATTTTGGCTGATGTCATCAACGCTCCGGAGCGCCCGATTCGCGCGTTGATTAACCTTAGCGGCAACCCGCTGATTACGATGAGCGGTGAGGACAAGCTGCGCGATGCATTCAAAAAGCTGGATGTCATCGTCAGTATTGACCTCTACCGCAGTGACACCTGCGAGATGTCTGACTATGTCCTCCCCGCAACTGACTGGTTGGAACGCGAGGATATCAACGTGGTGCAGATAGGCGGCCAGTTAAAGCCTTATGTGCAATATACGCCGCGGGTTGTTGAACCTGCCGGTAACCGGAAAAATGACTGGTGGATCATCTCCCAGCTTTGCGAGGCTATAGGTAAACCCACTCCGTTGAGTGACCCCGATAAGGACGGCTGGGAAATTATTGAAATGGGATTGCAGGCGATTGGACTATCGCTTGCGGAAGTCAAATCTGCGCCAGATGGCACGCTGGTATTACCTGAAGTCGAAGAGCACGCCACAACTTTTGAGCGGCTCGTTTTACACAAGGACAAGAAAATAGATTGCTGCCCAGCGTTTTTCGAAGAAGCAATGGCAAAGACCGAAGACATTTTGGAACAATTGTCTTCAGAAAGTGGAGAAGCGTTAAAGCTGATTTCGCTGCGCACCAGAAATATGCACAATAGTTGGCTAACCAACATGCCTCAGATGCGAAAGGGGCGGTACGCCACAAACGGACTCAATATGCACCCCGATGATGCAGAAAAACGCGGGCTGGAGAACGGCCAAAAAATCCGGGTGTTTAATGATCATGGACAGATAGAAACTGAACTCGTGTTCAATGACACCTTGCGCCCTGGCGTGGTTGCGATGACTCACGGATACGGCCATCGACATGCGCCTGCGCTATCGCTGGCATCGCAAAACCCCGGCGCCAACAGCAACAGATTGCTTCCGGTAGGGTCTGGCAGTTTTGAAAAATTGAGCGGTATGTCGTGGATGAATGGTGTTGTGGTAGAGGTGGCTGCCTGGTCGTAATATGCAACCCGAGATCGCATGGTTCATTTCGCATGTAACCTCGCAGGTAAGCCGCTGATCAGCATGATTCGATTTGGTGCGAAATGCGAAGAGAACATTAGCCAATACGTGGCTGCGCCCGCCTAGCAGCTAAAAGGGAACACCATTCGAGGAACACGGCAGATCTCATGTTTAACCTTGCTCGCGCCGTGGATCTGCGGTGGGTCAGGGATGGGGTAAATCGCGCCTCCGTCGAAATCTCTCTGTTCGAGGTCCGTAGCGACTGACTAAAATTGTCGATCCAAGGAACGGGAGGCTATTCGCGGGGTCTGGCGATAGCTTTCGTGATTTCAATTCAATTCGACATCCACAGGCAGCGACTTGATCCCGCCAACAAAGTTGGCCTGCACATATTGTGGGTCACCGACGAGCCTTATTGAAGCGACACGTGAGGCCAATTCTACTAGAAAAGAAGAGATCTCCAGCCGCGCGAGGTGCATGCCGAGACACATATGTGCCCCATGTCCAAAGGCCGTGTGGCGCTGGCTCATATCGCGGTCTATGTCGAATTTGTGCGGATTTTCAAATACGTCTGAATCGCGACTGCCGGATGGATACCAGAGGATAACCGACTCGCCTTCGCGAATAGTCTTCTCGCCGAGGCGTACATCCTTGTTTGCGGTTCGAACGAAGTGCCGGACCGCAGAGGCATAGCGTATGGCTTCTTCGGTCAGCTTTTTACTGACCTCTTCTGGGGATTGTTTGAGCCGCTCAAACAAATCTGGATTTCGTGCCAATTGATGAACCGCTTCAGATAGAGAATAGCTCGTCGTATCGTGGCCAGCGGTCGCGACAATGATGTAGTATCCAAGCTTGGCCATGTCGTCCAAAGGAGCCCCGTCAATCTCAGCGTTCGCAATGATCGAAGCCACGTCATCTTGCGGGTGCTCCATTTTGCGTTTTGTTAGAGCCGTGAAGTAAGCAAATAGCTCCATAACGGTTCTTCCGCGCGCGGCTTGTAGGCTTTCTCCATCTTCCAGTTTGACGCCCACGTCGGGATCTTCAGGACCAAACAGTTCTTGCGTGAGGCGCAACATCAAACCGTAATCTGTTTCTGGCACGCCGAGCACTGCCATGATGACTCGCAGCGGGTATTCCAGCGCAACCATCTTCGCGAAATCACATCGTCCATTGGATTCTTCGAGCGTTTCAATGCCTCGATCGATCGAACCTTCGATACGGCTTTTGAGCTTGTTCAAGTTCTTCGGCATGAACCATGATTGGGTTAACAGCCGCAGCTTCATGTGCTCAGGAGCATCATAGGTGACCAAGGACCGGATCCGATTTAACGACCCACCGGTTTCGGCTCGAATCTTCTCTTCTTGCTCGTTTGTTGAAATGACGAGGCGAGGTTCATTCAAAAAATCGTTGGTTCGGCGCTCGACATCGAAAATGTCTGCATGTTTGGTGACGTGCCATAAGTCCGGATGATCGTCGGTTTTACAAAAATGGACCGGATCGTTCGCGCGAAGTTGAGAGAACAGGTCGTGGATTTGATCCATATTCGCCCAGCTTGCGGACCGGTATAAAAGGGAAGCTTCAATTGTCATAAGTATGGGTCTTTTATATCCGAAGCAGCCCACACCTCATGGGCTGATGCTTAATTCGAGATGGAAGTATTTGTGATCGCCGCCCAAAGCAGGTCTTGTAAAAAGGCGCGCTGTGCATCGACGGTTTCGTCTTCTCGCATCTGCGCCAGCGAATGGACATTCTGGATAATCTCCGCGAGACGCTCGTCCGAAAGATCCGCGCGCAGAAGGCCTTCCGCTCGGCCGCGTTCAAAGACAGGAAGCCACATATCCACCATCGCTTTGCGAATTTCAGCATTACCTTGAACGATGAATTGTTCGACCTGATAATTGGTTTCGTTTCTTACGATCGATTGGTAAAGCGATGCGTCGCGGCCAATGCGAATACAGTCGATCGACCCCTCAATTATTGCATCCTTAACCTCTGAATATTGTGCAATCGCGAGCGCTGCTTTTGACGCCATTCCGCCTAGCAATAGGAACAATACTTGTTTCACCAGGGCGGGTCGATCTTCGAACATCCGATAAAGGGTCTTACGCGATATTCCGGCCTCGCTCGCAATATCACTCATGGACGTTTTATGAGACCCGTATCGTTCGAAGCAACGAAGTGCCGCTTCGATGACAACAGCCTTCGAAGTTCCCTTCGATGTGGCTTCGATCTCGGTAACGTTTGTTTGAGTCATACTTACACCCATGCGTGTTCGCTGTGAGACACATCTATCGCGCCGAACACCAAATTGGTCCATATGCCGAGCGCAATTCACAAGACCAGTCCTCTACGGCGCGACAACCGCTTCATTCCGCAGCGATGAGTTGCGGGGCCGAAGTATTCGACGTGACGAGACCAAAGTCACCAGGGGTCGCACCGGTCGGCTCATCGTTGGTATGCGTCACCCCACCATTCACGATCACATACTCATACCCACCCGCTCGGGCTTGGCGTCGCCAATCGCCTTCAGGCATGTCGTGAACCACTTCATATTTGCTCATATCGAAATGAAGTTTGTCGAGCTCATAAATGAGGATGTCGGCTTTGAAGCCCGGAATAAGCGCGCCGCGGTTTTTAATGCCAACTGAGCGCGCATGTTTGAGGCTGAGCTGAAAATGCATCTCTTCGAGTGTTTTAAGCTTTTCCTCGCGTACCAACCAAATCAGCAAATCAGTTGCATAATGGCCCATGCCGAAGGCTTTGGTGTGGGCGCCTCCATCGGACCCCCCAGGGATAACGGCGGGATTAGCCATTAGCTTCATGGCTTGATCGGGAGTTGTCGCCGCAATTGGGGGTGACTTCATCTGCAATGACAAATTCGATTTCACACCAAGATCCAGCATCGCTGCGATGGCGCTGCACCCCATTTCTTCTCCAACTTCGGCGAGCGTCTTTCCCAAATATTGCTGAAGGTCGGGGGCGTCACCAATGGAGATCACGGTTTGGCCTTCTAGGCCAGCCGCGCCGTTTGAAGCACCCATAGCTGCGTATTGCTTTTCAAAGTCCGACACGAAATCTGGCTTCGAAATCATTGCCAGAACTTCTTCATCAGATCTGCAACCAATAATTTCTCGTATCGCCGGGAGTTGCCCGGCGGCCGTGTCGAGTTCACAAATGCCAGCTTCGACCCACCCGCGATTGATCAACGCGCCTGCGGTGACATCGCAGCCATCCGCTCTCATAGAATCGAGCCAGGCAAGGTCCTCGTCGACGACTTGTGGCAACATGTCATGGGTCAGAAACACGTTGTGGATCACCCGCACGCGCGTCCCACGCGCCATTTCTGCGGCGCGCTGAGTAATCGAACGATCGCCGAAATACATGATCTGGGGCAACATCTGAATGACGCCCTCACCACGTTCGACGACGGCCCGGCAAATATCGAGAATGTCATCGTGATCCATCAAATCGGTTGGCATCGGTGTGCCATCCGTATCGACATGTGAATTGCCTTCGGCGCCCATGACCGACATTGAGATGCCGATGGCGCCAGCATCCATCGCCTCATTGATGAGCCGATGAATCTCAGCGAGTTCTTCTTTGTTTGGGCCTCTCGTTTTGGCCGCTTCAACGCCCATGACGTAAACCAGTAGTGGATTTAGCGGGAGGAAGGTCAGAACATTCAGTCCTTTGGAGAGGCTGCGGATGCGATCCATAAAGTCTGGAAACGATTCCCAATCCCATGGCAAAGCCGCCTTCTGATGAGAAACCGGGATTTGCTCGGTTGTTTCCAGCATTCCCATGATCCGCTCGCGATCCTTTTCTCGGACCGGTGCGATTCCGAATCCGCAATTTGCGTTCACCACTGTCGTGACGCCATTGCGCCCTGCATCTAAACAATACGGATCCCAGAAGAGAGCGGCGTCATAATGCGTGTGCTGAGTGATAAATCCAGGGGCGACTGTCTTACCGCTTGCATCGATCGTTTTCTTGGCCGAGCGTTTTCTAAGGTCGCCAATTTCAGAAATCTCATCGCCGTGGATGCCAATATCAGTGTAGCAACCTGGACTGCCTGTGCCGTCCACAACGAAGCCTCCTAAGATCACCAAGTCAAAATCTGTCATCGTAAGTTCCTCCGTCGATTGTTTTCATTCACGCGGTATAGAGGGACATTCACGCCAACGATTAGCGAATGTTCCGGGCCGCTTCTGACCCCTGCTTGACACAATTGATCATAATTGTCACCCATGAATTGACACGCGACACAAAAAATGTTTCGTGTGTCACATCACGGACCAGTACCATCCAAAAAAGTCCGCGTGGGAGGAAAATAGATGACTGAGTATAAAGACACCAAAACTGCGACTGACGCGCGTGCCTGTTCGCGATCGCGTCCGACCGCTGCGATTGTCAGTGCGTTGTTAGTAGCAGGTGCGATTTCGCCAATAGCCCCTTCGGCGATGGCGCAATCCGACGAAAGTGACGACGCAGAATCACGCCAAGAAACGGTCATCGTAACCGCGACCAAACGGGACGCGAGCATTCAAGACATCGCCGCCTCAATTTCGCAAGTAGGCGGCGAGGATTTGGCAAAACGCGGGGTCGAAGATGTCGAAAATCTTGCACTGCAAATCCCAAATTTGACGTTCGGAAAATTCGGCAGAAACACATTTGTGACTGTTCGCGGCATCGGTACGACGGTCGACTCTGGTGTCGCCGAGCCATCGGTTGCGACATATGTGGATGGCGTTTTCTTACCGCGCGCGACGATGGCACTTTTGCGGCAAGTCGATTTGGAGCGTGTAGAGGTCTTAAGAGGGCCGCAAGGAACGCTGTACGGCCGCAATGCGACCGGCGGCGCAGTGAACTACGTCTCTCGTGGTCCGAGCGATACGTTTGAGGGAAAGGTCATTGCGACTTTTGAAGAACGAAATGGTCAAGGCGTAGACGCCTATATCTCAGGCCCCATTTCTGACGGTTTCTCATTCCGCTTGAGTGGAGGCGTGCAACAACAAGATGGATACGTCGAAGTCCTGAACACCGGCGAAGACCTGGGCAGTCAAGATTTGTGGCACGCGCGCGGCGCGCTAAAGTTCGACCCGTCCGATAATCTGACGATCGACCTTAGCGTGCAGCACGAGGAAGACACGGGAGATTTTGGTTGGCAGTCGATTATTTCGGAGCCCGTCGTAGTCACCGGAACTGCTGCTCTTTTTATGACAACCGCAAATTTCACGACGGTGCCGAACCAGGTCATCGCAGATGGCGATTTTTCGGGGAATGTTGAAACCACAATTGCAACCGCTCGGGTGAATTGGGACATTTCAGACAATCTCTCTTTCCGATCAATTACTGGATATGTCGATCATGAGATTGATAATTCCTTCGATGCCGATGGCACTGATTTCTTCTTTGTCGATCTCACTGGATCCTCCCGACCGTCAGAATCATTTAGCCAAGAATTCAATCTTTACGGAACCAATGGCCCGTTGGATTGGTTGGTCGGGGCCTACTATTTTAACGAGGAGTTCGAACTCGGCCTCCCTGTAGAGTTTCCTGGCGTCCTGTTTGGCGCACCAACGGTTCCGCGACTAGAGGTTATCGCGGGTGACCTGGTTGAAGAAACCGAGTCCTATGCAGTATTCGCCGATGTAACCTACGCTTTGACGGATCGCTTGCGTATCAATGCGGGCCTGCGATTCAATCAAGAGGAAAAAGAGTTCACCTTCTTCGGTGCTCCGTCTCCGGCAGGCAACCTCGATACAGACGATGTCCTGCCCAAGCTTGGCGTTCAATTCGACATCAATGAAGACGTAAATGTTTACGCAAACTGGCAACAGGGCATCAAGTCAGGCGGCCACCAGCTGGCATCTCCGCAATTGTTTGAAAGTGAAGAGCTGGATGCCTTTGAACTCGGCGTCAATTCTCAGTGGATGAATGGCGCGTTGACGGCGAACGCTGCATTGTTTTCGTATGACTACACCAATTTGCAAGCGACGATCACGATTCCTCCAACCACCACCCTGGTTGAGAATGGCGATGCGGAGTTGTTCGGGTTTGAGGGCGAGCTCATTTATGCTGCCACCGATAATATCGCATTCAATTTTGGCGTTTCCTTCCTCGATACCGAGTACACAGATCTAACGACGAGTGATCAGGCTCTGCCAGGAGCGCCTTCGGTGAACCTTGCGGGGGAAGAACTTATTCGAGCCCCTGAATTTACAGCGAACTTCGGAGCAGAATGGAACATTCCGGTCAATTCAAGTTTCATAGGCGATGTCCTGTTGCGGGGCGATGTGTTCCATTCATCTGATTATAAGCTTGCCTTTATTGATTATCCGCAGCTGCGTCAGCCGGAGTACACAAATGTGAACCTGTCAGCGACTCTGACCGATCCGTCCGGGAACTATCAAGTACGCGCATTTGTGAACAATGCGACGGATGAAGTCATACTCAACAATGGCAGCTTCTTAGCCTCTAGCGGCGCCTTTATCGGCATACACTCCGCTCCACGAACGGCGGGCGTATCGCTGTCCGCAAAATTCTAACTGGCCATACTCCGAACTCGAAGACCCGGAACTGAAATTCGGTTTCGGGTCACTTTTTTAGTTCCGTCCGAATACCGCGGCGAACACCAGCCAATCATAAAATCAATTACCATTCACTTCAAAATCGCGTACGAGAAACAAGCAGCCTATGAACGATAATGGTAGGAAAGGAGATCCAAATTGAAAATCACTAGAAAGATGATCCATGAAGACCTTCGGCCTTTACCGATTTACACTTTCTCGGTGCTGGCGAATTTTCTCATGCAGAGAAAGCGTGGTGCTAAATTTTTGGACTGGCTTGGCGAAAAAACCCACAACTCTCAAGCATCCAACGACGTCGATGTTAAAGAGCAATACATCCCGTCCAGAGAATCTGGACGATCGATCAAGGTTAGAATTATTCGTCCAAAAGCGTCGAAGGAACCATTGCCTCCCATGCTATATATTCATGGCGGAGGCCACATAATGGGCTCGCCAGACATTTTCGACGCCATGTTTTCAAAATTCGTGGAAACTCGGCCATGCGTGATCGTCGCACCGACATATCGGAATGGGCTTACCAAGCCTTATCCCGCAGCCCATAATGATTGCTATGATACTTTGCTCTGGATGAGAGATCACGCTGAAGAGCTTGGGATAGATGCTCGAAAATTCATGATTGTCGGTCATAGCGCCGGGGGCGGATTGGCTGCATCGGTTACATTGCGAGCGAGAGACACGGGCGATGTATCGATTGGATTTCAAATGCCGATTTATCCCATGATAGACGACCAACAACCACATGATCCTGCGCGATATATTCGAGTTGCGGGATGGGACAGCAAGACTAATTTATTCGGCTGGGCGACTTATCTCCGAGACTTGCATGATCGCAATGAAGAAATCCCAGCCTATGCGGCGCCTGCGAGAAACCAGGATTATTCGAACTTCCCTCCGACGATTACATTTGTCGGGACATATGATCCGTTCTACCAAGAGACCGTTGACTATGTTGAGCAACTGGAAGAGGCGGGCGTGGATGTCGCGTTCAAAGTCTACGAACGCTGCACGCATGGTCATGAGCAATTCGCTCCGGATACTCCTATCGGTCGAGATGCAAATGCGTTTTTGTTCGACAATTATGCTCAGTTTTACGACCGGTATATGCCGGGTTGAGCTGATGCTTCGTTCGCGCGGCGAAGTGAACAAGCTTGTGTAACCGAATGGTCAGTGACAAGCTTAATCTGCATCCCGGGGCTGATCCGGAATTGAACAAGCGTGTGTTTTATGGGCATCTCAATTTCCGGAAAGCCTGTTCTATTGACGAGCAGGTTGATTTTGTCCTGATTCAAGCGCCGGTGCGAACATATGGCTGAGAAGGTTCTCTATTTCGAGTGTTTTGCCGGGTTGTCGGGCGATATGTGCCTAGCTGCACTTTTGAATATCGGACTGCCAGAAACGCATCTGCGGACGGAACTAAGCAAACTTGGAATTGACGCAGAATTCGAGTTGCAGGTTTCGCCTTCGCAGAAATTGGGGATTCATGGCATTCGCGTAGACGTGATTACTAGCGCCGACCATCACGCAGGTGCTCATGCTGTACACCGCGTGAGTTCTGGGCAAGATAATAATGATAAGACCCACGAGCATGTTGAACCGAGTGGTCACGCACATCATCACGACAACGATCGGGACTATGCGCAGATCATGTGCTTGATCGACCAATCCACTTTGGACAGCCGCGTCAAAGCGAGGGCTACAAGCATTTTCGAAGAATTGGCAAATGCTGAAGCTGCGATCCACAACGTGCCGATCGATACCGTGCACTTTCACGAGGTCGGAGCAACGGATTCGATTGTTGATATTGTCGGCGCAGCGATTGGGATAGAGTATCTGATTGAACACGAGGGCGTGCGCAAAATCCTCAGCTCACCAGTCGAACTTGGCGATGGTAAGGTGAAATGCGCTCATGGTGTGTATCCGGTGCCCGCGCCGGCGACTTCGCAAATCCTTGAAGGCGTGCCGATTACTAAGGGCGGTGTCCGCGGCGAGGCGACGACGCCAACCGGAGCTGCGATCTTGAAAGTCTGTGTGAACGAATTTAGCAAGCGTTTCCAGGGCGTAAGTCTCAAGACTGTATATGGAATAGGGCATCGCGATGCCGACATACCAAATGTAGTGCGACTGCAACTTCTCGAATTGAACCCGCGGCATGCCACTCCATCATCGGCGGACTTCGAACATGCCAAGATAGAGGCAAACATCGACGATATGAGCCCCGAGGCTTTCGAACCATTGTTTGAGCGACTATTTGAGGCGGGCGCAGATGACGTTTTTCTGCAGCCGATCACGATGAAAAAATCGCGCTCTGCTCAGTTGCTGTCGGTGCTATGTAAGCACAATCTGGCTCATAGTTTAGGAGAAATTGTCCTCAATCATAGTTCGTCCATCGGCTTGCGAATTATTCCTTTTCATAAAGTGGTTTTGTCGCGGGAGATCATCACCGTTCCAACGAGTGTCGGAGATATTTCGACAAAGATCGTCATACAGCCAGATGGAACGAAAAGGTTTAAGTCGGAGCATGACGAGATCGCGGAGATTGCACGAGATCGGAGTGAACCCTACCTCGCTATCAAACGCCGAGTAGATGCAGAGATCGAAACTTACCTACAGGCACACGCTGCGGAGATAGAACATTGAGCGAGCGTGAGTTCCTGCACAGCACAATCGATTTTGAACGCGAGAAACGGCAAGGCGCCTCTGAAGTTATCTATGCCGAGCATAAACGGCCCCAGCATGTGAGAGACATTGCAGCGGAACTTGTCGCAAATGGTCAAAACGTATTCGCGACCCGCGCGACATTGGAACACTACCAGGCCGTTCTGGAGGTTCTGCCCGAAGCAACATTCGACGAGCTGGCTGGGGTCATCCAGCATAAGATCAATCACGTCGAGCACGAACAGCTTGGCAAAATTGCTGTCGTTAGCGCTGGGACCTCAGACCTGCCCGTTGCACAGGAAGCGGCACTGACCGCTGAGTTTCTGGGGGGCGACGTGGTGCGCATTAGCGATGTCGGTGTCGCTGGCCTGCATCGTCTATTGTCGAGGATCGACCAAATCCGAGCATGTCAGGTGATCATTGTCGTTGCGGGAATGGAAGGGGCCTTGCCGAGCGTGGTTGCGGGCCTCGTCGACAAGCCAGTCATAGCTGTGCCGACAAGCGTAGGCTATGGAGCATCATTTGGGGGGCTTTCGGCCCTCCTCGGAATGCTAAACAGCTGCGGATCGGGTGTCAGCGTCGTAAACATAGATAATGGCTTTGGGGCAGGGTATCAGGCCGCGCTGATTACGCGGTTAAAGCCGCACCAAGCCTGAGTATGAACTGAGATAAGGTGGACGTATTATGAGACCTGAGCTCGCCAAAAAATACGATAGATTGAAAGCCGAGATCCGATCCTACGAAAGCGTACTTGTGGCACTTTCGGGCGGCGTTGATAGCTCGCTTGTGGCGTTCGTGGCCGGTCAGGAGCTTGGGGAAAAGGCGCTTGCGGTCACGTCTGGTTCGGAGAGTCTCAAGGCGACGGATTTGCTGCTCGCCAAAGAGATCACCGCAGAGTGGGGTTTGAGCCATCGCGTCATCACGACGCGCGAGATCGAGAACAAGAACTATTCCGCGAATCCGCAGAATCGCTGCTACTTCTGCAAGACTACTCTTTATACAGACCTTGCCGAAATCGCCGAAAGGGAAGGCTTTCGTTGGGTGCTGAACGGGACGAACACAGATGACTTAGGGGGTTTTCGGCCGGGCCTGAAAGCTGCTGACGAGAGTTCTGTAAAGTCTCCTTTGGCGGATTGCGGCTTCTCAAAACAGGATATTCGGGACCTCGCCGATCACCTAAAACTACGAAATGCCAAAAAGCCCGCTTCAGCTTGCCTCTCCAGCCGAGTTCCTTACGGCACAGCAATATCGCGCAGTATACTGCACCAGATCGAGCAGGCCGAAAGCGTTCTTGAAAGATTGGGATTGAAGCAATTTCGCGTGCGCCACCACGGTGATGTTGCGCGACTGGAAGTCGAGACCGATGACTTCCCGGCCGTGATCGAACACCGGCTAGAAATCGAACGGCAGCTCTCGAGTTTGGGATATCGTTATGTCGCGCTCGATCTGAGAGGATTTCGCTCTGGGTCCCTAAATGAAGTCATTTCAATATCCAGGTCAGATCAAGACCGAAGCGCACACACGCTAATAGAAAAAAGGGAGGGGAATCTTGCCTAGCGCGCTGAGTTCTACAATTCTAATGAAAAACAAAAATGAGATGCCAAGCTTCTTGTCGATCGCCGCTTTGTCGCGCCATAATAACTCAACCGTAGTACAAAGATGCGGCACAATTTTAGGACTTCCATCATGACCGATCTGAAAACCGCAATTTGTCTGGCAATGTGCTTCTTCTTAACTGTACCAGCTAGCGCTCATGACATCCCTGTGCCGCATGAGCATCATCATAGTCTTGGCTATGAATTGGCGGGTTTAGCGGCGCTACTCTTCGTATCAACGGCGGCCGTAGCGCTCATATGTCGGGCCGTTTGGTTTCGAAAGAAATCAGATTGCACAAACCGGTTCGGTGAAGACACGCTAGATTGAGACAAATGGTCTTCGCCGGCGTTATTGCATCTTCTGCCAGCGCACTGCTTTACCTGAACAAGATATGCGCCTGATGTCTCCTTCAATGCGGGTAGGATCGCGTTGATGCGTTGGTTTCTTTGCAATGATATCGGTGACTTTGACGATAATTCGATCGATTGATTGATTTATTTGCTGCATTCTGATTTCATCTCTGGCAAGTGGGAGACGACAAGATCGAAATTCCACAAGGAGGATGAACAATGACCAATGTGTTTCGTGCGAGAATCTTTAATCAGGGATTCGTAGAAGCATCAGCCGAAAAGACATGGGCTGCCTTGAGTGACTGGGCAGGCGTCGTCAAATTGCGCACGCCAGGATCCTCAAAAAGCCCGCTTGCCGTCGATCGGGTTGAATTGGAAGGCGATCCCGAGAGCACGCCTAGAACGCGAGTGTTCTACTTCAAGTCACCGGATTTACCGGAGGTTCGTGAAACACTTTTGTACAAGAATGATGAAGTTCGGCATTTGTATTACAATATCGAGGGTGTGGGCCCGGCCGGTCTCATCAACTATCTGGCCACAACAGATGTCGATGAGATTTCGGACGCCAAGTGCCTAGTGACAATCACCGCAAGGTTTGACGTACCAGATGGCGCGGATATCGTTCAGGCAAAATCGATCATCAATGTTGCACACACCAGTGTGATCGCAGGGCTGAATGCTTATTGCAGCAAGCAATGAACAGCAGTGGAAACAGAGCTTGTCAGGGAAACAGCGCATTCGTTCGATGCAGCGAGCGTTAAGAGCCCATCTACGAAGCTCTCAGCAATGACTCGCTCGGTTCATTCTACTCGCGATTCCAGATCGTTAATCGGGCTCGAAGATCCGTAGATGCTTCCTTGATTTTTGGAGGTCGAAGCGGCGACTTTCGAGCCTAAGAGATCATTGCCTGACTTTGGACGTGCGTCGCAGAGCACAGTACTCGCAGGACATGGCTAATAGGGATTTCAGCATTCAGTTTGTGGTGCGCAATCTGAAGTGGTTTCAGTATCGAGATCAACGAATGAGAATGCAAACTCCAGGGCCTCGGGCAACGTTGAGACCCATACGTCTCTTTCATGCCCGCCATCTACGACCCGAAATTCTATCTGTTCGGGCTGATGCGGGCGCAATTTATGAAACAGAATGGCAGCGTGATATGCGATATCAAGCGGGTCATGATCCCCAGAGTTGATATAAAACGGAACGACCATTGGCTGAGCCAGATAATCTTCGATGAGGTTTTCATAATTCAAATTATGCCATAGCGCATCGTCGAATTCTCCCTCAGCGCTTTGGAAGGTCGGATGTACCCAAGCTGATGAAACTTCCGGAGGAAGCCCAGAATAGGTCGCGGGCGACAGGGCGATCGCCGATACAAACATGTCTGGGTGTCGCATCGCTAATGTAACAGTCCCAAAACCGCCAGCTGAAATGCCCCCAATGACACGCGTTTCTGGTGTGGCGAACGTTCGCCATTCATCATCAATGTGCGGAATAAGGTCTTCAATGAACGCCGTAGCAGCTGGTTCATTGGCGCCATCGGCCCACCAGCTGAGTGAGCCTGGCATTATGACCAGACTTGGAGGGATCGCACCTGACTCAATGAGTTCATCCAGGATAGGTTCTACATCGATGTATTCAGTCCACGTGGTTTCGGAACTGGTCGAACCATGAAGCAAATAAGCAACCGGGTAAGGCTCAATGCCTGAGTCGTACCCGTCGGGGCGATACGCCAGATACGCATACTCGCGATCAAGCACTTCGGAAAAGAAGCTATGCCGCGTGATCTCCCCGGCTGATGCAGCAAAGCAATTGAAACCCAGCATCGCCATTAAGAGGTTCACAAATGCGATACTACATCTTGATGGGGACATTTCAGGCCATTCCTCTGGGGTGATGCGACGGCGGTGGTGATCCGCTCTTCGGCGGCAATAGCGCCACTCACTTTGTCGCCTGTCAATAAGTTTGGTGAATGCGCAGTTTCGGGCTTTGACGCACTTGGTCTGTCCTGCTAGAAATTGTAATTAATCGTTTGGTAGATAAATATTTCTCGCACGCCCCGAACCCTGGAAGTGTGAGGTTAGACTTTGGAAAAGATGATGCCCGATTTGTATGATCAAGAAATAACCAGCGCCCTGAGATCCAAACCTGCGACCAAGCGCGCAAAGCTGATCATTATAGGGTCCGGACCGGCGGGTTACACAGCTGCTGTCTACGCGGCCCGGGCGAATTTGGAGCCAGTGCTCATATCGGGCGTTCAAGAAGGTGGTCAGCTTACGACCACGACAGATGTCGATAACTGGCCCGGTGATAATCACGGCGTACAAGGGCCGGATCTCATGGAGCGGATGAAGTCGCATGCGGCTCGGTTTGGTACTGAGATCATTACCGACCATATTGAGACGGTGGATTTTGCCGAGAGGCCTTTCCGCCTGCAGGGAGGTGCGGAGACTTACGACGCCGATGCTGTCGTAATCGCAACCGGCGCCAGCGCAAAATATCTCGGCCTCGCGTCCGAAACCGCATTTATGGGACGAGGCGTATCCGCATGTGCGACATGTGACGGGTTCTTTTACCGAGAAAAACCCGTTGCCGTGATCGGCGGCGGGAATACGGCGGTCGAAGAAGCGCTGTATCTTTCGAACATCGCATCGCATGTGACGCTTGTTCATCGAAGAGACAGTTTGAGGGCCGAGAAAATCCTGCAGGACAAACTGTTTGAGAAAGAACGCCAGGGCAAAGTCAGCATTCTCTGGAACCATGAACTCTCCGAGGTTCTTGGCGATGAGACGGGTGTCACCGGACTTAAACTCAACTCGGATGGGTCCGACAAACAAATCGACGTGCACGGGGTTTTTATTGCTATCGGTCATCATCCAAATACCGATCTATTTGCTGGTCAGCTGGATATGAAAGATGGGTATATTCGCGTGATTGGAGGCGCCAATGGCAATGCCACTCAAACCAGTGTGCCAGGGGTATTTGCCGCGGGCGACGTGATGGATCACGTTTATCGCCAAGCCGTGACGTCAGCGGGCACGGGGTGCATGGCCGCGTTGGACGCAGAAAAATTCCTAGACTCGTTATAACCGCTATCGATTAGAGGGCTGGCTATCCAGTCCGCACAGGATCTTCAGCACCGACAGAAGTCATAAAACGAACTTTAAGCAGCAGAAGCGCCAACGCGATAAGAATCGATGGCAGTAGTACCGACAAAAAAATCGATCCAGTCGACATTCCTGATCCGACCAAGTAACCCGCGATAATAGGTGCGATGATTGCGCCGGTTCGGCCGATACCGATGCAGGTTCCGAGACCGAGTGTGCGAAGGTGCGTTGGAAAAGCTGCCACGGGAAGAGTGTACAAGCCTGTTAGGGCACCGCCCAGTCCGAAGCCAAAAACGAAAATAAGCGGGTACAAAGTGTATGTGTCGCTTGGTTCGATTATCGCGAACGAAAACACAGTAACTGAGCTCAGGATGAGCATCCCAGAGATAATCCGCTCAATGCTCATCCATGTGGTGAGGACAGATATTATCAAGGAACCAGAGATGCTTCCGAGAACCCAAATTGTCAGTGCGAACAGGGCTTGGTCCAATGCAAACCCGTCCGTCACAAGAAGCCCGGGCAACCACTTTCCAACGCTATAATTGGCCCAAAACATTGCGAAGAATATCGCCCATAACAGAATTGTCTTACCCGCCAGACCGGGCGCAAATAATTGTCTAAACCCGCCCGATAGGCTGGATGTCGCCATGTTGCTCACGACTAACTGTTCCAATGGCTGTAACCGTATTTGCGCTAAAGTTCGATTGATCTCCTTTAACGTCTCTTCAGTCGCGGAGTTTTGAGACGCTTTGAACTCCAAAGACTCCGGAACGAACAAGAATGCGAGGATCAAAACAACGCCTCCCATTGCTGATCCTGCTATGAAAAGAGATTGCCACCCAAACTGGGTAAACAAGGTCGGGGCAATGAAACCTGGAACAAGGCTGCCAACTGCGAAACCCATCGTGACCAGTGTGACTGTGGCGCTGCGCCTTCGCGCTGGTGAATATTCAGACGCCAGAATTGCAGCCGTCGAGATCACTCCACCGACCCCAAAACCGGTTGATATGCGTGCCAAAATCAGCTGAGGAACATCTGAAACAAATGCAGTCGCGAATGTAGAACAAGCGACCAGCAATATAGACGGAACAAAAATCGTTCTGCGACCATAGCGATCGCTCAAAGCTGACAAGATCACAGCACCTATAGCCATACCGACGAGCTCAGCCGACAGGATATAGCCCAACAATTCCGGAGGGATGTTCCAGGCTTTTGATATAATTGGAGCAGACATTGCTATGGCGATGACGTCAAAGCCATCCACAAAATTCGCCAAGAAGCAAATCAGAACAATCATAATTTGACGCGCAGAAAATTCGCCTTTGCCTATGCGCGCTTGGATTTCTGACAGTGAATCGGTTGAATTCGACATATCAAATTTGGCTCGGCATCTCGTCGACCAGTTGCTTGCGTAGTTCAACTTTGGCGATTTTCTCAAGATTGGCCCGGGGGAATTCATCAATGAAGCGGACTTCTCTCGGCCGCTTGAAATCTGCCAGATTCTGCTCACACGCTTCCAGTATTGATTTTTCCAGGCCCTTACCGGGCTCGACGGGAATGACAAAAGCAACCGGGATTTCGTTCAGAAATTTATCTGGCTTGGCGACCACCGCAACTTCCTGCACGCCCGGAACCGCCATGATCACTCGTTCGATCTCAGAAGCGGATACGTTTTCTCCCCCGACTTTCAACATATCTTTGCTGCGGTCGGCGAACTTGATTGACCCATCGGTCAGCAAGGTTGCACGGTCTCCGGTTCGGAAGAACCCGTCCTCGTCAAAGCTCTCTCGCGTCGCTTCAGGATTGTTCAAGTAATGATAGAAGAGACTGACCCCCGGAATACCTTTGATCTTGAGGTGGCCTGTTTCGCCATGTGCCACGGGCACATTATCATCATCGACAATTGCAATTTGATACAACGGAGATGGGCGCCCGAGGCACATTGGCGTATCTTCGTAATAGGTGGAGCTGACAATGCCGACCGATATGGTTTCGGTCATGCCCCACCAGCCGAGCGTGCGAACGCCAAACTCCTGGTCAATGTTCGGCGCCGTCAAACCAAGTCCCCAGCATCGGAAATGGTGATCTGGGATCTCCTGGCCACGGATCGCGTTTATGCAAAATGGGATGATCGAAACCCAGGTGCATTGATGTGCCATCGCGACGTCCCAGAACCGGCTTGCCGAAAACTTTGGTTGTAGCACCACGGTCGCGCCAACTTGTAAGGTCGCCAATACCGAACACGAAATTGCATTCATGTGGAAGAGGGGCAGGAAACATAAATGAATATCGTCCGATCCAAGCCCTTCATGAAAGGCGCTTGCTCTTGCCGCCCATAAGCCATTAGCGTGCGTCCAGACCACCCCTTTCGGGCGTGAAGTAGTGCCGGATGTATACATAACGGAAGACGGGGTGAGTGGACCAAACTCTTCCCGCTCGAACATGTCCATCTCATCCAAGAATGCCTCAAATGACTTATAGTTTTGAAGGCTCTGCGAAGCGGGTGCGCCGTCATTCTCCGTCTCGGTGACGGCGATCCATTTCAATCCGGGGCAGTGCTCGCGCAGAAGTTCGGCGAATTTCGGTTGCGTGATAGCTGCAACCGCGCCGCAGTTTTCTGCAAAATAAGCGATTTCATCGCCGGCCGACCGTGTGTTCGTGGTTACCGCGACCGCGCCGAGCCTGGCGCAGGCAAACCAACTCAGCAAAAACGCCGGACAATTGTCGAGATGGACCAATACATGATCGCCTCTTTTGATGCCATTGGCTTTGAGTCCATTGGCAACCGATCGCGTTAGGCGAGCAAACTCACTGTAAGAATACTCTTTGCTCTCGCCGTGAAACGGACGCCAAATCAGAAACGGTTTAGAGCCGCGTTCTTGCGCCTGTAGATCAAGCAAATCGGGAAGTTGCATATCTTCGAATGGGTGCAGCGACGTATCAGGCATTGTTCGGCTGAGCTTTCCAGAAAAGTTCTTCTTTAATCTACCATCTAGTTAATAAATCTGCCATACACAGTCAACGATCGATCACAAGTCGAGAGTTCTACATAGGGCTTCGACGCAGAATCTGTTGCAGACAAGAGGGCAAACACGCCATGACAGACTTACCAGTCTTCGAAAACGTAGAGCTCGATCGGCAGGGCCAAGTAGCGATACTGACTCTATCCAGACCAAAGTCTTTAAATTCACTATCGCTAGGGTTGATTGACGACATTCACGCCGCGCTCGATGCGATCGAGGCTTGGCGACCGCGTGTGCGGGCTTTGATCATTACAGGTGCGGGGAGAGCATTCTGTTCCGGGGGAGACATTTCGGCTCATCCCGAACGAGAAAAGGACGCCGAGCCAGTGGATCTGGAAAACGCCCTGAGGCGGTATTTCAATCCACTATTGTTCAGACTGCTGAATCTACGATTGCCATTTGTCAACGCCGTGAACGGCCCGGCTGCTGGGGCTGGTTGTCCACTCGCCCTGTGCGCAGATATTGTCATAGCGGGAAAATCTGCGCGATTTGAAAGTGGGTTCACCCGCATCGGGCTGATGCCTGATCTCGGTTTGACCTGGCTATTACCACTTTTGGTCGGGCGCGCGAGAGCTCACGCAATGATGATTCTTGAAGAACGTGTTTCAGCCGAACGTGCGGCCGAGTGGGGCATGGTATATGAGACGGTAGCCGACGATAGACTGCTCGAGCGTGCATTGGAAATCGCCGGTCAGTTATCCAAAAGTTCCGTTCCTGCGCTCGTCACAACTCGAAAAGCAATTCTGAGAGCTATGGGGACAGGCTTGGAACAAACCCTCGATAGCGAGGCTGAACAACAACGCGCGTTAGGATACAGCGGAGATTTCAAAGAGGGGATCGAGGCATTCTTCGAAAAAAGAAAACCTCTCTTCTCCGACTATTAGGCACTCGGCTGCCGCCCGCAATAATCTCGCCAAACTCGCGTTCGTGATGAATAGGTGCCCGTCCGCAGTCTGCACCCATGGTTATTTTAGATCGATACCCGCGTAGCCGTCCTCAGCGCAGTCGGTCAGGAATTTCCTATATTTCGGGTTGCCGCCGACATACCCCAAAGGTCTTTCAAATGGCTGATCACGGCCTTCGATATTATGATTGATCCCGCGAGAATAGTTCATAGCTTTTCGAATCAATAGTCTCTGCTGCGCCCGGGAGGCTTCTTTGTACCAAAATTCTTCTTGCTCGGGCTGGGCGTCAAACTCGCAAAAATCATGTTCGCGCATATAAATTAGAAACTCTGCGGCCCATTCCGAGCACATCTCAATCGCTCGGGGAAAATTGATTGCCGATCCGCCGCTTTGCGGGCCGACGGGGTGCAACAAGTTCGGAAAACCGCTGGTTAGCATCCCCATCATGGTTATTGGCCCTTCGTTCCACTTATCGGAGAGAAGCAATCCATTTTTTCCGCGAATCTCAATCTGGTTAAACGGTCCGATGCCGGCATCGAAGCCTGTTGCATAAACGATTATATCCAAATCAATCTTGCGTTCACTCGTTTCGATTCCGTCGCTGGAAACGCGTTTAATGGGTTCTTTCAAGAGCTGAACGAGGTGAACATTGTCCCGATTGTAGGCTTCATAGTATTGCGTCTCCAGTGGTACACGCTGGACGCCAAACCCATGGTCTGTAGGAATTAGAGCCTCTGCCGTGTCCGGATCGCTTACGCGGCCTCTGATTCTATCTGCTATATATTCTGACAGTTCAGCATTTGCGTCTTCGTCGATCCAAATGTCGACGAAGTTGCTTGTCAGGATTGTAAATCCAGGTTCGTCGTAAAGTCTATCCCACAGTTCCAAGCGTTCTTGGCGGCTGAGATCGAAGAAGCCCCTTCGATCGGGCTCGTGTTCAAATCCGCCAGGCGAAACGAGACAGCGCTGAAATATTTCGGGATACCTCGCTCTGATTTGTTCCATGTCATCTGCAGATACCTTGCGATTATTTAGAGGTGCGCACCAATTTGGACGGCGCTGAAAGACATAAAGCTCATCGACCTCGCTCGCGATCGTCTGGATCACTTGCACGCCAGTCGCGCCAGTGCCAATGACGCCTACCTTTTTGCCCTTCAGATCAAGAGGATCGTGCGGCCAATCGAACGTGTGGAAGGAGGGGCCTTGAAACGATTCCCGGCCATCTAGACGCGGATACGTTGGGACAGAGAGCGCACCCAGAGCGGTGATTAGATATTGGCAAGTTTTGATTGTTCCATCATCAAACTTCAGGATCCAGATGTTCTTACTTTCATCGAACGTGGCACTAAGAAGCTTTAGATCCAACAGGATGTGAGGTCTGAGCTCCAATCGTTCAGCGACAAACTGAGTATATTCATAATTATCAGGCTGGGCCGAAAACATTTCTTTCCAATCCCAGTCGTTCAAAATAGATTCGTTGAACGAGTACCCATATGTGTAGCTCTCTGAATCGAACCGACAGCCCGGATAGCGGTTGTTAAACCAAGTTCCTCCAACATCCGCATTTTTATCAATGGCCACCGCATCGAACCCTGCGTCCAAAAGCAGGTGGAGTTGGTACATGCCGCTCATACCTGCGCCAATAATCACAACTTCGTGGTGTTTCTTGCGGAGAAGCTTTTGTCGCGTATCACGCTCAAGCGGGGTGTGCACATTCATTCGGCCAGTTCCATCTATTTCACGCTTTCGCTGTCGCATCGAGATCGATGTCATATCACGAAGTCGCAATCACGATCCATAAATTGATCAAAAAATTAATTTATGCAATAGGCATCATCGCTCAAGCAGCGAGCCGTTGCAAAAAAATCATATTGAAAAGACAAGCAATGCGATGAAATCGTTTGGCTAAATTGTCGCGCCAACGATATCCGCAAATTGACTGTTGAGTAGAAAATCGATCGAGAGAAGCGTTTGCGGGAGGTGGAAATTGTTGGTGGCAAGTCTGAATCAAAAGAGTGGAGATCTTTCAATCGATTTAGAAAGCAGGCCGGTGCCCGTTCCGAAGCCAGGGGAGGTGTTGGTGCGGGTTCACGCTTCATCTCTGAATTACCATGACAGGTCCGTCGCGAAAGGGATTTTGCCGACGGAAAGCGGCAGAATCCTGATGTCTGACGGTGCCGGTGAAGTCGTAGAATTGGGGGACGGCGTAGACGGGATTGAAATAGGCAATCGAGTAGTTTCAACCTATTTCCCAAATTGGATTTCCGGTTTGCCAACCTTGAGAAATCGATATGGTATCTCAGGAGAACACGTTGATGGATTTGCAGCCGAGTATGTTGCAAAACCAGCTGAGTGCTTTCTGCCTATGCCAAAACAATTTTCCTACCGCCAGGCATCCACCCTCCCTTGCGCAGCGGTTACAGCTTGGAACGGTTTGTTTTCAAACCGACCTTTAAAACAAGGAGATTGGGTGCTGATACAGGGAACTGGAGGCGTTTCACTCTTCGCGCTCCAATTTGCGAAAATGATTGGTGCCAGAGTTATCGCTACATCGTCCAGCGAGGAGAAACTACAAAAGCTACTAGAGCTCGGTGCAGATCATGTCCTCAATTACCGAACCGATCCGAAATGGGGACGAAAGGCGTATAAATTATCGGGGGTTCCAGGTGTCGCCAAGGTAATCGACGTTGGCGGGGCTAACACTCTGGGCCAATCAATAAATGCTTGCGCCTTAGGCGGAGACATCGCGATGATTGGTGTGCTTACGGGAAGATCAAGTGAACTCTCGACCCTGAAAGTTATGGAAAAGAATTTGACCATCACAGGAATATCCGTGGGTCATCGACAACATCAGATCGACATGATGGCAGCTATAGAGCTGAACGGATTGGAGCCTGTTTTGGATCGCGACTTCCCGCTGGAAAATATATCCTCCGCATTCGCGTACCAATCCAGCCAGAGACACTTTGGGAAGATTACGCTGAGTTTGTCATGATCGGCATGCCGTGTGGAAGCCGACTTGATGGCTCGGCCTTCGTTTGCGTGACATTCACGAGATTGAACATCCGCCTCCAGCGATGAGCGATCGCGTCACTTCTTTCGTTTTCGCTTTGGCGGTTTTACGAAACCCTCAAATATCAATCGCTCAACGGCTCTCAGGGCGCTGAAATGATTAGAGTTGCTAGCTTCAATTGAGTGCTGGGTGAGGCCCAAGGTGAGCACAGACAGTATGTTTCGAACGGCAAGCGCGTCTTTCGAGTTTATCTCGCCCGTTTCAATTCCAATTTGTGTCATCTCACGAAACAAATTGCGCCACCGATCGTCTGAAATTGCGCCGCTCAATTCGGGATTGCGGCGCGCTTCACTGCGGACAATGGCATTGAACTTAGATTGATTTGGTTGTTCGATTAAGAGCGTTTGGAAGGCATCGAACAAGAAGGCCACTGAGTCACGAAATGTGGGCTGCTCTACAACGGGCTGGAGTTGCCGCAATATTGTGTCCTGAGTTGACTCATGGGCGGCCATGAACAGATCGCGCTTATTGTCAAAATAGTGGTAAATCGTGCCCGTCGTTAGGCGTGCTCGTTCAGCGATCAAACGGTTGGCTGTTCGTTTGTAGCCGAACTCTCCAAAACAATAGAGCGCTGCATCGAGGATGTTTTGTCTCGTTTTTTCGCTTTCCTCTACCGAGGGACGACCGGCGCCACGACGACGAACTTGGCGGACCTGCGCACTTGTGCTCGACTGACTCTTCATTTCAATCCTCCGCGATAGGGCGGCAAGCGCCTTTTGCTGCGTTCCACCCGATACCCGTCGCGCTTAACAAAGCTAGAAGCGACAGTAGTTCTGAGCCTCCGATCCGTCAAACACGGTCTCATAAACTCCATCTAGTTTTTGTATGTATACTCGGTTGATTTTTCGTGAGCCATGCGCCCCTTAAATCGGTCATTTGGTTAATAGAAAATTCAGAATGTGATCCAGGAATACTCGAGCCGGATGTACGAGAGTGCCTTTCTGTGATTTCATGAAGCCCATATTGATAAGTAACTTTGATCACTGGATGGGTCGCCGCTTCTAACGGATTATTGGGCACGATATCGAGTCTTTTGAAAAGCAAGAATTGACTCACTAATTAAAAAAAAGTAGTCGACATGAAATGGAGGATTTAATGAGCACACCACGCCAAACACAGCTTTGGATGTATGAGCGAATGATACGCAGCCGCTACATGGAAGAGCAGCTCATTCCGGTCTATTTCCAAGACAAGCTTCCGGCCTTCGACATGAGAAAAGGACCATTGCCAGGCGAAATGCATTGGTCATTTGGTCAAGAGCCCGTAGGAGCAGGCGTCTGCGCGTGTCTCGGCCCAGATGACGTGCTAACGACTGCTCACCGCCCCCATCATATTGCGATTGCGCGCGATGTGAACCTGAAGAAGCTTGTCGCCGAACTCTTGCAAAGAAAGTCGGGCCTTAGTGAGGGCCGGGGCGGGCATATGCACCTCTATGATGCTTCGGTGAACTTTTCCTGCTCATCAATTGTCGGCGAAAGCGTAGCGCCGACAGCAGGGATGGCTTGGGCGAAAAAGCTGCGCGGCGAGCCAGGCGTTGCTGTCACCGTTATTGGCGAAGGGGCCGTAAATCAAGGCTCATGGCATGAAGCCATGAACATGGCGGTGCTCTGGAAAGTGCCGTTTATTTGTGTGATTGAAGACAACTATTATGGCGTGACTGTCGCCAAGCATGAATCGACTTCTATTGCGCGCAATAGCGACCGTGCTCCTGCATACGGCTGCGCAGGTGAATACGTTGAAGGCAACGATGCTGATGCCATAGCCGAAGCGATGGGCAGGGCGGTCGACCGTGCAAAGGCGGGCGAAGGGCCCACAATCCTCGAAATCCAGACCGCGCGCCTGATGGGGCATTTCGCTGGCGATCAGGGCGTCTACATTCCCGAACAAATCAAAAATGAGTATTTCGTCGATGCGTTGCCAGCCTATCGCGAGCGCTTGCTCGCGGGTGGTAGCAGTGAGGCGGATATCGCCGCCCTCGAAGAGAGCGTGAAGGCTGAAGTAAAAGACGCGATCGATTGGGCTCTCAATGAAGATCATATCGAGCCGGAAGCCGCGCTCGAGAAAGTCTTCGCTTGAGCAGGGAGGGATAAGACATGAGCACCGAAACACTAGATCAAGATCGTATTCTCACTCCAGGCCGGGCCGGGCGCGAAGCTGTCATGTGGGAAATGAAGAACAGCAAAGACGTCTTCTTTTTGGGAGAAGATGTGGTCCACTTAGGCGGCGTCTATAACACTGCGACCGGTCTTGCTGAAGAATTTCCTGGTCGGGTGATTGATACACCGATTTCAGAGGAGGGCTTCGTCGGTATGGCCGCCGGGGCTGCGATCATGGGCATGCGCCCAATTATCGAGATTGCATTCTCCGACTTCCTTCTGGTCTGCATGAACCCACTCGCAAACTACATTGCCAAGACTCACTATATGTCAGCCGGGCAGCTTAAAGTTCCGCTCGTGCTTCTTTGCGGTGAAGGCGGTGGCTACAATAATGGTGCAGAGCAATCGCAAAGCATTCACGGAACGCTTGCGCATTTCCCGGGACTGAAAGTTGTGGCGCCTTCCAATGCCTATAACGCCAAAGGGCTCATGCATGCGGCCATTCGCGATGATAATCCGGTGGTTCTCATGTACAATAAGGCGACCATGGGGGTCGGCTGGCTTGGGCCGGCAATTCCTACCATCATGACAAAAGTGCCTGAAGACGATTATACGGTGGCCTTGGACAAAGCCGAAGTCATGCGCCAAGGCAAGGACATCACGCTTGTGGGTGTTGCCTGGACCGTCCACCAATGTCTCCAAGCGGCGGATGAGCTAGAGAAAGACGGTATTTCCGCCGAAGTCATTGATTTGCGCTCTTTGTCGCCCATCGATTACGACACGATCGTCACCTCTGTTCGGAAGACAGGACGTTTGATCGTCGCGGATGAGGATTATAGCAGCTACGGAATGACCGCTGAAGTCATTACGGGGTGTGCTGAGCGCGACATTTCCATGTTCAAGGCCGCGCCACAGCGCGTCGCCTATCCAAATGTTCCGCCGCCTGCCGGCCGGACGATGGAGAATTATTGTTTGCCAAGCGCGGACAAAATCGTCGCCGCAGCAAAAGTGGCGGTGTCCTAATTGATCGCCGTTGGAACTAACTGGGCAAGGGGCCCGAAGAAACGAAAGACTTTGCCGAGCAACTCCCTCGGACTTTAAAAGAGGACTGGATATAATGAGCAATACAGCAATCATTCTCGGGCAGGACATGTGGGATAGCGATGATGATGGCGTCGTGACCACATGGCTCTACTCAGACGGCGCGCTTGTTAAAGAAGGCGACGTAATCGCCGAAGTTATGGTTGAAAAAGTAGAGATGGAAGTGGTGGCACCGGCCAGCGGAACGCTCAGGATTTCTGCAAAAGCCGAAGACGTCGTGTCCAAAGGTGGTTCCATCGGTCACATAGAATAATCAGAGCGATCGAGATGAGTGCTCCCACAATCGTCAAGCTTACCGGTCTGCGCGGCATGGTTGCCCGAAAGATGGCGTCCAGTCTGCAGGAAACCGCTCAGCTTTCATTCTTTACCGACTGCGACGCGACCAACCTTGTTGCCACACGACAAGCCTGGAAAAACGCGGGAGAAAAGGTTGGCTATGAAGATTTGATCATCGCTGCGCTCGCACCACTTTCGAAAGAATTTCCCAATTTCAATGGCTTCGAGACGGACGACGGCGTTGTTCAGTCGGATGCTGTCCATGTTGGATGCGCGATCTCGGTGGGCGACGCGTTGATGGTTCCCGTAGTCCGGGACTGTCAAAGTGCGAGCATACTGGAAATTGCTGCAAACCGTCGTGACTTGGTTGAACGAGCTAGGTCCAAGAAATTGGCTGTGTCGGATATGTCCGGTGGCACCATTACAGTGTCAAATCTCGGTCTGACACGAGTCGATCATTTTACCCCGATCTTGAATCGGCCCCAGACTGCCATAATCGGCCTCGGGCGTATCAAAAAAGTCCCGGTCGTTGATGAGGTCACAGGCGATATTGTGGCGCGTGAACAAATGGGACTTTCCGTCACCGTGGATCATCGCTTGATCGATGGCCAACCCGCCGGAGAGTTCTTGTCCGCCTTGGCGAACGCTATCGAGTCCAATTTGACCGCGCCTTAGAATGCCTGCCGGCACATGGGTAGCGTACTACTTGAACGGGAACATTTCGAGGAATGGAAGGTCGCGTTTTACGACATCGGCAATGCCGTCGGCGAGGATGTTGTATACGTGGATGAGACCTGCCTGAGCTGCAGCTTCTTCGTCTTCGCTCAATGCATACCATGTGCTGTGCCAATGAAGGCGAGTTTTGTTTGTTCCAGCGGCCTCAATCCGCATAGTCGCTGAATAATCCTTAGCCGGAATCTGCAATCCGACAGGAACAGAGTATGTCAGGGTTCTGTTAGCTATATCCCGATCGATCAAAACCTCCCAGACGGGGTCAGCTCCCTCTCTGTGTATAATACGAACCGTTCCGGGCATACCATTTCCGAATACTTCGAGACGGTGCTCTGCTGGCAACCAGTCCAGGCAGTCAAATTTGCTCAATAAGGCCCATACTCGATCAGCTGGGGCCTCTAACTCGCGAACAAAGAATGTGCTTTTCATAACGGTTGAAACTCAAAATGTGTGAGATGAAACATGCTGCGATAACTAAACCGCAATCTGAGACTTAATTCAATTGAGTGGTTAAAATAAGTGTCTTTATGAAGTAAGAAGAACACACAACGAAAGTGTCACTTCGATCCATATCCAAGGCTGCGAAGAAACCGATATGACTGCAAGGAGGCGAATGTGATTGGCGACAAGATTGAGGTAAATATTGCTGGAGGTCTAGATATAGAGCTCCCGAACATGACACGCGTTCGCCAGAAATTTGCGACCACGAAAATTGGTTCAGTCGCGGGCACCGTTCAGGAGCAGTTCGCACAAACCGAAATCCAAGATCTTGTCAAACCTGGAATGCGTATCGCCGTTGGATGTGGGTCACGCGGAATTGCAAACATTTCCGAATGTGTCGGCGAGGTAATCTCTCAATTGAAGGCGCTTGGCGCGGAGCCATTCATCATTCCCGCCATGGGCAGCCATGGCGCGGCGTCCGCGGAGGGACAGATTGACGTGCTCGAGAAACTCGGCGTCTCGGAAGCTTCCATGGGATGTCCGGTAAAGTCGAGCATGGAGGTTGTGGAACTCGGCCGGCTTTCGAATGGTATGCCGGTCTATTTCGACAAGTATGCGGCCGAAGCCGACGCCGTAGCGCTAGTCTGCAGAGTGAAGCCGCACACCCATTTTAGAGCTCCGATTGAATCGGGCATCATAAAAATGCTCGCGATTGGAATGGGAAAAATCGCCGGAGCAACGGCCTTTCATAGTTATGGCATGGACACATTCATTGATACGCTGCCTGAAGCCGGCGAACTGATCATGGCGAAAAATAACTTCCTGTTCGGTGTCGCGATGGTCGAAAACGCATCGGACGAAACGGCTCTTGTCGAGCTCGTCCCTGGCAAAAGTGTGCTCACGCGAGAGCCTGAATTGCTCACCCTCGCAAGGGAGTTGATGCCCAAGCTCCTTTTCGAGGAGATTGATGTCCTGATTGTAGACCGGATTGGGAAGAACATAACCGGCGCCGGAATGGACCCAAATATCATTGGACGATCTAACCGTTTTGTCGAATGGGAACGCAAGCCGATCATTCACAAGATTGTTGCACTTGGTCTGACAAAAGCGACAGATGGCAATGCTGCGGGAGTCTCATACGCGGACGTAACGACGATGCGCCTGTATCGAGATTTCGATCCGGCAAAGACCTACGCCAATGTGATCACCGCAGCTTTACTGGATGGCGCGGCAATTCCGATGATCATGAACACTGACCGCGAAGCGGTCCAATTAGCGACAAAAACTCTGCTCAATACCGAACCCAAAAAGGCCAAAATAGTTCATATCGCCAATACGCTTGAGATCGTTGAAATTGGTGTATCCGAAGCGCTCATGCCGATGGTGAACGAAAACTCGTCTCAATTCGAAATCGTCGGGGCACCCGCCGCGCTTGACTTTGATCAAGACGGAAGTCTTGCGCGAATGGCAAGTCATATTGAGTAAGGGGACGGGCGTTGCCTAAGCGCCTGTTCTTGACGACCACTCATGGAGCGAAATCTACTGGTCCGCTATCGCCCACAATGGCTCAGCGAGCCGGGCATTTGCGGCTTTGTACTCGTCGGGCATGGCGCGCATCATAGATCCGATCGTTACAAGGCCGGAGAACGCTGCGAGTTTTAGGAAGTACTCAAAGTCCTGAAGCCTTCGACCGATCAGAAATTCATATCTCGTGATGAGCGCCGCTGTCGTCGGAATCGTTTTTTGAACTTCCGCAGGTGAGGCAATTCGGCAATATTCATTGTACGTGCATTGCGCGCCAATATCGAACGACGGATGAATGATCCCCGACATCTCCCAATCGATTACGGCGACAAGTTTGGTGCCTTTGAACATGTAGTTTGCAATGTTTGTATCGCCGTGAACCAAAGTATAATCGTCCGCATGATAGCCTGGCTGATTGTCGATGAGCCATTTCTTGAAGCCAGCAAGGCGATCTCGATTCGGGTATCTCGCCCACTCCACGGTTTTCCAGTACCAGTTGAGGTGCTTTTCAATCAGAGTACGTCCTTCGGCTCTGGTCGCGTGCTTCTCGAGTCCGAGTGCTTGCCAGTCCACACTGTGAATCTCGCCTAGTGCAATCAGGATTTCATCCTGCATGGCTGAGCGGTCCGCGTCACTGGATTCGAAAAAGAATCCACTGGCATAAGCGTTCGCATCCGACACTTCACCGTCGACCCGCTCCATGATGTAACCCGGCTGCGGCAGGTGCTTTTTTGTTGTTTCGAAACAGATCACATTTGGGACGCGCAGCCCGGCGGAATGTAATTGCCGATGAATATTGTACTGCCCTTCGATATCATAGTCGGCGAACAACCTCAGATCGTTTTGATACGGTGCGAAGCGCAGGACTAAATCACTCTCGATTCCATCCATGTTCGCGCTGAACATAACGATGCCACTGGACGTGCCAGCTTTCTTACTTCCACCGTCAATATTGTAGACTTCAACAGATTGCGCCTCGGTTTGATCTCGAAGAAGCGCTTCAAGTTGATCTTTCTGGACGCTATCGATGCGCGGCTTCATGATCTCCGCAACGGATCCGACCATGCGTTCTTCATCGCTCGTATTTTTTGGCATGCAGTCCTCGGAGTTAAACGGTTTTTGGCGAAAACTCTGTTCCATTACTGGCGCCGGTGAGGGCAGTAGTTTTTCCATCAAACCGCTCTGTTATTACTTTACTCCATCTGATTGATAGCGTTGCTGCAATGTCGGGAATGCCGTTCCCGGTCCTTCGGCCATGCGAGCTTCAATTTTCTCGGCAATCTCTTCCGGATTTAGTTTGGTAGTATCAAGGACGAGGTCGAAACAATCATTTTCATATGTTGCTTCATAGAACCAAGGCGTCATTCGTTGCAGGATATCCGCGAAGACTTTCCCCGGATCGTCCGAGCCGGTGACATCCGCCATTTGGTCGGGCATATTTTCGGTGCTTCTGGTCGCCAGACGCTCCATCAAAACCTCATAGGGCGGTTTGAGCGCGACAAACAGAACAGGCAATCCTTTAAGGCGGCGTACACAGTCTTGCAGGATCGGCGGGTCCAGAAACATGAAATGGTCAATCGCAACATTCTGGCCAAGCCGTGATGCTGATGCAATCATTTCATGAAAGGCCTCGATCGTCTTCCAGGCGACATCTCCAAACTTGCCAACCAGTGCCGCGTCCGGAGCTGTTGGGTCCTTCGGCTCGAAATGGAATCCCAGTTTCGCCTGATCGCCCAACATTGAATACTTCGCTGGCACCATTGTGCCGAACAAAGTGTCGAACCCAAACATCAAATAGGGGGAAGGGCTTCGTTTCGTAAACTCCGTAATTGTCGTTGTCTTGCCTGCACCCGAAGTGCCCGTCACAATCAGGATTTGACCGCTCATTAAATGCGCCTCCTTTTGCCCCACATGATCTCTTGGTACGTTGGGCTGGAAAATATCAACTGCTCAATATATTAATGGGCGAGATCAGTAGAAAATGCAAGCCGGAGTGAGTGTGTTCAGTGGGCGCGATCGGGGAAGACGAGATTAGCGAAACCCGTACCGGTCTCACCGTCCCAGGCGTAGCGCAAGCCCGCATCGTAATAACACAGCGACGCTCCATCTGAGACCCGTCCAGGAACCTGCTCAGACGGCTCCAGAATAGAAATGGGCAAGCGATCTTCGATTGTTCCGGTAATGTTATGGGTCCCGTGGTCCGTTGAGAGTCGAATGGCTATCAAGTCCTCTCGTTCGGGATGCTTAAGCGGCGAAAGGTCTTCGATCTTCGCGTCGAGCAATTGACCGTCTTGCACAACGTGCGCACTGTCAAAGAACCTTCCGTCGGGTGTTGCGGCGCGGATAACTGAAAAGGACCGTCCAGATGGAAACTGTCCATTGAACCATTGCGCCTCTCCGGCAATGCCTGAGTTTCGTAGACCATAAGAATGATCTCTGAGGCCCAAACCGTCCAGTTTATAAGCCCGGTCCACCAAATTGAGTTCGCCTCGAAAAGAATAAGCTTGTTCATAATGAGCGGTCGACCACGCGCCATCGTTTTGATCGGCTGCGAGAGTCCAGGCCGGTCCATGCGCCTGACATTCGAGGACGAAACGCGCAGGTTGCCAAACGCCATCGGAAAAGGCTTCGGTCATCAATTTTGAGATCGGGACCTCTCTCACGGCGCCGTCAAATCTGACCCGCCAGGCTTTGAATGGATCTATGCATTCTATGCTTAGCCCGTTTGCAGATGGGTTTTTGGGATCTGTGTTTATGCCATACGATTTCCCGACCAGCGCAGTTTCGGGATCAAGTTTGATAATGATCAGTTCCCGCCAGAGTGATCTATTTTTCTGATTGCGTTGAAAATGCGTGAAGAACGAAATCTGGTTCTTATTGCATGTGCTCCAATGACCGAAACTTTCACTCCATAGTGGGTCATGCTCATCGGGTGTATGAACCAAATCTTCTGCCGCGGGAGGGGAGGCAAAGTTCATGAACTCAGTTATCCAAGTTAGAGTAACAACCGGGCGCTCGATTATGGAGCATCGATAAGGCCGGCGCCGAAAATGTACGGCGTGCTCCCGGCAAGAGAAATCGGTGCTTTGATATCGCCTTGCGACAGATGCCGGTGAAGGCCGATAATGACATCAGCTCCAGCGCAATGCCCATGTTCGGTCCCAGTGACCATAATATTCTCTGGCTTGACGCCCGCAATCTCGCCAATCATCTGAACTATATTCACCGAGATTTGGTTGACCAAGAGATGATCCGGATCAACGCCAAATCTTTTTTTCATTCGAGCGAAGGCTTCTGTGTATCCAGCGCGATACTCTGTCGAAAGCTCGAGGCCCTCTGGAACATGAAGCACGCGTTTCCCAGGATTCTCGCCTGGCGGCGCTGCAGGATATCGAGTCCCGCCATATTGTATAAGGACCGTCCCGTTCAGGTGCGGTTTAGAGACGAGCTCAACACCATGGAAACTCGCGCGTGATGGCCCATTGCGATTGAGAGATACGATAATTGCTCCGGCGGCATCTCCGAACCCCCACAATTTGTTGCTGCCAGGATCGCCGCGATCAATGGATTGTGACGTGCGTTCGGCAACAACGATCGCTGCGTATCCGCCACCCCGCATCGCCAAATGAGACATGATCATATCTAGTCCCATTATCGTTCCGGCGCACCCAGCTGTTATATCTAGGGTCCAGCAGCTTTCGCGCGCACCGGTCAGGCGTGCCCATTCGGACGCCATGGACCATGATGGCGGATAATCGCGAGACATGCCGCAAGAGAGAATAAAGTCCAGATCCGATGACATTATTTCTGCGTTTTCGAGGGCGGCCGTTAGGGCTGCCGCGCCCATATTCCCAGGGTGGTCATCGTCGCTGGCGAGGCCAACATTTGGCCAATCATTGTAGTCACCCAATTCGGTGCCAGCCTCCTTTGCGAGGTCAGCAACGGATCGAGACGGCGGTAGGAAAATCCCCGTTCCCATAATTGACAAAGTCTGGCTCATAGTCACCTTCAGCTTGATCGGTATTTCATTTTGGGAGGGAGCGAGACGTTAAATCACGCCTCGCTCTTACTGCTTTAGCTCTCCCCATCCAGGAGTGCGATAGCCGCTTCGACTAATTGTACGGCTCTGTCGTTGATCTCATCATCCGTAATCATTTGCATCGGATGATTGAGGGTGATCGACGGCATTGGTCGATCAGTCGGATAGTACGCCATTGCACGATCGAGTTGATCGGCGAATGGAATAGTCAACACTGCAATTCCTGCGGCGCCACGACGTTGGAGTAAGATTGAGTCAAGCGAACTGCCCGACGAACAACTCCCTCAGTCGGACACCCCGCAGAGGATCAAACCCGTATTTGTCGCCAGATCGTTGAGCATTTCATCCGGCATCTCTTTGTTTGCGAGCGGTTTGATGCGGATTTCGTCTTCCACGTCTACGCCTCGTTCCCGAAAGATGATTTGGGCACGCTTCAGGATGGCCATCGAATTAGGCTTCTTATTATCGACCAAAACAACACGCCGTTCTTTCGGTTTGCTGACAACAGTGATTGGGTCGGGCGTCGGTCGCGGAATCGGATCGACTAGGAGTTCGCAGGAGACATCTCCGCAACTCGCAATCTTTTGTGTTGGGATATCAATTGTTGTCATGCAGATACCTCGCTTTTTGAGCTAATAGACGACCGCTTCCGGCCAGTTGGGGAAGAAACTTCAGTAGACGATCTTTCTTGAAACGACTTCTAGAATGCCGGCCCAGAATGGGATTACGGCTGAAAACCGTCCGCCATCGATCCCGGTTTCAATAAAGGTGAGCCGATCTATGGAGCCGAGCGGGGAGCGCATTGTTCCCCATTCAACATTTGATTCTGGGACCGGATTCTTCGGAATGCGTCCCATAACGGCGAGTTCCTCGGTCGACATGCGGGCTTGGTCGAACAAGAACTGGCGCGCTTCTTCTCGCGTATATTGAGATGAAACCAGATCCATATGATCCGGTGGAAGCACGACCAAGTTGCCGCCATAATGCCAATAATAGCTGGTCGCGCCCGCATGTCCGATGCAATCCGCAATTGTCAGCAAGACAGATTCACCCGTTTCGCCGTAATGATTGTTCACACTATTGGGGGCTTCTGCGGCAACAACGCTCACAACTGAGTCTTCCTCTTCGAAGCCGTGTTGCGTGTGATACGCGCCCCAGATGGTTTTCGGGTGTTCGGCCACACAATAAGAGTATCGCCCGGGATGTCCGATGGTGCCGTGGGTAGTCAGAACGCCGCCGCCGCGACCACAGAACAATCGAACCATATTGGCAAATCGCCCGATCGTTGCGTTAGCCCGGTTCGTGGCGCCAAGTGGATTGGCCCCATATGCGAAGCCGAATTTTTCAACTGCCGGACCGCTAACGATAACCAGAACGCCGGGGCCTCCTGTCGTTACTTCGGTGCCGCTAATATGCGCTTGCGGGTCTAGAAGACATTCAGACAGAGCTTTGATGACCGGCGCATATTCGATTTTGCATCCAGACATTACTGCGGTCGCCGCAAGATGTTCTGCGCGGACCTGAAGGTTCTGATTCTCGATTTTGCCGACCACATCCGAGGCGCTCCAGCCGATCGCCTCAAGCATTTCATCGACAAGGCTTCCGTAAGGCGGAATCACGGGTAGGCCATCGGTCCACCCATTTTCCATGCAATTCATGATGTCGTCGACAACTTCCAGCGTCATAACTCGCTTCAACCCAGTTCTGTTGACATGGTCTACAATCTAATAAATCTATCAGAAGGTCAATAAATTTGAAAGGGTGTTTTGTTGAGCGCGTTTCAGACCGGATTTTGGCGCCTGAGCACGTCCCATATTGGACACAACATGGCGTCATCGCTTCAATAGGATTTTGTAGATCGCGGCGGCTCTTGAAGTAGGGCTTTCAACCGAGATCAGGACGCAGACAATAAACCGGTGAATTAAATAGAGTTTCCAATTTGCCAGTCTTCAAGTTTCTTGCCGGCATTTTCGGCGACTATCTGATGATCAGAATCTGAACGATCGAACTGATGAGGCCTACAGCAAGATACTAAATACGCAGGAGCACACTATGACCCCTTCAACATCCGACAGTAATAGCGAGCTTCTTTTCAGGCACCCCGACAATCCAGAAAACTTGAATGCCATGGATGATAGCATGAAGGAGGTGTCTGAGACCTTGCATCCACTTGGTGAAGTGATCACCGGTCGGGGGTTGAATGATGGAACGGTGGTTGAATTTGGTGGGATTGAATTTCCCAACATTCTCATTCCGGCGCACCTATGCACGAGCGATGTGTATGCAGTTGTGAGCTGGGACGCGCATCGTGAAATGTACATGAAGCCCAAGGTCTTTTCTTCGACTGTATTCGAAGAAATGACGAGTGATTTTTGGGGACCTGCGCTCTCCCCGCTGGATGCTCCCGAGCATACAAAGTACAGAAAGATCATGCAGCTTGGCTTTATGCCGAAATACATCCAAGCCTATGAAGAGACGATTATTCGCCCAGTCCTTGAGCGGCGATTGAACGCGCTCCATCCGAATGGAAGTGCAGATTTAGCGCGTGAGCTTCACGCCTTTTATCCGTTTGAGATTGTCGGTCGGATCGCGGGGTTTGACGTTGAGAATATTGAATTTGTAGCAGCGTGTTTCAATCGCATCATGCAGGGTAATATCGATCCAGCTGATGCTATGAAGGCAGGGCAAGAATTACGACAATATACCAATAATATGATCTCAGCGCGTCGACATGCGCCTAAGAATGATACGATTTCAGCGATGCTGACCGCTAAAGTAGATGGTGAGCACATTCCAGATGATCGATTGGTTGGACTTACTAACAATCTGATGATTGGGGGTGTCGATACGACCTATAAACAGTCGGGTAATCTCATCCATGCTCTGTTTTCCAACCCTGATCAATTTGAACGATTGAGAGCGAACCGTGCGCTCGTCCCGGCTGCTATTGAGGAATCCCTGCGATATGAAGGCGTGGGTGGCATCACAGGGCGTCTAACGCTCGAGGACACCCAGCTGAAAGGGGTTCACATTCCAAAAGGCAAAGTTGTTTTTACCTTTCATGGCGTTGCGAACCGAGATCCGCGCCGATGGGAAAATCCAAACAAATTCGATATTGAACGGGAAGCAAAATCACATATGCAGTTCGCGAATGGCCCCCACGTCTGCATCGGACAGCACTTGGCACGTCTGATGCTGAGCCATTACATAAATTTGCTGATGGATAAGTTCGATGGTCTTCGTTTGGACCCGGACAAGCCGCGGCCAAAAATCACTGGGTGGGCGCAAAGAAGCCCGCTTTCGATTCCTGTTCTTTGGAACCCTTGAGGTCAAAACGGGCATCCTCATGTAACCAAAAAAAGGTCAGCGCGCGATCGGCGCACTGACCAAGAGACAAGGTCATTTTAAAAAAATCTCTCGTCCGGGAGGAAGCTTGGCGATCCTAGTCTTCGTTCAAGTACTCATCATAGGTCTTGTGAAAATGGCGAACGCGGCTCTCTTGGTAGCTGCCAAGCGTTATACCGCGTTTGCGAGTCGCCTTAAGGCCTTTGGTAAGACGAAAGAGGTTTGGCATGTCCTGATCCACAATCAGACCGTACACACCCATCTCGGGTTGATCTTCCCACTTTTCGTCCGGCCCGATGCGGTTTTCCTTAGCAACCGTATACTCGCGACCGTCATCAGGGATTGGGTGCAGGAACCAAATTTCAAATAGCGCTTGGTCGGGTGAATCGTTCCATGGACGGAAACGATACATCAGAGGGGCGAACGTCGTGCTCCAGATTGTGAAATTCGGGAAAATGTTGTTTTGAGCTTGGTCGAGCACGTCGAAGTTTGTCGCTTTGCTCAAATCCACTCCATAAAGTTCAGAGAGCGCTTTTCGATTGAAGTCCGCTAAAGCATCGCGTGCGCGCTCACCATCTTTTAGCTTCGGTCGCATTTCCTCGGGCACGCGGCGGAGCATAACATCCACCGTTTTCTGCTCATCTACTTTGTGCGCGACATAGTGGCTTGGAACCCCATCTACCAATAGGAGCCTATTGATATGACGGCTCTCAGGGAAAACGTCATATTGAATTTTTGTGTCGCATGAGAACGCAGCGATCCCCTCGGCCGAAGGCCAATTCTTTTCGTCCTTTTCGTAGTGCGTTTCGGCCACATGGTAGCCTTCAATGAAGGCTTCCTGGACGACTTTCCAATTGCAGGGCACCACTTGAGAAACATGCACCGCTTTGTAGCGGTTTTTCATGTCTTCTTCCGAAACAAGGTCTGGAAGAATTTCTAGATATTCTCGAAGAGGGGCACAGTCATCATCGAGGTTGATGAAGACGAACCCTCCCCATGTGTCCACTTTCACAGACGGCAGATTAAAGCACTTCTTGTCGACGTGACCGAAATCCCACTCTCCTGGTACCCATCTCAATGTACCATCCAAGGCCCACGTCCAGCCGTGATAGGGGCATCGGAATTCTTTCTTGTGTCCGCAGTCTAGCGCCAGGGCATTTCCGCGGTGCAGACAGGCATTAACATATGCCGTGATCTCATCTTCTGCCGTTCTTGTGACGATGATGCTGTCATCGCATATGTCATAGACATAGTAGTCACCAACGTTGGGAATCTCCTCTTCTCGGCACGCGACCTGCCAAGTTTTTTTCCAGATCTTCTCTTTTTCCAGCTCGTGATACTCTCGCGTCAAATATCGATCGATGTCGATATCTTGGTTGCCCATATCGTACCAAGACACGCGGCGCTCGGATTCGTTCGGAGGGATCGTATCTTTTGAGATTATGGATTGGACCGTCTCACCGGGCCCGAGATCGATGTCAGGATAGTCTTTATCAACATCGCTCTTAATATCGTCTGCCACAGCGAGTCCTCCTGTTTCATGCATTCCCGCTGCGCTCGGATGCCGCAGAAGGTGTTTTCTGGATTGCTAAATTAATCGCATGTTATATTTATCTGCTTCTACATGCAATGCGACAAAACTTCAATGACTGTATCGTTTTCAAAAAGCAATTTTGGGCTGACTTCCTTGAGTCCGCTTCGCGTCGCTCGCTTGGCTATTAACAAACGCACTCTGTATCGAACAAATTTTGAATGAGAAAGATGATGGGTCGCGTTCAACCGAACTCACTTAGGACATCAACATGACCACACCGATCGGCATAACGGATGAGAATTTTGAACAAGAAGTATTGTCTGTAGAGGGGCCTGTTTTGGTCGACTTCTGGGCTGAATGGTGCGCGCCTTGCAAAAAAGTGCTGCCAATCCTCGAAGAGGTTGCAGCTGAGTGCTCAGACCGGTTGAAGGTGTGCAAATTGGATGTGGACGCAAACTCACTAATACCAGGCAAGCTCGGCGTGCGGGGATTGCCCACTCTAATCCTATTTGAAAACGGACAGATAAAATCAAAAACTACCGGGATCCTATCTAAGGGGCAGCTTTTAGATTTTATCGACTCGGACGCATAGTTCGCGGCACCCATGGGCCAATTGGCTCCGTTTGCGGATCGACGGGAAGGTTTTTCTAGCCAATATACCGGTCGTAAAACTCTGCATAACTGTCGAAGGTGAACGCCGTTCCATCTTTCCCGATTGGGGAATCTGGTGCGACGATTTCAGGGCCATGCGGGCACCGCTCATAGATTTTGAAGGCGACGTCAATGCCTTCAGACCGAAGCCCGTCTACATATTCGACCGTCTCGCGATAGAATGGGTCATAGGTTCCGATCAAAGTGATGGTTGGCGGCAGGTTGGAATAGTCCTTGTTTCTGGCCGGGGCGGCATAGATCGGAATATCTTCGTTGCGATCGTACAGATCTTTCAAATAACTGCTCCAGCCAAAAAAGTTGTTCTGACTGTCCCACCCCGCACCTTTGATGTACCTAGCAGGATCGGAGGGCTGTTGGTCATCGATCATTGGATAGAAGGGCATTTGAAACGCAACATTCACGTCTTTTGTGTCGCGCACTTTCAGTGTGATCGCGGCGGTCAGTCCGCCGCCGGCGCTATGGCCGCCAATAATAAATTTGCTCGCATCAATGCCGAGTTCATCTGCGTTGTCCCGCATCCAAAGCAATGTGTCATAGCAATCATTAAAAGCGGCGGGGTAAGGCTTTATCAACGCGTTACGGTACGCTGGCGCGACAATGACGCACGGGCGCTGGTCAACAAATTTGGATAACAGCCCGTCAAAGACATCAGGGGAGCCGGAAATGTATCCGCCGCCATGCGTGTAGAGCATTGGAGGTAGCTTGCCGGTGATAGATTTCGGCTTGTAAATCTTGACCCGGATGGTTCTTCCTGCGTCTCTCGAGGGGATCTGTTGTTCTGTGACGCTCACAGACTCTGATGCTTTTGTTCGGATCATTGCCTCGACGATCCCGCTCAGAAGTTTCACACGTCTCGGGCCGCGATGGAAAAATTGCATGATCCTGATGGTCGCGTATATCGGCCACGGTCGCATGTCTTGGTGCAGCATTTGCCTGGTAATCTTCAATATCTTTCTCCCTCGATTTCAGCTCACCATTTTGGCGACAAATATTCGTATATCATGACGGCAAGTTACGGCGGATTCCGAATTCGCTGACGTTGGAGTTAGCGCCAACGCACGTAGCACTTTCAGGTTTTTCGATCGCAACTTCGTTCCTTCGTCTTTATCTTTTCTTTTGTGCATGAACAGCCCAAAACCCTCACGCTTTTGATTATAAGATTAAATTAGAGAATGAGAAAGAGGGGACTGTAAGAGAAAATTGTGCAGCTATGTGCGGGCTCAGAGTTGCTGTGATTATTGGGCAATAGGTTAGGGTATGTGGTTCCAAGGGCACACTGGCGCAGTAATTTTGTGGGTAAGCAGGAATCTTCATAAATCAATTTGCCAATTAATAAAACCTGTGCGATCTAAGGCGGGAAGCCCCGCGTCGAGTCGGGATAGGTGGATGGCTCAGATCAGGAATTTGACAGAGCTAAGACAACTTGTGGGTTCTGCTCCCGACCAAACGACGAGCCGGAACCTGGGACAAAATAAATAGGGAGGCGCGGATGCGCAAAATCAACCACAAATTTTCGTTGAAGTTGGGCTGTGCCCGATCAGTACTAATTGGCTCATCTTTGGCACTGGGATGTTTGGTTTCACCTGCCGTTGCGCAGGACGATGATGCAGAAGATCGAGTTGCGGTTCTTGATACCGTGACCGTAACCGCGTCTAAGACCGGCGAAACAGATCTTCTTAAAACGGCTGTGACCGCGACGGTCATTACGGGCGAGTCTCTTGAAACGCGCCAGGTCCGAAACGCTGAGGATCTGCAGTTCCAAACGCCGGGTTTGGTGGTCGACCAGTCGGCCGGTGTGCCGCGCGTGGCTATTCGCGGTGTTGGTCATGACGGCGCACTGATCCACGCCGAGAACGGTGTCGCTGTCTACGCTGACGACATTATTCTCCAAAGAACGCAGGCGGTCACGGCAGCCTTTTTCGACTTAGAGAGCGTCGATGTCTTGAAAGGACCGCAGGGAACGGCTTTTGGGCGAAACGCGAATGGCGGTGCGGTCAACTATGTTAGTCGTCGCCCGGAAGAAGGGTTGACTGTCGAGGGGGGCGTCGGAGTCGGGAGCTTTGGCCGCGAAGAGATTTACGGTATCTACAATTACGGCACCGAAGACTATGGTTTGCGCGTTGGTGCAGACTACAAACAAGACGATGGCTTCGCGACAAACCTCGCAACAGGTGAGGACACTTATGGCCGAGAATCACTAGTCCTGAAGGGGTCTTTCGCCTTTGCGCCGACAGAAAATTTCGATGGACTTCTTCGTCTGGGTTATTTTGATGAGGACCTCAACGGTCCGGCGACAGCGATTTCAGGCGTGGAACCATTTTCCGTTCCCGCCCTGTTTGGAGCCAATATTTCGACTGACCCCAATGAGGAGTTTGAAAATTTCCAGGATCTGCCGAATCGCCAGCAAAGCGAAATCTCGAACGCATCACTTCACCTGGACTGGGATGTTGGCGGGATCAATCTCCGTTCGATCACCGGATTTTATGACGCCGATTTCGTCATTCAAAACGACGCCGATCACAGCGATTTTCCGCTTATTCCCGTTCCATCCAACAATTTCGCCAGCGAGCAATTTTCGCAGGAATTTGTGATTTCGGGTTCAAATGGATCACTGGATTGGGTTGGTGGTCTCTACTACCTCACAGAAGATGTGGGCCAGACTGTCATACTCGACTTTTTCTTGCCGTTTGATCCTGCCGGGGTCACGTCGATTCTCGCCGATGATCAAACTCTGGAATCAAACGCGATTTTTGCAGAGGGAACGTGGAGCATCTCTGAGGATCTGCGCTTGATTGCCGGCGTGCGCTACACAGAAGACACCAAAGAGATTGACTTTGATCAAACCGTTACCACCGGGCCGCTCTCGCCTGCGCCTGGGGTCGTTGTTCCTTTGTGTCAGCAATCCTTTAAGGAGACCTGGGATGACGTGACCTGGAACGCGACTGTGGAGAAGGATCTTTCAGAGAACACGTTCGCTTATGCGAAGGTCAATACGGGCTTCAAAGCGGGTGGATTCGTAGCGTCTAACTGCGGCGAATCTTTCGAACCTGAAGAACTTACCGCCTATGAGATCGGCTATAAGGGCACATTCTTGGGTGGCACCTTATCGCTTGCGTCAAGCGCCTTCTATTATGACTATAAGAACATTCAGCTGAACCAAGTTGAGCAAGTCGAAGGCACGAGCACGACCACGTCGGCCACGCGGAACGCAGCCGAAGCGACCACTTATGGTGCGGAGATCGAGCTGCAAGCCTTGCTGTCCGACAATTGGTCATTTGATCTTGGTGTCTCTTGGGTTCCAACGTCCGAATATGACGAGTTTTTCAATGTTGATGCGCTCGATATTCGCGCGATTGATCCAATGCTTGCACCTCCAGATCCGCTGGATCTGTCCGGCAACCGTTTGAATCGCTCGCCTGAATTTAGCGGCGTGGTTGGCTTGAATTACGGGCAAGACCTCGGCTCAGACTGGGGTGTCGATGCGAGAGTCGAATACTACTTCACCGACGATATCGCGTTTTCACCCTTTGAGCGTCCAAACACATTCAATGCCATGCTCTTCCCTGGCCTCGAGGAGGATAGCAATATCCAAGAGGGATATGGCTTGCTCAATACCTATCTCACCCTTTCCAAGGGAGATGCTTGGAGCTTAAACCTGTATGGCAAGAACCTGACAGACGAGTATTACTTCACCGGAATGGTGGAAAGCGCGGCTGTGGGTCACATCCTTGCCGATTTTGGGCGTCCGCGTGAATTTGGCGCCAGATTGAACGTGAAGTTCGGTGGCTAATCATTGGCGGCTGCAGGGCGTTTAAGAGCCTTGCAGCCGCTATTTCTAAAGCGCTCATTCGGCGGCGGTCCTCCCAGTCTTTACGTCAGCCCGCACGAATTTTCGAAACGCCAGATTTGAGACTAGCATGGCCGAAGGGCCTGGACTGTGTCGGCGAGCACCAGACGGAATAGCTATCTGTCTCAGGGGGTATCGCAGAACCTTGATTGATTTTGCCTGATAGCTGATTTTGGCAATCTAACTTGAACAAGCAGACCACTACAAATGTCCGGTAACCCTGCAAAATCTACAACCGCGAAGCGCGCGATTCCGTCAGTCGATCGTGTGCTGAAGCATTCTCGCCAGTTGATTGAAATTTGGGGGCATCGTGTGGTGAGTGATGCGGTGCGAGACCACTTGGCGGAGATTCGGCAGACGTCGATCCCAATCTCGCCTGATCAGTTCGATGTGTCCAAGATCTGCCTCGCGGTCGAAGCAGAACTCAAGCGGCGCCAAAGCGGCGGTATTCAAGAAGTGCACAATTTGACTGGCGTGGTTCTGCATACCAATTTGGGGCGCGCCTCTTTGGCGCCTTCTGCAGCGCACGCTGCGCAGCGCGCCGGCTTGCGACCGAACAATCTTGAGTTTGATTTGCAGACCGGCAAGCGCGGAAACAGAGACTATCATGTCGAGGATCTGATTTGTGAGCTCACTGGGGCCGAAGCGGCGACCGTGGTGAACAATAATGCGGCTGCCGTGGTGCTCGTGCTGAACACTTTGGCCGCCGGTCGCGAGGTTCCCGTTTCCCGGGGCGAACTCGTAGAGATTGGCGGGTCATTTCGTATGCCCGAAATTATGAAGGCTGCTGGTTGCGAGTTGGTTGAGATTGGTGCCACCAACAGAACCCATGAGAAAGACTATACCAACGCCATCACAGATCGCACCGCGCTCCTGATGAAGGTGCACACGAGCAATTATCGAGTAGAAGGTTTCTCCCGGAGTGTTTCTGAAATCTCGCTGAGCGAGCTCGCAAGGCAAAATGAAATACCGTCCTTCGTGGATCTTGGCAGTGGGTGTCTGATAGACCTCTCTCCGTTTGGGTTGCCGACGGAGCCCAAGGTCTCTGATTACGTCGGACACGGTGTAGACGTGCTCACTTTTAGTGGAGACAAGCTGCTGGGCGGGCCGCAATGTGGGCTGGTTGTCGGACGGCGCGACATAATAAATCAAATCAACAAGAATCCGCTTAAGCGAGCCTTTCGAGTAGACAGCATGATTCTTGCCGCGCTGTCGGAGACGCTAAAACTCTATCGCTTTCCTGATCACCTGCGCAGCTCGCTTCCGACACTTCGATTGCTCACGCGGTCAGCGAACGAAATTCAAGAAATGGCTGATCGACTTTTAAAGCCATTCAGTGATCGCTTGCCCAAATCCTATGAATGCCGCGTGGTTCCATGCTTCAGTCAAATCGGAAGTGGTGCACTGCCCGTTGAAACCCTGCCAAGTTTTGCCCTGGCAGCGTCTTCCAAAGCTGGTCACGATGCGGATTTGCGCGATTTGGCGAAGGCTATGCGGCAATTGCCAGTGCCCGTGATTGGTAGAATTTCCGATGGGAACTATTTGCTCGATTTGCGCTGTCTCGAGAGAGACGAAGATTTGATTGAGCAGCTGTCTGGGCTAGATTCTCTACTGTCATGCTAGTCGCCACCGCAGGACATGTTGATCATGGTAAAACGAGCCTGGTTCGGCGACTCACAGGCGTAGACACAGACCGGCTCGCTGAAGAAAAGCGTCGCGGGCTGACGATTGAACTCGGTTATGCATTTACCGATACGACGGATGGTGTCTCGATCGGGTTTATCGATGTGCCCGGGCACGCCCGGTTTATCAATGCGATGATTTCAGGTGTCGGCGGAATTGATTTGGCGATGGTGGTCGTGGCGGCGGATGATGGTCCGATGGCGCAAACGATCGAACATGTCGAGATTCTCGATGCGCTCGGCGTGGACCGCAGGATCGTGGTGATTACCAAGATTGACTTGGTCGATGAAGAACAGCTCAATCGGGTAGAAGATCAGATTTCAGCGCTTTTGCCCAATGCTGCGATCTATAGGGTTTCGAATGAATCAGGTGAAGGCGTGGAGGTTTTACGTGCCGCTTTGGAGAAGATTGAGGAGACTCTGACGCCTCAGCCTCAATCCGGACTCTTCCGTCAGTACATTGACCGTGCGTTCAACGTGCGCGGGGCCGGCGTTGTGGTGACTGGCACCGGATTGTCAGGGCGCGTCTTCGTTGGCGATTCGCTCAACCTCTTCGCCCCAGGCCAAACAGATCCAATCCAGATTCGCGTGCGCGAGGTCCACGCCCAGGGTGGCGCGGCCACGGTGGGGCATGTTGGGCAAAGATGCGCCTTGAATCTCGCCGGAAAGGTGACCGTCGATCAGTCGCGGCGTGGGAGTGTGCTGAGTGGACAAATTGCTGCGCGACCCTCCCGGCGGTTGGATGCGAGGTGCGACTTTCTGTTGGACCAGCACGGTTCGCTCAAACATATGGGGCGGGTGAAAGTTTTTCTGGGAACGCGCCGCGTTTCCGCGCTCGTCTATTTTTTGGGACGCGAACGATCAGAAAAAGAACATTCACTGAATCGCGTTGGGGCGACCGCATTCAATTCTGAGGTTCTGCCTGGACAACGAGTCCAATTGATCCTGGATGAGGACCTTCTGACTTATGCGGGTGATCGATTTGTCATCCGAAGTGAAGATGAACAGGTGAACCTAGGCGGCGGCATCGTGCTCGATCCGATTGCGCCGCAATATCGCAAAAATCGACCGGAACGCCGCAAGCAACTCGACTCACTCGAATTGGGCAATCCGCGCGCCGCCTTGAACGAGTTAGTTTGTAAGCATGGACTTGCGGTGAGCAAAGACTGGTTTGTCAGGGTTTGGAATTTGACCGACGACGCGTTTAATCGATTGGTTTCCGACCTCGACCAGATCGCGATTTCGAGATTGAGTGCGAAGACGGGACAGGTCATCGTCTCCGAGGCCGTTTGGTTTGAGTATCGAGAAATTCTGCATAATGCACTCCAAGCCTTGCAGGCATCGAGTGCATTCGAGCTCGGTGTCGATCCTGAAAGCCTGCGCGGCATGAGGACGGCTATTCCCGGGACGCTGTTTGATGCGGTTCTGCATGACCTAAAATATAGTGGTCAGATAGTTTTCGAAGGTCAGCAAGTTCGATCGGCTGAAAAGCAGCTAAGATCTGCGCCGTCCTTGGAGGATCAATGTCCCGAACTATTCGATATTTTTCTAATGCATGGATTTCAACTGCCACTGCGTTCGGAGCTTATGACCGCGTTAGATTTGACCGCGGCTGATCTGGAACAGCGAGTTCGTCCATTCATCCGGCGAAAGGAATTGCTCGAAGTCGGCGATAAACGACTGGCATTGCCGGCCACCATGTTCCAGATAGCCAATCGGTTGAGGGAGTATTTTGTCCGGAACTCATCCATATCCGTAATCGAAGCGAAGGACCTGTTCGGGTTGGGGCGTGGAATAACGATTGAGATTCTTGAGTTTCTTGATGCGCTTCACTTTACGCGGCGGCGCGGTGATGCGAGGGTTGCGTTCGATCTTACTGCGATACAACGCATAGCGCATTAAATTAATCAACCGATAGGCAAAGCCGACTCGCTATGCTATTTCTGAACATTGAGCGGAAGAGCATCATCCCCGGTGGGGTGCCTGGTCTTCAAAACCAGGTTGGCGCATTTTTTGCGCCTGGTAGGTTCGACTCCTGCCTCTTCCGCCACGCTCAATGAAGTACGTGCAATGTCGATGAATCCGGCGCAGACTATCGTTGTTCTGCTGCTTTCCGAGCTATGCCGTTGGATGTATCCTTTGGTCTTTAGCGCAGAAGAACTTTTGCCGTAGAGTCTGAGCTTGAGATGAGCCTGCGACAGAGATGTCGCAACGCGACTGAAATTGTTGACACGCAGGCTGGAGTTGATAAATATACCAAGCGATGAATTAATTCGCGTGGGCTTGTTTTTGGGGGGGCGCATCAATGTGTTCGCGAAAATAGACCGGCGCGCGATCAGAACAGAAAATTTATTGGCGGTAGGAAAAAAAGAAATGACGAATTTAGCAGACCTTGAACTTCCTTACTTGGATGTGTTCACCGATGAGTTCTTGCAGGACCCGCACAGTCATTACGCCGAAGCTCTAAAAGAGTCTTGGATCGCCAAATTTGAAAACGGTTATATGCTGCTCGACTATCAGTCGATGAAAGACTTCCTGTCCGATGAAGACAAGGCCTCTGCGGCATTCGAATATTTTATCGACCAGTGGGGCTGCGAAGATACTTCTTGGGCCAAGATGCAGTTAGATCATCCTGCTTCGCGCAGCGGACCGGAGCATATGCGCTTGCGTACCCTTATCATGCCGGCTTTCTCTCGAAAAAAGGCGGATCAGTTCAGACCTTTGATGAGGGAGCGTTTTGAGGCCCTTATCGACGAAGTTGTCGATCAAGGTGAATGCGATTTCGCACGTGTTGCGTGCCAGTATCCGATCACCGTCATCAGTATCATGCTCGGCGTTCCGCTCGATAATATTCCGCGCTTGGAACCATGGTTGCTGGCATTGGTTGAAGGTCAAGGGCAGGCTATCGAAAAACTGGGCATGCTAAATGAAGCGGTGGAAGGATTACTTGACTTTATCGGTCCTGTAATTGCAGAGCGCCGAGCTGGGACGAGGAAAGACGATCTGCTGCAAGAGATGATCGATGCTGCCGATGAAAAGGACAAGCTTACCGATGCCGAGTTGCACCACTTTGTCATTGGTCTGTTGTCGGGCGGTTATGATACGACGATGAACCAGATCATTCACACAACGCAAAGAATGTGTGAGAATCCCGAAGCGTACAAAAAGCTGGCAGCAGACCCAGAAGGTCAAAAGCATGCCTTCATCGAAGAGTCGCTCCGGTTAAAATGCATGTTCGGAACAACCATGCGCACAACCAACAAAGATCTTGAATATCGCGGTATCAAAATTCCAGCCAACACGCTGTTGACCATTCCGCTCACTTTTTCAGGCCAGGATCCGGCGCAAACCAAATGCCCTGCACATTTTGACCTGGATCGCGGCCCGGCGCCTCACCTTGCTTGGGGATTGGGGATACACATGTGCCCCGGCAAATATGTGGCGCTTGCGCTGATGGAAGAAGCCATTCCGATCATTGCGACGCGCTTGAAAAATCCGCGTCTCGTCGGAGAGCGCGAATATGTCGGCCCGCTCGGTCCCTGGGCGCTCAGAAAGATGCCGCTTGAGTGGGATGTAGACTGAACCACAAGGAAGCAAGAGCGCAGAGGCACCTCGTTGAAGCGCCAACAAGAAAAAAGCTCCTATTGAGAGGAGTGTTATTGGGGAGGTGTTGATGACCTCATTCGCGCCTGAAGGCTTTGCTCCGGAAACGGATATGAATCATGCGCGTCCAGCGGATACACCGTTCTGGACTGAAAGCTATGCCTTTTGGGCTTACTGGAAGGATCGCTATTTTTATATGCACTTCCAGAGGCACCCACATGATAGCAGCATGTGGCGCACTTTTGTGGCTGTGAATGGCGAGGATCATGAGGTCATCGCATCAATCTGTTTCGGGCGTGAAATTTCACCGCTCGGTCCAGGAAACCAACAAATTCATGCCATCTGTGAGCGGCCATTTGAATCTTATCGCGTCGAAGCTGATACGATTGGCAGAGTGAGCGATTGGGACACGCTTCGCACCAGCGTTCTTCCCGGACTGGACGACAAAATTGTTCCGATAAAAATGGATTTGGTCATGACCTCCGTTTCGGAAACTTATTCGCCTCTGCGAGGAAGTTCAGAAGGCGGTAACGCCGCAGCAAAGTGGACGCACTACACACCCTGCAAAGTGCATGGTTACATAACGATAGGGGACGAGCGGCAATATATAGATACGCTCGGCTTCCGAGACCATTCGGCAGGCCCGCGCACCTTCCAAAAGCTGTCCAGCGGTTTCATGCATACCGGCATTTTCCCAAGCGGGCGGAGCTATATGGCGATCGGTGTTGGGTCTATCATGGATGACGGGACAACCGAGTTTCGGTCGACGGGCGGCGTGACGATTGACGGGAAATTGGCTTACGCCACAGAAATTGAAGTGGACCCGGGGACGATTTCAATTCCGGAGCCGGGCGCCGACATTGGCAAAATCCGATTTGTGACCGAAGAGTTTGGCGAGTCCGTCATCACGATGCGGGCGACCGGACAGGGCGTGCCGTTCACGAACTTGCCGCCCTGTTACCAGGCCATCGGTCTGCAATGTAATCCCCAAGACCTGATCTATCATGATTGGCGAGTGGACATCGAATGGGATGGAGAAAAAGGAATAGGTGGTTGGGAGCCGTGTATTTTAACGGACTAATTTCGGCGGATGAAACGAGCGTCGAAAAAAGAAGAACACTGTTGATCGTTCAGGCTGAGAAAGGCCGTGGGAGGTAAGAATAAATGAGTTTAGGTCAGGTCATAGTTGTCAACGGCACATCCGGTGCTGGAAAAACAACGACAATCACAAATTACGCTAAACGCTCGGATGAGTCTTACCTCATGTTCGGGATCGATCAGCTCATGGGGCAGCTTCTTCCTGTCAAGTTTTCTGGCTATGGTGATCGGGCAGAGGAAGGCATGCATTTCGTGCCCGTCGATCCCGACGATCCAGAAAGCCCGCTTGAGGCCAAAATTGGGGATGTTCTTTGGCAAGCATTCGCCGCGTTTCATGACATGATCGCCGCTGCGTCCAAAGCCGGCCAAAATGTGATCTTGGATCACATCATGTTCGTTGATCCGCCAATTCTGCAGGATTGTATTTGGCGTCTAAAGGATGTCCCGGTCACGTTCGTTTCTGTGCAACCGCCCAAGGATGTCCTATTTCAACGACTGGAAACGCGTACCTTAGAACTACCCGAACAATATGCTGAGGAAATGGGGGAGACGGCGCGCGAGGACCTCGCCAAAGGCATGCAGCGAATGATCCCATGGTTCTACGAGGCTGCATACAAGAATGATTGCTACGATCTCGTGATCGATTCCAGCAAATTCAATCCTGATGAAGTATGCGAGCAAATCGCGCAGCGCGTCGCGGCGGGGCCGGGTACAGCGTTTGAAACGCTGCGTGGTCGTTACGCTCAGGGTTAGCACTTAGAGAGAAAGCAATTACCGTGACAGAGCAAAGCAAAGTTGATGAGGCGTTCGAACAACAAACCTCTGCGTTGAAACCCGATTTCCGAGAAATTGGAGAAGAGAGTCTCAATGCGCTTGTTCGCACGCAGTACGGCGATGATGCAGACATCGAAGTGTTCGATGTTGGTGGCGGCAGCGAAGCGTCCGGCATGTCCAGCGGCATCGTTCTATTCAAGGCGAAGGTGAACGGAGATGTGCAAGACCTGGTGCTACGCTACGCGCCATATGGCAATGAAGGCCGCATTTTCGTCGATTACGATATTGAAGGACAGTACAATCTTCAGCGACTGTTGAGCGCTGAAGGAGCGCCTGTGCCGAATGCCGTAAGCTGCGACCCCGATGGAAAAATTCTGCCTTATCCAGGCTTTGTCATGGAACGTGTCGAAGGCAGAATGCCTGATAATCCGGCTTATACAAGCGGCCTATTCGGAGACGCCACGCAGGCCGAGCGTGATTCGTACCGGGACGAGATATTTGGCGCGCTCGAGAAGATCCATACTGTAGATTGGCAAAGATTGGGGTTGGACAAGCACTGCCGCCAGGCAGAGGGGCGCACGCATACTGAGCGATATTTGAGCTGGTTCTGGAAGACCGCCGAATGGGCCGGTTTTGAAAAACAAACCCTGTCTCGAATCGGCAATTTGCGGCAGTGGCTCGTCGACAATCAGCCCACTTATCATCCCGATGATATGACGCTCATGCACGGCGATTCGAACCTTGCCAATTACATGTTCCATGATGGCAAGCTGGTGGCGATCCTGGATTGGGAGCTGGCGGGCATTGGGCAACCTTCACTCGATATCGTGATGCAGTGCAATTTCAATGATTATTGCCGTGTGGCTTCTCCACCGGAGGTTCACGACATCATTCCGAACGAAGAGGAATGGATTGCAGCTTATACGAAAGTGACCGGCAGAGAGCTCAAAGATCTGGAATATTATCGCGCAGTGTCGGCTTATTGCGGGTTGATCATTATGAATTCGATTTTCCGATCGATCCCCAAAGAGCACCTGGCGACCTATTCAACAGTGATCGACCCATTGTGGGAGATTGCAGACAACCCTCGGCGTTGATGCAAGGAGTTTCGACAAATGGGATATGATGAAAGTTGGAACCGGCCACATCCGCCAGGCCCTGACGAAAGTTGGCAAGAAAGCGATTGCTACTGGTTCTTTGACAACAAGGCGCGTGTCGGCGGCTATCACCGCATCGGTCAAACCCCCAACAAGAATGGTGGCGCCGGCCAAGTCATGTCCTTCTTTTTTAAAGAAGGTGGCCAACGCTTCCGCCACGTTGTCGAGTATCCTTCAGATGAATGCGTACGTGGAGAAGCTGATCAAAAGGTCGGATCTCACACAGTTGAAAGCCTCGGCGATGACCGCATCCGATATACATTTTCAGAAACAGATTGCGCGGCCGATCTCGAATTCTATGAGCAGTTTTACACGCCGCGAAACTGGATGAAAGAAGACGACGAACACGCTGCTGCTATCGAAGAGGGCTTCAATACCGATGGCCATCTCGAAGTCGCAGGAAAGGTGAAGGGGCGTGTCCGAATTGGCGATCAGGAATACGACATAGACGCGTTTGCTCAACGCGACCGCTCTTGGGGGAATCGAGACTGGTCAACCGCCCGCCAAGGACGCCAAATTACCGGAACGATTGGCAAATCTTTGTCTTGGACAGCTGTTGTCGGACAGCTCGCGGAGAATGGATTTGTCTTCAAAGTTGGTTTCGTCGCGCGTGACGGCGAAACGACAGACATCGAAGACATCAAGGTTCTGGCGTCGATCGACTATGATGGCTTCACAGTGGGGGCGATGAAAACGCGTTTAGTGCTTACAGACGGAACACATGTCGATCTTGCCGGTCCTGCAATTCAAGGGTTCATGACCATTTGGCAGTCGCCCGCCGACAGTCTGGTCGTCTCCCAGAATATTGTGGAAGCCGAACATGGTGGCGCGAAAGGCATGTCAAATTTCGACTGCACATTCCGACCGCGCAAGGGAACCTACATTCCTACAAAAGACGATATTTCGCTGAGCTGTCTCGAGAATGGCCTTCACGATGCAGCCGACTATTCCGAGCTTGCGTGGTGAGGTTGAAGAAGAACTGAACCTGCTCAGCGGATCGCGGATCCGCAAAGCGTAACCGCCGCGCACTGAATTTTAGACTTTGAGGTGAACCGAAATGCAAAACGTCAATGAAATGGACCTTCCTGAACTAAATGTTCTCGATCCAGATTTTGGGTTCGACATGTATGATCAATACCATGCGGCGAGAGAGAATAACTGGCTTGCCAAAACCCCAATGGGCATCATGGTTTTGGGGTATAATGAAATGAAGCAAATGCTTCGCCAAGATGATAAGCTCGAGCCAGCCAATCGTCTCATGACGAAGATGATCGGCGCCAGCGGAACCAGCTATGGCCATTTCAATGATAATTTCCTACTCGCTCAGGACGGCGACGATCATAAGCGAATCCGAGGCTTAGTTGCGCCGACATTTACGCCGCGCAATGCGGAATTGCACAGACCAATTATGAAAGAAGAGATTAATCGGCTCCTAGATGAATGGCTGCCAAAAGGACAGTTCGAATTCACGGAGTTCGCGTCTTACTTTCCGATCAGCGTTCTGTGCCGTTTGATCGGCGCCAAACCGGAAGATGTACCTATCTTCAAAGACCATCTGGAAATCATTGGTGGGGGCTACAAAGTCGACGATCCTGAATACTTGAAGATGGCATGCGATTCGATCGACTTCATGCGGAACTATTTTGACGAGCTTATGACCGAACGACGAGAAAATGGCTCGCCAGATGACGAACAAGATTTGCTAGATTTGATGCTCAATGCGCGTGAGGGGGAAGACACGCTCACCGATGATGAGCTTCATTATCTACTCATGGTGATCTACGCGGCAGGGTATGACACCTCTAAGAATCTCCTGTCTGGAATCATCAACGTGATGATCGATAATCCCGATATGTGGGAAAAGCTCGCAGACGATAGGGCCTACGCAAAAAAAGTCGTGGAGGAGGCTCTTCGCCACGGCGGCCTCGCCACTGTCCTGAGACATGCCAAAGAGGATGTCGTTGTGAATGACGTGCTCATTCCCAAAGGAACATTTCTCCTCTTCCCCACGGTTTTTGCGGGACGTGACAAGACGGTGTTCCCCGATGCAGATTCGTTTGATCCCGATCGTAAAAGTCCAAACAAACATTTTGCGTTCGGACAGGGCATGCACATTTGCCTTGGCCTGTTCATTGCCCGAGTCCAGGTCGAAGAGGCGCTCGCCATTATGGCGACGCGGATGAAAAATATCAGACGAACCGGTGATATTGGTTGGCGAAACTTCATTGCCGTAACCGGATTGTCGAAACTTCCGATCGAATTTGATGTCGTCTGAGACACCAAACAAAACCTAAATCACGGAGTGGGCCATGGGGAAACTCGAAGGAAAAGTTGCGATCATCACCGGTGCGAGTGCCGGGATCGGTTTTGGAGTGGCTAAACGGTTCGCCAAAGAGGGCGCAGTCGTCGCTATGTGCTCGCGCACTAAATCGACGCTGGATAAAGCTGCGGCCAAAGTTGCAGAAATTGGTGGTACTGTGATCCATCAAACATGTGATGTGACGTCCAATGAAGAGATAAACTCTTTTGTGGAGTTGGTTCTAGAAAAAGCAGGCACGGTCGACATTCTCGTGAACAATGCCGCTTATATGCCCGACGGGCACTACTTCCTGGAGAGCCTCGAGGAAGAAGAGTATTTGGCCGGCATCGAAGGTGGAATCCACTCAACCTATCGTTTCATGAAACGGGTGTTTCCGATTATGAAGGAAAAGGGTGGCGGCAAAATTATCAACTTCTCATCCATTGGCGGTATTCGAGGCGTAAAAGGCACTGCCGGATACGCGGCGGGTAAGATGGCGATTGTCGGAATTTCCCGGGTCGCGGCGAATGAGTGGGGCCAATACGGAATCAACGTGAACTGTGTTGCGCCCATGTCGATGACGTCTGGGTGGTCGCAGCTCATGGACAGCCTTCCAGAGGGTAGCGATCCTTGGGAAGCTGTGGGAACGCGAAGCAATGCTCTGGGCTATGTTGGAGATCCGGAAGAAGACGTGGCGCCACCTGTCGTATTTCTAGCGAGTGATGATGCAAAATATATCACGGGCCACCTAATGCCTCTTGATGGCGGTTTGATCGATTTGGAGTAGGCGACCCACATTCGCGAGCGTGCTTCAAGGAGCGGTTGAATGGTGATCAAAGAAAGCGAGAACTACCGATACGATGGACGTGTGGTCGTAATTACCGGCGCTGGCGGTGGTATCGGGAGGGCCCATGCGCTCACATTCGCGCGCCACGGCGCCAAAGTTGTCGTGAATGATTTGGGCGTCGGAATTGCGGGCGATGACGGTGACGCCGCGCAAAACCGCGCTGATCAAACTGTTGACGAGATCAGAGCGTTCGGCGGTGACGCGGTCGCGGACTATTCAAGCGTCGAGGATGGGGCTCGCATTATTGAGAACGCATTGGATAGTTTTGGTAAGATCGACGTTTTGATCAATAATGCTGGTATCGTGTTCCCGTGTTCGTTTGCGGAGATGAAATTTGAACAATGGCGCAAGATGCAAAGCGTCCATCTCGATGGTTCATTTCTATGCACCAAGGCTGCATGGAGCCATATGGAAGCAAGCGGTTATGGGCGGATAATTATGACCGCATCTCCGGTGGTGTATGGCGCACCATTTTTGGGGCATTACAGTTCCGCCAAAGCCGGCATTACAGGGCTCTCTCATTCGCTGGCGTTCGAGGGCGCACCACTGAACATACATTGTAATGTAATTGTCCCCACCGGCATGAGTCGAATGATTGAAATGGGCTTGCCAAATGAGCAGCTCTCAACGCTCTCGATAGACCCGGTCGACATCGCACAATTGGCGCTATGGCTTTGCCATGAGCGTTCTGACCAGAATGGGGAAATGTATGAAGTCGGGGGAGGCTTTATTGCAAAAATGCGATACGCGCACGCGCAAGGGGCGCAGCTGACGCCGTCTAATTTTTCGGCAGATGCTATTGAAGCGAGCAAACACGATATCTGCGATCTAAGCGCGCCATTTTTTCCAGCGAACTCTGCTGAAATGACCCAACGAACCGGTCTGAAACAGCAGGACATGAAAGTGTTTGGGGACTAGTCAATCGACGACGTGTCGGATCATCGGCGCGAAGTCTTGTCACTTAAAAAAGTTGGGTGGCTAAAACAATAGACGTGCAGGTGTTTGCCAAAGTGTACGTGCAAAAGGAGAGGATGCATGGAAACTGCGCTATCAAGAAAGCTGGACCTAACGGGACGAAAGGCGCTGATCACCGGTGCTTCAGGTGGACTCGGCGCGCATTTCGCATCGGTGTTGGCTGAACATGGCGCAAAAGTGGTGCTCGCCGCCCGCCGGCGCGAAAAGCTGGAAGGTGTCGCGAAAGAACTGAACGACACGGGGAGGCAAGCAGAAGTCGTTGAAATGGATGTCACCAAACCAGAGACTGTGATCGCAGCCTTTGACGCTATGTCCGCTCAAGAGGACGGACCTTGCGATATCTTGATCAACAATTCAGGCGTCGCCGCTGGGACTTGGGGGCATGAAACGAGTGACGAGGATTGGGGGTTCGTCATTGATACAAACCTCACCGGGGCTTGGCACGTTTCCAAGACGGCTGTGCAAGCCATGATCAAGGCCAATAAGCCCGGATCGGTCGTCAACATCGCCTCCATATTGGCATTGCATCCTTCCCTCCAAGCTGGCGCCTATGCAGCGTCGAAAGCGGGAATCGAGCAGTTGACGCGCGTGATGTCGTTGGAATTGACACGCCACAATATTCGCGTGAACGCCCTCGCGCCGGGCTATTTCGCGACGGATCTCAACTCGGAGATGATCGAGAGCGACTATGGAGAAAAGATGCGTAAGCGGATCCCAATGCGGCGATTTGGAGATTATTCTGAACTCGATGCCGCATTGATGATGTTAGCCTCTGATGCCGGTTCGTTCATGACAGGCACGACAATTGTGGTTGATGGCGGGCACACAAACTTGCCGCTTTGAGAATTCTGCGACCGTGAATAATTTAGGATGAACGAACATTGACAGAGCAAGAACACGAAAGAGAATTTGACCTGGTTGTTTATGGAGCTTCCGGCTTCACTGGCCGCCTGGTCGCAGAGTATTTGGTTTCGGAGTACGGAGATGACCAGACTCTGAAATGGGCTATGGCGGGCCGGAGCGGAGACAAGCTCCGTGCCGTTCGCGATGAGATCGGTGCGCCCGCCTTAACGCCCTTAGTCGTCGCCGATGTTTCCAATCCCGACGAGCTCGATGCGATGGTCAAACGGACGAAGATCGTCGCGACGACCGTGGGGCCGTATCAAAAGTACGGGTCTGACTTGGTTGGCGCCTGCGCCCGCCACGGCACGGACTATGTAGACCTATGTGGTGAGCCTGGATGGATGCGTGAAATGATCGACGCGCATGAAGAGCAAGCCATTCAGTCGAACGCTCGCATTGTGTTCTCGTGCGGGTTCGATTCAGTCCCACTGGACTTGGGAACGCTGTTTCTCCAGAACGCCGCAAAAGCCCGATTTGGTGGTCCCTGTTCGTCCGTGAAAGCGCGTGTTCGGCGAACCAAAGGAACTTTTTCTGGGGGCACGGCCGCAAGTTTGAACGCGACCGCGGCAGCGGCCAACCAAAACCCGAAATTGCACGCCTTATTAGGGAGCGCATTTGCGCTCACCCCGGGTTTTACCGGCCCCGATCAACCGGATGACACCAAACCCATCTACGATCCGGAGGAGGGCGTTTGGCTGGCACCCTTCATTATGGCAACGATCAACTCCAAGAATGTGCATCGCTCCAACTTGTTACTGGGGCATCCATATGGCGAAGACTTTATCTATTCAGAAATGATGATGGCCGGGCCAGGCGAAAAAGGCGAGGCGATCGCGAATGCCATCGCGCAGGATGACTCCATGAGCCGAGACGATGCGCCCAAGCCGGGTGAAGGTCCAAGCCGAGAAGAGCGTGAGGCTGGTTTCTTCAATCTGCTCTTCGTCGGGCGTACCAAATCGGGAGAAGAAATTCGGGTTGGGGTCACCGACGATAAGGATCCGGGCTACGGATCTACGTCTCAAATGATTGCCGAAAGCGCCCTGTGTCTATTGAGAGATCGCAAGGAAGTGCCCGGCGGCATTTGGACCCCTGCCGCAGCTCTAGGAGAAGCTTTGATCGATCGTCTGGAAAAGCATACCGGGCAATCCTATCAAATCGAATCTTGAGTCCGGAGGGGGCGCTATCTTTAAGCCAAAACACGAATTGCGAGTTCCAAGAACGAATGTTGGACGGAGATTTAGCGCCTTAGCCGAGGGTCCGGATAAGCGCACTCAATACGGACTTACGGCGCGGGCTGGATAATTAACCGATTGACAGATTAATTTCTGCGTATCAAAAATGACGGGCTCCGAAGAGCGCGAAAACCGGGAGCAATATTGCGATTTCGGCCAATCGCAATTGCATAAATCAAATGTTCCGGGAGGAATTCAATGCAAAGCCGATACTTTCATCGTGCGCGGGTAAACGCCCCCATTGAAATAGCTTGGGCTGTCATAACTGAGCATACGAAATACGCTGAGTGGACCAATATTGATTGGCAAATCAAGACGCCAGGCGAGCCTGAGCCGAACGGGCTTGGATGCGTTCGGGTTGCGCATGGGAGCGACGCCGTTCCATTTACGCTCGAAGAGGTCGTCAATTATTGGAAGCCGAATGAGCTCTTCGGATATCATGTTCTGTCCGGCTTCCCGCTGGACCTGCATCAAGGCATTGTCCGGTTCTGTTCGCACGGTCCAAGCCAGTCAGAATGGGTGTACGATATGCAGCTTCACCCAAGCAAAGAACTCCTCGAACAAGCTCCAAACTTCTACGAGGAGAACCTGGTTCGGTTTGGCTATTTCATGGACGATATTGAAGCCGAGTGTGAGCGCCGCGCGAGCCGTATTGACGTTCCGGCCTATCCGATCCGATTTGGGTGGGACGACATACCTTTCTCAGATGGTGGGAGCGCGTGATGAAGTTTCCACAACGTTTTTTCCATCGAGCCAGAGTCAATGTTCCGGTAGAGGTCGCCTGGGACGTGTTCACCAATCACGAACGCCTCGGCGAGTACACTGCGGCCGAATGTCGGATTATCAAGGAAGGGTCTCCAGACCGCAACGGTCTCGGATGTGTCCGTGTTATTGACGGGTCCAAATTTCACGCTCCAGATCTCGAAGAGGTGGTCAACTATTGGCACCCCAATGAGCTGTTTGGCTATCATGCGACGTCTGGCGCCGCCCTCGATAATCATCAAGGATTCGTTCGGTTTTGGTCACATGGTCCCAGAGAAACCGAATGGGTCTACGACATGCGAATGGTGGGAACTGACGAAATTCTGGAGCAAGTTCCAACATTCTATGAAATGCAATTGGCGGGATTTCGAGAGTTCATGCGCGATGCGATGAGCGAATGCGAACGACGCGGGTCAGAGAGTGGGATTGAGGTGCCAGCGCGTGCGATTCCATTGTCGGAACGTGGAGGGCAGCTCAGCTCGAAGTGAGCCGGTGCCCGAGCAAAGAGATAAGAAAGGGATTGAGATATGTCTCAGCGATTTGAAGGGAAAACCGCCATCGTTACGGGTTCCGGCGGTGGCATTGGGCGCGCTGCAGCTATCGGCTTGGCGAAAGAAGGAGCAAATGTCGTACTCGTTGATCTTAAATCGGACGGTAATGCTGAAACACTGGAGATGATTGAGTCCCATGGAGGCAATGCCATGGTGTCGGCAATAGATGTCAGCAAAGAAGAACAAGTCAAAGAAATGACGGCAAGAGCTGTGTCGACCTATGGCAGCCTCGATATTGGCGTCAACAATGCCGGGATCTTCCAGCACGTCGCCGCTCTGCACGAGCAAACCGATGCGGACTTCAGCAAGGTCATCGACGTCAACCTACGCGGCGTTTGGCTGTGTATGAAATATCAACTCCAAGAAATGGTTCGGGCGGGGAAAGGGGCAATCGTCAATACGACATCATTCTCCGCGGTTGCGGGCGTACCGGGTGTTGGGTTTTACGTCGCGAGCAAGCATGGCGTTTTGGGACTGACCCGATCAGCCGCGGTCGATTATGCGCCGCTTGGTATTAGAATTAATGCCGTGGGACCGGGGGCGGTCAACACGCCAATGGTTGATGCCCAAATTGATCAAAATCCTGAATTCGCCGAACAAATTCGCGCTGCACAAAAAGAGTTGATGCCAGCTAAGCGCGTCGCTGAACCGGAAGAGCTCGCCTCTGCGATACTATTCCTCGCTTCTGACGAGTCGAGCTATGTCATGGGCCACAATCTTATGGTTGATGGCGGTATGTCCATCGACTAACTCGAACTGAACTCAGCTTGCTCAGCCGAGTTGTTGCAAATTCGACAGGGGAAGTGTCTTACATGGCGAGGAATTGTATCACGCCCCCTGTCTAATCAGAACGATTATGGGTGAGTTGACAAATCGGCTGCGGTTCAATTAATTAATCGGACGATTGGTTTATTGTGGCTCATCGACTATGAGCCGTTTGCAGAAAGAGTCGAAAGAAATGCCTAAAGTGACATTCATTGACCCCACTGGAAAAGAGCATCCTCTGGACGCGAAAGAGGGTTACTCTCTTATGGAAGTGGCTGTTGAGAATGATGTGCCTGGAATTGAAGCTGACTGTGGAGGCGCTTGCGCATGCGCTACGTGTCACATCTATGTTGAAGACGACTGGCTCGCAAAATTGACTCCGATTGATGACGGCGAAGAAGCAATGGTTGAATGCGCCGACGAGTATAAAGAGGGTACTTCAAGGTTAGCATGCCAAATTCCGGTTGTGGAAAAACTAAACGGTCTAGTGGTAAAAGTCGTCGGGTAGGCTGCGCGCGGCCGGGAAACACCCTCAAACAAAAGAGGCGGACTTGATGGAACGTGTTGAAACAATCCACCATCACGGGACCTCTATCATAGCTTATGACAATCCGCCTCGCCGCCTTTTGACCGCCAAGGGCACCGCGTTGTTACTGGAAGCGGTTAAGTCTGCGATGGCAAATGATGCCGTGCAAGTGATCGTTTTAACCGGCACAGAAGATGTGTTCATTCGCCACTACGATGTGGAACAAATTCTTAGCGTGAGCGATGCGCTTAGCTCGGGAAAGATCGACGAGGATGACCTCGGGAAAGCGCCTTTGGATCTATTGGCCGAGCTACTCGAGAACGGCCCCAAGCCTGTCATTGCGGCCATAAACGGTATTTGCATGGGCGGCGGATTTGAACTCGCGCTAATGTGCGATATTCGCGTGGCCAGTCGATCCGTTGAGGCGATCGGACTTCCTGAAACGCGACTGAACATTATACCGGGTGGGGGCGGAACGCAGAGACTGCCAAAGCTCATCGGTGAAGCCGCTGCGCTAAATTTTATCTTGCGTGGCCAAGTCGCTGACGCAGAAGGTGCGCTCGCACTTGGGCTAGTCACCGAGATCGCGGAGGATGCACTGGAGCGAGCATTGCAAATCGGTGATGAGCTGACTGGGCGGAGCGCTGCGTGTTTGCGCGCCGCCAAGCAATTGGTGCGCGGCGCTGTTGAGCGGCCGCTCTCAGATGGTCTGGCTGAAGAAAAGCGACAGTTTCTAAGTGTCATTCGAGACAAAAGCGCGATCTCACGGATGCAGGAATTCTGTGACAGTCCTGACCAGGATATTCTCGGTTGAATTGAAATCTGACCCCGAACCAGTTGTTTCTGAGAACGCGACCCTTTTGTCCATAGATGGATCGATAACATTGTCTGACGGCCTGAGCGGATTCTAATCGCGTTACGACCATCGAGAATACTCATCCATGAGAATAAGGCGGTGCGAAGACGTTGTTTGAGACTTCTGGGCGATGCTCAAAGGCACACGCGGCGTACAAAATGACCGGATAGACCTGATCACTTTGTTCTTCGATCAAGTGAGTGGGAAGAATCTTCAACGGGTCCCTTGTGTTGCATTGAAAAAAAATTTATTAATCACGCGATCAAATTAGGTTTTTTGGGTTATACTGGTGAATGAGCGCTGGCGGCCCGCGAGGGATATGAAATGACCGCAGAATTGGCCCCTGTTCTCGTCGGTATTGGTCAAGCAATCTCACATTGGGATGGGAACGATCCTGCCTCAGCACCGAGTCCGATTGCCCTGGCCTCTGAAGCGATAGACTTAGCCCTCGAAGATACCACTGTCCCCGCGTCGATAAAGAAACTGATCGATACTTTAGTATTTGTGCGCACGATGCAGGATTCGGTTCCCGCAAAAATTGCTCGGATGCCGTTTGGTCGGTGCGAAAACCCTCCAGCAACTGTTGCTGAGCATGCTTCTCTCAACCCAAGTCGGCTTATTTATTCTGAGGTCGGCGGACATCAACCACAAGCGCTCGTCAATGAATTTGCGAAGAAGCTGTTTGATGGTGAAGTGAAAGCAGTTGCGTTGTGCGGCGGCGAAGCGGCTGCGGCATTAAAACTAGCGCGGAAAAAGCGTCTGAAACTAGATTGGAGCTCATCTGCTTCTGCAGAAATGGAAGATCGTGGATTGGGCGCAGCGATAGCGACGGAGTACGGGCTTAAAAATGGTCTTGGACTACCAACTCAAACATACGCGATTTTTGAGCACGCGATCCGGAATCGCCTGGGTTTGGACCGAGAGGCTTATAGCAAGCAGATATCCGAGCTACTGGCACCCTTCTCGGAGGTCGCGGCGAAGCATCCCTGCGCACAGTTCAAAGAGGTACGATCGGCAGATTTTCTGGGTACACTATCGAAAGAAAATTATCGGATCTCGGATCCCTATCTTCGTTGGCATGTTGCACAAGAGTCGGTGAACCAAGGCGCGGCAGTGATCATGACCACGGTTGGTGCAGCGAAGCGAGCGGGGATCCCTGAAGACAAGTACGTTTATCTGCATGGGCACGCGAGCGTCGCTGATCGTCCGGTTGTAGAACGAGAGGACCTGTCCAGATCCAAAGCGATCGACCTTGTGTTGAACAGAACTCTTAGTTCATCGGAACTGTCAGCTGAAGATGTAGACCTTTTTGATATTTACAGCTGTTTTCCGTGTGTGGTCCAAATCGCAGCTGAAGTTTTGGGCGTTGATTGGCGAGACAAATTGCTCACCGTCACAGGAGGTCTGCCGTTTTTTGGCGGCGCTGGAAACAATTACTCCATGCACGCGATCGCTACAATGGTCGAAAAAATTCGGGCCCGCGAGGGCGCAACAGGGCTCATTCTCGCTAATGGCGGTTTCATGAGTAAAGAAGCTGCGGGGCTTTATTGTAGTAAACCGATGGAAAACTGGGCTCCCGTATCAAGCGAGGATTTGCAGAAAAAGATTGAATCGATCCCGGCAATCAAGACAGTGGCAAGTGAAACCGAAGGCAAGATCGAGAGTTATAGCGTTGTCAGCGGTCGTCACTCTTTTGAGCGCGGCTATGTCTCCATAATGACAGATGAGGGCCGAGCGCTCGCTAAAATGCCGAGTGGGCATCGAGCCACTTTGTCCGCCTTTTTGCATGGGCCAGACCCGCTGGGACGGACGGTTAGCGTGCGTAGAGAACGCAACACAAATTATCTAAAAATGCCAAGCCTGTTCGAGTTGCGTGGTGCGGACGCGTTTTTAAGCAGGTCATTCAAATTCGTTAAGATTGAACGACGCGACAGAGTGCTGGAGATCACTCTGAACCGACCCAAATCTTACAATGCCCTTCATGCTGCGGCCCACTTCGAGCTGGCGGAGATCTTCGATGAATTTGAACGGGATCCGGATCTGTGGGTGGCGATCATCACGGGCTCGGGCGAAAAAGCGTTCTGTGCTGGTAACGACCTAGTCGTCACTGCATCTGGTGGGGATATGTCGGTTCCAAGATCGGGTTTCGGAGGATTGTGCGAAAGGTTTGATCGTCAGAAACCAGTGATTGCAGCCGTCAATGGGGCGGCCATGGGCGGAGGTCTTGAGATTGCTCTTGCTTGCGATCTCGCGATTATGGACGAAAACGCTACCTGTGCATTGCCGGAAGTGAAGGTTGGTTTGTTTGCTGCTGCCGGCGGCGTTCAGCGACTCACCCGGCAAATCGGCAGGAAAGCTGCAATGGAGCTCATTCTAACCGGACGCACGATTGGAGCGCACGAGGCTCTGAATCTAGGTGTCATCAATTCTGTCGCTCAGCCCGGTGAAGCCCTCGCCGAGGCGCGTCTCTTAGCTGATCAAATTTTGAAAGCTTCACCTTCTGCCGTGCGAGCCTCAAAACGCGCCTTAAATGCGTTTGAAGAGATCGAAAACCTGGAAGGCGCGATGAAAGCGAATGTACCGATCATGCGGGAATTGTTCAGGACGAAAGACCTTCAAGAAGGCGTAACCGCTTTTGCAGAGAAGCGTGAACCAAAATGGACCAATTCATGAGCGCACTGGCATGAACGTGCGAGGAGGATACTGACATGTCTCTATCAGATGCTGCGCCAATGCTCGAAGGCATACGGGTCATAGATTTGACGAGCGTTGTATTCGGCCCGTACGCGACCCAGATTCTGGCCGATTTTGGTGCTGAGGTGATCAAAGTAGAGCCGGAGCATGGTGATACTTTTCGATACTCCGGCAAGCCTGCAAAATCAAAAGCAATGAGCCCAGGACATTTGACGCTCAATCGAGGCAAGCAATCCGTCGTCCTGAACCTTAAAGACGATGCTGATGCAGACATCATGCGTGAGATGATCAAAACCGCCGATGTTTTCATTCACAACATTCGCGATAAGGCGATTCAAAAACTCGGCTTTGGTTACGAGACAGTTCGCGCTCTGAACCCGGAGCTCATTTATGTGCATTGCGTTGGTTTCGGAAGCCGTGGTCCCTACGCGCCGCTTCAAGCATATGACGATGTGATTCAAGGTGCGACGGGAACCACATCCCTTCTAGGTAAAGTAGACGGCAATGATACGCCTCGCTTTTTACCGTCTCTGATTGCCGACAAAGTGGCTGGCCTAAATGGGGCCTACGCGACGCTAGCCGCGATTATCCATAAGCTGCGAACCGGGCGTGGACAGTTTGTCGAAGTCCCCATGTTTGAAGCGTTTGCCCACTTTATGCTGAAAGAACATCTGGCCGGCGCGACGTTTGATCCACCGGTGGGGAGCGTGTGCTATCCGAGACAAGTTGATCCGGGGCGACAACCATTTCCAACGGCTGATGGACACATCGTAATCGTGCCATACACGCTAGATTCGTGGCATACGGTTTTTCATGCGATGGGAAGATCGGATATCCTAGAAGATGATCGGTTCTCTACGCCGCGCGCGATGCTAAAGAACCAAGACGACCTATATGGTTTGCTTTCTGAGTTCACCCCCGCAAAAACGACCACCGAGTGGATAGAGGTATTTCGCTCGGTGAATGTGCCATGTATGCCGGTGCGCAAAATTGAAGACATTCTCGATGAGCCACATCTGAATGAGTCTGGGTTTTTCTCAAAACGCGATCATCCAACCGAAGGCAGTTTCTATGAAATGTCGGAAGCGAGCTCGTTTTCTGACTGGAGCGCGAAGGAGCCGACGCCAGCACCGACAATAGGTGAGCATAGCGAGTCAATTAAATCTAAGTTTCGCTCAAAATAGCTGACCTGCGCGACGCGCGCTGCGTTCCTGCAAAAATACAGGCATGATCTGCAAGTTTAGCTATTTACCTGTGTCGATACTGCTTTAATCTACTGAGTGATAGAAAAAATAATGAGCCTAGGATCTGGGCTGCGTAAGGTTAGGGAAATCAGCAATGTCGAATATTGAGACCATTACCGTCGAGACGAATGGATGCGTCGAGATAGTTGTACCCCATCACCTGGACTGCGTGATGAGTAATTATGAAAGATAACGTGCTGGGTGAGTGGTGGAAGTTCAATGTCAAAAAATAAGAAAAACCCGGATCAAGTTCAAACCGCGATCGCGACGTTGGAAGAACGTGTAAATGTCATTGGGAAAGCTGTATTTGGGTCCAAGAACTTCGGGCAAATCATGCGCACGGCGGTCTCTACACAAGGTCGGGCGCAGAAACGGTTCTCTGACCGGATGGCTAAGAATCTGAATTTCTACAATATGCCTAGCCAGAGTGACGTTGTTGCGGTCGCGGAGAAATGCGCTCGGATCGAAGAACGCCTGGTCGCAATTGAGTTACTCTTACGGACGCTCGTGGACGAGCAGAAACCCGCGGTCCGATCCGGGCCTTCTCGGACCCGACAACCAAAATCTAAATCCAAAAAGGTTTGAATACTAGAACGCTGAGATCTGGTGGTGAGGGAAACAAGTCGTGTCTGAGACCAAAAATAAGAATACGTCCACCGCCGACCGTATTCGGCAATTGGTCGATCGAACGATCAAACGTAACATCAACGGCGTATCATACTTTTTAACGCCGGATCCACCGGTAGGGCAGTCGAAGCATGATATTGTGCACCGGCGCGGGCCCCTTCAACTGCTTCATTATCATCCTTTATCTGAAGAGGTCTACAAGACGCCGATCCTGATCGTTGCTCCCACCACAAATCGATCTTACTGCCTCGATATGATGCCAGGTGTCAGCCTGGTCGAGTTCCTGCTGAAAAATGGCTATGATGTTTTCTTAATTGATTGGCAGCCGCCAGGTCCTGAGGACAAGTATCTTTCTTTGGAAGACTATGCCCAGACATTCATCGCTGAAGCGATTGCAAATGTGGATCGCATCACGGGCGAGAGCGAAGTTTCCCTTATCGGATACTGCATGGGCGGAACATTATCGACCATCTACACAGCGTCTTTCCGAAATGAGGGAGTACGAAATCTGGTTTGTTTCACGACGCCAGTCGACCTCCAAGAAATGGGAATGTTCACCAAAACCACAGACAAGGAACATTTCGATGTGGACCGATTAGTCGATTCAATCGGCAACATTCCTCCCAACATGGTCGTTCAGGGATTCATGATGGCGGATCCAGGAACAAAACCAGCGTCTCAGATTAATCTGTGGCGCAACATGTGGGACTCTGAATGGGTTGAGAACTTTCGGAAATATGATCGTTGGGCCAATGACATGTTGCCACTCGCTGGCGAATATTTTCGAGACACTGTCAAAGATCTTGTTTGGGAAAATGGACTATACACCGGCAAGTTGGTGGTTGGCGGCAAACCTACCAAGCTGAAGAATATAACAGTCCCATTTTTCCACGCTCAGGCAAAGCACGACTCGCTCGTGCCGCCAGCAGCGAGTCGCCCATTTGTTCAATTGGTCGGTTCAAAAGACAAAACTGAATTAGTGCTAAATGGCGGGCACGTCAGCCTGGTTTGTGGGCCGAACGCTGTGTCGCGTCTGTGGCCTCAACTCGATGATTGGCTCTCAGAAAGGTCAGCATGACTCACAAAAATCTCTCAGACTCGAAGAGCATCTCGAAAGGGGACTACGAACTGCGTTCTCCTGAATTCGAAGATGTGAAACGCGTAGTGGCTTTTGCTCGCGCGTTGCCACCTAACGATTTGCTGTACTTACGACGCGATATTTCGCAGCCGCCAGTTGCGGATGCATGGCTCACGGCAACGAAAGACGGCGACAGTCTCTCGCTGCTCGCCGAACAGGACGGCGAGATCGTAGGCATGTCAGCTTTGATATTGGACCGGAAATCGTGGTCGCCTCATGTCGGCGAAATTCGAGTGTTAATCGCGGAGAACGCCCGGGGAAGAGGGCTGGGACGCCTCATGGTCCAGGAGACATTTGCTCAGGCCGTAAGTAGCGGAATTGAGAAAATTATCGCTCAAATGACGCTCGACCAAACAGCCGCCCGCGCTGTCTTTCAGGAGCTTGGATTCGAACAGGAAGCGCTGCTCAAGGAGCATGTCCGGGATCGACGCGGCGAGGACCACGACATTGTCATTATGTCATGCAATGTCGCATCGGCGGTGGCTAGAATGAGCATGCATCGTTAAGCCACGCGCTCTATTCGCTTCTGAGCCTTCTGGGCTTCCCTAGCGTGTTGGATGACCAGATCCGAGATCTCTTCAATCTTGTTGGGAGCGAGGTCGTGACCGAGGCCATCAATGAGTTCGAACTTAGCGCCTCGAATATTCTCGGCAATATCAATACCGCCATGTGGGCGCGATAGAATGTCGGCGCTGCCATGGAGCACCAATGTCGGAGAGACAATTTTCCGAAGAAAGCGACGTAGGTCGCCTGTCGCCATCACCGCTTCCAATTGCCTGCGCCGACCTGCTGGGTAAAAGGATCTATCGATCGTTGAGTTCAGCGAATTCTCCAGTTCGTTCTCCGAGTATCCCCCGTCTTGCGTTCGGATCTTGCGCCAGATGCGCTGCGATCTTTTTAGGCTTCCGCGCCGATCATTGCGCGCACGTCTGAAGAGCAGCTCCAAAGCCAAAAGCGGGGGAGGGCCAGGCAATCCGAAACGGTTCGAGGAAGACATCAAAATGGTGCTGGAAATCACACGCTCAGGGAACTTTGAAGTCAGGATTTGAGTGATCATTCCACCCATGGATACACCCAGAAAGTGCGCGCGGCGAATATCAAGTGTGTCCAGAATGCCGATCGCGTCGTTTGCCATATCCTCCAACGTGTAGGCTAGAAACACCTTGGTGCGCAGGAGGCGTGACGCCATAATATGAGGGGCGAGCGGATAGGTCGTCAGGTGTGAATCAAACTTCTGGGAATGTCCAACATCGCGATTGTCGAACGCGATGACACGAAATCCTGCCTCACATAGGCGTTCAATGAAGTCTTTTGGCCAGAAAGTCAGTTGAGTTGACCACCCGCAAATAAGCAAGATTGCTGGCCCATTCTTAGGTCCATACTCTTCGATTTTAATATCGATGCCATTTGCCTTTATTATTGACATGTTTCGCGCCTCCCATCGGGCTCTCCGAGCACCGCCACACTGAGTATATTGATTTTCCAGTCAATTTAGTACCATTTTGTGCAGTTGGGTAGCCTTCTAAATCGATCATAGTGATCCGTAAGATAGGAGGTAAAGCGAGTTTAGCATGACTGCTTGACGGAATCGCCCATCAATAAAATCAATTGCCCAGTAGATATTACTTGGGTTATAGTTCTCGGGACACTTCTTGTAGCTGCGCTTTCCTGAATTTGTGGAGTGAACGAATGACCAAGCAAATTGTCCTTATCGGAGGCGGGCAGGCGAGCGCGCAGGCGATCGTAAGCTTGCATCAGTCTGACGCCGATGTCAGCGTTCATTTAATTGGTCGGGAGCCGGAGATTCCATATCAACGCCCTCCATTGTCCAAAGCCTATCTGAAGTCGGAAATCACCGAAGAGCGTTTGTATCTCCGTCCAGTGGAATATTATTCCAAGGACAATGCGAATGTGTCACTGAAACTGAGTCAGAGCGCGATCGAGATCGATCGCAAGGCAAAATTGGTGACTGTCGAGGACGGCAACAGGATTCCATACGATGAATTACTTATCGCGACTGGAGCGCCGCCCAGGCGGCTAAATGTGCCAGGCAATGAACTGAATGGCATTTACTATTTGCGATCCATGGCTGACAGTGAGGCACTTCGTTCGATTCTGGGAGAGAAGACACCCGTCATCATCGTCGGGGCAGGATACATTGGATTGGAAGTAGCAGCTGTCGCTTGTGCGGCGGGATGCCGTGTCATTGTGGTCGAATTGGCAGAACGCGTTCTCTCACGAGTCGCCAGCCCTGTGGTCTCAGGCTTTTTTGAAGACCTACACAAAGCTGCCGGCGTAGAGTTCATTTTCGGTGCTGCGGCCGAACGCTTCTTAGGTGATGGGCACGTTGAGGCCGTCGAACTATCAGATGGACAAGTATTGAAATGTGGCTCGGTCCTCGTCGGAATTGGTGCTGTTCCCGAAACCGAACTGGCTGAACGAGCCGGAATAAATGTGGAGAATGGGATTACAGTAGACGCGCACATGCGAACAAGCGATCCAAATATTTGGGCGGCTGGAGATTGCGTGAACTTCCCCTGTGTTCAAACCCGCACGCGCCTTCGTCTCGAATCCGTTCCAAACGCAATCGAACAAGCAAAAGTGGCGGCTGCGAATATGATTGGCGGTAATGTTTCCTATGATGCTGTGCCCTGGTTTTGGTCGGATCAATTCGATACGAAATTGCAAACGGTTGGCCTAATGCACGAGCATGAAGATGAAGTCTTGTTGGGTGACCGCGAGCAAGGACAATTTTCTGTTTGGTATTTCAAGGAAGACATCCTGATCGCTGTCGATGCGATCAACTCGCCGCAGGCATTCGCCGTTGCGAAACGATTGTTGAGTTCAGGCCAGGCCATCTCCACCCAGCAATTAAACGATGCGCCGGATTTGAAAGCGCTCATGAAGTTGGCAAAGTGAGGGCGCATACGTTGAGCACGTTATTTTCACTTCTTCGACCAGCGCTTTCAGGGGAGTATTCGCGGCTCCATCCGTGTCGCAAGGCAGCAACTAATACAGGGAGAAACGATAAATGAATATTGCCGCCAAGAATTTGGTCTCAGATGACGTCCAAAAAGTATTTGCGCTTCAGGAGCGCCATCAATGGACCGTCCGAAAGACGAGTGCAGCTGAACGGATCGAGAAACTGAAGAAGCTTCGGGCCGCCATCGAAGCTCATGCCGACGAAGTCCGTGCGGCGCTCCTGCAGGATCTACGCCGAACCGATCCACCCGAAGGCGGTGAGCTTTTGCCCTGCTATCAGGAGATTGATGACGCGATAGCGAATCTGGAAAGCTGGATGGCACCCCAGGAAATCAATCCCTCAGCCATGTTCGAGGGCGCGCGAGCGCGCGTGATCTATGAACCAAAGGGCATCGTACTTCTATTCGGTCCGTGGAACTTTCCGTTTAATCTCGTCTTTCAGCCGCTGGTGCAGATCATTTCTGCCGGTAACTGTGCGATCGTGAAGCCGAATGAGATGTCGCCTGCAACCAGCGCCGTATCAGCAAAGATCATTCGCGAAACGTTCGCTCCTGAAGACGTCGCGGTGTTTGAAGGAGGCGTCGATCTTGCCAACCAACTGCTAGAACTTCCCGTCAACCACATCTTCTTCACGGGAAGCCCAGCAGTAGGGAAAATCGTAATGGCCGCCGCCGCGAAACATCTGGCATCGGTGACGCTGGAGTTGGGCGGTAAGAATCCAGTCGTTATCGACAAAAACACAGACCATGCCGATGCCGCAGGTAAGATCGCTTTCATGCGTAATATGAACAGTGGCCAGGTTTGTCTCTGCCCAGAGAACATCTATGTGCATGAAAGCAAGAAAGATGAGTTCTTAGCCGTTGCGAGCGCAACTTATGAGGCGATGTTTTACGTTGATGGCGCGCTGAACCAGGATGCGCAGGGCCGTATCGTCGACCATCGAAATTGGGAGCGCGTAAAATCATATCTCGATGATGCCAAGGCGAAAGGGGCAAAAGTGATCGCTGGCGGGGAGGTTGTTGAAGAAACGCTTGGGGTTCACCCAACGATTCTTACGGATGTGCCGCGTGACGCAAAAATCCTGCAGGAAGAAAATTTCGGCCCGATTTTGTCTGTCTTTACATATTCAGACATCCAAGAGGTTTACGACGAACTGCAATCTCAGCCAAAACCTCTCGCATTGTACATCTTCTCGCAAGACGACGGTTTTGTGGACGACGTGCTCGCCAATACTGCATCCGGCGGTGTAACTGTGAATCATTGCATGATGCATTGCGTCGAACACAATCTGCCGTTCGGTGGCGCCAACAATAGCGGAATTGGCAGATATCACAGCATCCATGGATTTAAGGAACTGTCTCACGAGCGGGCAATATTGCGCTTGTAGACATGGCAGTTCTGGAGCGAAATCGAATGATCCGATTTGGGTGACCAGATCGGGATAGAACGAATGATTCAAATTGCCACGCTGTCGCGCCGATGCAAATTGACTGAATGGAAGATACTTGCCAGATTGTGACTCACGAAGCATAGGAGTAACGGCTTTGCCGATTTTGTCATCTCGTGATCATGATCAGATCACTCAAGCTGAACAGTATTTGTCCAAGCCGCCTACGCCGGACGGCGCGATAGCTGACTATGTACGCATCAATCTGGATAATGGAGGAGCAATCTTTAAGGTCGTTGCTCCGCTCACGGACGTCGTACTTTCGTCCCAAGAACTGGCTAATATTGAACAAGCGCGTCTAGAACTTGAAGGGAAGCAATTTCATTCTCTTTCAGGCGGGGTATGAATTCCGTTTCCTGATGATGAATTCGAGCGGTACCTGTTCCAGGGAATCCGCGCCAGTCTGGGTGGAATCTCCGATAGTAGCTCTATTCGTTCACACACTTTTTCACGGGTCGTCTCGCGTGGCTAGAGCGCGGCGATCATAAACTGTGTTCATTCCTCCGGCTTTAGTGGCCCTATGAGGTCTTGGTCAAATAGGTCAGAGCAGGGCTTACAGAAAAAGCGGGTAGTGGGTTGCGACCGCATCTACTTGTTCTCAGAAATCAAGTCACTGAGCAGCAGACGTTCGATGCCGCGCAGTGCATCGATATGGTTTGTATCGCTCGCTTCGATTGAGTGCTGCGTAATGCCCAGGATTAGGACGGACAGAACGTTGCGCACAGTGGTTTCATCACTGGCTTTGATTTCTCCGGTCCGAACGCCGATTTGCGCAAGTTCCTTGAACATCGTACGCCAATCGCTATCCAGACGCGCAGCTCGAAGCTCTGGGTTGCGTCGGGCTTCACTACGAACAATCGAATTGAACTTCCCATAATTGGGCTGCTCTATCATCATGGTCTGGAATGCATCTAGCAGGTATTGGATGCCGCCAATAAAACTGCCCTGTTCAGTTGCCGGCACAATATAGGACATGATCGTTTTTTGAGTCGATTTATGAACCTCCAAGAAGAGGTCGCGCTTATTTTCGAAATAATGATAAATCGTACCAGTGGTTAATCGCGCCCGATCGGCAATCATGCGATTTGAAGTACGCTTATAGCCTTGTTCGCCGAAACAGTGACGGGCGGCGTCGAGAATTTTCTGTTTTGTTTGCTCGCTGTCACCTGCAGTTGGGCGACCTGCGCCTCGTTGTCGACGAACTGAGCTCACTGCTGCGTTAGCTTCATTTTTTGCCATTTCCAATTCCCATCGCTTAACCGACTCCCTGATTGCTAAGTTAAGGTATGACCCGCCTAGACTGGATACGGTATTTGCTCCGCTTTCTTTCGGTGCCCCCTGCGCATTTATGACCGTTCGGTCGACCCAATATGGATTGAATTGACCAAGAATCAATCATAGAGTCAAAAACCCTGAAAGCCAGAGCAAAATGCATGCCACACAGTTTGCACACCGTATGCTAAAATGCGTTCAGGAAATCGATGCGCTAATTGTGGTGTGGGCATCCAATTCATAGTCGGGCGTTTCACCAAGTTGCCGTTCGAAGCGCGAGATCGCCTCCAGATTTTCGGCGGGATCGCAAGTCACCCATAAGCAAGCGTGGGCTAGCCACACATTTCGACTTCTTCGTTTATAGCGTGCAGCGGTACCCGCGACTTTGCGGCCATCAATCAGTAAATTATACTTGCCGTCACAAAAGGCACGATCGCGACATCCGCCAACGGACAAGATACCGATTTTTGCGAGGGCGCTCTTTAAGAGGTTCATTAGCGGCAAGTAGCCGGCCTCGATGCTTGAAACGCTGGTCCTGTGCATGACGCTAACATTAAGAATGCCGGGACCATGCGAAACGACTGTCCCGCCGGTTGATCTGACTTGAATTGGCCAACCCTTTGAAGCAGAGACATGACAAGCCTCTGTGAAATTCGGGCGGGCGGTGTGACGTTTCGTTGCGACTAAGCATTTCTTGTTTTGCCAAAGACGCATGAGTGTGACCGCATCTTCGTTTTGCGCATATTGGACAAAGCTGTTGGTGTCGACCTCTACAAGATTCTGCGAGTTTGACACGGATGGATCGGTCGCATCTGAGCGCAACATATGCTCTATACGGCGCGCTAGAACGTCCTCGTTAGCTTCCGAAAAGTCATCCATATGCGGATCGTATCCACCTTGCCAAAAGTGATCAAACTATAGGATTGGTCCTCAAGCGACATCGTTGGTGATTGAGGGGACGGATGACCCATCCATTACAGATGGGCAGCGAGTGATATGGCTTGGTAGAATTGCCGAAGAACGAATATGCCACCATAGCCCATGGCGACGCTTACGACAGCAGCGATCGCAAATCCAACAGCGCCCATCTCTCCTTGGTGTTCGCAATCATGCTGCACGCTTTTTACGACTTGTATGTCTCTTTGTGGTTGCAAGAAACTGTCCTCCCGCAGATGCCCTGCAAATATTGATTGGTTGGTCAATTAAAGGTGCGTCGGTATTTCGTCAATGCAAAATTTAGTCGGCTAAAGGCTCTTCCAGTGCGCGTACGCTGCGAGTGCAAGGGACATAATGTTCGGTTTCTTCCCGACGAGCCATGCATCAGCGTTCTTGGGACGACCGATTCAGAAATGTCGCCCAACGTTGTTAGCTGATTTGGCGGCAATACGAATATCGCGAGTCTTCTCGTTTCCCTATTCGATGACTTTTTGCCGGAGGGTGTGGAAAGATCGAAATTTGCCCTTTCAGAAAGAGCGTAGGCGAAGTCACGGCAGTGACTTCAAAGTTTCGAAAAGATAATCCGACATCAGACGATTGCGGATCAGATCGGCAACATCCTCGTGAATGGCCAGCCAGAATGTTCTTTCAACATGAAACAGTTTGGGCAACAAATTCACAAGGTCGGGCTCTCGATCCGCCATGAACCTCGGCAGAATACCAAGCCCGGCGCCAGAGACGACCATTTGTAGCTGTGCATTAATGCTTGTGCTGCACAGATCTGGAGTGCGGCCGGGTAACAGGTCTCCAAAATACCTGAGCTGACCCGAATAAATCAAATCATCGACGTAACCGATAAGCGTTTGATGCTCTAGGTCCTCCAGTGTGTCGACGCTTGGTCCTCTGTTCAAATACGCCTTCGAACCGTACAGGCCCAGCGAGTAATTTGTTAGACGGCGTATTTTGAGACGTCCCGCATCTGGTCTCGTGAGAAGCAACGACATGTCGGCTTCGCGCTTCGGAACACTGACGAAGCCCGACAGGGCAATTAAATCGACATCAATCCCTGGGTGCAGCGCTCTAAAATTTTTAAGAGCGGGAGCGATAATCGTCGTCCCCAGACCTTCTGGAACACCCAATCGGATGCGACCGGTTGCAGAACGGGCACCTTCCGTTTGAGACGCAATATCGAACGCCAATGACTCGATGGCCTCAACTCGTTTGGCAAGTTCCTCTCCGGAAGGTGTGAGCATGTGCCCGCGACGTGTGCGTTCGAAAAGCGTCATGCCGAGGGTCGATTCCAACCGTTTTAATCTTCGGCTGATGGTCGTCGCGTCGACGTCCAACTTCAATGCTGTTTGCTCAAGCTTGGGTTGGCGAGCGACATCGAGAAAGACTTTGAGATCATCCCAGTTCATGCATTCCACTTAATCTGCGATTTTGCAGGTGTCACCTGTAATTAGCGATATTTACCTGTGACTTGGCTGCTTTATTCTACCGTTTGATTGAATAGTGCGGGAGTGCGCGATGCGCGAAGTGAGCCATTTCATTGGCGGCAAGCAGGTGGCCGGGACGTCTGGTCGGTTTGGCGATATTTACAATCCGAACACGGGCGAGGTTCAGGCGCGCGTGGCGCTGGCGACCAAGGATGAGGTCGCCAGCGCGATCGAGAATGCCAAAGCGGCTTTGCCAGGCTGGGCGAACACCAATCCGCAGCGCCGGGCGCGGGTCATGTATGAGTTCAAGCGCCTGCTCGAAGCCAATATGGATGAGCTGGCCGAGCTGCTGTCATCCGAGCACGGCAAGGTGATTGCCGACTCCAAAGGCGATGTGCAGCGCGGCATTGATGTGGTCGAGTTTGCTTGCGGCATCCCGCATCTGCAGAAAGGCGAATATACTGAAGGCGCAGGCCCCGGCATTGATGTCTATTCCATGCGCCAGCCGCTTGGCGTGGTTGCGGGCATCACCCCGTTCAACTTCCCGGCCATGATCCCGTGCTGGATGTTTGCGGTGGCGATTGCCTGCGGAAATACGTTTATCCTCAAACCATCGGAGAAAGACCCGAGCGTGCCCCTGCGCCTGGTTGAGCTATTCCTCGAAGCTGGGGCGCCGGAAGGTGTGCTCAACATGGTCAATGGCGACAAGGAAAGCGTCGACGCCATCCTGACCCATCCAGATGTGAAGGCCGTCAGCTTTGTCGGCTCATCTGACATTGCCCAATATGTTTACTCGACTGGCACCGCGCACGGCAAACGTGTTCAGGCCATGGGCGGCGCGAAGAACCATGGCATCATCCTGCCGGACTGTAATATGGAGCAGGCGGTCAAAGACATTGTCGGCGCCGCTTATGGCTCGGCTGGCGAGCGCTGCATGGCGCTGCCAGTGGCGGTGACGGTTGGCCAGAAGACCGGCGATGAGTTTGTCGAGCGTATGCTGGACGCAGCGCAGGCGCTGAAAGTCGGCGTGTCGACCGATGCCGACGCGCATTATGGCCCTGTCGTCTCTGCCGCCCACAAAGCCAAGGTCGAGAGCTATATCCAGATGGGCGTCGAGGAAGGCGCCGACCTGAAACTGGATGGCCGCGGGCATACGCTGCAAGGCCATGAGAATGGCTATTTTATCGGACCCAGCCTGTTCGATCATGTGAAACCCGGCATGCAGTCTTACGAAGAAGAGATTTTCGGGCCGGTCCTGCAAGTTGTGCGGGCCGAGAGCCTGGAAGAAGCGGCCGCCCTGCCGAGCAATCACCAATATGGCAATGGCGTTGCCATCTTCACGCAGAATGGCCGCGCCGCGCGCGAATTTGCGGCACAGGTCAATGTCGGCATGGTGGGCGTGAATGTGCCAATCCCCGTCCCCGTCAGCTACCACACCTTTGGCGGCTGGAAGCGCTCAGCCTTTGGCGACACCAATCAGCATGGCCCGGAAGGCGTGCGCTTCTGGACCAAGATCAAGACCGTCACCTCGCGCTGGCCGGAAGGCGATATCGGCGATCAGGCCTTCATCATTCCGACGATGCAGTAGGTCGAAGACGATGTCTGAGTTTGCAACCATTACCGTTGAGACCAAAGGGCGCGTCGCTATTGTGACGCTGAACCGCCCGGACAGTTTGAACGCGCTGAATGCACTAGTGATGCAAGAGATTGTTGCGGCCTTCCAAGCCATCGACCGCAATTCTGAAATCGCCGTCAGTGTTCTGACCGGAGCAGGCCGAGCCTTCGCTGCGGGCGCAGACATTAAAGAGATGCAGCCTCAGAGTTTCTCGGACATGTATCTTGAGGACTATTTTGCCGGTTGGGACAAGTTCGCCGCTTGCCGCAAACCCGTCATCGCTGCAGTCAATGGCTTCGCGCTCGGTGGCGGCTGCGAGCTTGCTATGATGTGCGACCTCATCATCGCTTCAGAGAAAGCAAAGTTTGGTCAGCCTGAAATAAAGCTTGGTGTCACACCGGGAATGGGTGGTTCGGTGCGTATGACCAAAGCGATCGGCAAAGCCAAAGCCATGGATCTGGTTCTCACCGGGCGCATGATTGATGGCGAAGAGGCAGACCGGATTGGCCTCGTTAGCCGCGTGGTTCCGCATGATGATCTTCTTGGAGCGGCGTTGGAAGCGGCAGAATCGATCGCGGAATTCTCATTACCCTCAATTTTGGCCGCCAAGGAAATGGTGAGCCGTGCCTTAGAACTCCCCACCACGGAAGGCGTGCGCTTCGAGCGCCGCCTGTTCATGGGATTGTTTGGAACCGAAGACCAGAAGGAAGGAATGTCGGCGTTTTCCGAGAAACGCCCTGCCAAGTTCGCAAATCGCTAGCTTCCTAGCGTTTCCGAACCTCATGTAGGCCTCCTCCGGACACATGAGGCTGACTAAAGGGGGCGACCCAGGCGCCTCGCGCTCGCGTCGCCCCTCTTTTTTCAGATGGCTCATCGATTGATCCTATGATGCTGACCGAAGAACAGACCTTGATCACGGATATGGCGCGCGCAGTCGCGTTGGAGCAAATGCGCCCCAACGCCGAGCGCTGGGATCGAGAGAAGATGTTGGATCGAGGCTTGCTCGAAGCCCTGTCCGAGCTCGGGTTTGGCGGCATTTACACGCAAGAAGAATATGGCGGTTCAGGCCTCGGTCGTTTGGACGCTGTCTTGATTTTCGAGCAACTCTCTCAGGGGTGTGTCAGTCACGCGAGCTTTCTCTCTATCCACAATATGGCGACTTGGATGATTGACCGGTTTGCCTCTCGGGAGTTACGCGAGAAGTACGTTCCCACCTTGGCGAGTGGTGCCCGTATTGCATCCTATTGCTTGACGGAACCAGGTGCGGGATCCGACGCTGCCAGCCTTAAGACGCGTGCGGTTCTCGACGGTGACTCCTATGTTTTGAACGGCGCGAAGATGTTCATCTCTGGTGCGGGCTTCTCAGACATTTATGTCGTCATGGCGCGGACATCGGATGACGGCGCCAAGGGCATATCGACCTTCATCGTCGAGAAAGGGACGCCTGGTCTCAGCTTTGGAAAGAACGAAGAGAAAATGGGATGGCGCGCGCAGCCGACGGCTGTGGTGAGTTTCGATGATTGCAAGATCCCCGCTCATAATCGCATAGGCCAAGAGGGCGATGGTTTTAAGTATGCCATGGCGGGGCTAGATGGTGGGCGACTCAATATCGCCGCATGTTCCTTGGGCGGGGCGCAAGACGCACTGAATCGCGCATTGGATTATGCGAAAGAGCGTAAACAATTTGGCCAACCAATCGCGGAGTTCCAAGCTATTCAGTTTAAGCTGGCGGACATGGAGACTGAACTTCAAGCCGCTCGAACGTTGCTCTATGAGGCTGCAGCGAAACTCGACGCCAAAGCGCCAGATGCGTCAAAGTTTTGCGCCATGGCGAAACGGTTCGTCACGGATACGGGCTTTCAGGTCGCCAATGACGCGTTACAGATTCATGGCGGTTATGGCTATCTCGCCGACTACGAAGTTGAACGAATTGTCCGCGATCTGCGCGTCCATCAAATCCTGGAAGGCACAAACGAAATCATGCGCGTGATTATATCGCGCGCGATAATGGGACCCGGGTCATGACCGAAGAAGTGTTGATTTCACAGGAAGGTCGGGCCGGCCGGATTACGCTCAATCGTCCTGAGTCGCTTCACGCATTGACCAAACAGATGTGTGAGACAATTACAAACGCCTTGTTGCATTGGATGACCGACGACAAAATCGAGTTAGTCCTGGTCGATCATGCTCGAGGCAGTCGTGGGTTTTGCGCAGGCGGTGATGTCGCCATGCTGGCAGCGTCCGGAAAATCCGATGCTCGAGACGCCAAGGAATTTTTTCAGATTGAGTACCGCTTAAACGATCTCATCTCGCGCTATCCTAAGGCGTATATAGCCTTCATGGATGGTGTCACCATGGGTGGCGGAGTCGGCATTTCGATCCATGGCACTTATAATGTTGCGACTGAGCGCACACTCTTCTCGATGCCAGAAACCGGCATTGGTCTGTTTCCGGATGTTGGTGGCACGTGGTTTCTTCCCAGGCTTAAGGGCGAGCTCGGTACCTGGATGGCATTGACCGGTGCTCGGCTGAAAGGATGCGACGTCGCTGCGCTCGGTCTCGCGACGCATTTTTGTCCATCGCAGGCCGTACCCGAGTTGAAACGCGAACTGGTTCAGCGCGGGGTCCGGGCGCTCGAGAACTACCGAGTGAACATTCCGTGCTCGTTCACAGATCTGTTTTCGGAAATCGACAAACTCTTCGCAGGCGATTGCGCAGCTCACATCAAATCGCGACTCGAACGAGGCAGTGATTGGGCTAAGGGTCAGGCGACGAAGATGTGCGCCAAATCCCCGTTATCAACCAAAATTGCGCTACGCCAAATGCGTACCGGCCCATATCTTGAGTCGCTTCAGAATGCGCTCAAAATCGAATACCGAATAGCGTCGCGATTGGTGCAAAGTCGAGAATTCCATGAGGGCGTGCGCGCCGTGCTAGTGGATAAAGACTATATGCCGAACTGGCGCCCATCGTCGATCCGCGCCACGACATTCGACATGGTATCTAGATATTTTACGCCGCTCGAAACGCGAGAGCTCAGTTTTTTGGAGGTATAGGTAAATGACGAAAATTGCGATGATAGGGCTGGGCAATATGGGCTCGGGCATGTGCGCCAATCTGGTTAAATCCGGTTATGCGGTGCGCGCTTTTGACCTGAACCCCGATGCGGTTCAGGTGGTCGTCCAGGATGGGGCAGAAGGGGCGTCGTCTATATCCGAGGCAGTATCTGACGCTGAGATCGTTGTTACCATGTTGCCGGCAGGAAGACATGTTTTAGAGGTCTATTTTGGCAAATGCGGAATAGTCGATGCGATCCCGGAAGGTGCTTTGTTCGTCGATTGCTCAACGATTGCCGTGGAAGATGCTCGTAAAGCTTCCGATAAAGCTGAAGAAGCTGGCTTTGCCATGGTCGATGCCCCTGTTTCCGGCGGCGTCGCGGCCGCCGCTGGCGGAACGTTGACCTTTATGGTCGGCGGCACACCAGATGCGTTCGAACGCGCCACCCCTGTTCTTGAGGCCATGGGTAACACGATCGTTCACGCAGGCGGTCCAGGTAATGGTCAGGTCGCAAAAATCGCCAATAATATGCTGCTCGGGATATCAATGATCGCGACGTGCGAAGCATTTGATCTCGCTGAAAAACTCGGCCTCAATGCGCAGACTTTCTTTGATATTTCTTCCAAAGCGTCTGGGCAGAACTGGTCGATGACCAGCTATTGTCCGGCACCGGGGCCGGTACCTACATCGCCAGCAAACCGAAATTACGAGCCGGGATTTGCCGTCGATATGATGCTCAAGGACCTTCGTCTGGCCCGCGATGCCGCTCGAGATGCGAAATCAGCAACACGCTTGGGTGAGCTAGCCGCGCGAACCTATGAACAGCTGTCGGAAGAAGGTCTTGGAGCAAAGGATTTCTCGGTGGTTATGCGCCAATTGAGAGCGAATGTATGAAAAGCCGCTAAACCAGAGTGACAGGCATAGGAGTTTGAGATGAGTGAAGCTTATATCGTCGCTGCAAAGCGAACGGCAGGTGGACGCAAAGGTGGGGCGCTAGCTGAGTGGCACCCAGCCGACCTATCTGCGCAAACTTTGAACGCTGTATTGGATCATTCCGGAATTGACCCTTCTGCAGTTGATGATGTGATCATTGGGTGTGTAACCCAAGCTGGCGAGCAATCAGCGCAAGTCGGGCGAACTGCTGTGCTCGCATCGAAACTTCCTCAAAGCGTGCCAGCAGTTACCATCGATCGTCAGTGCGGATCATCTCAACAGAGTTTGCAATTTGCAGCACAAGCCGTCATGTCGGGCACACAGGACTTGGTCATCGCCGGTGGAGTCGAAAGCATGACTCGGTGTCCGATGGGACTGAACGCGCGCGCCGGAAAAGCCATTGAAATTCCTTCTGATCCAACGCCTAGAACTGTGAAAGATGCATACGGCGTACCAGGATTTAGCCAATTCGTGGGCGCCGAAATGATTGCCAAAAAGCATGGGCACACAAAAGAACGCCTGGATGCCTATTCCGTCGAGAGCCACAGAAGAGCCGCTGTGGCGCGCGCTGCTGGTGTTTTCGATGGAGAGATTGTTCCGATCTTGGGGCGTTCTCCAGAAGGAGAAGCCGTAATGCACTCGCGCGATGAAGGAATTCGAGAGGATGCGAGCATGGAAGGCATGGCAAACCTCAAAGTCATGCTGGATGATGGAATAATGACCGCTGCGAATGCCAGTCAAATTTGTGATGGATCTTCTGCAGTAATGGTCGCATCGGCCAAAGCGGTCAAAGATCATGACCTGAAACCAATGGCACGCATACATAATTTGACGGTGACCGCCGGCGATCCCGTCATCATGCTAGAAGAACCCTTATTCGCGACCGATCGCGCATTGCAACGCGCGGGTATGAAAATTGATGATATCGACTTGTTTGAAGTGAATGAGGCATTCGCCTCCGTTCCCGTGGCTTGGTTGGAGCATACCGGTGCAGATCCGGAAAAGCTGAACATTTTTGGCGGCGCGATATCGCTTGGTCATCCGTTAGGAGCGACTGGAACAAAGCTGATGGCCACGCTCGTGCACGCGCTTCACACAAACAACAAAAAGTGGGGCCTTCAAACTATGTGCGAGGGCGGTGGGATCGCGAACGTGACGATTATTGAGGCGCTGTAACGGTAAAGCCGGCCTTCGCGTATCGGTTTAGGCTAATAGAAAAATGCTCGGCCAAATAACTGGGGATCCGATTGGGGAGACGCCGAACGCCATTGGTGTCCGCAATGTTCGGGTCACCTGGCCTCCAGGAGCAATTCTTGCAGCGAGCTTATTGTCTCATCTCCGATTTCAAGCTTGGTGCGCAAATATCCAAGCGGCGATCCGTACTGGCTATCTAAATGATTCAGCAATGCCTCAATGTATCGCGGATCTGAGCGCAGCAATGGCTGCACCAGATCTCGTGGAAGATCGCGCAAGATTGAATAGGGTGTCTTTGCGGTCTCTGAAGCTTTCAAAAAGATTTGCTCGTAGTCGACAATGCGCTCGGACAAAGCATAGTCTTCGACGATCGTCGCGCGATCGACGCCGAGCGCAGAGAGCAAAAGGGCTGCAGCGATCCCTGTGCGATCTTTCCCTGCTGCGCAATGGAATACGAGTGGAAATCCACCGCTCGCCAGAGTTTCAAACATAATTTTGAAGGGCGTTTCATAGGCGGCGAGCATATCCCGGTAAAGTGCCTCCATTTCCCGCATAATATCTTCACTGGTGGCTTCAACGTTTGTTAGCGCTAGTGTCAGTGGATTTTCGATTTTCTCCGTGCTGAAGTCCCATGCCAGGGTTTCTGACGTGGCTGGTAGTGGTCCACTCGGATGCGTGTTTCTTTCTTCGACCGAGCGAAAATCGCAAATGAACCTTACCCCAATTGCTTCTAGAGAATTTCTGTCCTCATGCGTCAAACCGGACAGATCACCCGATCGGTAAACGGTATTCCATCTCGTCGAACGACCATCACGTGTGGCGTAGCCACCCAGATCTCGAAAGTTTCGACCGCCTTCGAGCGGGAGCAATCGAAGTTTATTGGTCATGGGTCCTCAACATCTGCTTTCACTCTCAGCGGCGCGAGCTGGAAATTTTCTCTAAGAATTGCTGCGCTCTTTGCAAAACTCGATGATACGACGCTGCGCCTTTTTCCCTTCCGGCAAAAAATCGAACATGGCGAAGGCGTGGACTAATCCTGGTTCCAGGACCAACTCACTCGATCCACCTTGGCCGCGGATTTTGGCATGAGCATCCACCGCGATATCTCTCAACAACTCGGTCGTGCTCGCGAAAATCAATGTGGGCGGAAACCCAGCAAAGTCTCCATAAATTGGGGAGACCGCCGGATCTTCTGGCGAATGCCCATTTAAGTACTGGGTCCGATAGAATAATAGCGTTGCAACGCGAAACATCGGATCCTTTCCTTCATTTTCGTAGAATGATTTTTTCGCCAGTGACCAGTCGCCGCTTGGTGACACAAGGACCAGGCAACGAGGTGCCGCGATACCCGCATCTCGGATCCGTTGGGCAACGCTAAGACACAAGCCGCCTCCCGCAGAATCTCCGTATAGAATGATATTCTGCGACTTGTACCCCATGTCGATGAGCGCCTTGTATGCGTTCACGCAATCATCTATTCCGGCCGGGTGAGGGTGTTCAGGCATCAGGCGATAGTCCGGCATGATTCCGCTGCAATCGAGCGCATCGCAGTATTTCGCGAGAAGCACTCGGTAGAAGTTGGGCAGGTGAATGCAATATGCGCCGCCATGCAGAATCAGAAATACCGTCTCTTCGCTTGCGGCTTGGTTTTGTCGGTGAGGTGGTACGTAACGGTCTGCAATTACCCCGTTTAAGACGAGTTGATCAAACCCAGCGATGTTCTGGGCCTTTTTCTTCATCCGAGCATCCCCTCGCGCGGCGCGCTTGCGAAGGTCGGTAATTCGGCTTGGATCCCTGTCCACACGACGTTGCGTTCGGAACCAGGCCGACATTAAAGAATTTTGCAAACTCACGATTGTCTCCAATGTTCCGGGATCCGGATTGTTCGGTCCCGCACTGCTCTTTTGATGCCTCACGCGCTACATGAATGCCCCGTATGGAGGGGTCTCTCGACCCGCGGGAAACTAATTTATTAACTGTATGGTATATATGTCAAAAAGTCTCTTCTTGCAGAGGCTGCCGCGGAACCAATAAATTCCAACGATATGTTAGTCGCCGCGTTCTGGGAACACTTAAACAATGAATTGGGGGATTAATATAGCCCAATTCGGATGAGCAATCGTGACTTTGTGCGTTTGCGGCGAATTCGAACACCTAAAGAAAATCTGCTTCGGGAGGATAGCGTTGCAGACGCGTGACGCGTATCGCCTCACTGGGTCAGAGAGTTTGTCATTGCCGCTCTTTGGAGAGCACGCCTACGCCCAAGTTTGCCGCGGGATTTGGCGCTAGCCTACTTGTCGACATTTCCGGCCGGTTGATCCATTTTGGCAACGCTATCTATGCCTCGTGTCTCGCCTTTCAGGCGCCGATTCACAGCTCGTTCGAGTTGATATCGTGCAGTTGGTCAGCTTGCTTTTTTCACCGAATTTGCTTCAAGAGCATCACTTGTTCAGGGAGTCGAACTGTGCAACAGATTGGGTTGTCGTTGTGCAACAAAAATGAAACTGTTAGCCCCTAACGCGTTGAAATTAAAAAATAAAAGGAGGTGGTGAGAGTCCCGTCACTCGCGCCACTTCAAACGAAGTGAACTTTCCGGACAATTCAAAATTTCGTGCATGTACGCGTGAATCAACACGAGTCGAGCTCATGCGTACTCGGCGAGCCTGCGTCTACAGGATCAGGTCGAAGAAATAATCGGGATGTTGGAACGCCCAATTGCGACCTGGATATGGGGCTTCCTCGAACTGAACGCCCAGTCGCGCCGCGTCGGCGCGCGCTTCATCGGCGGCGACGCCATGCTGATCAGACGAATTGGCAACCAGAATATCTCGGTCATCTCCGAAACTCGATTCCAGATCGCGATTGTTCAGGAATGCCGCAATAATGTCGTGGCGAATGCTTTGCGAATGGGCGTGCACGAGATAATTCGACGTCATTTCGAACAGGGATTGGTTTTTCTCGAGATACGCCTGGTCCGAGGCCTGGTTGGCATAAAGGCGGTGATAGAAGCGCAGACCGCCAAAGGTCCGGATAATCGTGGTCATTGTGCGCAGCCCGAAGGCAAAGCTCGACGGTGAATTCAGAGACATGCGTAGCATCCCCCTGATCCAGCGCGGCTGAATATTCTTCAGCTTATCGGCGACATTCAGACCGTAATTTATGAGCACAGTTCTTTTCACCAGCTGGCGATCTGAACTCATCTGCAGAGCGAGCGGTGCGGCGGTGGAAAGCCCGACCAAAGTGACTTGTGTGAGCTCCAGAGTCCGTATGAATTCGGAGAGAAGGCGTACGGCCTCCTGGTTCGACTCAGCCCGGCTGGTATTGCCAAAACCGGGCCGGATCGGAAAAATCAGATTGAGGTTTCGATCACTTGCCGCTTTGACCATGTCCGGAGAGGGGATGTAGCCATATTCCAGTGAGTGCAGCACCAACACGGCGCGTCCATTGGTGGCGCCGTAACGACGATACTCGATTGTCTTGCCGGGGGTTGGTAAGGTGAGCTGTCTTATGCGGTTGGCGTTGGCGTCCGGTTTGAGATCGACCGGTGGCGCTTCATGGCTCAATGCGTGTGACAATTCCAGCGTCGTCGATACCGCCTCGACCAGGCTGCG